>Ga0315279_10000708_pt1 | contig 61892 bp, 42 predicted proteins | sample YL17G06_20_MG_FD_203694 | JGI IMG/M metagenome (GOLD analysis project Ga0315279, IMG submission 203694) | Sediment microbial communities from Yellowstone Lake, YNP, Wyoming, USA - YL17G06_20 | ecosystem: Environmental > Aquatic > Freshwater > Lake > Sediment | place: USA: Wyoming | collected...
GGACTGCTGTCAGACTCAATGTATATACCACCACCCGCCTGCTCAACAACACTTCCGTTGATTATCGTAAAGCCGTTCAAAACCGTATTGGCATCCGTCCCTCTGGTAAATGTAATCCCGCGACCAAACAACTGACAGTCAATCACCGTCCTGGCAACAACGTTCGGGTCATCGGGATTGGTGCTAAATATCTTAAGGTCTTTACCCTGCAAGCTGATGCCGCCATCATAGACACCGCTGGCAACAATAAGTGTATCACCGTTTTCTGCGTTGCTGATAGCACGCTTGATAGCATCTCCTCCGCCTGAGACCTGAATCTTCTCAGGCACCCTGAACTTGGCCCTGATGACCAGGTCGGAGCTAACCACTATCTCGAATTCCCTCTCTACCGAAAGCAGCCTGTCATTAACATCATACCATCCCTTCAGGAAATATCCTTCATCGGGATGCGCCTTCAAAGAAAGCTGCGTCCCTGCATAATATAAGCCGCTGCCAGGCTCAACAGTGCCGTGGATGCCGGGGTCATTGAGGTCTTCTACTACGATGATAGTAACCTGATATTTATTAACCCCACCCCTGTAGTGGTAACCCATATCGACAATACTAATATCGTTAACACCATCTATTCGCGTGGTGTAACTATCCATACCCAGAGCGATTGCCAGACCGCTGCCTCCATCAACACAGTTGCTCTCAACCACCTGACCGGAAGCCGTCTGACTTAAGTAGTAACCATAGATAAAGTTCGGGTCTTCCTCAATGTTGAAGCTGTCAGGCCACATTGTATGGTCCCAGCCCCAATAGTTATTGGTGTTAGGCGCCCTCCATCCATTCAGCACACAACTCTTTGCAACATAAATCGGCGGACCTGCAAAACCACCTATTGCCGCCCCAAGATTGACCCTCGGCTTGGTTATCGCAACCTTCGTATCGGTAACAGGGTCGCCGGTCCTAATCAATAGTGTCTTGACCTCGCCGGGCGTCAGATACCTTCTTATCTTAGCTAAAGCAGCAGACTGCAAATCCGCAACACATCCAGCCGCAAATGGACAAGATGAGCTTGTCCCTGCAAAGGTTGCGAAATAATTACCAGGGTCATAACCCGCTGCCCCAACAAGGTCGGTAGTGAACATCGGGTCTGCAGGTGCTAAAATATCCAGAATATCAGCCGTATCAGAATACCCCGATACCTGGTCGGTCGTATCATTTACCCCACCAACAGAAATCACCTTCGACATCGCCGATGGCCAGCTTATGCCCCATCCAGGGAACCCATCGTTCCCTGAAGCTGCCACCACCGTAATACCTACCGCCACTGCCGTGTCCGCCGCAGCAGTAAACGCCGGTGAGTATGCATCACCTTCACCGGCATCGTTGAACGGAAGTCCCCACATACCCCAGCTATTACTCATCACCTTAATCGGATATGACGGATTGTCGTTGCGGTGCGTTATGCACCAATCCCACGCACCAAGTAAGGCATCATCAAAGAACCAGCCAGCATTGTCGGGACTTGCCTTGAGGGCATACAGCTTCGCTCCGGGGGCAACTCCTCCAATATAGTCACCATATACACCCAGATTCCCCGCTGCTATACCGGCACAGCACGTCCCGTGCGCCTCACCAACAGGCATCGGGTCAGGGTCATTCTCTCCGGTATCGTAACCGCCAATGACCTTACTATTCGGGAACTTGCCCCCCCCAAGCATCGGATGTGTATAATCAATACCAGTATCAACAATAGCAATTGCTACTCCACTACCATTATGGACACGCCGAGCCTCAAGCGCATTCGCCAGTGGTATCGCCTGCCTCAGCATTGGCCAGACCTGCCTGACCGGCTCAATATGCGCTACCAGCGGGTTCTTGAGCAGCTTCTCAAGACCGGCTCTGGTAATCTCGCCGGCAAATCCAGTTATATTCTCATAACGGTATCGTAAACTAAACTCACCAGCCGTAAGCGTCGATAGAACCGCCGACTGCCGCTTCGCTATCTCGTCCCGCAGCCGTCCAACCGACTGCGGCGAATCCCAATCAGTCGCACCTTTCAGCTCAAAAGGCTCAGGCAAACTAACAATTACCTTTACTGTCGCCTGACCGGCGTCAAACTCACCATAAATCGCCTGGCCATCTACAAGAACCGTATTCGGGCCGCTCCGACCAGAACCATCACCAAATGCGCTATCGCTATCAAGAATTATAAACGCATTCGGGTCATACGCAGGCCCAATGTCACTATAAATAACCATTAGTCCGCTGGTCGAAGGATAACCCTCGTCCCCGCTGGCGACCGCAACCTGCGAACCATTCGCAGCTATATTATTCCAGATAATCGAATCAATAACTGTAGCGTTGCTATCGTAAGAGCAATACAGACCGCCGCCATATCCTAACCCTACGGCACCCGTGGCGTTATTGTCAGCTATAGTGCAGTTGGAGATTATCGGCTCTGCGAACCAATTGACAGATATGCCACCACCATCGCGGGCGGCAATATTACCTGTTATCAAACAGTTATGCAGCAGAGGCGAGAAGGCTACCTGCTGGTCGCTGCCGCCAAAGTAGATACCGCCGCCTGAGCCGGTTGCCTCATTGTCGGTAAAGACGGCGTCGGTAATATCTACTATCGAGGACAAACAGCAGTAACCGCCGCCCAGCCCGAATGCTATCACAGGCTCAATAGATGCACGGTTCCCGGCGATAGACGAACGCGTAATTGTCCCTGTTGCATCTACCGAGTACAAACCTCCTCCATGGTAGGCGCTGCTATCAACGATGTTACAATCGACAATCGTCACCGTCGAGTTAGACCAGTACATTGCGCCGCCGATGCAGGAATTACTATCGCTAATGGTGCAGTCTATAAACTTCAGCGCACAATCATCCTCAAACGCAACGGCACCACCGTAGCTGACATAAATATCATCCGGGAGGCCAACAGTGTTGGTATCGGCTGAACTATTAGTAATAGTGCAGTTCACAAATTCCGGGCTGCTGCCGCGGCAGGCATAAATTGAGCCGCCAAAATTCTCAATATTCAGGTTCCTATCCGGCACCCGACTTTCTATGACAGGCACACCACCTATGCCGCAATAACCGCCGTATGTATGGTTGCTCCTGAACGTGCAGTTAATAAACTTCGGTGAGCTATCAACTTCAATATAAACCGCTCCGCCATAACCGCTGTATTTCCAGTAATCCTTATAGATATTCTCATAAGGCGACGCAAGGTCAATGCCCGGAGTCCCGTTGGGCTCATACGGAGCATATTCCCAGCCATCCCACCACCACCAGTAAGGATAGGTCAGCGGGCCGGTTTCAAGGGAAGGAGCCCATTCCCAGCTACCGCCCCTTCCGCCTGGGTAGTTATTTATGCCGTCGCCGGCGTTACCGCCGTTTCCGCCCTGGACGAAACAGTTCACAAAATTGCAGTCTTCAAATGCCGGACTGCTGCCGAATCCGATATACGCAGCCCCACCATAAGCCCATCCCGCCCAGCCGCCATCAAACCCGACAGGATGTGCATCAACGCCGTTATCGCCCGGTCCTCCATCGCCGCCTGTTACCGAGCAGTCTGTAAAGGCACAGTTCTGCACATTAGGCGAACCGTTATAAATTACCATTGCACCGCCAACGATACTGGTGCCATTCTGCCCGTCATCAGCCGGTATCGTAGGATTTCCTCCATCCGCACCCATTAACCTGCATCCGGTGAAGTTGCAGTTGCGAATTGTAGGCGAGCAAGAATAGATGTCTATCCCGCCGCCTTGAATAGTAATGCCTTCAATTACAGCCTCGGAGTCCAGGGTAGTAACAAGTATCCGATAGGTGCTCAGAACCGTCGCAGCCACGCAGGCAGGCTCATCAGGATTGGTGCTGGTAAGGATAATACCCTTGTTAATCCTGATAATCCTGATGCCCATGAATGGATAAGCCGGCGTATAAGTGCCTGCCGGGATGATAACAACGTCACCGGTCGCCGCCGCGTCAATTGCATGCTGAATTGACGTGTAATTGGGGTCACTTCCAACAACAAATTTCCTCGGCTGGTCAAACCAGACAGTAACATCCCTGTCAGAATTCATAATAACAATATTTGTGCGAGCTCTCGAGCTATCATCAAGCGTCCCACTCCAGCTCGCAACACGGTAGCCTGCATCCGGAATGGCAGTAAGCGTTACCGACGTGCCGGCATAGTAAATGCCGCTGGTCGGCGATAGCCCCCCGTGCCCATCTGCCGCCCTCGCAGTCAACCGATACTGAGGAAGGGTTCGATGGTCAAAATAGTGATAACCAATGTCAACCTTCCCTGTATCCTTAACGCCATCCGTGCGAGTCGCGTATTTGTTCATACCCAAATTGTTGGCCAGGTCGCTGCCAGTGTTAAAGGCAGGGCTGTTAGGCAGTGCCTGGGGGGGAGATTGCCTGAGATAATAACCGCCCAACGGCCCGGTTACAAACAACGGGTCACCCTCAAGGTTCGTGGCATCAATATCAATACCCGCAAGTGTGCTGGTCTGCCCGGTAGCAGCATCATATATCCCGTAGTCTCCATCGCGATTGTTGTGGAACAGACAGAATCTAACGATTGTATCTGCGAAGTCTTCCTCAGCTATCGCGTGGCTGCTGCAATTCTGGAATATCGAGTCGCTAATTACAGGCGTAGAGCTCCAATCACAGAATATCGCGCCGCCCAGCTCTCCTGCATTGTTGTTTCCAAATGTGCAATTCTGGATTTGCGGTGTCGCAAACAGGTTAGCCGAAATCGCGCCACCCTCAACGCTGGACGAGTTGCCGGTTATCAGGCAGTTCTTAACCAGATGATTGACATATCCACCGTAGAAATTGATTGCCCCGCCGGAACCATTAACACCTTCGACAACATTATCGGTAATCGTGAAGTTCTCGATTCTTCCTTGCGTATCGGCAAGGACAGCCCCGCCACCGATATCAATGCCGGTGCTCATATCCGGGCCGGTGCCGACACCATAGTAAACGTTGTAGAAAGCACCGTATGAGTAAGGAGTATAATAGTAAGGACCATAGCCCATAAGACCCCAGCCATAAGGCCCACCTAAATAGTAGTAAGGAGCGTATGAAATACCTCTATTCAGGTCGATACCAGTGCCTCCTACGGCCTTATTTTGGTGCATAATCCCGCCAATCATATTGACGGTTCCGCTCGAGAGGAACAGACCTCCGCCGCTCCTGGCTATATTGGCTACGAAGTAACAATCAGTAAAGACAGCATTGAAGTCCTGGAAGTGGATGGCCCCGCCCCATCCGTATATACCTTTGGTGGCCTTATTGCCGGCAAACTGACAGGACTTAAAGTTCAGATTCAATGTCGCAATTATATTGGGGTCATTGACATCATAAAATGCTTCTATCGCACCGCCGTTACGGCTGGCCACATTGCCGCCGAATATGCAATTTATAAAGTTAGCGTCACTGTCACAATCAATCGCACCACCATCGTAGAAGGTGCTGTTACTATAGAAACCGCTATTGCGAATGTTGACACCACTGAAATCAGAACCAATATAGAGAGCGCCACCGCCGGTTTCATAGCGCATTTGAGCGGAGAGCAAGCCGCTCGGATAGAACGGATAATACGGGTCAAAATACGGATAATAGCCAAAATACATAGCCAGCCGTTCAGGAATTTCATTATCCTTGAAGACGCAGTTATTGACGTCCAGAATGCACCTTAACTCAACAAAGACAGCGCCGCCGAGACTATCTGCAAAGGTGCAGTTCTTGAGCTTAATTGTATTGCCGGGCTTAGAATACAAAGCACCGCCCCAGGTATACACGTAAATGTCCTCGTCAAAAGTAAACCTGGCGGGATAGAATTCGTAGGCCTTATTGCCGGAGAGCTCGCAATTAACAAAGTTTGCATCTGCGCTGGTAGCGAAGTAAGCTGCACCGCCGGCTATACCGCCGCCCGGGGCAACATAGCCAAGATAGCCATTTTGAGCACGCGGGTCGCGTGCGTTGCCGGTGCCCCTCGAGCCGCCAGCTCCCGGCTGACCTGTGGAAGCAATGTTATTGATGAAGTTGCAATCTCTGATGATTGGGACACTTGCACTTTCGCAGTAAATCGCACCGCCTATACCATCGCCGTAGGCATTGCCGCCGCTACCGCCCCAGCTTTCCAGACCGCCGCTGTTACCGCCGTCGCCGCCGGCTCCACCGCAGCCGCCCATAGCAACGTTATCTTGAATCATGCAGTTGATAATGACCGGGCAACTGTGTCCCAGACATGCAATTGCACCACCGTAACCGTTGCCGATTCCGGCACCACCGTAACCACCCCATTGCCCATCACTGGTTTGCTGGTTCTGGGTCTCTCCTGGAGGTAAATACGACCACTGGTTGGGGTATGGCGGCGAAGGCGAAGTCGGTATGCCTGGAGCACCATCGCCACCGTGTGCACCAGTAACCGTGCAGCTCGTTATGACGCAATTCTTGATTGTCGGAGAACTGGCGTTCTGGCAAAGAATGGCGCCGCCAAAACCGTCACCGGTAGCGTAACCACCACGTTCCGCTCGCGGTGGGTCGTTCGCATTGGGGCCGATTCGTTCGTAGGGTATAGGAGTAAAAGCCCCATACCGCCCGAGCAGTCCCATAGGACCTCGGCTATAACCATTTCTAATAGTAAAGCCCGCCACAATAGTGTTGTGGTCTTCGCCGCTACGGAAGCGGAACGCACGACGCGGGGCGTACCTATCGCCCTGACAATCGATAATCGTGGTGGCAACAACCTCCGGGTTATTCGGGTCGGTTGACATCAAAGTAATGCTCTTACCCCTGAAGTCGATGCCATTCGAGTCAGTTATAAAGTAAGTTCCTCTACTTACGATAATATTGGTGTCACCCTGCCCGGCAGCAGCTACGGCCTCCTCAATCGTCCGGTATTCAGACGGGACAAGAATGTTCTGTGTGATAGCCCTTTCAAACTCAACACGCACTACCTTGTTGCCGTCCAGTGTCACTAAATTGGTATTTCTATTCCAGGATGGGTCATTGTCAGTGCCGGCCCAGCTCTTGACGCGATAACCCTCAGCAGGTATAGCCCTCAACAGAAGACCATTGCCCGCATAGTATTTGTAGGTATATACACCATTGACGGGGTCGTACAAATCATTGCTGGGGTCAATTACATTGGGGTCAACGTCAACAGAACCAGGACCAACAACAATAACAACTAACTCATACTCCGGCCCGGTAAGCGGATAATGATACCCAAGGTCCACAATGCCGATGTCAGGAACCAGGTCGTTCCTGGTGGTAAGCTCATCCATACCGAGGACGCTCGCCAGGTTGCTGCCGGCATCGACACAATTGCTATCGACCAATTGCAGGTGCCCGGCATCGGTCTGACTTAAGTAATACTCAGCCAGAGGCCCTGTTACAAAGTTCGGGTCATCGTGGATGTTGTGCGTATTCGGTTTCCACGGAGGAGCTGGAGCATTCGGGTCTAACGGGAAGTTAGGGTCGTTAGGCTCCCAACCTTCAATCTCGCAGCCTTCCTCAACATAGATAGGGATACCATACGCTATATCAAGAGCACCACCCCTGACAGAGAAGATATATCGTCCGAGGACTGTGCTATTTCGGCTACTATTGACCAGACCGGTTAGGCTGCCGTCAAGGAATGCCCCCGGGACACCCGAGCCAGGGAACTCATAGTATGTGCCAGGAAGGCCGGTGCCGTTGGAGAAGCCCGCATGAGCCGAGAAGCCGCCATAGCCGTTCATTCCGCCGCTGGCATCGCCGGTCTCCCATCTGACCGCGCCATAGTTAAACTCAATATCAAAGTCACCCGGCGCACGGTCTGAGCGGTCAATCAGAACCAACTGGAAACGGTTAACCTTATCTATATGCCGAGTGAAATACCCAACATCAATCCAGTTAGCACCGAAGGCAGGCCGACCATTGACCATACCGGGCCCGTAAGTTACCACACTACCTGCTCGCGTATCGACATCGGCAAAGAATGGCGCGATAATTGCAGTGCCTATATTGCTCGTGAGGCCGAAAGGCGTAAATGTCCACAATGGCGTATCAAACGTCACGTTGCCATTGTTATTAATGTAAAGATTAGAACGAACTATACCAAAATAGTTAGCCGGGAAGCCAATGTTAACCAAACCGGTTGAGCCATCATCATTACCCGGCAGCGAATAGTTGTTGAAACCAGGTCTGATGACAGGCAGCTCGTCCGGATTGATTAATGCAGCAACCCTGGCAACCCGCAGGTCAACATCGGTGTAAGTAACCTTCATCCTGGAAGGCAACGGATATGCAGGGTCGCCGCTGCATACAGCAATCTGGGACCCGTTACTGCCTGAGTTGCTCCAGATAATCGAGTCGATGACCACGCTATTACTATCATAAGAGGTATATAAACCTCCACCAAAAGAAGATGTCGTCGTAAGTGCGTTGTCCGCTATGGTGCAATTCGAAATGTTGGGTTCAGCCTGCCAGTTAGCTGATATACCTCCGCCATCCCTGCCCGCCGAGTTGTTGGTCAACAGACAGATCGAAATATCCACCGCTGATTCACCGGCAAGATATATACCTCCGCCTGATGTCTTAGCCCTGTTATAGCTAATGTCGCAATTGCCAATTAACCTCAGACCCTCAAACGCAAATATACCACCGCCCTGCGACGTAACAGTCTCATCCTCAACATACATCGGATTATTGGGGTCGTTGGGGTTAGGATATGGACCAAAAACACGGTGTGCTTCGTTGTATCTGATTATGCAGCCGGTAACAGCCGACTCCACAGAATCCACACAGAATATGCCCGCACCGCGAAGCGCCACATTGAAGGAAACATTGCAGTCAGCAATCGAAACACCATTTGCCTCTTCCAGATATACCCCACCGCCATCTTCGTCGGCATTGTTACGCACCAATACGTTTTTGCTAATCGTTCCTGAACAGTTCGGGTCAAGGGACAACGCACCACCATACCCTGCCGAGTTGTCCGAGAAGTTGCAGTCTCTAACCGTCAGTTGATTGTTCAGATACCACAGGACCGCACCACCATCTCCAGAAACATTATTATTGACAAAATTGCAGTCATTAACTTCCGATGTGCAGCCCAGAGTATAGCAAATTCCGCCGCCGCCGCCGATAGCCGCTATGTTGTTTTCAAACAGGCATCGATTAACCAGCGACACGCTGTCAGTACCGTGACACAGACCTCCGCCATCGAAGCTGGCATAGTTGTCTGTAAAGCCGCAATCGGTAAATCCAGCGTAGCTGCCGGTGTTGCAGTAAATTGCTCCGCCGGAACCACCAAACGCAAAGCAATTAGTAAAGTTGCAATCTACAAATGTCGCCGTGCTGTTGACATCAATCCATACGCCGCCGCCGTTTCCTAACAAGGCTGTGCAATCGCTGATATCAACATTCCTGAAGCTCGGATGGCTGTTGGCATCAACAAATATCGCACCGCCGTCATTGAGGAAAGTTTCACAGTTGCTTATCACCACATTGGCAATAATCGGACTGCTGTCAGACTCAATGTATATACCACCACCCGCCTGCTCAACAACACTTCCGTTGATTATCGTAAAGCCGTTCAAAACCGTATTGGCATCCGTCCCTCTGGTAAATGTAATCCCGCGACCAAACAACTGACAGTCAATCACCGTCCTGGCAACAACGTTCGGGTCATCGGGATTGGTGCTAAATATCTTAAGGTCTTTACCCTGCAAGCTGATGCCGCCATCATAGACACCGCTGGCAACAATAAGTGTATCACCGTTTTCTGCGTTGCTGATAGCACGCTTGATAGCATCTCCTCCGCCTGAGACCTGAATCTTCTCAGGCACCCTGAACTTGGCCCTGATGACCAGGTCGGAGCTAACCACTATCTCGAATTCCCTCTCTACCGAAAGCAGCCTGTCATTAACATCATACCATCCCTTCAGGAAATATCCTTCATCGGGATGCGCCTTCAAAGAAAGCTGCGTCCCTGCATAATATAAGCCGCTGCCAGGCTCAACAGTGCCGTGGATGCCGGGGTCATTGAGGTCTTCTACTACGATGATAGTAACCTGATATTTATTAACCCCACCCCTGTAGTGGTAACCCATATCGACAATACTAATATCGTTAACACCATCTATTCGCGTGGTGTAACTATCCATACCCAGAGCGATTGCCAGACCGCTGCCTCCATCAACACAGTTGCTCTCAACCACCTGACCGGAAGCCGTCTGACTTAAGTAGTAACCATAGATAAAGTTCGGGTCTTCCTCAATGTTGAAGCTGTCAGGCCACATTGTATGGTCCCAGCCCCAATAGTTATTGGTGTTAGGCGCCCTCCATCCATTCAGCACACAACTCTTTGCAACATAAATCGGCGGACCTGCAAAACCACCTATTGCCGCCCCAAGATTGACCCTCGGCTTGGTTATCGCAACCTTCGTATCGGTAACAGGGTCGCCGGTCCTAATCAATAGTGTCTTGACCTCGCCGGGCGTCAGATACCTTCTTATCTTAGCTAAAGCAGCAGACTGCAAATCCGCAACACATCCAGCCGCAAATGGACAAGATGAGCTTGTCCCTGCAAAGGTTGCGAAATAATTACCAGGGTCATAACCCGCTGCCCCAACAAGGTCGGTAGTGAACATCGGGTCTGCAGGTGCTAAAATATCCAGAATATCAGCCGTATCAGAATACCCCGATACCTGGTCGGTCGTATCATTTACCCCACCAACAGAAATCACCTTCGACATCGCCGATGGCCAGCTTATGCCCCATCCAGGGAACCCATCGTTCCCTGAAGCTGCCACCACCGTAATACCTACCGCCACTGCCGTGTCCGCCGCAGCAGTAAACGCCGGTGAGTATGCATCACCTTCACCGGCATCGTTGAACGGAAGTCCCCACATACCCCAGCTATTACTCATCACCTTAATCGGATATGACGGATTGTCGTTGCGGTGCGTTATGCACCAATCCCACGCACCAAGTAAGGCATCATCAAAGAACCAGCCAGCATTGTCGGGACTTGCCTTGAGGGCATACAGCTTCGCTCCGGGGGCAACTCCTCCAATATAGTCACCATATACACCCAGATTCCCCGCTGCTATACCGGCACAGCACGTCCCGTGCGCCTCACCAACAGGCATCGGGTCAGGGTCATTCTCTCCGGTATCGTAACCGCCAATGACCTTACTATTCGGGAACTTGCCCCCCCCAAGCATCGGATGTGTATAATCAATACCAGTATCAACAATAGCAATTGCTACTCCACTACCATTATGGACACGCCGAGCCTCAAGCGCATTCGCCAGTGGTATCGCCTGCCTCAGCATTGGCCAGACCTGCCTGACCGGCTCAATATGCGCTACCAGCGGGTTCTTGAGCAGCTTCTCAAGACCGGCTCTGGTAATCTCGCCGGCAAATCCAGTTATATTCTCATAACGGTATCGTAAACTAAACTCACCAGCCGTAAGCGTCGATAGAACCGCCGACTGCCGCTTCGCTATCTCGTCCCGCAGCCGTCCAACCGACTGCGGCGAATCCCAATCAGTCGCACCTTTCAGCTCAAAAGGCTCAGGCAAACTAACAATTACCTTTACTGTCGCCTGACCGGCGTCAAACTCACCATAAATCGCCTGGCCATCTACAAGAACCGTATTCGGGCCGCTCCGACCAGAACCATCACCAAATGCGCTATCGCTATCAAGAATTATAAACGCATTCGGGTCATACGCAGGCCCAATGTCACTATAAATAACCATTAGTCCGCTGGTCGAAGGATAACCCTCGTCCCCGCTGGCGACCGCAACCTGCGAACCATTCGCAGCTATATTATTCCAGATAATCGAATCAATAATTTCAGCATCACTTCCATACGAGAGGGCTAGGCCTGCACCGTAAGAATCCATCCCCTCAAGCGTATTTTTGCTAATAGTGCAATTCGAAACAACCAATTCATTATACCAGTTGCAGGAAACACCTGCGCCATCTCTGGCGGCCTCATTGCCCGTTATAAGACAGTTATTCAGTATTGCCGGCTCATCAGCGCTGCCGGATGCATACACACCTCCACCTGAGTAAACGGCGTAATTGTCCCTAAGTTCACTGTCACTAAGCCACAACGGAATCGAGGCAAAATGGATACCGCCGCCCTCGCCGCCGGGTAGAACGGCACTATTGCCAATAAACTGGCATCTTATTATTGTCGCAGCAAGACTATCAGTGGAGTATATTCCGCCGCCCTTGAATGCCGTGTTATTGACAAAATTAGAGCCGGTAATTACCGTGTTGACATCATCCATCCAATACAAACCGCCGCCGACCGTAGCGAAATTACTGCTGAAGTTGCAATCGGCAATCGTCATTGACTTGGCCTCGATGTAGCAAATTCCGCCGCCATAGCTAATATAAGGACTCAGACGATAAGATGGCACGCCGTTCGGCTCGTTGACCTCAACAGTATGGTTGCCCGTTAAATCGCACCCTGAGAATGCCAGAACCGTGCCTGTATCGCCGAATACGCCCGCTCCATAGCTCGGAATCACATAGCTAAACAGAGGCATACGCTGCCCCACTCCCCTAACTCCGCCGATACCGCTCATACCACCTTCCACGGTATTGTTACCGAATGTGCAGTTTTCAAAGGCGATTCTACTGCCGGGACCGCAATATACGCCTCCGCCATAAGCGCTATTCTTCCAGTATTCACCCAGATACCCGCCGCCAAAATCTGGAAGGCCATCCACGCCGGCATCGCCGGCGTCACCGCCGTCACCGGCGTCCCCGGCAACAGTCGAACAATTGATAATGCGGCAATTAGAAATGGTTACTACCGCTTTATTACCAAAGTATATTCCGCCGCCGTATGCCTTGCCGGCTTCGTAGCCGAGCCCGCCATTGCCGCCGGTACCATCATTGCCTGCTGTGCCGCCGTCACCGGCACCGCCGTCATCACCGCCGGTCGCAGAGCAGTTAATAATATTGCAATCCTCAATCCTCGGTCGGCCGAAGTCCCCTATATAAATTCCGCCGCCGTATGCCCCGCCGCCATAGCTGCCTGCATTTCCGCCGGTTCCGCCGGTTCCGTCGTCGTCGCCACTTCCGCCGTTGCCGCCATTGCCCGTGGTAGCACCAACCACCCGGCAATTAGAAATCGTGCAATGGCGTATAGTCGGCCTGCTGGAAGGCTCGCAATAAATGCCGCCGCCATAAGCGCTGCCGCCTACGCCGCCATTACCACCAGGACCGCCATTTTCACCATCGGCACCATTATTTCCGCTGCTGGCGTTGCCGGCACGAATATAGCAGTTGTCAATAATGCAGTTGACAATAGTGGGGCTGGCACCCATCATAATGTATATGCCGGCACCATAAGTGTCATAACCATCGTAACCATCATCACCAGGGTCCGGCGGACTCAGTCGTCCTAATACGCTCCACCCGCAGTTCGCAATAGTCACACCGTTTAGAACGGTATCCGGACCACAGGCACCAGAGAAAGTAATGCCGCTATCACCATAAGCCTCGATAATTGTCGCAGCCACGGTGCAGGGGTCATCGGGATTAGTGCTGGTTATAGTAATGGCCTTGCCAGCAACAATAATACCTACACCGTAGTAATTGCCCTTGTTGATGACAATCACATCCCCATCACTTGCAGCATTGATTGCCTGCTGAATCGATAGATAGTCGCCAGGCACTTTAATGACCGTAGGCTGCTCTATTATGGCAGTGACGGTCCTGTCCGAATACATCGTAACCGTATTGATAAGAGCAGTCGATAAATCATCATCACTGCCTATCCATCGGACACGGTAGCCCGGGTCAACCGTCGCGGTCAGTGTTACTACAGTGTATTTATTGAAAAGTCCGCCGGCCGGCATGACACTGCCGTGCTTACCAATGACGTTCACCGTTAATCGACATTGACCAGCCGCAGTCGGATAGTGCAGACCCATATCGACTTTGCCCGTATCCTTTATGCCGTTGGACGCTGTGCTATAGTCACTGAGGCCAAGATTGACTGCCAAATCACTGCCGGTATTGACACACGGGCTGTTAGAACTCTGCCCCGCCGCCACCTGACTGAGATAATAAACACCGTAAGACTGATAAGGCTGGACAAAAAGCGGGTCAGCATCAATGTTACCATTGAGCCAGTTTAGTGTCCGTCCCGGCACCCTATAGATGGACTGCGGACTTTGCCCGCCCTGAACATCGCTATATGAAACCGTAAGGGTAGCAGGTCTCTGTATATAGACCGGGTCGTCCTCACTGCCGATTGCAATCTGGTTGCCGTTAGGAGCACTATTGCCCCACAGAATGCTGTCAATCAGAGTTGTGTAGCTTTCATAAGAGCAGGATAAACCGCCGCCCCTCGCACGGTTTGGATTTTGCGGGTATTCGGCTTTATTGTCAACAATCGTGCAGTTAGAAATCTTCGGCATCGTAAACCAGTATGAGACAATGCCGCCGCCGTCCAGAGCAGCCGAGTTGCCTTTCACCAGGCAGTTTTTAAGCACCGGCTCGCAGGGGTCTCCGCCGAAATACACGCCGCCGCCTGAACCGGATGCCGAGTTGTCGGTTATGAAGCAGTTTTCAATTTCCGCACCAGATGACCAAGAGAACATCCCGCCGCCGCCCCCGAAAAACTCGACGTAACCGTAGTAACCGTAATAATTCAAATATCCAACTTGAGCCAGCGAAATCGCACGTTCTCTGGCCTTATTACCTCTGATGACGCAGCCGGTTATCTTTGGTGCGCCGTTACTCCAGTATAAACCTCCGCCGTGGTCTGCCTCATTTTCGTTAATAACCGATTCGACTATCGATACCTCAGATTGACTGTTATACCAATACAGACCACCACCGTATGCCGCCTCATTTCGGGCAAAGTGGCTGTGTATTACTGATGCATCGGTGCCCGCACCCCAAAATACTCCCCCACCAGAACCATAAGCAATATTACCCGCGAATGAACTATCTTTGATGTCCAGGAAACCATCATACGAACAATACAAACCACCACCATCCCATATATTATACATATCCACGCCTGCGATATTGCTGGTGTAGTTACAGTCGTTAACCTCTACCGCGAACTCCGGGTTAAAGCATTGACCGCCGCCAGTGGAGCTGAAGTTGCCGACAAAATTGCAGCGATTCATTGTCGCCGTGCACAACGGCATATAATACTCGCCACCACCAGGATCCAGTGATAAGTTATAGCTTATCGTGCAATTAGTAAGTGCAGCTACGCAGTTGGAATCATAGTAATTAGCTCCGCCGTAGCCTGAAGTGAAGTTAAAACCTCCATAACCATCGAAACCTTCCACGCCGTCACGGCCGTTCTGACCAGCGGTTCCTGGGTCACCACCCTGACTGACAGGGTCGCTTAGACCCACACCACCGTTGCCGCCGTTGCCGCCATTACCTCCGACGTTACCACCATTGCCGCCATCACCGCCGTCACCACCCTCATACTGGTATGTTGGAGTATTAGCATCTGTATAATTATAGTTGATGACGGTATCCGACATCGTGGACTGGCAGTTTTCACCGTAGAATATTGCACCTGCCCAGGACCTGTCGCCGTCGAAACCCATATTGCCGCCGTTGCCGCCGCGTCCGCCATCTCCGCCGACGCCATCAACACCGTTAGCGCCGTCGTTACCATCGGGAGTGCCGGTGCCCCCAGCGCCGCCATCCGCCCCCGTGCCGTTGTCACCGCCGTCACCGCCATTGCCGCCAAGGCCGCCAAGATTGCCAAAACCTTGTTTTGTGCTGCAATTTTGAATTGTAAGATAGCGTATGGTCGGATGGCAATTAGGGCCGAAGTATATCGCACCTCCTAAAGCCTCACCACCCCTCCCGCCGTCACCGCCCCTTCCGCCGGCGCCGCCGTCTCCGCCATCGCCGCCATTGCCGCCTGCGCCGCCGTCACCGCCCGCTCCCTGCGCACCGCCGTTTATACCATCGCCACCATTCTGGCCGGCCTGGCCCGGCTGACCATTTTGCCCATCCTGACCATCCGGTCCGTCCTGACCCTGGCCACCAAAACCACTCTCACCAGCGAGAGCGTGACAGTTGATAATGGTAACGTTCAGTATCAAAGGACTGCTGTTGGCGTCGAAGTATAGAGCACCTCCATACGCGTCGCCGCCGTCACCACCCGTGCGCCCTGGCAGACCATTTACACTTATACCCGGCAAGCCCGGAAGGCCGTCCGCCCCATCTTGGCCATCCACACCATCTATTGGGAGATTGGGGTCGGTCCTGTATTCCAGCTCGAAGCTAAAGTCCCATGGCGTATTATTATTATCCTCCACAGGCTCAAATGTCCTGGCTAACAGGTCGATGCGCACCGCACCACTTCCTCCATCATTAACATCCCGCTCACGAGTCTCCCATCCCCACTGCTGGTCTGTTGGAGGTTCAAGATAAATCGCCTGAATACCAACCCAGTAGATTCCACTATCGCCCGGCTGAGACCAGTAATTGTTTGGGTCTAACCTGACCTCGAACTGAAACTTACTTAGGTGAACCGCATTCGGATCCATAGCATTGGGGTCGCGAGGGTCAACCTCCCAGCCGTACCAGCCTACGTAGTAGCCAAAGATAACGTCGTGGATGATCTGACCCGGATGATCGAAAGGATATCCCGGGTCGTTTGGTTCGTTAGTCCATATCGTTACCCGAAAGCCGTCGGGGAATGCATCCAACGACGGCATTTCACCTATACCGCCGCTGAAGCCCCGCAGCGAGCCCCACCAGCGAACAGTCGTTAACGGCTCATTGTTATCACACACAAAATCATCAGCCAGCATCAGTTCTCTCGGTGGAAAGACTTCGCTCTCTTCGGGCCAGCCCACATAATAATTTCGCAGCATAGGGTTATAAAGAACCGGCGGCTGAGACCATTTGGTTATGACCACAGGGTCGTTCGGCTCAGGCGGCGGGGGGTCCGGCATAGGGTCGAGCGGCGGCAACGGGTCAAGTCTATCCGGAGGGGCTGGAGGTGCATCATACAGACGACCGGCATCCTGGCCTTTAACGCCGCGAGCTACAACATCCTTGATTACCAGATGAGCTAAAGTAGGACCGCTACCATTCAAGCACGCTATCGCCCCGCCAAAATCGTTAGGGCCGTCTATACCAATGCCATCTGTGTCATCATCAGTCCAAGGGTCAATGGGACCCGGGTCTCCTATCCCCAGAAGCGTAAAGCCATCTATAACCGCATCCCGGCCCTGCCCGCCCTGGAGTATAAAAGCTGGCGGCCCTGAGCTTCCAAGGGCCTGCGAGCCTGTCCGAATAATCGTGGAGGCAACACAGCAGGGGTCATCCGGATGTTCACTGGCGATGATAATTGTCTTACTGCCCAAATCATTACCAGCAGAGTAGGCCCCAGCCGAAACAATAATCCTGTCACCATGACTGTAAGCTGCACTAATTGCTGCCTGAATGCTGCTGTATTGCCCCGGCACATGCAAACTCCTCGGTTGTCTAAATGATACACTAACATCCTTGTCAGAATCCATCGTTACAGTATTTGTGTTAGTGAACAAATTATCATTATCGGTGCCTGTCCACGTATCAACGATGTAGCCCGGGTCCGGCGTTGCGATAAGTGTCACCACCGTCCCTTCAAGATATTTCTGCCCTCTCCTATGATACGGCGTGATTGTTCCGTGCCCGCCGATAACACTTGTCCGCAGTGTCCAGAAAGGAATTGCTTCAAACTCAATCGCAACATTGGCATCCGCAACTATCGTAACAGTGTTGTTAGGCTCTGTTGATGCATCGTTGTCGGTCCCTATCCACCTCTTTACTCGATAGTTCGGGTCCGGGTATGCCCTCAACTGCACTATCGCATATTGTGGATAAGTGCCGCTGTTGGGGTCAACGTAACCGTGAGCGTCATTGGGGTCAACAGGCACATCATTGCCATCAACGACGGTAACTTCCAACTTGAAATACTTAGGCGGTAATGGAGCATAGTGTGCACCTATATCAACCCTTCCCAAATCCTTAACGCCGTCCGTCCTTGTAGTAAGTGCGAGTAACTTCGCCCTCAAAGGAACAGCAGTATTAGGGTCGCCGGTATCCACGCAGGGGCTGTCTCCAAGCTGCCCGGCTGCAGTCTGACTTAAATAATAATCCCCGAGCGGGCCGGTTACAAACAAAGGCTCAAAATTTATATTGCCTGCACCGCTGTCACCATCCTCAATACAGGAATACTTGGCCAGACAGCCATACAGGTCATCGCCGTTGCCCCAGAGGATGCAGTTGGTAATCTTCGGGTAAGAATCGTGATATGCAAAGATACCGCTGGTTTTCGGTATATTGGGGTCGTTCACAACTATAGTGCAGTTAGTAATCGTCGGCGATGAGAACTCTAAATCAATCCCACCGCTGTCATAAAGTGCCGAGTTGTTGACAATGACACAATTAAAGATGCTCGGGCTGGCATAATAGCACGCTATTGCGCCGCCGACATTATCCGCGAAATTATTACTGATAAAACAATTAGAAATTGCCGGAGAACTCTCCTCGCAGTTTATACCGCCGCCAACACCGCTGCTTGTGGAAGTCTCGTTATTTATAATATTGCAGTCCTTGATTGTCGGCGAAGCGCGATAACAATCTATTCCCGCTCCAAAGTAGCGCGCGAAATTATCGGTAATATTGCAGTTTGTAATTGTAGGCGATGCCCCGTCACACTCGATGCCTCCACCATAATCGGCGTTACCCCAGGTAATAGTAAAGCCCTTCAAAATGGTGTTGGCGCCTTCGCCGCTCGCAAATCTCACCACAGAATCTTCACCTGATATTCCCAGAATGATTGTATTGTCGGGGCTGATGTTCGGGTCGCTCGGCTTCTTTATATTACCGCTGCGAAGCGTTATTGCCTTGCCCTTAAAGTCAATATTCTCGACAAACAAACTGTTCGCCTCGGCAATAAGCGTGTCCCCGTTATTGGCATCGTCAATAGCCGCTTGAATGGCATCATACAAACTGTTCGGGTCATTGGGGTCATCCTTGGTATTCAAAACCTTACCCGGTTTTCCAGCCGGCAACAGTGTTAATGCGTTGTAAAGATTAAGACGTCCGCCCGTAAGGCAAAGCCCCGCCAATGCGGGCTTCGGTTCAGCCGTCTTAAAAAGAACGGTCTTTATAATCCCGTATTGAAATGCCGGATAACGCGACCAGACCAGTGCACAGCTACCTGAGACGTATGGAGCAGACATCGACGAGCCATCCAGCATCCCATAGCTGGTAGGCAGACCCAGAATACGCATAGCCAGCGTCTCGTATGTCGGCAAGGTGCTCAGAATACCCTCACCTGGTGCGCCTATATCAACCGAAGTCGCCCCATAATTGGAGAAAGACGATATCCTATCACGGTCATCTGTAGCCAGCACAGAAATGATGTTGTCTAAATTATAGCTGGCCGGATACATCGGAGTGATGTCATTGTCGTTGGAGTTGTTCCCCGCCGCCGCCACGAACAACACCCCTGCATTCCTGGCACGAACAATAGCAAGTCTAAGGCTTTCGCTGGCATCCTCTCCCCCCCACGAGGCATTTATGACGTTGGCGCCCATATTCACTGCATAGCCAATCGCCTCAATAGCGGCATCCAAATACACACCGTAGATGTCGCCAACCTTTAAGGCCATAATGCTGACGTCCCAGCAAACGCCTGCGACACCCTCATCATTATCAGTGAGCGCACCTATAATGCCGGCGCAGTGCGTGCCGTGAAAGAGGTCATCAGTAGGGTCACCATCGTCATCTACAAAATCGTAGCCATAGATATCATCTTTGTATGCATTCCAGTCGTCATCTTCGTTGGGCACGCCGTTAACCTCAAAGATGTTGACCCACATATTATCCTTCAGGTCAGGATGATTACAATCAACCCCCGAATCGACCAGAGCCACTATAATGCTGTTGCTGCCTTTTTCAATATTCCACGCCTCCGGCGCATCAATATCCGCATCACGTGTCCCGCCGGTCTGGCCTGTGTTATTCAGACCCCACTGGTCCCTGAAATTCGGGTCGTTAGGAATAACAAGAAACCTATACTTGTAGTTTGGCTCCGCATACAAAATATTAGCCGACTGGTTAAACCGTATAAGGCCGTCCAGAACTGTCGTTCCCTCGGGCAGCTTTATAAGAGATAAGCCAGGAACAACGCGGTCATACCCCTTGGACACAGTAGCGCCGCTAACAATAGATTCCGAAACCGCGTTTCTTATTGCACGTCTCGTCAGCGGGCCAACTAACGCTGCACCCCCGTCTTGTTGGGGCTGAATGTCTGTGTCAGCAAAGCGAACAATCAATTCACCCGGCTTATAGGTTGCAGCCTTTTCCTGCACCAAGCCATAAAAAGGAAAAGTGGGCAACCCACCCGCTTTTGCAAAATCCGCCACGGACAGCAAAACTATTAAGCTAATCAGAACCTGCCGTCTCATCCTTCTATTTCCGAAAAACTACTTACTCTTGTCTTGCCCTCTACGATTCCAACACACCACACATCTTATACTTATTATAATCTGGTCGATTAAAATAACATAGCTAAAAATCTTATAAAAGGTTAAATTTTACGAACCGCTTTCCATCGCCGCTGTTGCCTCACCTTCACGCTCCTCCTGCAGAATAATGGTCGGTTTAACTAATATCAGTAATATCCTCGAGTCATTAATTTTGCTGCGGTTACTAAATAACCTTCCAAGAATAGGTATCTTGCTCAACACCGGCACCCCCGCCTCCTTCTCAATTTCTGCTGTTATCTTCTGTCCGCCCAACAATAATGTCCCGCCATCGGGCACACTAACACGAGTCATAACCTGGGATGTCTCCGTTTCAGGCAGAAGTGTCGGAAGTTCCTCAATTCTGTCCTGAACAATCGTTGCTATATTGACCGTCCGCATCCGGAGGAGCTCACTCAGCGTAGCGTTTATATTCAACAACACATTTTTCTTGTCCGGCATAATAGTCGGAGTAATGGTAAGATATGTGCCCGTCATGAACTGCTGCGGCGGCGATATCTGAGTAAAGTTCTCCTCACCGGTAGGCCAACTCGGAATCAAAGCACGCAAAGTGGAGGCAGGTATGGCGAACCAGGTCATATCTTCGATTGATAAACCAGCCGTCTCACCGCTTAGCACAGTCGCTTTTGGCGCCGTCATTGTCTTTGCATCCGAGCGACCCTGCGTCGCCCGAAGAATGAACGAAACCTGCAAATCATCCAGGCTAGTGCCATAACCTGTGCTAATCGTCCCAGCAGAACTAATTCCGCCCAAACTCCCTGGAACCTTGGTCGCTTCCGACTGAGTAACATTAGCAGAACCCTGTTCAAACCTGAGCGCACCCCACTTGCCCCCAAGCCCCGTGTACAGAAAATCCACATCCAGCCCAATATCTTCAAGAAAACTCTCACTTACCACCAGGAACCTGGCTTCAATAGCAACCTGATTCCCAACCGCCTTGCGCAAATTGTTCAAAAGGTCTTCTATCCTCTTGTGAAGCTCAGGTGTTTGAAGAACGGCAAGTTTCTTCGGCTGGCTCTGTGGATAAAAAGTTATTGTCCCATATCCCGTTCCCCACGTGAAACCAGTCTGGTCGTCCGGCGCCCAGTCATCCACTTCTCCGATAACATTCTGAACCATAAAAGCCAGGTCAAGTGCTCGCATCTGCTCTCCACCGCCGCCGTAGCCACCGCCGCCATAACCACCCATACCGCCGCCATAACCACCCATACCGCCGCCATAACCACCCATACCGCCGCCATAGCCGCCCATTCCACCGCCGTAGCCGCCCATTCCACCGCCGTAGCCACCCATACCGCCGCCATAACCACCCATGCCGCCGCCATAACCACCCATACCGCCGCCATAGCCACCGCCGCCGCCATAGCCACCGCCGCCGCCATAGCCACCGCCACCGTAACCACCACCGCCGCCGCCATAACCACCCATACCGCCGCCGTAGCCACCGCCGCCATAACCACCCATGCCGCCACCGTAACCACCACCGCCGCCGCCATAACCACCCATACCGCCGCCATAGCCACCGCCACTATACATACTGGTGATACCAGGCATAGACATGAAGTTGGCCGGCTGACCTAACAAATCCGTAACATCATAAACCCGCGACTCCAGCTTGCTCGGAAGTGATTGCACCGGGGCTATCGTAATCGCACCATTCTTAACCACATATCCTATCTCTGCAAAAGCCCCCGCAACAGCTACCAGCAAATTCTCTAATCCAGCCCCCAGCTTAACCACCGGCTGCCCATCAATATTTATCTGAGTATTGCGGTCAACCTGAGCAATATCCTGCAATTTTCGCCAATCCGGATATATCACCAACGGTGGGTCAACGGCACGCTTTATCACTTCTATCGCCTCACTAAACGGCATCATCGGCGTCAATTGTGAAAGGTCAACGACCTTATCCAGTTGCTCATAAACAGCTACATCCGCTGGGTCCATTCCGATAGGCTTATCCGGCTGTCTTGTTGGTTTCTGAACAATCTCACGCCAATTCTTGGCATACGTCAGCTCTTCAGCGAATGGAATCCCGGCTTCGTCTGTCTTAAGCAAAATATCAACTCTCTGCTTATCCCCCTCCTTTTTCACCTCCAATTGCCTCCGGAAGTAAATCATATCTTCCAGCGTGTCTTTAAGTATCAGCGCCTCCTGATTCTGCGGGTCAAGAGCAAGTAGGCTTTCCAATTGTCCCAGCGCTGCCTCGTAACGCTGTTGCTTCTGATAGGTCAACGCATTCTGCATCAACTCCTTTATCCTTCTATTCCTATCAATCTCCATCTGCTCTCTAAACTTGCGCTGTGCCTCTATTGCCGCCTTACGCTTTCCTTCTTCATCCTGCTGAGACTTCTGGTTTTCCGAACCGGCTATCTCTTCTTTAAGACCCGTTAACGCAGCGGCATATTGCTTGGAAAGCTCCTCCCCCAGATACATCTGATTAGCACTCACAGCAATTTCTGTTGTCGCAACTACCTCCTTGGCCTTACCAAAGTCGCCCTGCTTCGCATAATTTCGCGCTTTAGCTATGGCATCGTTGACAATTGCTCGGGTGTGACCACGGACAATATTGGTTTTGCGTTTAATCACCTCGATATAAGGCTCCTCAGTTTCCGGCGCCAAAGGTCTCCCTGGCTCCACAAGCTCTGGTGTAGCCTCCTCCGGCACTTTTTCTACTTTTGCCGCAGTTCGCTCGCTTAAAAGCTTATCGATGTTCTGCAGATAATCCTGTATTTTCTTTTCGCCAGTTGCCGTCAATAAACCGCTCTGTGCAACCTTCAGGAACCCAACACGTGCCTTCTCAAATTCGCCATTATAATAATGCTCTACACTCTGCTTATAAAGCTCCGCAACCTGTCCCCTCTTATCAACGCCCTCTTTTGCAACAGGATGCCTGGCTTTTTCAGCCAAAGCCTTATCTATTTTGTCCACATAACCCTGTAAAGTCTTTACCATTGCCGGTGGGATTAAGCCGCTCTCATTAACCTTTACAAAACCCTCGCGCGCCTTCTTAAACTCACCTGCGCGGTAAAGTTTCATACTATTCTCATAAAGCGCAACGACCTTTCTCTGCTCCGCTGATGTGCCCACTTTCTCAGGCTCGGCTTTAGGTTTAACCGTGACAGATTCCTTTCCCTCAACTTTTTCAACGGTTACCTTAGCCTCCGTCAACTGGGCATCTATTTGTTTAAGGGCTTCAGCGATCTGCTCCTTTTCGTTGGCCGTCAGGAATTTAGTATCTTTGATTTGTTCGAGCGATGCCTTGGCCTTATCCAGCTCATTTCGTGAGATTAACTGCATAACCGTTTGGTATGTTTCTACTACGCGCTTTCTCTCTTCGATAGCTACCCGCGTCTGTGCCAGAAGCTGCGCTACTTGTTGTCGCTCAGCAGCACCTAAATACTCCTGGTAGCCCTGTGCCATAAGAAATGTTTTTTCCGCTTGCTCGAAGAAACCTTTTTCGTATTGTTCCGTCCCTACACGAATATAGTTCTGGACTATCTGCCGGATAACTCTGTCCCTACCAACCCCATTTTCCTGGGACAGGGTAATCTGTGACAGACCGACCGCCAGCAACAAAAGTGCTGCCAAAACTATCCATAGGGACCTTGTGCTAAAGGTTCTAATCAAACAGTTTGGTTTGCTCAAAGCTAACCTCCTGCCTAAGAGAAACACCCTCGTAAGCAAAATAAACTAACTTTACAGCCAGTCCCTACCAACCTCTAAATAATAGAGATTAGAATAGACTTTATACTACTTTAGTCTATAAAAAAATAGTTTTTTTTTCAAGTAAAAAATTTGATTTTCATACCCCTGGCCGATAATATTTAATCTACATACTCTGACAAAATAGATATTATAGGAAAATAGGGCAAAATAATCGCCAAAAAAAACGCCTTTTATTAGGTCATAATAAGCCTTTTGAAAAAACTTTCAAGATACAAGCACCCAAAATAGCCCGAACAATGTTGAAAAAATCTTTCATTTTAGCCCTCGAAACTTCAAGCAGAATTGGCTCGGTTGCGATAGCCTGCGGCGAAAATTTACTTGCCGAAGCAACCTTCTCCGGCCCTTTGCGACACAGCCCGGAGACCTTCCCTGCCATCAGCAGCCTGCTCGAGCGCTTCGGCAAAAAACCTCACGAAATCGAACACATCTATATTTCGGCTGGCCCCGGCAGCTTCACAGGCCTGAGAATCGCTGTCACTATTGCAAAGACAATGCACCTGGCCAACGCCACAAAAATCGTCGCTGTTGACAGCCTCGACGTAATCGCCGCCAACGTAATCACTCTAATCCCAGACAACGCACCTTGTGACCTGCATCACGAACCACGAGCCACGAGCCACGAGCCACAAGCCACCGGTCACGAGCCACAAGCCACCAGTCACGAACGACCGGCAGCGAGCTACGAAAAAATCGCTGCTATCCTCGATGCCAAACGCAACCAATTCTTTATCGCCGTTTATGAGTGTCTTCACTCCGGCTATACAGTTCAATCACTCACCGAGCATCGAACATCGAGTATCAACAAACCAATCACCAATTACCAATCACCAATCACCAATCATGGAATCTGGCAAAAAATTTTACCAGATTCCTTAATGAGTGCACCGGAATTTCTCAAGAATTTTGCCGCCGGTGACCAGCCAATCTGGCTGCTCGGCGATGGATTGCTTTTCCACAAAGATAAATTCAAAGCCGATGGCGTCCGATTTCTCGATGAAAAATACTGGAGACCGCGAGCCGAAAAAGTCCACTTGCTCGGCTGGCAGTTAGCCCAATCCGGACAATTCGCCGACCCGCTTACTCTAACCCCTAATTATCTCCTTCGTCCCGATATTAAAATTAAACCTCGTTAGCACCAAATTAGCCGCCGATACCAACAACTACCAAATAGGACGATGGGGCAGCGTAACGGGTGCGATTCATCGTAGCACGGGCTTCCAGCCCGTGCAAAAACGGCTATGCCTGTCCTGCTTGCCCTGCGAAGTCCTGTCGTTTAGGACGAGGTAGGGAGCGTAGTCGAAGTGATGGTCGTGCCACTTTCTTTACCTATAAACGTTAATCGCACCCACAACGAACATACTGTAATTTTCTTGCAAGTTTCGGCTATTGGTTGTAAAGTAGGCGAAAATTTATTATAAAAATCTTTTGGAATTGCATCTTGCTGCACTGTAATTAGGGCGATTAGCTCAGCCGGTAGAGCAGCTGACTCTTAATCAGCGGGTCGCAGGTCCGATTCCTGCATCGCCCATTCAAAAACGCGGTTTTTGCCCTCTCGTCAAAATTGACTTGACCGTGGCTTGTCTTTTTTCGCCACTTGACGGAAGGTTTTAAGAGTTTAGAATCGAGTAAAATTTACGTAAGTTTGGATGGCTTGGCAGTGATGGTTCAGGCGCCTAACCTCCCATCGCTGCGAGCCGTCCAGAAAGGTTAGGCGCAAAATGATAAAGCACAAAAGCAAAACGGCGGGGGGCAAACCGAAAAAACAAACGATAAAATCAACTGGGGACTGGATTGAAATTGCAGACGGCGTAAAAATGCGCACACGCTCTCTTGATGAAATAAGAGTCGAAAATCCAGATATAAACTATTTCTTGCCGGTTGACGGACAAACAGACCTAAATAGAACAAGGTTGTCCCTTGAACAGCTTGCGATTGTGCGCAAGCGTTTCGGCGATAATTGCACTTTACAAAACATCCAGCTTTGGTTAGAAAAAAAGAATCTTAAAATTGAGCGGCTAAACTGGCTGCACATTCTCGAACTGATAGAATCCGAGAACTTAACCGGTAGCGACAAAGAAAAGACAGCACAAAATATCGAGGGCGAATGGTCAAAGATAATGAGCAAGCAAGAGATAGCAACTGCTTTAGGATTATCCGGTGTGTATAAACTCAATATACTGGTCAAAACTGCGAAGCTATACGAGATTAGACAGAGCGGCAATCGTGAATCCTGGCAGATTCGCATAGACAAATTAGACGATTCTCTCCAAAAAAAGCTCAAACCCTAAACTCAACTGGTCGAAACTGCCCCAGACTGGTCGAAACTGCGAAGCTACTCCACTTCTTAACTTTACACGCCCGTTTTGCGTTCATAATTTATCAGTATGAACGTGAATTTGTTAAAACCGCGTGAAGTTGATTTGTTATTCCGCTACCCAGCGGGTCGAACGCTAAGGTTGGCGAAAGCTGGGAAAATTCCTTTTGTCCGTTTGCCGGATGGTGAATTTCGTTTTGACGAGCAAGAGATACAAAAAATTTTAGAAGCACGTCAGCGCCCGACAATACTGGGGGCTGACCAATGAGCGACAGGCAACAGACAATCGAACCCCTGCTTGTTAGTCCTTCGGAAGCCGCGCGGTTGTTGGGAATTTCGCGTTCTCTGCTATATCAATTCATTTCGGATGGACGCTTCGGGATTGTGCCGATTTCATTCGGACGAAAAAGGTTATATCGCGTTCAGGAATTGAGAGAATATGTCCAGGCCGGTTGTCCACAGGCGGAGAAATGGCAACAGATGAAGGGAGCTGGCCGATGAAATTCTACAAGTTACTGAGCGATATTGCTTCGCGCCGCGACCTGACAGCAGGAGCCAAGTTGGTCTGGGCTGTTGTCGCCGACCATATCGGCAAGAACGATTCTTGTTGGCCAGGAGTCAGGAAAATAGCGGCTGATAGCGGGCTGAGTGTGTCAGGTGTCATAAAGGCGGTAAGGCAATTGGAGAGTAAAGCGCTTTTGCAAGTGGACCGTAGAGGGATTGGTAGGTCGAATCACTACTATTTAGGGAATGAAAGCGCTCTACAGAGTGCAACACTTATAAAAGAAAATAACGTTGCGAAGTATAAGCAAACCGTTTTACAAAGTGCAGCGCTTGACAAAGTAAAGTGCTCTACAAAGTGCAATCGCGGTGCTCTACAAAGTGATACGGAAGCGCTCTACAAAGTGCAACATAACCAGATAAACCAATTGAACCAGACTAATATTCTTCGTCAGAATTCTAACGAGTTCCGACTTGCAGAACTTCTTTTGAACCTGATTCTTGAACGCAAGTCTGATTTTAGAAAACCGAACTTGCAAATGTGGGCTGTTCACGTAGAGCGAATGGTTCGGCTTGACAAGCGGAAACTGGATCACATTGAGGCCGTGATTTACTGGTGTCAGGCCGATTCGTTTTGGCAGAACAATATATTATCGGCGGCGAAACTCCGCGAAAAATTTGACCAGCTTGAATTGAAAATGACAAAGGAAAATCGAAATGGAGACCGAAACAGTAAAGTTGGGACAAGTGGTGCAAAACCTAATCCAGTCGCCAGGCCAGGGGAATTCGTCCGGTAGGTGCGAAAATTGCGGCTATGGGTTTAAGCACCGAGAGAATGACGAATACCGTAAATGGTGCAAGCGGTGCATTGATGTCTATTACCGGAAGCAGAATTTGAAACCAGAGAGGGCAGAGAGAATTATCACCGAAGCCGTAGGCGCTCGTTACGTTGATGCTACGCTGGAGAGTATTGACGAGAGTATAGTTGAAAAACTTTTAAGTTTAATTTTAGAACCTGGGCGGGATGTTTTTATGTTCGGGCCGGTAGGCGTTGGCAAGACCTATGCTATGGCGGCATTGTTGAGGCATTATGTTTATGAGGGCTTTGAGTGTAAGCGGATTAACTTTGACGATTTTTGTATCCAGGTGCGCTCTACGATGGGACCAGCGTCAAAACAGACAGAATATGAGCTTATCGAGCCGCTCAAAGATGTGGACAAACTTTTTATTGACGACCTGGGGCTAAGAAGCAAGCAAGAGAGTGATTTTGCTTATATCACCTTGTTTGCCATTTTGAATAAGCGCCAGGAACGGTTGCTACCTACCCTTATAGCCACGAATAAAAGCATCGAGCAATTAGGCCAGAGCTTCGATTCGCGTATAGCCAGCCGGTTGCAGACTGCGTTGATAATCGAGATGAGCGGAGAGGATAAAAGGCAGGCGAAGGAATGAAAACTACGCAGCAGGTTAATAGTTCGGTGCAGTATATGATTCGCCATAGGACCGGCGTGTTGTCGGCGATAAAAGATTTCTGCAAGGGCAAAACGTCCAGGGTGCGAAATAAGGGTAAGGTTGGTAGGACTGGTCAAAGAAAATGCAGCACAGGACAGGTAGAGCGAAAAGGGCTTTTATAAATGACGGATTCACAAGTAATTGAAAACAAGTCCGCCGCCGGATGTAAAGCATTGATACGAGACCCCGAACTGATGCTGGTTATATCCGCCTGGGCGAGGTTGTCTGAACCTATCCGGAAAAAGATTTCGTTGATAGCGCAAGGACGAAAGGAAATCGTGAAATTGGTCTGGACGACAAAGGGCTACGAAAGGATTATAACAGGTGTGCAGCAAGAAGGTGAAACAGGTGCTGATAAGATTAGCCCAGGCCGGCCATAGGGTAGGGTGGCCAAAAAAGGTGTATTCCTTAAGGCTGCACAACGGGGCCGCCCACAACGCATTCGGACAGCAACCCCGTTCAAACAAAATTCAGTGAAGCTATGAAAATGGAAAAACTTATAGATACAAGCGGTCTTTCGCCGGAAACGGCGGGCTGGGTGCGAAGCGTTTTGCGGACTTGGGTTTTAGAACCTCACCATATTAAACTTCTATTGCTTGCAGCTCAGCATTGGGACCGGGCGCAAAATGCCAGGCGGGAAATCGAAAAGAATGGACCGACTTTTACAGACCGCTTCGGCAGTCCGAAGTCCAAACCCGAAGTCCAGATTGAACGGGATTCGAGTGTTTGTTTTGCCAGGCTGCTTCGAGAATTGGCCCTGGATGTTGAATTGCCGGAATCGCCTCGACCGGCAGGATTTATTGGCAAGGGTAAGAAGTGATTTTAGGAGATAATTTATATGCCGAGGAAAAGGCGAATTGGCCGAACGCGGCGCGGTTATACGTCCGCACATATTTTTCAGTTGTGTGTCGGTTTCGATTTTTTTGGGGACGCTTTTGGAAACGGAAACAATATCAAGGCTATGCGCCGAGCCTGGCCGATTCTCAAGGCCGAGGTGATGAAATTGTGGAAGTTGCGGGGACGCTCAGGCTTGCCCTGGGGGATTCGGTTCGAGAAAAAATTAAACGTATAAAACGGATAACATTTTTTTAAGGAGTAACGATTATGGCAAAAGAAAAATCAGAAAAACAGATACCGGCGGTGAATGATGACGAGCAGGTTAAGGCTGCGCAGCAGAAACTTTTGGATGTTCAGGCGAGATTTGAAAAGGCATCACACTATCCTTTGATGGACGATACTGCTGAACGAGCAAGGTCGATTTTGGACAATAAGCCGCACAAACCCAGGAGAGAAGCTGATGAGATAAGCATCTTAAAAGAAGCTGCGCGTATGGCTCTTGAACGTTTGCAGGAAGCACAAATGGCGGCGGCAGCAAAAATTATCGCGGAGATAACGCCACAATATCTGAAGGTGCGGTCGGAATTGCTGACGGAATGTTTGCACTTCAAAGAGGTGCTTGATATTCACGATGATTTTATCCAGCGGTTGTGGGCTGCCGGATTAGGCAATTTTCTGCCGGCAAGCTGGAGCAAAAAGGCTCCAGTTGTCCAAATTTATCCGCACGGTCGGCTCGATAATCTTATTGAAAATCTGAAGATTGCAACTTGAAAATTGCCGTGTGTTAGGTTACAATTTGTATTAGAAAATTTGTGATATTTTAAGGAGACAAAAAAATGTATTCACCAAAATTAGATGAGGCGCTTGAACGGCTGAACTATCTCAAAGGCCCGGCACCGAAGCGGGAGCGGGCGGATATTCGGCTCAGCAGAATAAGAAATTCCGACCGACACCGAAAGCTAATAGAGTTAAGGTGCTCGGAACCGTCCGAGCAAACAGTGAAGCACTTAAATCTTTTCTGCAACAGGATGCTTGAAGCTCAAGACTGCTGTCCTGAAGCGCGGCAGATAATTAGGCGGACTTATGGCACGTTCAGCGGCTATTTAGAAGAGAAGAGGAAAATTGAAACTGCGGTCATAGGCGGATAGAATGATATGGTTTGATTGTCGGGAGTTTGGCTTCTGGCAGCGATAAGAGTTTGACCTCACCAGTCCTTTCACTTATTGTTGCCAGAACCACTCCGACTCGAAAGGACTGGTGAAATATGCACCAAAAGAAGCAGCAAGCCCCCACAAAGTCCGCTGTGCAGCCGGAAGCGCCTCAAAATGAGCAGGTTTTAACGCAAACGCCTACGGAGGGTAGTTTGATACCCCCAGAGCCGACTTTGCGAGCCGTAGAAGCCACAAATCCCCCTGGTGAGGCCGTTGAGACGGCGGCTGGGACGACTTTGCTTTCGGGTGATGTCTTATCAACGCTCTGGATTTTCTATAACAAACTAAAGGTGCAGGGTAGGCGCACAGACCTTTTAACAAATGTCGAAAAGTTACCGACTTGGATTGAATGGATGGAAGCAAAATTGAATTTTTATAGCAGAACGAAAGGTGGAGTTATGCTGGCGGAGATGGACAGACAGCAAGTTGGACGGCCAAAAAAATTATCGCACGATGCGACTATTTCCGAAATAGGTATTTCAAAAGACCAATCCTCACGTTGGCAGCAGGAAGCAAAAATACCAGAAGCAGAACTAAAACTTCGGGCAGAACGCAAGGCCGGACTATTGATACCTGAACAATTCCCACACGGTGGAGACAGAAAATCAACCTCGTATGATAAGAGCTTGAAAGAAGTTGGCATCACTTATGACCAGTCCTCACGTTGGCAATTAGAAGCAAAAATACCAGAGGGTATTAAGTATCGGGTGAGCCGAAGTTTGTCGAACCTGCGCAACGTAGCGAAAAGAATTTCTGACTTTTTCTGAAAAATTCTGCTTTTTCGCTTGACCTGTAAAATAGATGTGGTAGAATGATAGTATGAAAACAATAGAGTCGAGTCTGTTGAACAATCCAAAACTACCGGCCAGGGCAGGTCTATCCGTAAGGACGACTGCGCCTTCTTTATTGTGCGTCATTAACCCCTGGCCGTTTTTTTGAAAGTGAGGCGTAGTATGCGACTATTCAAACCAAAATATCGAGACAAGCAGAGCGGAGCGGTTAAGCAGTGCCAACACTGGTATCTGACCTTTACGGACAATCGGGGAATCCGGCGCAGACTTCCGGCGTTCAGCAACAAGAGAGCGACCGAAAAGGCAGCGGAGAAAATCGAGGAGCTTTTGTCGTCCAATGGAGTCCTGAGTCCTGACTTGCAGCGATGGATTGAGAATCTATCAGGAAAGACCAGGGAAAATCTTATCAAGTTTGGCCTGATTGACAGCCAGAGAATATCGAACCATTTAGGCAAAACCCTGGCTCAGCACCTTGAGGATTTTCGCGGGGCTTTACTGGCAAAAGAAAATGGTAAGGGATATGCCGACCAGGTTAAGTCAACAGTTGTGCTTATCTTTACCGAGTGCGGCTTCAAAATGTGGAGCGACATTGACGCCAACAAGGTCTATACTTTTCTGGCTGACTTGCGCGGCGAAAATGGTATCAGCCAGCGGACATTTAACTATTACCTGAAAATCTGCAAGGAATTTTGTAAGTGGCTGTGCAAAGAGCGGCGCGCCACAACAAACCCGCTTGAGCATTTAAGCTGTGTTACGCAGACCGAAAAGAGACGGCAAAGACGGGCGCTCACACTGGACGAGCAGCACAAACTTTTGGAAGCTGCAGAGAGCGGAGCGACTCACCACAATATGACCGGCCTTGAGAGACGCCTGGTTTATACTTTGGCGCTCCAGACGGGACTACGAGCGAACGAAATCAGACACTTGACAGTCGATTCGTTTGACTTTGCGGAGAACACTGTTACCGTGCAGGCCGCTTACGCCAAAAACAAAAAGACCGCTGTGATAGACCTGAAACCAGAGACGGCGGTAGAGCTAAAAACGAACCTTAGCAAGACGCCGAACACAAGAGCTTTTGAGATGCCCGACCAGCCGTCAAAGATGATTATAAAAGACCTCGAAGCGGCTGAGATTGACTATAAGACCAACGAGGGAACGGCGGACTTCCACAGCTTGAGACATAGCTTTATTACGAACCTTGCAAGAGCAGGCGTCCATCCGTCTGACGCTATGGCGTTAGCGCGACATTCGACAATTACCCTGACAATGAATTACTACACGCACACCAAAAGAGAATCGCTGCGAAAGATTCTCAACGAGCAGCCGGACTTGACTATCGAGCGGAACGCTTCCGCCGAAATCAGGAGAAGCGCCTAATGAAAAACTTGACCGCTGCTTGTCTTTTTTATGCACAGAGACGGACAAGTGTGGACTATGATGGACAATAAAATGGCGATTGTGAGTAGAAAACAGCGTTTTCAGATAAATAGTGGCGGTTTAGATTCGACTCTTAATCAGCGGGTCGCAGGTCCGATTCCTGCATCGCCCAATAAAGTTGGTGTTTTGTCTCGCTAATCGGTGCTGGTTATCTGAACAAGTCGGAATGCGAACCCATCCTCACTAAAATATGGTCTCTACTGGTAATACGATAGATAAGAAGCCAATCGGGGCTTATATGACATTCACAGTATTTGTCCCATCGGCCAAACAATTTGTGGTCTCGACATCTGACATCTAATTTTTCCCGTGCGGATAACTTCTCAATAACTATCCTCAGGTCGTTAATACCCTTATGCTGTTTCTTAACCCGCTTGTAGTCCTTTTTGAACTTGTCCGCCTGCGGCGGATTGGGATGTATAGACGATGTTCAACTGTCCAGCTCCCGGAACAATTTATCAACATTAGAAGCCCTACGAAGTTTCCGGCCAGCTTCAACCTGTTCAAGTGTCTTAACGGTAAGCGCGTTTGGTATTTTCAACTCAAACGGAATTCCCCGGTGAATGACAACTTGTCGCAGAAACATTGAAATCGCCTGCGACATTGAAATGTCCAGAGCGGCAAGAATGGCCTGCACCTGTGCTTTGGTATCCTCATCTATTCTTGCTTGTATAATAGCGGTCTTCGGCATTTTAGCGCCTCTTTCTCATTCACACATTATCCTGCAAGTGTATTGACAATATATATACATAGTATAGACATATCTTCGGCAAAGTCAAGCATATTCTTAAAAAATTTTACAAAACTCTTTTTGCTTTGTAGAAAAGACCCTAACGAGTCAGACACTGATTGACACAGATTAACGCTGTCTTTATAAGATATTGTAGGGTAGGTTTTGCTCGACCGAGCTTGTCGAGGTCAGCCCACCAATTTCTCTCACAAAATGCTTTTCACTTAGATCCCCATTTTTCCAGAACCGCATCAAAGAAAGCTTTCACAGTTTTCTCATATAACTTCCATAACCAAGCTTTTATTTTGGCACAAATAGTCTTCTGCTCTGTTTCCGCTGGCTTTTTGCATTCGGCTCGGCATAGCTGTACAAACGTAAACGACATAGTCCGGAATTCGGTCAGTGCGCCACCACAGCCCTTCTCGATTTGGTCAAGCAACTTCAAAAGTTTTAGGCCCGTCCGGTTGACCGCCGATCCGGCTCTGCTGGCTCGTGTAACACCTTTGATGTACTTTCTGGTTGCTTCAAGTCTTTGGAGGAGCCTGTCCCGCCGTTGCTCTTCATACAGGGCGGCTACTTCCACATCAGATAACTCATCCAAATCATGGATCGGTTTCGCAGCAACGAACTCCGCATTAAGTTGGTCCAATAGCTGCTCGAATGCGATTTGTTCTGCGTCCTCAGCTAAACTATTGAATCCCTTCTCAATTCTACCGAAATCAACGGGAGACCCACGACTGCCACCTGCTTGCTTTCGTTCAGTTTTCATAAATCGGTCCTCAACCAACTCCGTTTCTTCTGCGGGGGTATTCCACCGTCAAAACGGTTTCTATATTCGTTATTATACACGATTTAGGCAAAAAAGGCAAGATTCGCCCGTTTTTCCCTTGATTTGCGTCCACATAAGAGGTATACTAAATTCATTGCTGAGTAAGGATATTCCATCGAATGTTTTACGTTTCATCATTAGACGAGGACGGTGTATCGGCGTTTTTTTGGTGCACGGGAAATCACCTACTATGTGCTGTCGGCAGTTAATTAAGTTTCTGACAAGGGAATTAGTCGAATGGAAATATTCGGGATACCTATAGTAATCATCATTGCCTTCTTGTTTTTAACATTGTGCAGATATTCAGAGGATCAACAGAAAAAGAAGCAAGAAGTTGCCAAGAAGTTGGATATGGTCACAACCGGGATGAGTAAGGATGAGGTTTTAAGGATATTGGGAAAACCGCATCGAGTCTGGCAAGCTGGTGCAGCCGAAATATGGGTTTATGGTCCGACTGACTCCGATGGTCAGATAAGATTTCTCAATGAGAAAGTTATTGGATATCAAAAACCTAGTTAACAAGACACCAGATTGCATAAGGATAGGATTCTCATTTAGTCACTATGGAGGTGTTCCTTGTCTGATCAAGATACGAATTAGTTCCTTTAGGAGTCGTCAACATGTCTAAAAGATGTTGTGAATGTGGCCAGCTCATACAAGAAGAAAAAACTCGCTGTGAGTCTTGTGAGGCCAAGGTTACTGGTGCGTATAACGCATTAGCGTCTCGATCAGTTACAACTCGAAGGTTCTCAGATGATCAATGGGATCAATTTATAGATCTTGTAGCCGTAGAGCTAAAGAAAGACATTAACTATCTTTTGGAACTTGGAATAAAGATAGACAAGGGAAAACTTGCTGCCAAAACAGGAGGCGTAGCTTGGGCTGGGTATGAGGCTTTTACAGGCGATTGGTTCTCTGCGCTAGTTGTAGGTGGTATTTCACTGCTTTCAGGTGTTCTGACAGACGGTTACAAACGAATCAAGTTAACGGAAATGAAGCAAAAATGGATGGGTCTATTATCAGAATTGAATCGGGACGAGCTTAATTATCTTATGGCTGGATTGCAGTATAAGTATCCTTTGCTTGTGGGACAATTCCAAAATCTTCTTCAAGCAGGTCAAGAATAAAATCAACCTGTTGCCCGGCTTGGTTGCGGTGATGGTGAGAAAAAAGCGCTAACCCCGAAAGACGATATTTTGCCCTGTTTTTCTTGCTCTGCAGACCAGCCGCAGTCTTTTTTGCCACTGATTCGACTCTGCTCATCATCCTGAGCGAAGTCGAAGGAAAAGACACCAAGACACTAAAGTTTATGATATATTTATTTTTATCTTCGTGACTGAAAACTCTGTGTCCTCTGTGGCCCTCTGTGGCTAATTATGGACTTTTATAAAACAGTGTGAATCAGTGTCAATCCGTGTCTAACTTTCCTGCGGTCTCGGCGTCCTCGGCGGTAAATCTGTGTTAAAAAGATATATTTTCTGTGTTTTTTGCGCCTCTTCGTGGCTACTTTTAATTTTTTTGTGACTTTTGTGCTTTTTTTGGCTATTTTTTTGTTGACAATTCGCTTTAATTTGATAAAAGATGGCAAACTCAGGGAGGAGTGGTTGAAGGTGTTACTTCTACCACATACTGAACAATCTCCTCCAGAAAATTTGTTTGTTTTTTAGTCTAAACCACGGAAGAACATCTTCTGCTGGATAGACAAACAATAGTGAATAATGGAAGGAAGGGAACAGTTATGTTAACAGAACAAACAATCTCAAAGCTTCTTGATTTTCAGAGCGTGCCGGTGCAAAAAGACAGGGGAAACCTTCAGTTACCTCAACTCTCGACTTCGCAGAAAAAAGACCGGTCTTCAGGAAAACAGGCCGCCAAGATTACAGTAAGCAAAGTCCTATTGATTGTTATTGCATGGACTACTCTTGCTTTGACTGTTTATGCTGTAGCAGGAAAGGTTGGCTTCCAACTTAAGCTCCCAATAAATTTTGGAGCAATAGAGAAAACTAATGGCCACCTATTTCACTTATGTATTTTGGCACTTGCCGCATGTGTCCTGGGTTTTACCTCCTTGTTATACTCTAAAAACAAAATTAGCGAATTCACGATTGTAGTAGTTATTATTGGCACAATCTTGTCGGTATCATTGCCGCTCTTGACAGTTCGGTTAGGTATCGCAACTGACGATGCAAAAAAACCAGGAGCGACCTTTTCACCCCCGTCCCCGGCTACGGCTGTAGTGATTGATACAGCAGTAGCCGGAATCCTCTACAGCGAAGACAATCCAACTGCTCTAATTGGCCATCAAATCGTTCACGAAGGAGACGCTGTTGACGGTGTTAGCGTTACAAAAATACACAAAGACAAAGTTGAGTTTGAGAAAAACAGTAATAGGTGGACGCAGGCAATATGTGAGACACCAGCCGTTTACTGGAAATGAACCGGACTAACCGCTAATAGTTACAATATGTGCTTTGCTGTTCGCAACAGCTCCCCTGAATAAGTATGAGCTTTCGGGTTTCGAATGTATCTATCGCGATTTCTTATTGCTCTATCGATTTCCGTTTTCGGCACATTAACTTTGTGCCAACTGATAAAGTCCAGACCAGTTAATCTTACCCCTGCGCATTCGTAACCTCCCGCATCGACTGCTATCGAAACAGTATTTAATTTTCATTTTTGTTTCATTACCATTTTTTGATAGAATCTCCAGCGTTTAATTTCAAAGATTGAAGACTCAACGAATCTAATGAAAAGAAAGACTGCTATTTGTCATTCCCGCGAAGGCGGGAATCCAGAAGTGTTGAGTTAGTTCTAAAATAATTTTGTTAGAAGTTCTAACTCTTTTAACAGGAAGCAAAAAATGGAAAAAAAGAAACACGAGTGTCCGAGTAAACAAAGTTATCTGTCAGGAAAAAGAATTCTTCCGGAGCCGATTACTAAAAAAATAGACTTGGTTAAATTGATAGACAATATGGATGCCTATAACGGCGGAAGATTAAGGGCCGCCTGTCATTTATTAAGAGATAAGTATTCTGCCGAAAATGTTACGGTAGGATTAAGCCTGGCAGGGGCATTAACGCCGGCTGGTTTAGGAGTTTCTACAATAATTCCTCTGATGAATCACGGCTTCGTTGACTGGATTACCGCAACAGGCGCGAATATGTATCATGATTTGCATTTTGCCTTCAATCTGCCGATGCACAGGGGCAGTCATACTGTTGACGATGCTGATTTAAGAAAAAAAGGCGTAACAAGAATCTACGATATCCTCTTCGACTACGAAGACGTTTTAATGGAGACCGACAGAAGATTAAGAGAGATTCTTGCAAGACCCGAATTCCAGAAAGAAATGGGAACGCGCGAATTCTATCATCACCTCGGCAAAATTCTCTGTGAATATGAAAAGAAAAATAAGCTCGGCCAGGTAAGCATTTTAGCGGCAGCATATAGAAACGGCATCCCTGTTTTCACATCATCTCCGGGCGACTCAACAATCGGAATGAACGTGGCCGGCCTGGAGCTTCTGGCGGAAGCACTGGGGCTGCAGCAATCCTTTAAGCTGAAAATAAATCCGAGCATTGATGTCAACGATTCTACCGCCATAATACTGAACACAAAAAAATATGAAAAAGGCAAAACCGCCGTTATCCTGATTGGCGGCGGCAGCCCTAAAAACTTTATGCTCCAGACCGAGCCGCAAATTCAGGAGGTCCTGATGATTCCGGATGTAGGCCAGGATTATGACATCAACATTACAGATGCAAGACCGGACACAGGAGGACTATCAGGGGCGCCTCCAAGCGAGGCAGCAAGCTGGGGAAAAATCGACCCGACAAAATTAGATGAAACCGTTACTGCCTACCTCGACGTAACAGTTGCATTCCCAATGATGGTTAGTTATGTTATAAAAACCACTAAGCCCAAAAAACTAAAAAAATTATACTACCGCGGAAAAGAGCTGCGTGAAAAGCTAATAAAGTCCTATCTTGAAAATAATAAAGAGGTTGAAAAACTAAAAGGGCTTATAAAGAAACTATCATAAGTATTGAAAAATGAAAATGCTTTGTAGAAACCTTGTGCCCCAAGTCATTGTGAGGCCCGAAAGGCCGTGGCAATCTCGAAATGTAGCACGGCCATCTTGGCCGTGTTCTTCACGGGCTGGAAGCCCGTGTTACGTAAGATTGCTTCGCTTCCGCCTTCGCCAAGGCTACGGCGGACAAGTCGCTCGCAAAGACCATCGCTGGCTCTGATGTTTTCTACAGAGTAAAATGAAAATTGGAGATTTGTGGAATCCTCTTGTCGAGGTCGGTAATCTGCATTATAATCTATGGTGTAACAGGAGAGACAAAATGGTAGATTTCAAAGACATCCAGGCATTAGCTGACAGCATCGTAAAGCAGTTTAATCCTGAGCGGATAATTTTATTCGGCTCTTATGCAGCCGGGACAGCCGGTCCCGATTCCGATGTGGATTTACTTGTTGTTTTGCCGTTTGAAGGCAAAAATTTCCGCAAATCACTGGAAATAGTTAATACGGTCAATCCAATGTTCAGCGCCGACATTCTGGCAAGACGTCCTGATGATACTCAATGGCGCTATCGTCACGGCGACCCGTTGATAAAAGAGGCTATCGACCACGGGAGGATTTTGTATGAGCGAACTAATTGACGAATGGATACGCAAAGCCGATGCTGATTATGCCACTGCCTGCCGCGAGATGTTGGTGGATGAAGGTGCCAATTTTGACGCTGTATGCTTTCATTCTCAGCAGTGTATTGAGAAGCTTATGAAAGCGCTGCTTATTAAAAACGGTGTAACGCCGCCGAAGACTCACGATTTATTTCGGTTAAATCTCCTGTTGGCGCCGGTCTGTAAAAAGTGGTCTTGTCGTCCCGAAGATTTGCGGTATCTTACGCGGGCATCGGTGGACTTCCGCTATCCCGGCGAATTTGCAGACAAAGACGAGGCTGCCGAAGCCGTCGAAATTTGCTCCAAACTCCGAACATCTCTGCATCAGTTATTGGTGAAAAAATAGGAAATCGAAAAATAAGATGAGAAAAGAACTTGTTAGATTAGCAAAAAAGTATGGGACGCCGTTATTTATAATCGACCACGCCAAAATAAGAGAGAATTTTCGCACTTTTAAGAAGAACCTGCCGAGAGTCCAGGCCTATTATGCGGTAAAAGCAAATTCAAATCAGAAAATAATTGAGACGTTGTTTAACGAAGGCGCAAGTTTCGATGTCGCTTCTTACAATGAGTTTATGCAGGTCTATAAATACATCAAAAATTTTGAAGAAAAAGACAAGGACTTCTATATCTGGGACAAGATTATTTTCTCAAACACGATAAAAGACTGGCAAACCCTGGAAAAGATTAAAAGATATAAGCCCCTTGTAACCTACGATAATATTGATGAGCTAAAGAAAATAAAAAAACACTGCAACATAGCCGGCCTGCTTTTAAGATTGAGAGTCCCAGACACAGGCTCACAGGTTGAGATGAGCTCAAAATTCGGCGCCGAGCCGGGCGAAGCGCAAAACCTGATAAAACAGGCCTTCGATTCGGGTCTTGTAGTTGAAGGATTAAGTTTCCACGTGGGAAGCCAGTGCACCAATTTTGACAATTATACCTGTGCACTGCAAATAACATCCGAAATCTTCCACGACTCCCGCAAAAAAGGCTACAATCTGAAAATAGTTGACATAGGAGGCGGATTTCCGGTCCCTTATGACCTGCAGGTCCCTAAATTTGAAAGGCTCGCAAAAATAATTGATTCCGAATGCGAAAGACTTTTCCCTCAAGATATAGAAATTATCGCCGAGCCGGGTAGATTTATGGTGGCTACCGCAGCAACTTTAGTTTCCGAAATAATAGGAAAAGCAAGAAGAGACGGCAAAATTTTCTATCATATAAACGATGGAGTCTATCATACTTTTTCAGGCGTCGTTTTTGACCACTGGATTCCTAATTTCCAGGCATTTCGGCGTGGCAAAAAAGAGGTCTGTGCCGTCGTAGGGCCAACCTGCGATAGTTTTGACAAGATTTCGGTATCCGAGCAGCTGCCGGCGAACCTGCAAATCGGAGATTATCTTTACACCGTAAATATTGGCGCATACAGCACCGCTTCTACGACAAAATTCAACGGCTTCATCGGCGCCAAAATCATTCATATCTAACATCGGAACAATCAGCAAAGATTACAGTTCTTTACAGTGATGGCGAGAAAAAAGTAGGCATTAATCATTCAGGATGTCTTCTCGAGTTACGCCAAATTTACGCTTAATAGCCGAAAGGTGTGCGGGACTCAATTCATCATTATTGCTGGTGCAGAACTTGTGACCTATACGGTGGACTTTGCCGTCCTTGATTATAAGTTTATCGCCACCATCTGTATTGATTTGAAAGTTATGTCGGTTTAGAAAACGAAGAAGCCGACCCCACTTGACAGCAGGTTGACTCATGCAGGAATTTCCTCGCAGAACCTTTTACTGCTAAAGCAGTGAAACTCCTGCGGTTTAAATTCTACCTCAAGGTCTTTGGGCCATTCACCATATAGTTTTTTGTGGGCAATCTCAAAAACCTCATCCGGAAGCCGTTTCGCTTTTCTGGCTATCTGCTGGATTTCTGCGGGAGCATCACAAAAGATTTTAACGTTGGGTTTTCTTTGTGCAAGCGCAACAACCTGGTCAACTGCTTTCATTCCGTCAACCAATGCATCGACAATACAATCCCCCGTTCCAAACTGGTCTGTTCGGACACTGTGTGCAATCCAACAGTTGTCCTCCTTGGAGTAATAAATCGCAAACACATCCCAAAATCGTTGTGGTTTTCTTTTTGTGTGTCTGTTTGCCATATCTTCCTCCAGTAGAACCAACAATAAACCTTTAGTTTTGTGGCTGACCCGGAGATAAAACTTCTTATGTCACCGCTACTAAGAAGCCATATTGTAACAAGTTTTTCTAAAATGTCAACATTTAAGATGGGAAAAACATTCACAACTGATAATCCAGTCGTCCACTTAATCGTTAATACACTATATTGACACCTTTCGGCAGTTGTTCAACTAAAATTTCTGTAGAAATCCACAAAAAAGCAAAGTGATATCAGTTTATCCAGCCGCGTGGCTGTTTCTGGCCATAAAATAACCAAATATCTATCATTATATCGGCCCTCCTACATAATCTCACAGGTTCAGGCTCTTGGTATTATCCACCTGGAGTAGTTCAGTTCCAGCTAAACAAGGACGAGTTTTACAACTTGAGGTTACGATTTGGCACCTCAAGTTGGGGCGGACGCAGATATCGTCCATACGCATTCACCGAACACGGGGCGATTATGGCAGCAAGTATCCCGAATTAGACTTAACCTCTCAAAATCGACCTGTGAACATACCTCTTTGCGCTATTTTTGTGCCTTTTCGTGGCTATTTCCTTCTTTTAACTCTTTGTGATATTTTTGTGAATTTTCGTGGCCATTTTCTTTTTTATCTCTTTGTGCTCTTTTTACGAATTTTCGTGGCCATTAGCTCATCTTATAACACCTTAAAATCAAAGATTTTAGACCATTTTCGCTTGACTTATAGATATAAACCAAATACAGTTAAATAAGTAGGTAAAGAGAGCTATCGCATTCCGTTCTTTAGCTCATAACTAAATATCAAACACGTTTTTTAGGAGGCGCAAAAATGAAACGGCAATCTGTTTTAGCAATCGTGGCGCTTGTTTTGACATTCGCAGGGACACAAGCAATCGGTTATAATGTATCTGAGTTTCCTATCTGCACAAATGATGCAAACCAAATTAACCCTGCTATAAACGGTAGCATCATTGTCTGGCAGGATTATCGTAACGGGAATTGGGACATTTATGGCTATGACCTATCTACCCAGACCGAATTTCCTATCTGTTTGAATAGCGCAGACCAAATTAATCCTGACATCAGCAGTAATACCAATGTTAATCCCAACGTCAACGGTTCTATCGTTGTCTGGGAGGACCATCGCCGTGACTTATTGAATGACGTCAATACCGGCATCTATGGGTATAATTTATCTCAGCGAAAAGAGCTTCGCATTTATGGCACAAACTACTCATACCAGTTCGACCCTGCTATCGATGGCAATTTCATTATTTGGTGGGAGTATACTCCGGGTTCTGTGCTACCATCGCACGTAAAACTAAATGGATATTATCTACCTGGACATACCAAATTCCTTATAGAAGAAGGCAGCTACTATAGGAAGCTTGATATTAGCGGGTGTAAGGTTACCTGGTATAGTGACTATCTTGAATCAAAAATGTATGATTTCTGTAACCACGTCTATTTCTCGGTGGAGAGCCAGGCCAGGATTAGTGGCGATGTTGTTGTTTTTTCATCTCAGGATGGCTTAAATTACCATATTGGTTACATAGATTTTTCCAGACCACGCTACTCTCAAGTATTTGGTATTACTACATATTATTCCCATATTATTACTTACAACGACCCTAACCCTTGTGGCTCTTCAATAGGTTTCCCTAATTGTAATTATGTACAGGGCTGGGCACCTAATATTGGTGGTAAGATTATAGTTTGGGAGAACTGGGGTGGCATTGAAGGAAATGCTATTTATGGTTTTGACATTTCTACTATGATTTGGTTTCCAATTTGCAAGAGTAATGGATGGAATAGAAATCCTGCCGTTGATGGTAACATCGTTGTATGGGAGGACAAACGCAACGGGAACTACGACATTTATGGTGCTCGTCTTGAGCCGTTTTGCCTGGGAAAACCGGAGATGGATTTCAATTACGACTGCAAAGTTGACTTCGCTGACCTCGCAATAATGGCATCATCCTGGCTTGAGTGTAATCTTGTGCCAGAAAGTGCCTGTTGGGAATGACCTGAAACTGCCACATTCTTACTGCTCGGCTTGGGTGCGGTGATGTTAAGAAAAAAACGCTATTATTGTAGTTGAATTGAAATGCTTGGTTGCGTAGCTAAGCGTTTAATGTGGGAAATGTCAGGTTAGGTAATAGCCTCTTAATGATTACGGTATAAATATGTTCGGCATTTTGGGAAGGATATTTGGCATTTTTAGGCGGCGAATCAGCACCGAGGAAAAACTTCTACGAAAATTGGGTCTTAAGGCTTTTCCGCCTTATAAATTAGATGACAAAAAGTTCAGGAAACTTTGGAAGTTGTTGCCGCATATGACTCTGGGCTTGTGCATTGAGCTTGAAAGAAAATATCCATCCTTTGGTGAGATAACCGCAGAACGTGAGGTTTACGATTTTGAGGACCCAGAGTTTTTGATGAGCTTGGCCGAGTTGGAAGAATCTCCGCCACCTAAATTAGCAGGCATCTATGGATGGTACTTTGATAAACGGCCCCCTAAAGTGCCTCGTAAGAATCTGGTGAATATTAGCGGATGGCGGTTGCTTTATATAGGGATAACGGAAAGAGGGTTGCGTGACAGAATTCTAATTAACCATTTTAGGGGCAACGCCGAAGGCTCGAATTTGAGATTGAAGCTTGGTTGTTTGCTCAGAAAGAAATTATGTCTGAAGCTTCAAAAGGTGGGAAACATACTCACGTTTGGTGAAGGTGAACCTGAGCTATCAAAATGGATAGCCGAGCACGCTCGTGTATACTACTGGGCGAGTAATCGAACCGCTCAACTTGAAAGAATAGCAATTCTTCGATATTCGCCTCCTCTGAACGCCGATTACAATAAGGACCATCCATTCTATCCTCGATTGAAGAAAATCATCGATACTTGCAAGACCAAGGCGAGACAGACTTAAAGGTAGTTACGGACGATAGAATCCTGTAGAGTGCTTACTACAGCGTCCTGTGCGCCATCTTACTGCTCGGCCTCGGTGCGGTGATGGCGAGAAAATACAGGAAATAGTGCACGCTTATACATACGTGTAGCTTGCTTTTTCGGGGACAAGGCGGACTTCGCAGGACAAGCAGCACGTCGTCCGTGGTGAGAAATACATTCTACCGGCCAAGCTGTCATGGCAGTTCAAATTACAGTTCGTCCTTACGGTTGTCCGGCCTGGGCGGCGGCTTGGTCCCCTTAGGACTGTAGCGGACAACAACAAAGATTAACGGTTCATTGCCCGTATTGGTGAGCCCGTGATAGACCCACGGCTCAACATAAAGGATGTCCCCACGTTGTGCAGAGAACTCCTTGCCGGCCAGAAACCAGCTACCGGAACCCGTAACCACAGTGAGGTATTCCTCCTCAACATGCCGGTGCGACCGGTGGACGGCTTTGCCCGGTTCGACGACAGCCACCGCCGTAAGAACGTCCTTGGTGCCGGGCGTCTCGCCCCGGAAATATGTCCGCATCTGGCCCCAATCCGCCTGATACGACTGTGCAGTATCCCAACCAATGACCTGCGAATTCAACAGCTTTGGCTTGGCACCCACCGTACCTGCTGCACACCCTGCTATAAATGCTACGCAGAAACTTACGGTGCATAAAAGCAGCAACTGAAACGGTTTTGCAATTTTTACGAACATAATCGCCTCCATATTGAGTTATAGCTTTCGATAATCACTCAAGAACACAACCGCCGCACACCCTTTTCATAACCCTGACCCGCCGCGACGGCTTTGCAAGTCGAGTTTGTGTCCCTTGACAGCCCAATTCTGCCTCTCACATACACGGCCAAATATTGTCAGCCTAATAATTATTCACGCAGGGTCTATTTCGCCTGCGGGGTTTCTTTTCCTTTCTCTACCGGCTCTGTCATCACACCGCTCTGGCGTATTGCCTGCCGAATGGCTTCTACGTAGCTTTGGTGCATCCGGCTAAGGGCTTCATCATCAGCCGTCAGCGCATCGGGGAAATCAAACGCAGGCAGCTTCGGTGTCGGTCGCTTCAGCTCCGTTAAATTCGCCGCCAGCGATTTGAACCTTTCACCCCAGACCTTAATAGTCAAATCAGATTTGACAAGGCCGCCGAACAAACTCATGTCTGTTGAGCCGGGCGTATCGGCGAAAGACCAGGATAACCAGCCGGCCGCCAGAGGCCGCGTTGCCTCAACTTCGGCGCAGAGCCAGTTGGCCTGCTGCTCTTCGGTTCGGTATGGATTGTTCTGTGCTGCGCCGCCGCCATACCAGCCGTATTCGCCGAGCAGCACCGGTTTGCCAGCGTGACAGTAGGCCAGAACCGCCTGCAAATAGCCAAGATTTTTTACCCAATTTTGTTCCGAGTCAAATGGGTCGCCGAGGGTCGGATAGAAGTGGATTGTCATAAAATCAAGCAAGCCCGCCTGGCGATGAGGATTGAACGCTGCGTAACGGCCAGGATTGCCGTGGCGAACCAATGGATATGACCACTGGATGTAGCCAACGCTAATTAAGTGCGTCGGGTCGGCTTTGCGCAGTGCCTCAACCTGTCGGCCAACCCACCGGTCAGCAAGATGCTCGCGAAAGAGCTGCCAATCACGCAACTTTGGACCATTCGCATCAGGTTTATCCGCCGGGGCGGAAATCTCGTCCCACTGATTGGCGTCGGCAAGCTCCTTCCCCCACGCTGTTTTCAATTTGTCCCAGCTTTTGTATGTCTCTTTCAGCCAGGCGCTCCATAACGGACGCCATTCCTCCACAAACCACGGCAGGTGTGGCTCATTGAGAATGTCCCAGGAAAAAATAGCCGGCTCCCCTCTATAACGCCTGCCAACAATATCCCAGAATCGCTCAAGCGCCCTCAGGGAATTTTCGCCTGCAAAGCGGTCCGGCTTCCAGTAAGAAGGCCAGCCCTCCCAGTGGTCGGGGCCGGTAAGCACAAGTCGGATGCCGGACTCGCGAGCAATCTCAACAAGTTTATCGAGTTTCTTAAGTGCCTCCTCTTCAACAGTTTCAGCCGTAGGTTGGAAACTGGCAGCAGTAAGGAAGACCCTCGCACAATTGACGCCGAGCTGCTGCATCACTTGAAAATGTCGGCGCACCTTTTCGGAGTCAAACTGTCGCCATATTTTTGGCGCCCAGCCGGTATGTGGGTCGTAATAATTTGTGCCGAAGGGAATATAAAGCTGTTTAGAATCGCGCTCTACAAAACTCCGTCCGTCAGAAGAGACATCTATCAATTCCATCGACCAGCTTTTCGCAACGAAACATCCGAAGGCCAGAGCAAAAAAAACAAAAATGAAAAATTTAATCCGACGAAAGTCTGGTGAATGAAAAAAATAAAACGAATATCGAGCATCGCTTGTCCGGCGTCCTGTCCTCCGTAGCATTAGTGAAGGAGGAAGCGCAAGCGAAGTCGGAAGCATCGAGTATCCTGCTAGTGGTACAGCACACGTCAAATGATGGGTGTCATTCTGAGGCGCAGCCGAAGAATCTCTCTTTGATAAGGTCAGATGCTTCACTTCGTTCAGCATGACAACCCCTCAAATCATATAAGAAGAAGCACTATGACATTGCGGCTGGTTAATATGGACTCCACAGATATAATCGCTCCGGTGTGCTGAGTTTGTATAGCGTTGCCCTGTCGAGCTTGAGAATGTTCTGGTTGCGGTAGCTCAGGAAACTGGCCAGCGAAAACGGCCTGCGATATTCCACCACGCGGGCCTCTTTAACGCCTGCCAGCGACTTAACTAATTCTATCGCCTCATCAAGATAGCCAATCTCGTCTATCAATTTTTTATTAAGCGCCTCCTGCGCGCCTAAAATACCGCCGTCGGCTATCTTCTTCACATCCTCTATCGTCAGATGCTCTTTGCGTCCATCGGCTACAACCTGCACAAATCTTTCAAACGCAGGCGTAATCAGCTCATCCTCTAAATACTGAATCTGCTCCTTCGTCGGCACCTGGAACGAGCTTGGCCAATCCTTCTTTTCGCCCGATTTAATAATCACCGGCAAAATTCCGAGCTTCTCCTCAAGCAGCTGCTGAAAAACAAAATGCCCCATTATTACGCCAATCGAACCGGTAAGAGCGGTCGGCTCGGCTATGATTTTGTCGCACGCAACCGAAGTGTAATAGCCGCCTGAAGTGGCGATGTCCTGCATAAATGCGACAACAGGTTTACCTTCCTCCTGGCGGTATTTGAGGATTTCTTTATGGATTTGGTCGCTCGATGAAATCAAGCCCCCGGGCGAAGTAACGCGAACAATTACTCCCTTAACGTGCTTATCCTGCCCGGCCTCTTTTAGCTGCCTGCAAAATTCTTTAGCCGATTCGCCATAAATCACTCCCTCCAATGCAATCACTACAATTTTGGCCCTTGCCGGCCCTTCCTTGATAACCTCTTCGGCAAGTAAATTCCTCTGCCCTGTAGCAAAGAGGGTAAATACCCCAATGAGCATCAAAACCAAAGCGATATTAGCCATAATCGATAGCGCCAGAACAACGCCCGTAAAAATCTTCCAGCCAATCCCTTTTCTCGGCGTTACTGTTTGTGCCGGCCTGCCCACACCCAAAGGCGAAATCGGTTGCACAGGTGGTAACATTGAACTATCATCCTTAATATTCATATCAAATCCTTTCAAATTTTGTTTCACTCATTCTAAAAACGACAGGCGCAAATGTCAATCCCGACAAGTCGGGGCCGTATTCTTAGAAATTATCTCAAAACTGTCACCCTGAGCGAAGCGAAGGGTCTGGCCTGTCAAAAAGAGAGATTCTTCGCTGCGCTCAGAATGACATTTTATGTCTTGAGATAGATTCTTACTCATACAGCACAGGATTTTCGCGCCAGTTTTTATCGCGGTCGTGGCCATAGTCCTTGACGCGAGGCCGACGCTCTCGCAGGCGAACCGACTCAATGCCAAGATAGTATCCGGTGGATAGCGGATTCTTGCCGACACATTCCAGACGCAGCTTGTATTTGCCCGGCTCAGGCCAGAAATCCAGCAAATGATATTCCCCGCTTTTAATCTGACCGCTGTAAAGGTCTATCAACGGCCCGACTTTTACTCCATCAAGATACGCCTGGTATTTGCCGTAATCGTATGAGCTGGTCATATTGAGCAAAAGCCGCTTTGGCTCCTTGACCTTGACCTCGAACGGAATCTCAACCCACGCATCCTGCTGGGCAGGAGGCATATAAAGCAGTTGTCCACCGGGGTAGTAAATGTCCAGCTCTTGTGCGACGGCCTGTCCCTCGCCATAAAACTGCTTGTCAATAAATTGCTTAGCCGGAAAAACCTTATCCAGATTCGGCAATCTCCGCTCTCTACCATCGGGAGCACGCGCCTCAAACGTCGGCTCGCCTGTCTGATACCAGAATGCAACGCTTGCGTAATCATCTTCGCGCTCATTCCAGCTATCGCTTTTATAGCCTGGATTCTCATCAGGAGAGAGCCAGCCGTAATGCTCGAATGTTACCTTGATGGCGGTGTTGAATACAATCGGGTCGTTTATATGCCAGCGATATGCGCTGGTATGGCCGCCAACAATTCCCCAGCTATCAAAATACGGCACGCCAAAATATGGTGTGCTTGTGGTCTTTAGACCCCACGCACTCAAGAAATAATCTTCCGTGCCCGTTCCCCAGATTGAAGGCTTTTTTTCGCCGTCAATATATATTTTCTCATCACCTTCGCCGAACCACGCGGGGCTGCGTGTCCGCACCGACAGGACCGTGCCTACGTAATGTCCCTTGCCTTTTGTCTCCAGCAGCACATAGTCCTTGCCTTTTTGCGCGGGATATTCCTGCCGGTATTGCGCATAGAAATAGGGCGTATTCCTCGGCATACTCTTTTTCTTTATCCAGTCGATATTATAGTAGAGCAAACTGATGGGCTTTTCTGACTGATTTACTATCTCGATTCGCGCAGATTTGCGAAACGGCATACGCCAGAAGCAATTATATGAATCTGCGTCTTCGACAATCACAGGCAGACTAATCACCTCACTGCGTTTGCCAAAACAGTTCGCAAAGAAATCCCCCACCGGTGCCTCCACAGCCGGCCGCTTTTTGCCGTCCCAGTACATCCGCAAAAGCATCTGCTGATGGTCCGCTGAGCCGTTCTTCGCCCACGGATGCGGCTCAGGTTCCAGGAATGTAATCCAGATATGCGTGATTACGCCGGGCCCTTGGACATCCATCAATACCTTTGTCTGACCCGGTGCGACATTACTGTTATCGTGGTTGCTGTTGGGGTCCGGCTCATCGCTTCCTGGCAACTTGCCCGTTGATGTTACCCGCATACTGCGACCACTCTGTGGCCGGGCCAAATCCTCCAAGAAACTCGCACCGCAATCAAGCGGCATTGCCGCTGCAAGAATAATACATAATGTAAAAATGTGATACCGCAATATCGTTTTCATATTCAACCTCAAACAAATTATCATTCCGCTCAAAATCTATAATAAATCCTTCCAAAATTTATCTGCCGTAGCCTTAGCGAAGGCGGATTTATCCGCCATAGCTTTGGCGAAGGCGGAAACTTATGTGGTCATTATAGAATGCACTTACATTGCCGTCAATTTACAAAGATTATGCAGTTAAACAAACTTATTTCCTTATATCAAAGTCTCGAAGTGTTCTCGTGCGTTTTGAACATATTTGATAAGTGTGGCACGGGCTTCCAGCCCGTGAAGACACGGCCAAGCTTGTCCTGAGCATACTTGTCCCGAGCGCGGTCGAGGGAGTCGAAGGGATGGCCGTGCCACCTTATATGCCTGGACATTCCAGAGCCAGTTGAGAATATTCTCAATGCTTGAGCCATCCAGCTTACGCCAATCTGCAAAATGCAAATCGCCGGGCAGATTATATTCTTGTGCTTTATCAAGCAGGACAACAATACCCGCTATTGCTCCTAATGCCATATTCTCTGGCTCGATGCCGTAGTCCAGCGCCAATCTCATAGTTCCAAATATCCGCTCGTTTATCCCTAACTTGCGAACAACATCACGACAAACCCGAGCAACTGTATCCGCTAAGTATGGATTTGTCATACGTTCAAGTAAATCCTCTGCGTAATTTTTGTAACCGGCCTCGATAAAAAGCTCATCCCCAAGATAAGCATATTTCTTAATAAGTGCTGCTCCGGACTCCTGCAAAAAAGCGTCTCTACCAATTTGCATTAAGTCACTATCTCCCTTGACCTCCGTCATCTTGGTGTAGCCCTTGACGGCGCCGAGAAAACCAAGCAAAGAATGTCCGGCGTTATGGCCATATAATTTTGCCTCCTCAAAAGGCAGTAAGTTATCCTTTTCAATAAATACTTCAATGCCCGGCTTGAAATTTGCAATTCGAGTGCGAGTAACAAGAATTCGATTGAATTCTTCAACCAGAAAGGCACGCTTGATACCCGGCGTTATGGTTTTGAGTTTCAACTCCGCAATTTCAGCAGCGTCATCAACCACCCTGCTCATTTTGCCGATTACCGTATTTAGAAACTGCACTTGATTTTTACCACGAACTTTTTCAAATTCTTCTCTTTCAAAATTCGTGCCTATTCGTGTTAATTCGTGGCTAATTTTTTCCTCCAATATCTCCGCAGCACGGTTGTGATTTTCCGCAGCATAAACTATTGTCGCCTTTGCCTTGCTATTTTTCAAACCGTCAGCAATCAACGCCGAAATGCTATCATAGAAATTTATTGAAGGTAAGCAGGTAGTTATCTCTGTAGATTGAGCTAAAACCTCAAGAAGGATTTGCCTGTCCTTTGGAACACCGGGGTTCAGCAGCTCAATGCCATCAATCTTTATCACATCGATGCCATCGGCTTTAGCAACATTGACGTAATAGCTTCCTTTGTTAGCCCTGACGGCATCGACTATCGACTGGTCAATCTCAGCAGCGACTATCCGTGAGAAGTTTCCGTTTTCAAACGCCTCTTTAACAAACAGGCCCGCCTGAATCGGCCCGAATCCAAAACCAGTGAATATATGCTCCGCCATAATTATTAATCCATCACGCTTCAAATGATGGGTGTCATTTTGAGCGAAACGAAGTGGAGCGAAAAATCTGGCTTACGAAAGCAAAATCGCATTTGCTACCCAGATGCTTCACTCCGTTCAGCATGACAACCCTTCAAATCATAATTAACGAGCACTATTGGCCTGCGACTTTTAGAAATTGGTTTATCAACCTCTCGTCCGTCAGAACCGTTATTTCCATCTCATACCTCCTGCTCTTTCCGGGAGCGATATGAATCAGCTCTTTGCGCTCCCTTGCTTTTTTCTGGCCAATCGGCGGATTTGTCCCCGGCTCAAGCGCTGTAACATATTCGCCCGGCCCCCAGTGCTGCCAGTTGGCCAGACAAGGTAACTGCCTCTTCTTGTATCTCATAACAAGAGCGATTCCAAGCCTACGGTTATAAAGGCCGACCGTGCATATCCCCGCTTTATCGGCAGTCACATCAATAAAGCCGCACGCCTCGCCGCCGCCTCTGTGACTTTCCATCGGCTTCTGGCATTTTCGAAAATCGTGCTGACTATTAAATATGGCGTTATCCATATCCAGGCCGCGTGACACGCACTTACCTTTCCATACAATCTCCGTCCCCTCGTCAACCAACGGCCAGCCAAAGTTGCAGTGATAAAGTATCATATTTGGCTGCGCAATATTGCCAACATTGGTAACAACATCGCGGATTCGAATAGTCGGCTCGCCAAGAACGCTCGATATAGTCCGCCGTAACTGGAGATTCGGCCCGAATACCCGAGACTCCTTCACTACTCCAGTTACGCTCATTTCCATCTTCCCCGTCACGAGGTTCGGCTGCACAACTGATTCAACCGTTGCTGGAATGTTGCTCACCCGGCCGTGAAGACCACGCTCACCAAACTCATCCGTTTCAGGTCCGCCAATGTGCGTTAGCCCGCAGGTCGTCAGTAAGCCCCCGGCAAAAGAATATAACCACTCTAGTCCTCTATTGGCATCAGGACGGGGTGCAGCAACACCTGCATCGCTTAGCCAGGCAAGACTATATTGATTATAGAAAGCATCGACAATATCCAGGCCTCTATCGACAACTACTTTATACCGCAGTCCGCCGCCCGTATTCACCCAGGCTATCCGCGTTCCCCTGCCCAAGCCGTTATCCAGAACAGAAGTCTCGATGCCCCCGATTTGGGCATAGTTTCCAACCTTATTATGCCAATTAAGTCTGATGTTCTTCGTAGGCATTTGTATTCCTTTCTTTTGCCACCAAGACACAAAGACACCAAGTTTTTTTTAATTTATCATTTCTTTGTGACCTCGTGCCTTTGTGGCAATTTTTTCCTTTCTTTTTCTAAAAATTATCTCAGCTTATCCTGCAATGCCTGCAAGCTTGGATAATTGACTTCGCTGCGCACCACTTTGAGCATTTTGTCGTAGGCCTTTATATTTCCGTATCTGTCATTGAGCGGCGCTTTTATATAAAGTGACGCAAACAGATTACCCATCTGCACCGCCTCGTCAAAGTTTATGGAGCCATTCTTGAACTTATCTAAATGGCGGGCGACACAGGTAAGAAGTCCTGCCCTGAATGAGTCCCCTGCCCCAACCAAATCAACCACTTCGCCTGCCATAAACCGAGATTCGATTTTATTTGGCCCGCCTACAGTTCCATCGGGACAGATATGCTTTTCATAAGCGCCGTCGCTGACCGTAACGCCAAATAGTTTTGTTCTTTTATCTTCTTGCCCCGTTAGAAACCTTCTTGTCCCATTAGAAACCTTCTTACCCCTTTCCAGGATTTCTAACGGGGTGAACCAGAACCGCTCAGTCAAAAAATCAAGAAAGTGCACATCGTTTTCTTCTTCACTGAACTGACCCCAGTTGCGCCCAGCCCCAAGGGTATTTTCAATCAGTTTGGCCTCGTCGCAGGATGTAAAGAACAAATCAACCTCCGGCAAAAGCGGCTCTAAAAGCCGATATTCTTGAACCGGTTTGCCCGATTTAATCAGCTCCTGCGGGTTGCTCGTTAAAGTATGGCTGTCAACAATTGTTATAGCGCCTTTGCTGCGACACCACTTGATAAATTCAGACAAATCGCGGCCCCCATTAGCATCGCCTCTGTCGGATAAACCCGAATACATATAATAAACTATCTTCGGCCTTAATCGCTCAACAGCTTTTTGGAAAATCTTGAAATCAAAATCGTTGTTGGCATTTGGAAAGTAAGCGATTCCGCCTCTATCTTGCCCCGTGCTGCTATGAATAAATGTAGTTCCCGTATGCAGACTCGGATGTATGAAGGTTGCCGACATATCAATGCCGTTAGCTGTCATCACATCGTAGAAAAATTTGCCCTGGGCATCCAGGCCATCGTAACCCCCCCTGCCGAGATTAACTCCGACGGCTACTTTCAAACCTGTTCTTGCAATCAGAGGAGCCGTGTTGCCGGGCCCGCCCGCGGTTGCAAAACCCTGCTCTATCCACTCTTTTATCTGCTGTTGAGAGTAATTCGGCATATCTTCGGTTTTGCACTTGGCTAATCCCCCTTTGCCCACAAGCGCATCGGCAAATTCAAAGTCCGGCCTCCTCAAATCCGTCACCGCAGTATTTAGCACCAACACATCTATGGCCATATTTTTTTTCTTTTACAAAAATACTTGATTCGTCATTGCGAGCCCCGACATGTCGGGGCGTGGCAATCTCCTATCTCACCCTCTTACTAATGCATCTGGGCCTCACAGGTCCCTATTGCTGGCCTGAAGAAATTGAACTGGACATTCGGGTGTTCTGCCAGAAGTGACATCGGCACAGAGCTGTCGGCGATTTTTTTACTTATCATAAGAGTCGTCAATCTCATCCCGAATGGATTATCGTGCGTCCCTGCCTGCCATATCGAAACTTTTTCTGCCTTCCACGTCTGGACAGGCCCAACCGTAATCGCTTTGGTCGGCACACCGGTTACAACTCCGCCGCCGCTGGTCCTTGCATTTTGCATAATAGTAACAGGGTGCAAATCTACGACGCGGGTAGTCAATCGGCGATATTCCTGCGGCGTCGGCGGCTGCTGTTCATTTTTGCCCTCTCGCTTGACCGGGTCATTAAACGCCCAATGTTTCACCTCGCCCTGCCCGCCCTGCATAACTGCGCAGCGAACACCCTCCCAGCTTTTTATATAGTCCCTCGTATCGGCCTTTGGAAAATGAATGTTTGAAGCAGGCATTCTCAAACTCTTATCAATCCGGTCAAAGCAAAGCTCCATATCCGCCTTTGCAAAAGATAAGGGGTGCGTCCGGGGCACTTCTTTGCCATCTTTGAACCATTCATCCATTCCCCAGAAATGAGCATTTTTTAGATTCAATTTAAGTTCATTGACCAGACGTGCAACAAGCGGAAGCTGCTCGGTCGGCCCTATCGGCCCGCAAATGCCGGCAGGATTGTCGGCTGTCGCTTGTTTCCACGCCATAATATATTCAAGCGCCTCCGCAAGATAAAATTCTTCGATGGTATCATAAAACACAACCTTAAAACCCTCTCTCGATAAACCAGCCATATCCTCAATGGTAAGTTTGGCCGCATCATTGAGAATATCATCATCGAGCGTAGTATAATCCCACCATTCCGGAGCCAATATACTAATTTTCCTCGTCATCCTTGCTCTCCTTATACAATCTGTCATCCTGAGTCCAGCTTACGAAATTATATGAACTAAGTCACCCAATTCCTTTTTCAAAATATTATCCTGCGGATATGCGTGGCCTAAGTGCTGCCTGAAGCCCTCGGCAAACTTGCAGCCAATCTCCCGGCCTCTTTTCTGGCCTAATGCCTTCATCGCATTAACGTAGTCATCCATCCCGTGATGCTGCAAAAGCCAGTTACGCTGACTTTCGTGACAGCAGAGCATCTTCTCTTTAGTATCCATAAAGCTGGTTATATCAACTAACACACTCGCTGCTATCTCGTTCCCAAATTTGTCTTTTCCTTCGACGGCATCAGTATAATAAAGATACGGCACCGGCTCAAACGGCTCTGCACCGGGCGTTTCAATATTTACAACCCCGCAGCAAAAACACGCCGTCTGCGCAAGCTTGCTTGCCATCTCGTGGTCAACCATATAATCCGATGGACTCAACGTAAGAACGATGGTTGGCCGGACTTTCCGCACAAGCTCAATTGCTTTCAGTAGTGTCGGCCTATCATACATAATAAAAGCATCATCGCACTCCAGACAAGAATAGCCGCCCTTTAATATGCTCGCCGATTTTGCAGCCTCGCCTTTGCGAATCCTGCTGATTTCTTCCCTGCTGTATTCGACTGTGCCGCAGTCGCCCGGCGTCATCGTTGCAATATGAATCTGCCAGCCCTTTTTATGGAGCAGTGCCAGAGTCCCTGCGCACATAAACTCCGCATCGTCAGGGTGCGCACCTAAACTCAACACAGTTTTATCGAGCTTACCAATCATATTTCCAAAAAGCTGCCCCGCTGTTTCACCTGCCCATCAGGTGGTCGATAATCAGCATATCCACTTCTTCGTAATCCCGCTGCTTTATGAGCTTCTCTAACTTACTGTTGTCCAGACTGCGAACAAGCTCAACTAATCGCAGGAAAATCTCCCTGCTGTTCCGCAGATGCTTTGTAGCAGCCTCCTGCTTCTGAGTTCGTATTGCCTTTACATCCAACCCTACAAATTCGCCTCGCTTGCCGTAGTTGTGCTGGTCGAGTATCCGCACCTGATTGAACGCCCTTCTCAGGTCGATAGCGCCAAAGCTCCTGTCCTCATCAAATTTCGGACCATTCTGGTCGTTAAGGTGAACGCTAAATAGCTTATTATACGCAAGCGCAAAACCCATCTCATCCGATGGGTCAAGACCCGCAAGGACCACGTGAGCGGTTTCTATGTTGACGCCGACGCGCTCCGGCTCATCTGTTAAAAAGCTCACAGCAACCGCGTGGCCGGTCGTCGGTATATACGCCTGGTCCATCGGCTCATTCGGCTTTGGCTCAATCGCTATCTTGACTTCAGAATTGTAAGCCAGCATATCATTTAGCGCCTCAACAATCCGCTCAACGGCGACCTCGCTGTCTTTTGCCTCGCGGATATATGTCCCCTCGCGGGCAAACCACAAAACAACCAATTTCGTCCCCAGTGCATCGCAAATATCAAGCATCCGCCTGCTGCGCTCTCTGGCATACTTGCGGCTGGCCGGGTCGTTGGATGTATAAGCGCCGTCAATCGTCCGTGCATCCTCCCACAATCTCGGCGCAACAAACTCCGCAACCAAGCCCTCTTCCTCCAGCATCTTTCGCACCTCTTTTGCCTTTTTGATTATCTGCTGGCCAGTGAGCTTATCCAAACCCGGCACAGCATCGTCATCGTGAAACTGCACGCCGTCAAAGCCCAGCTTTTTATACAGCTTCAGCTTTTGAGAAAACTCGATGCTTTTCCTGACCGGCGGCCCAAACGGGTCCGCCCCTTCGTGAACATTCCACGGCCCAAATGTAAATCTATATACTCCTGCCATTTTTATACCTCCTTGTCTTAAATTACACTAATACCGTGTCAACTTCGACTCTGCGATATGTCATTCCCGCGAAGGCGGGAATCCAGTTTTTCATTTGAATATCCTGCGAACGACAGGTTTAGTCAAACGCAAAAATTCTCTATGATTCGTATTATAAGCTAACTATATTACCACACAAAGTCTAATCGGGTAATCCGGATTTTATATTTTTTAACGATGAATTCTCTTTCCGCCCGCCTTCTCCTCCAGCACAGCACCGGCGTGGCGGGCATAATGAGCACGCAGGTCTTGCGAGTATTCTTTAAGAATTTTTTCACCAAGACTACGGTAGTCTCCGCAGCGATATAAAGCCGCCGCTAAAAATAGCTCTCGCAGCGACGCATTTCTTGTCTTCGTATCCGAACCGTCCGGCGGCGTGCGGCGCATAGCATCTTCAATATCTGTAAAGGCGTTCCCCATTATCCCCGGCTTTTTCAAAAGTTCAGCCAAAGGCCTGGCCGCAGATTTGTCCCCAAGTTCACCAAGTGCCATCGCCACAGCCCGACAATGCGAAAACTCACTTTTTTCATCAAGCTGCTTAACCTTCTCAACGATAATCCCAACAGCCCGCTTATCGCCACAGCATCCTAAAGCAATGATAAGACTATCGAGCGGACTAACGCTCATCTCGTATTGTCCCATCCCCGTAAAATTCCAGCCCTTGTCCCACTGGCTGGACTTGACAGCTTCCAATAGAGTATTTACCCCCGTCTCATCACCGAGCATCCCGAGGATATGCGCATAAATAAGTTTCGCATTCTTGTCCGCAGCAGCCTTGCAAGAACTTCTCAGAAGCGGCATCGCATCCTCCTGACCAGCAAGAACTACCTCCAGCTCCTCAAAGTTATTTACAACCCGCCCCACCGCCTCTGCAATTTTCTCCTTAGGTAACGGAAACGAATCTTTATCAGTAAGAACGCTTTCTGGCAGATTACCTTTCTCGGCAAGATGTTTCTGAAGCGCCTTAACATCGATGTCACGAAGTCCCCTGCCGCTCTTGGCAGCCATCGCCGCCGCAACTCCAGCCGCATAGCCCTGGTTTTGAATGTCCGCCTGCATCCGTATCACAGGCATCGCATCTCGGTGGCTGCTGGCACCGAGTCCCGTAACTAAAATACCATCGAGTCCCTTTGGCAATAGACACCGATACGGCACATTGACAAGCATTTCTTTTCTATCCGGCGGCCGCAGCAAAAATACCGGATGTATCGTAAAGCCGTGCGAATCAAAATTGCTTCTTGCCATCGCAATAGTGTCCGGATAGGTGCGGTGGTTCAAAATGTCCAGTGGTGACATCACAAAGTCACCCACGACGCGCCTGCGCTCTCGCGTATCAACCAACTGGCCCAAATCGTATGCACCCTTGAACTTACTTTTTGCGACAACAAACGCTCGCCAGGTATCGACAACATCCGAATCATCAATAAATGTCCAATCAGTATTGGTATATCCGGCCCCAAGCTGACGCGGCGGAAGCCCCGCTCCCTGGACCGCCACCCCTGTGCCATTTGTATAATCACACTCAGCGCCAGCGGCAGCAGCAATATCAGCATTGCCGGTCGAATCGATGACTACTTTGGCGAGCACCACGCCCTGCCCTTGCGGCGTAGCGACAACAACACCTTTGACCCGCCCACCTTCAACGAACGCCCCACATCCAAGCACGCCAAACCATATATCCGCACCTGCCTTGCGAAGCTGCTGTCGATACCACTCCATCTTCGACTGGATGTTCCATCCATCGCCCTTGACTCCGGCACCGGCAGCAAAACTTGCCACGCCTTCATCGACCTCTCTGGTAAATCCGTTGATGTAACCGTAATAGTATTTGCTGATAAGGCCCATTGTCCCGACCCCGCCGAGGCCATACAGATACTCAACAACTAAGGTCTTAGCCCCCTGCCGTGCTGCAGCAATGCCCGCCGGTGCACCGCCCGTCCCGCCGCCGACAACGACAACATCATATTCGCCAAGCACAGGCACAGCCCGCCGCTCAACGCCAATCGTAACTACTCTCCCTCGCGCCGCACGTATCCCGCTCAAATTCTCTTTAATGTCCCCTGTGGCTGCCGCTATCGCCGCTTTACCGGGCAATCTCACATTACGCGGCCTTCGTATTCTTTTCGCTTCCATAGCAGCCGCCGCACCAATACGACTGCCTGCTTCCATAAATTCCAATGGACTTAGTAACTTCTCTGCTGCCTCACGGGAAATATCCACACAACCACCGAGCACAAATAAATGCCCAATCCCCGTAGGCCGAAATACATCTAAGTCAACCTTTCCTGCACCAGGCCACCGACCGGATAAACTCTTCTTACCTTTCATCAGGTCGGGCGGCACACAAAAAAGCATCTCTGATGCATCTTGTTGCTCTCGATTCCACGTTAAGTCTCGCGCGATTTGCTCGGCCTGGGCAAAAGATGCAAACGAGCCATCTTTTGTCCGAATTTTAAGAGTGTATTCGATTGCCTCGCATTCATTACCATCTTTAACTTCAAGCGGCGATGGCATCTTTTTCGCATCAACAATGTCACTACCGGTTTGCACTTCTCCTCCGACAACAACGCGCTTAAAAATCTTAGGCCCTGCTGGATATGGTGCAAATTCAGCCCCTGCCATTCTCGCTACGTTTGCCCTCGCTGTCGCATCGATAATAATCTTGGCCCTGACCGCCTGCCGACCTAAACGATTCGCAATAACAACGCCTCCAATTTCTCCCTTACTATCAAAAAGGATGTCACTGACATAACAGCCATACAAAAACCGCACACCGGCTTCCAACAGTGCCTCATCCATCGCCCTTTTTACCTGCATCGGCGTTACCGGCGACCGTGAAAAAATCTTCTTAGTAAGTGCCGTCTTTGGTTCTTCGCCCGGCTCAAGCCACAGTTGATATGTGCCGCAGATGTCCTCACCGAGATATGGCCGCTCCGCTGCAAGAAAAACCTCCGCGCCATTTTGCGCAGCCCCCACCGCCGCCGCTACGCCACCTGATGTCCCGCCGACAACCACAACATCTACATCATAAGCAACTGGAATATCGCGGGCAGATTCATTGACCGCCTGTGGCACGGGCTTCCAGGACATTCGGCTGAGCTCAGTCGAAGCCCCCGTGAAGACGTGCCGCGATTTCTGACAGCCCTGCATAAAAGTCAAAAAACACACTACCGCGGCCAGTATGACTCGAACTAACTTATTCATTCTTTAGCCCTCTTTATGACGTAAGCCATGCTGTGCATGAAAGCATTATCCCGCTGATTTCGCCATTTCGCAATAAGAATCCTTGTCGAATGACCTACCCTGAGCGGAGTCGAAGGGTTTAGCCGTTGTCGGCCCGTCCTGCCTGCACTGAGCCTGTCGAAGTGAGCAAGCGCAGCGCGTCGAAGGGCACGACAACGTAATGTCATTCCCGCAAAGCCTGTCCTGAGCGCAGCCGAAGGATCTCAGGAATCCAGATATTGTAGGGCGGGGCTTACCCCGCCAAATCCTCACAATGTCATTCCCGCATGTCGTTAGCGGGAATCCAATTTTACATCTTGTTTCGAATTTTGCGTTTTGGTCATTTGGATTTGTTTAGGATTTAGGATTTAGAATTTAGGATTTCCCTTCTCTGTGCCTGTCCTGAGCAAGCGCAGCGCGTCGAAGGGCCCGCCTTGCGTCTTCCTTCTGAAATTTAGGTTTTCTAAAGCTCATCCGGCGTGTATAATATGGAGTATGACTTTTACTCTTGACCGCCGTGCCGTCAATTTCGCCAAAATGAATTACGAAAAGGCAAGGTGATATTATGGCAAGCATATTCAGGCAAAAATACCCGCAGGTAAAACTAAAATAAACAAGCCCCTGTTATCTATGTGAAATTTGGAGTATAAAATTGAAGGTTTTATTTAATGGTTCATGACATCTTCAAAATAAATAAAGTTGCAGTTCAAGAAGAAGAAATTAAGAAATTTACATCTGAAAAAGATTTTCTGTGTTTATCAATAGATGTTCTTATAGAAGTAGGGTCATTTGTATGCGTTGCTGCAAATCTATATCCTCTCGATAGAAAAGAGTGGAATCGAGATGAAGCAATATTAGGCGGTCATTTAGTACGTTTGTATAAACTTATTTCTGCTACGCTTGACCAAGCGACCCAACTTCGTCGAGAGACAACTTATATATTTGCCCGTTTAGCTTTTGAATGTATTATAAATTTGCGTTATTTAATTAAACATGCGTCACCCGGGCTTTTTAGCTCTTATGTTAAATATTCTCTTAAGCACGAGAAAAAATTGAGAACAAGAATTTTAGAGATAATAAAGGAACGAGATGGGAAAAAATTAGCAATAGAAACCAGGATACTTGATTCTATTGACATAAGTTTCAAGGTTTCAGGGGTAACCTCTGAGGACGTACCCCAACATTTGAAAAATTGGGGCGACAAAAACATATATCAGAAAGCCGTTGACCTTGGTCTGGCAGATGTATATTTAGCTGCATTTGGCGGAGGCTCTCATAGTGTTCATGGCAATTGGCAAGACCTGTTGGAATTTCATCTTATTACTAATCATGACACTTGTACTTTCAATTCCAATACCGATTGGCATTTTCCCAAAGCTCAAGTATTAAATGCATTATCTCTTCATGTAACATATGCAATTATTGATTATTTGATATGGCTAAACCGCGAAGAGTTTCCTGAAAAAATGGTAAGTACATTGGGCGAACTACGAGACCGAATATTTCTTCTTGACAAATTACACGAAAGTTTTTTAAGCACGAAAATATAGCTATAGGGAAACTATGGCTTGTCCCGTGAGATGCGATTGCCATGTGTGATGCGCGTATGCTATCCCACCGTGGTCTGCCGAAACTTTTTTAGTCCGCCACACCACCAAACAAACAGCGGGTAAAAGGCGGATGAATTTTTGTAAGCGTTCACCCATTTTCGAGTAATTGAAGTACACTTTAGTAAACTTTTGTCTTTGTCCGATAACGATTATATGGACAAAGACGCATATATAAAGCAGTTGGAAGAGCAAAACGCGGAATTG
>Ga0315279_10000709_pt1 | contig 61866 bp, 56 predicted proteins | sample YL17G06_20_MG_FD_203694 | JGI IMG/M metagenome (GOLD analysis project Ga0315279, IMG submission 203694) | Sediment microbial communities from Yellowstone Lake, YNP, Wyoming, USA - YL17G06_20 | ecosystem: Environmental > Aquatic > Freshwater > Lake > Sediment | place: USA: Wyoming | collected...
TGCCCTCGGTGCCTTCCGCAGCCAGGCCCGCCGGTTCCGCATGAGAGTTCCTGGCACCGGTCGTCGCGTCACGGGTAGTCACCGGGCGACCCCGCTCAGCCGGAATGGGCCACAGCGCAAAAGCCTCCCGTGTGAACGACCTTGACAGCTCCCTCTTGGCCGGCTGATACTTTCGGATGGGCTTGTTTTCCAGGCGTTCTTTTCAAGGAGGGTTTTATGAAACGAGTCTTGGGTCTTGTGCTGATACTTGTCCTGGTGGGGGCGTCATTCGGCTTTGCAACCCCGAGCCAGGAGAAAAAGCAGCTTACCTTTGCCTACATGTCCGGGATCCTTGATCCTTTCATGATCATGATTGAGAAAGGTGCACGCGCAAAGGCAACGGAGCTCGGCGTGAACATGATCGTTGCCGAGTACCCCAAGGCGTGGGGGCCCGAGCACCAGGTGCCCATCCTGGAGGCCATGGTGGCCAAGGGAGGGTTCGATTTCCTCATGGTGGTGCCCACGTCAACCCAGGGGTTGATCGCGCCCCTGAAGAAGATCTCGGACAAGGGCATCCCGATGATCACCTGCGACACCTACCTCGGTGATGGGGACTACAACAAGAGCTCCAACTACTCCTTCCCGCTGGCCTACATCGGGACGGACAACGAGGGCGGAGGCTACGAGGTCGGCAAGAAGCTGGCCGAGATGATTGGAGGGTCGGGCAAGGTCTATATCAACAGCACCAACCCCGACGTGTCCAGCGTCAATGGCCGCCGGGACGGCGCCCTGCGGGCCTTCAAGGAATACCCGAACATCGAGGTGGTCGGCGTGGACTACAACCTGGACAACCAGGACAAGGCACAGGCACAGACCGCCGCGGTTCTTCAGGCCAACCCGGACCTCAAGGGCGTGTTCGGCACGAACCTGTTCAGCGCCCAGGGCGCCTACCGGGCCGTGGTGAATGCCGGACTCACCGGCGCGGTGAAGATTGCCTCATGGGACGCCGGTCTGGACCAGATCGCGGCCCTCAAGGCCGGCCAGATCGACTTCACGCTCGCCCAGAAGCCGTTCGAGATCGGCCAGCTCGCGGTGGAGTGGGGGGTCAAGTACCTCAAGGACAAGAGCACCAAGATCCCCAACAAGATGCTGCGGCCGGGCTACGTCATCTTCACGAAGGACAACGTGGACGACCCCGACATGCAGCAGTGGATCTACAAGTAGTCAGAACTGGTCGGGAACACGCGCGCGCAGGCCGGCACGCCGGCCTGCGCGCGTTTTTCTAGCCCGGGGGAGTGACGCATGCACAGCCAGGCAGTGGGCCCGAAGATCCTCGCCTTCGTCGGGGAGAAATGGGCGTCCATCTTTCTCCTCATACTCGTCGTGGTCTTCAGCATGGTCGGCAAGAACTTCTTCGCCGTCAAGAACTTCTCCAATATCCTCTATTTCGCCACCACGTACGCCCTGCTCGCGGTCGGAGAGACGTTCGTCATCGTAACGGGAGGCATCGACCTCTCCGTCGGCTTCGTCATGGGCTTCGTGGGCGTCACGGCCTCCATCGTGATGCGGGACATGCTCGCGGCGGGCAACTCCCAGACGGTCTGCATGATCGTCGGAACCCTGGTCGGACTCGCCGCCGGGGTCCTCCCGGGGCTCATCAACGGCTATCTCGTGGCACGGTTGAGGGTCCCCCCGTTCATCGCTACCCTGGGGATGTACGGGGTGGCCAACGGCCTGGCTCTGAACCTCTCCCAGGGCTTTCCGATCTACTTCCTGCCGCCTCGGGTCCAGGAGATCGGCAACAGCTTCGTCGCCTACCTGCTCCCCGGCCGGGCATTCACGTTCTTCGAACGGCCGCCGAATCTCCAGCCGGGTGACCTGCGAAACCTCATCGGGATCATCCCCGGTACGGTCCTGGTGGTGGCGGTCATCCTTCTCCTGTCCATGTTCCTGCTGAAGCGCACGAGGTTCGGCCAGCACACGTACGCGATCGGCGGGAGCAAGGACGCGGCCATCCGGTCCGGCATCAACGTCCCCCGGCACCTGATGTGGATCTACGTGCTCTCCTCCGTTTTCGCCTCCTTTGCCGGCATCATCTACGTGTTTCGAATCGGACTGGGCAACTTCACGACGTTCAGCTCCTCCTACGAGCTTTTCGCCATCGCCGGGGTGGTCATCGGCGGGGCCAGCCTAATGGGAGGGCGGGGCACCCTGGGGGGAGCGATCATCGGCGTGCTCATCCTCAATACGCTGGAGAATGGCCTGAACATCGTGGGGATCCCGGCGTTCTACCGCTACATCGCCACCGGGCTCATCCTGATCGCGGCCGTGGTGATCGACCAGTTCACGCCGGAGAGGAGGTCCGCCGGTGCCTGAGACAGTCCTTGCCGCCAGGCGGAGGAGCGGAACGGCCCTATGGATGGGCCGCAACTGGGCCTTGCTCTTCTTGGTGCTGGAGGTTGCCGCCTTCATCCTCCTCGGCACGAACTTCTACTCTCTAGAGAACCTGCAGAACATCTTCGTCGCCTGCCTGCCGATGCTCATGCTCGGCATGGGCCAGACCTTCGTCATCATCACGGGCGGCATCGACCTTTCCGTCGGGTTCGTCATGGGGTTCGGCGCGGTGATCTGCGCGAAGTTCATGGTCATCCTGCAGGCCGCAGGGCTTCCCCCGTCGGCGTCGATTCCTCTTGCCGCGCTGATCTGCATCGCCATCGGCGTGATACCGGGCCTGGTCAACGGAACGCTGGTCGCCCGGCTGAAGGTCCCCCCCTTCCTGGCGACCTTCGGGATGTACGGGATCGCCTACGGCGTTTCCGAGCTCGTCTCCGAGAATACGCCGATCTCCGGCCTCCCGGCGGAGGCGGGGCTGATCGGCAACGAGTACATCTTCTACGTCATTCCCCGCAAGCTCTTCTCCTTCCTCGTCCGTCCCGAGAACGCGAGCCCCGCGGACCTTCGTGTCATGCTCTCCATCATCCCGACCATCGTGGTCATCGCGTTCATCTTCGTCATCGTCTTCGCCTTCATCCTGAGGCGCACGCGCTTCGGCCAGCACAACTACGCGATCGGCGGGAACGTGGACGCGGCCGTGCGCTCGGGCATCAACGTGCCTCGGCACCTCACCTGGGTGTACATCATCTCCGCGTTCTTTGCCTCGCTTTCCGGGATCCTGTATGCCTTGAAGTACGTGACCGGCCGGGCTGACGCGGGAAGCGCGCGCATGCTGGATTCCGTGGTCGCGGTGGTGATCGGGGGCGCGAGCCTCTACGGGGGCACGGGCAATGTGAAGGGCACGATCATCGGGGCGCTGATCATCGCCACGCTGGAAACGGGCATGGTGAACCTCGGCGTGCCCTCGCACAACCGCTATATCGCCATCGGCCTGATCCTCGTGATCGCGGTGCTGATCGACCAGTTCTTCCCCGAGCTGGTCGGAAAGGGGGAGTGAATGTCGGATCCGGTGCTTCAGGTGCGCGGGCTGACCAAGCGTTTCGGCGGGCTCACGGCGGTGGACCATGTCGACATGGAGCTGCACCCTGGTGAAGTGGTGGGCCTCCTCGGCGACAACGGCGCCGGCAAGTCAACCCTGATCAAGATGATCTCGGGAGTCTACCATCCCGATGAGGGACACATCCTTTTCCAGGGCAGGGAGGTGAGGCTCGGAAGCCCCAAGAACGCGCTGGAGCTCGGGATCGAGACCCTGTACCAGGATCTGGCGCTGGCGGAGAACCTCAACGTCTATTCCAACATTTTCCTGGGACGGGAGCGGACCAGGCCGTTCCTCGGCTTCATCCCGGTCCTGGACCACGACACAATGCACACGGAATCGAGCAAGGTCCTCAAGAGCCTGGAGATCGAAATCCCCTCGCTGAAGAGCCAGATCAAGAACCTTTCAGGCGGGCAGCGCCAGGCGGTGGCGATCTCCCGCTCGATCTACTGGAATGCCAAGCTTCTGATCATGGACGAGCCCACGGCCGCTCTCGGAGTGCCCGAGCAGCGGAAGGTGCTGGATCTGGTGCGTGTCCTGAGAGGGCAGAACATCCCGGTCATCGTCATCAGCCACCAGCTCTACGACATTTTCTCCGTCACTGACCGACTCGTCATCATGCGCCGGGGGAAGAAGGTGGCCGAGCTCGTCACGAAGGACACGAGCCCTGATGAAGTGGTCAGCCGGATGATTGGTTCCGAAGAGGTGGAGCGGAACAACCGGGTTCCCCACTGACGGGCAGAACCCCGTTCCTTCTCGACGCGCTCGTCGCGCGGGCGCAGGTGCCTCAGTACCTCATCCGCATCCCCATCCCGAGGCCGCGGCCCAGGAATTCGAAATTCGGTGTGAAGGTGACCTTTCCCTCGGCGATATTCCGGCGCGCATTTTTTGCCGCCTCCTCGGCCGCGAGATGTCCGAGCACGGCTTTCACGATCATTCCGCCGATCATGATCCCGCACGAGGGCAGGTAGTCGCTGATGCTGTTGCTCTCCCAGCGCGACCTGATTGTCCCCAGAGGATCGTTCAGGTAGTTGATCGAGGAGAACTGCACGTTCGCCGGAAGCAGGACGTATGCTCCGACGATTGTTCCTGCCATCAGTGCAATGTCTCCCGCGAGGAAGAGCGATCCGCCGAGTGAGTCTCCCGTCATGAACTGTCCGATCCCGGGGACGAACCGGGACGCGGCGCGCGCCCTCTGCACGTAGCGGGCCTTCTGCTCGGCAACGGAGACGCGCGCGGCCAGCCGGATCAGATCTCCGACGGTAAGCCCCCCCAGGGGGGCCGCGGACATCTCCTGCAGCGCCGCGCCCAACTCCGCCTGCATCCCGGCTGGGGAGAGTGACTGCTGGGCTCCTGCGCAGGCGGCAATGGCGGCCCCGGCCGCGAAAACCATCCAGGTCCTTTTCATGGGGACCTCCTCCCACAAAGAGAATTGCTGCTCTTACTGCTTTGTGATGACCAGCGGAAAGGTGATCACCTTTTCACCGTCGAGCAAGACGACCGCGGTGTAGATCCCCGGTGAAGGGAAGGCGATGGAATCGAAGGCGTCGGTCGCCACGCTCATCTCTCCGTACGACGCCGAGAGCGTCGAATGCAGAGATTGAGCAAGCGGTTTCCCCTCCGGGTCGAGGATCTGCACGGAGTGATCGAAGTCCCCGTCTCCCGAGAACCAGACCGTTACGACGGAGAAGGTGTCGGTGGCGGGGAAAGCGGTGAAGGTGAAGTACTCGAAGATGCCCGAGACATTCGCATCACCGGCCCCGTCGACGGCGCCGCTCTCGGCAGGCACCGAGAGCACGAACGCTGGGTAATCGGGAAGCAGGTCCACCACGTTCACATAGAAGGCGTAATTCGCCGCGGTCTGTCCGTCCAGGGTCACCTCGATGGAGTACGCACTGTCCGAAGGAAAACGCGTGCCGCTGAAGTCGTGGGTGTAGTAGGTGACGGGGTCCTCGCCGAAGTCCAGATCGTCAGAGCTCTCCGCAATGCTGTCACCTGTGGATGTGTCGACGATCGTCACGTCGATCGTGTGGGTGCCCGTCCCGCTCCATCGCGTGTACAGCTGCAGGTCCTCGGTCACCGGCATCGTGTCCGACCAGACGGCGTTGTGCACGCCCTCGAGGACCGTCAGACCGTCCTTGTCCTCGCTGATGCCCGTGGCCACGGCCATGCCCAGGAACGCGGCGCCGGGCGCAGACTGTGCGAAAAGCCCCCGCGCGGCAATGAGAAAGACTGCAGCAAGGATTGCGGAATGAGCACGGGGCCAGGAGAGCACGAGGGAAGTATGCGTGGCGCTCGCGCGCAGAGTCAAGCCGCATGCCGGGAGACAAGGTCAGGTCCCCCGCGGGATCTCCAACGTGAAGATGCTTCCGAGCCCCGGGGCGCTCCGGACGCTCACGTTCCCTCCATGGGCATTGGCAACGCTGCGGGCAATGGCGAGGCCGAGACCGGCACCGTCGCCGCTCGCGCCCTTGCCCCGGTAGAAACGGTCGAATATCAGCGGCAGTTCCTCCGGGCTGATCCCCGGCCCGTTGTCCCGGACGGTGAACGACACGCGGCCGTCGACGGAGGATGCTTCCACCGAAACGGCGCCGCCGGGCTGGACGAACTTCACCGCGTTCGCGACGAGGTTCGCCAGGGCGATCTGGACCCTCTGACCGTCACACACAAGGACGAGCGAGGAATCCGTCGCTCCGACATCCAGGCTGACGTTCTTCTGCCGGGCCGCGGCCCGGGAGCCTGCAACGGCGGACTCGACGATGTCCGCGGCCGCGTGCCGTCCCAGGGAAAGACCCGCGATCCCCGCGTCCAGCCGCGAGAGGTCCAGGAGATTCGTCGTGATCCATTGCAGCCGCGCAAGCTGGGCCTGGCTTTCGCGGAGGAACTCCTGCCGGGCGCCGGCATCCTCCGAGGCGCTTCCCTGCAGCAGCTCGTTGAAGGTCGCCAGCGCAGTGATGGGCGTGCGAAGCTCGTGGGAAGCGTCGGCCACGAACCGCTTGAGGGAGTCCCTCTCGGCACGGAGCTCTCGAAATGATGCCTCCAGGCTCTCCGCCATGCCGTTGAACTGCCGCGCGAGGTCTCCGATCTCGTCCCTGCGGGCTGCGGCGGCCCGGGCGGAAAGGTCGCCGTCCGCCATGCGCCGAGCGGTCCCTGCCAGGCTGCGCAGAGGGTCCGTGATGGTCCTTCCGATGAGGAACCCCGCGATCACGGCCACGACAAGGGCGCCGGCGCCGGAAAAGAGGATGGCGTTTCTCATCGGACCGAGCGCCTGCTTGCTGAGACTGAGCGGGCTGGACATCTCCACCCATCCGAGCGGTGCATCAGGGGGCCCGATGGCCAATGTCGTGGAGAGGACCTGGCGGGAGGGCAGGGGCTCGGCCCCCAGCCCGGGAGGGCCCGGAATGTTTTCGAAGACGAACCGCCGGCCCCACGGTGTGGGAACCCGGCGCGCGAAGATGAACGACGTGCCCAGCGGCAGATCGCGCAGCAGGGGCATCAGCTCGCGCGGCCTCATCATCCGCATCCCGTGAGGCCTGTTCGGCATCGGGATGATGATCGGCAGCGATTCACCGCGATCCGGGGCAATCTCGCCCCGAAACTCCGACAGGCCGGAGGGAATGAGCCAGAGGAAATCGTCGGGGAGCCCCGGGTCGCCCGAGTCCGCGATGACCCCTCGATCGGGGTCCAGGATCCGCACCCGCGCGTCACCGAGGAAGGCGGAGGTGGAGGCGAGCTCCTCGAGGGCGATCCGGCGGACCTGCGGCTCGAGAAAACGCTCCGCGAGATCCGCGATCTCTCGCGCGTTCGCCCGAAGGTACGCGCTCTCCTGCTGCCCGACGTAGCCCTGCACGATGGACAGGGCCAGCGTCCCCATCAGGGTGACGGACAGCAGGATGAGCAGCGCATAGCTGGCCGCAAGCCTCCACCGGATCGATCGGAACATTCCGCCGGTTCCCCCCTCAGAGTGTCGGCGCGTTTTCCCCGGCCGCTGAGGGCGCCGTGCGGGGCACTCCGTGCATGCCCGGACCGAACCCGCCGCTCATCGAGAGACCCAGCCACGCCTTTGCCGCGTCAGTGGGGTTCTGGCCGAGGGTGACGGTGAGATCGGTCTGCTTCCCGTCCGCCCTGCGGAACACGGTGAGGGAGAGCGAGTCTCCGGGCTTGTGCTTTCCCACCGCGTCGACAACCTGCTGGGGCGTCGAGACAATCGCGCCGTCGACTTTCGTGACGATGTCACGAGGCTGGACGCCGGCCTTTGCGGCCGGGCCGTCCGCCGTCACGTCCACAACAAAGGCTCCCGACATCATGCCGGGGCCCGGCACGCCGCCGCCGAACCTCGGGGGCGCTGCCATGTACTGAACGCCCAGGAAGGGAGCGTCCCTGGCCGGGTTCTTCTCCAGGGTGACTTTCACGTCACGCGCCGCTGCCGGTCCCCCGGAGGTCACCGAGAGGGTGACGGTGTCCCCGACTTTCTTTGCGGAGACGAGGTCCGCCAGTGAATTGCGCGCATCCACGGTGGTCCCATCCACCGAGAGGATCAGGTCGCCCTTCTTCAATCCGGCCTTCTCCGCGGGGCTGCCCGCGGTGACGCTCTCGATGAGCGCCCCTTCCGCCGGGAACATCGGGCCATACCCGTCAGGACCGCGCATGCCGGGACCGTAGCCGCCGTACCCGCGCATGCCGTACCCGAAGTCCTCGTCGCCCATCATCCCGTGGCCGCCCTCGTAGCCGAATACTCCAGGGCCGCGGCCCGGAAGAGGAAGGATGCCGACCCACGGCCGTCCGTCCCATGCGCCGACAGTCACGCTCAGCGTCTTCTCGGCGTCTCCGTGACGAAGCTTCACGGACACCGTGTCGCCTGACTTGCGGCCGGCCAGCGCCTGTCGGAGCTCCCCTGCGTCGTTCACCGTCGTGCCGTTCGCCGCGAGGATGATGTCTCCCCTCGCGATGCCCGCTTTTTCGGCCGGGCTTCCCGGCTGCACGGCGATGACGAGCACGCCTGCCCCCACAGCGGGAGAGGGAGCCGCCGCCGTACTCTTCGACTCCGCCTGCGGCTGCGCGAACCCCAGGGCGGCCGTGAGGGCCGCGAAGAGCAGGCCCGCGAGGAAGGTGCGTGAAGTGAAGTGTTTTCGATGTGTCATGTCTCATGTACCTCCGGGAAGAAGCTACCCGCCCGTGGTTATAGGAGCTTTACGATGGCATTAAGCTTCATTAACAATTGCGGGACGATCCGGTGGGTCACTCGGGCTTCTGCGTGAACACGTACCCCGTGCCGCGCACGGTGAGCAGCCACCGGGGAGCAGCCGGGTCCTGCTCGAGCTTCTCGCGGAGGTGACGGACGTGCACGTCGACCGTGCGTTGGGAGTCCACGCTGCTGTCGTAGCCCCACACGATCTCCAGGAGGCTGTCCCTGCTGAAGACCTGGTCGGCATGCGTGACGAAGTGACGGAGCAGCCGGTACTCGGTGGGCGTGAGCATCACGGGATGACCGCCCCGTTCCACCCTCATGCGTTGGAGGTCGACCGTCACGTCACCGAAGGTCATCCGCTCCGCGCCGGAAGGGGAGGCCAGCTCCCCGTAGGCGCGCCGCAGCGCCGCGTGCACGCGGGAAAGGAGCTCGCGGAAGGAGAACGGCTTGACGATGTAGTCGTCCGCGCCCAGCTCGAGGCCGAGGACCTTGTCCACTTCCTCGTCCCGCGCCGTCACCATGAGGATGGGCAGCGCGCGGCCCTCCTCCCGGAGGACCCTGCAGACATCGAAGCCGCTCATGTCCGGGAGCCGGATGTCCAGGAGCATGAGATGAGGCGGAGTCCTGCCCGCGCCGCCCCGGGCGAGCTCGATGGCCTTGGCGCCGCTGCCTGCGACCAGCACGGCGAATCCTTCCGCCTTCAAGCCGTACTCCAGGCCGCGTGCCACCGAGGGCTCGTCCTCGACCACGAGAATGGTTTCACCCGGCATCGCACCAAGTGTACCATGAGGGGACGTGCTATTGCATCACGCCGTTGGGGACGCGGGCAGGAGAGGCCGCGGGAGCCGGGCCGGCGCCCGCGCGGCCGCCGCGGCCGCCGAAACTGTCGAACCCTGCAAAGACGTACAGCCTCAGATCGCGGACCGGGCTGAATCCCGTCGGTGCGGACGTGCTCACATCTGCGGCGACGCCTATCCCTACAGGAAAGGCATAACTTCCGTAGGCAAACCTGAGGGTGAGCTCGACCCCGGCGAAGAGGTCGGGCAGGACTTCCAGGGATGCCGGGGCAAGACCGAAATCCGCAACACCCTCGACGTGCAGACCGCACGCCGCGCCTGTCAGTGCCCAACCGAGGAGCAGGGGCTGGTCCAGGAGCGCGATGGGGACGAGATAGTCGAGGCTCACAAGCATGCCGCCGGGGAGAGTGCGGATGCGCGCCGCGCTGAATCCCCTGGGCACGGTGAAGCTGTCCTGGTACTGGCTGTACGGGCTGCCAATGTACTCTGCGGCCTTGACCCCGAGCTTGATGACGTGGTGGGCGAGGGGCGAGGGAAGATTGAAGGCGGAGAAAAGGTCGATCTCACCCTGCGGCGCGGCCAGCGAGAGAACAGGGAGGAATGCCGTTGCCTGAACCAACGCATCCACTGCCTGGGTCGGTGCAAACTCGATCTGGCTTCCCCGGGCACTCCATCGGGCGCGTATGATCGCCGGCACGGCAATATAGGTGAACCATGCGCCCGCAGGTGCCCGGAGTGAATCCTGGAATGTGAACGGCGCGGACCCGGAGAGCTCCGCATGATGACGCACGCCGATGCCCACAGAAAGCGCACGGGATGCGTCCCGCACAGTCTCGCCGAGCAGGGCGGAAGTGAAGATCACGCTGCTCTCCACGGATTCGGTCCACGCGGCGGAGTACTGGTAGGTGAGCCTGCTCGAAGCGGCGATTTCCAGCGCGTCGATGTCCACCCAGGCGCTGAGCCCGGCAGAGGGCTGGCCGGGTCCCGGCAGCCAGGCCGCATCGGCCTGCCACGTCGATGCTCCCAGCAGCGAGCCGCCTCGTGCAGACGCGCCCAGACCGACGGCGAGATCAGCGGCGGACGGACCCGACTGGACCAGGATGAGATTCGGCAGCCACAAGTTGGGAGAGGGAAAATCGACGTACGGCTTCGCCGTCACGGATGCGCCTGTCCACGCGAAGGGCTGCGCATACGGCTGGCTGGTCATCGCATCTGCCGGTAGGGAAACGAGCATCTGCGGGGAGATCGGCGCACTCTTCAGGCAGTATCCGGTTCCTGCGTAGCTCGTGTACATCACTGCGCTGCCGTCGGAGATGCCCGCGATCGCGGCTACAGGATCCTGCCGGGCCAGGGAGACCTCGCCGGTTGCCAGATCCGCGATGTACAGGCACAGGGCCCCGGACCTGTCCGATGAGAACAGGACCCGGTCGCTGCCGATGAACGAGGGAAAATACTCGCCGTAGGGATCAGGTCCGAGCACCGGCTGGGCCCGATCTGCGTTGATGTCGATGACCGCAGCATCCGCATCGGCCAGCGGCACCGATGAGCGCTTCAGGGTCTCCAGGTCTGCCACATAGAGGTCCTGCATTCCCCGGAGATTGAAGATGAAGGCCACGCGCGTACCGTCCCGTGAAAGGGCAGGCGAGTAGACATTGTCCTCGGCTCGCGAGAAGAGCACCCGCAGGGATCCCGTGCGCGTGTCCACGGACACCAGCCTGCTGTAGGGACCCGCGCCCTGCACGGCGACAAGCTCGCTTCCATCGGCGGTCACTGCCGGGTGCCAGAGGTGAGCGTCTTTCGTGATCCTTCGAACGGCCGCACTCCCCGTGTCCAGGACGAACAGCTCGGAGACGGTGCGCACTTCCGCGCCCCTGCGGAAGTCGACCGCGAAACTGGAGAACCAGACTGTCTTCCCATCCTCCGTGGCGCTGAACGACGAACCATCTGTGAGGGCCGCCCGCACAAGGACCCGTTCGTGTCCCGAGGCCGGGTCGATGCGGACGATGGAGGGGTACACGTCTGGTGCCGTGTGGTAGGCGTACAGACCCTGGGACGTGGCCTGCGGCCTGGTCCAGCTCCCGATGACCTCAGGTGTGATGCGTGATCCCCCGGGTACCTCCTTCGCATCCGCGTACCTCTGCCGGAGCGCGGCCCGCATCTCGGCGTAGACCGCGTCCGCGTTCCTGCCTGTGACCTTCGCGATGGCCTGCCAGGGACCGAGGAAGGGAAAGTCGAGATAGGCAGTCATGATCTTGCGCAGAGTGTCGGGACCGTAGGTCTCCTGCATCCAGTCGATCAGCGCATCGCCGGCGACGTAGATTCTTCCCGGCGGCGGATATGCGGAGGGATAGCCTGCCTGGGAAAGACTGAAGAAACGTCCCTCTTCCGCCGCGGCCTTCGAGTACACCTCGAACAGCGGGTTGCGGCCGCGGCCGCCCTGTGTGAAGATCGTTTCATCGTAGACGGCTGGCCCCTCGATGGCCCACCCGGGCAGGAGCGAAAGCCCGACAGTGGAGAGGTCGGGGCCGAAGAGTATTGAAAGGCTGTGCATCAGACCCGTGTCCATGGACTGGTGGACGAAATGCGTGAGCTCGTGCGTGAGAAGGACGCGCAGCCAGCTCTCGGTGCGGGCGCCGAGGGCATGGTCGGTGGGCGCCTTCAGGTACAGATCGATGCGTGACGGGAAGGACATCGTCACACCATTCGCATCGTCGCGCCTCCCCCTGATGATGCAGGGGACCTTGTCGGGGAACGATCCGAAAACCCCGGTCACCCGCGCATACACCTCTTCGCTGAATGTGAGGAGCTCATCGACGTACGGGCGGTCCCGCGGCTCATAGATGAACTGGAAGTGCCGGGTCTCCACCCGCTCCCAGGCCGCGGCGTGCAGGAGCGGTGCGGAGACTGTGAACGCAATGGCGCACAGGACGATCGTGACGGCGTTCCTGCGCGGCACTCTCACCCCGGCGCTCTCTCGTAGTCCACGAAGCGATGCGGGAAGGGCACGCCTTCACCGGTGGACCCGGCAATTTCCCGCGTCACGCGCCATGCGCGCCAGTCGACGGCGGGAAACAGTGTGTCGCCGGGGACCTCGACGTCGATCCAGGTAAGGTAGAGACGGTGTGCATCCGGCAGGAAGAGGCCGTAGATTGCCGCTCCCCCGATCACGAAGGCTTCCTCGTCGCCGTCCGCCGCTTCCAGGGCTCGCTCCGTGGAGTGCACCACGAGGCAGCCTTCGATTCGAAGCCCGGTATTCCGGGAGAGCACGATGTTGCGTCGGCCCCGGAGCGGTTTCCCCAGGGACTCGAAGGTGGATCGGCCCATGATCACCGAATGGCCCATCGTGAGCCCGCGGAACCGGGCCATGTCGTCGGGAAGCTTCCAGGGGAGGGATCCCCGGTTTCCGATCACGCCGTTTGCGGCAATTGCCGCGATCAGGGAAATGTTCACGGGCTTCTCCCTCAGACGGAGATTTCGGCGCGGATGTGGGGGTGCGGATCGTAGCCCTGGAAGCTCACGTCCTCGAACCGGAACCCGAAGATGTCCTTCACGTCCGGATTCAGGATGAGCGCCGGAAGGCGGCGGGGTTCCCGCTCGATCTGGAGGCGCACCTGCGTCAGGTGGTTGGAGTACAGGTGTGCATCCCCGAGGGTGTGCACGAACTCGTGGGCCTGAAGCCCGCAGACCTGCGCAACCATGTGGGTGAGAAGGCTGTAGGAGGCGATGTTGAACGGCACGCCGAGGAACACGTCCGCGCTGCGCTGGTAGAGCTGGCAGGAGAGAAGGTCGTCGGCGACGTAGAACTGGAACAGGCAGTGGCACGGCGCCAGCGCCATGCTGTCGATGTCCGCCACGTTCCAGGCACAGACGACGTGCCGCCGGGACCACGGCTCCGAGCGGAGTCTTTTCACGACGTCGGCGATCTGGTCGATCGTGCCGCCGTCCCGCGCCGGCCAGGAGCGCCACTGACGGCCGTAGACGGGACCCAGCTCGCCGTCCTTGTCGGCCCACTCGTCCCAGATGTGGACGCCGGCGGCCTGCAGCGGACGTACGTTCGTCTCCCCGCGCAGAAACCAGAGCAGCTCGTGCACGATCGCGCGGGTGTTCAGCTTCTTGGTCGTGAGCAGGGGGAATCCTTCCCGCAGGTCGAAGCGCATCTGCCAGCCGAAGATGCTGCGGGTCCCCGTCCCGGTGCGGTCCGGCTTGTCCGCCCCGTGCGATAGGATGTAGCGGCACAGGTCGAGGTACTGCTTCATATGCGCCTCCGAAGGTTTCGCCCTCCCGCGCCGCCGCGCCCGCCTGGGTGTCTCATCGCTGAGGGGGCCCCCCGCGGGTCACAACGTGTCGCTCCTGTTCACGACCTTGTTCAGCGGGTACTCGATGATCCCGTCGGCGCCGATCTCGATGAGCCGAGGCACGAGCTCGCGGACCACAGATTCGCGGACCATGATCTCCACGGAAAACCACGCGGTGTCGTGCAGGCGCGCAACGGTGGGAGAGGTGAGGCTGGGGAGGAGCCCCACCACCTGGTCGAAGCTGGCTTCGGGCACGTTCATCTTCAGCCCGACCATGTTCTCCGCGGCCAGCGCGCCGCGCAGAAGGAGGGCCATGTGCTGGATCTTGCGCTTCTTCGCCGGATCCTTCATCGCGGCCTTGTTGGCGATGAGCTTTGTGTTGGTTTCAAGCAGGGTATGCACGATCTTCAGGCCGTTCGCGCGCAGCGTGGTGCCCGTTTCCGTGACCTCCACAATCGCGTCTACCAGCCCGTCCACCGCCTTGGCCTCGGTGGCCCCCCAGGAAAACTCCACTTTCACCGGGATGTTGCGCTCGGCGAAATACCGCTTCGTGAATCCCACCAGCTCGGTGGAGATGGTCTTGCCGGCACAGTCCTCGAGGCTGTTGATGGGGGATGAGGCGGGGCAGGCGAGGACCCACCGCGCCTTGGTCGTGCTCGCCTTGGAGTAGATGAGGTCGGTCACGATCTCCACGTCCGCGTCGTTTTCCAGTATCCAGTCCAGGCCGGTGAGCCCCGCGTCCAGCACGCCGTTCTCCACGTAGCGAGCCATCTCCTGGGCGCGCACGAGGTTGCAGCTCACCTCGGGATCATCAATGGAAGGAAAGTAGGAGCGTTCCGAAATGGAGATCTTCCACCCCGCCTTCTGGAACAGCTCGATGGTCGCCCGTTCCAGGCTCCCCTTGGGCACGCCCAGCTTGATCACGCGCTCCTTCATTTCTTCTCTCCGTACACCTTCTCGGGATCGAACACCAGCACCCCGTCGACGCGCTCTGCGCCGCGTTCGACGACCCGGTGGAAGCAGCTGCGGTAGCCTGTGTGGCAGGCCGCATCGCCGATCTGGCGGACCCGGGCGAGCACGCAGTCCGCGTCGCAGTCGATGCGGAGCTCCTTCACCTCCTGGACGTTTCCCGAGCTCTCGCCCTTCTTCCACAGCTTCTGCCGGGAACGGCTCCAGTAGTGCATGATCCCCGTCTTCTGCGTGAGCTCCCAGGATTCCGCGTTCATGTATGCGACCATCAGGACCTCGCCGGTCTGCCAGTCCTGCGCGACCGCCGTGACCAGGCCGTCGAGCTTGGAGAAATCGAGCTTTATCATTGAAGGAACCCCCTTCAGAGCGTGACGTCAGACCTGCGGCGCCGGTAGGCGGCATCGGCGGCGAAGATGAGGTCGTAGCTGTCCATTGCGATCTGCAGCTCCTCGTTGGTCTGTACCACGAGGATCGCGATGGGCGAGAACGGGGCGGAGACGATGCCCTCCCCGGAGCCCAGTGACGCGTTCAACCCGTAGTCCATGAAGATACCGAGGTTTTCCAGCCGGTGGCAAATGCGTTCCCGCATCTTCACCCCGTTCTGGCCGATGCCGCCGGTGAAGACCAGCCCGTCCACCTTCACGAGGTTCGCCACATACGCGCCCACGTACTTCCGCACCCGGTAGGCGTAGACCTCCAGCGCCTCGACGGCGCGTTGGTTCCCCTTGGCTGCTTCCGCCTCCAGGTCGCGGAGGTCGTTGGAGATCCCCGAGAGCCCCAGGAGCCCGCTCTTCTTGTTGAGGAGCGCGTTGACCTCGGGCGAGCTGTACCCACGCCTTTGCAGGAAGTCGATGATGGCAGGATCGATGTCCCCGCTGCGGGTGCCCATCATGAGCCCTTCCAGCGGCGTGAATCCCATGGAGGTGTCGATGGATATTCCGTGCTCGATCGCCGTGACCGAGGCGCCGTTGCCCAGGTGGCAGGTGATGACGTTCGTGTTCTCGGGCTTGCGCTTCAGCATCTCCATGGCCCGGCCTGCCACGTAGCGATGGCTGGTCCCGTGAAAGCCGTATCGGCGGATCTTGTACTTCTCGTACAGCTCGTACGGCAGCCCGTAGAGGTAGGCCGCGGGAGGCATGGTCTGGTGGAACGAGGTATCAAAGACCGCCACCTGCTTCACCTCCGGCAGAATGGCCTGCGCTTCCCTGATGCCGATGAGGTTCGGAGGGTTGTGCAGCGGCGCCAGCTCCACGTTCTTCTCGATGGCCTTCAGCACATCGTCGTCGATGATGACGGAAGATGAGTACTGCTCGCCGCCGTGCACGACCCGGTGCCCGATGCCGGAGATTTCCGCCAGGCTGCCCAGGGCGCCCTTCTCCGGGTCGGTGAGGGCCTCCCGGATCAGCTCCATGGCCGCCTTGTGATGAGGGACCGGGACCTCACGCACCAGCTCGCAGCGGGGGGTCTTCTGGGTGATGCGGCCCTTCAGCTCCCCGATACGCTCCACCAGTCCGCGCCCGAGGCTGGTACGCCGGGGCATGCCCCAGACCTCGTACTTCAGCGACGAGCTTCCGCAGTTGATGACCAGTATGTTCCTGTCCGTCGCGGCCTGCATTTTTGGACCTTCTCTCTGTGATCTCACGACTTTTCTAACAGAAACCATCCATCTATGCTACAGTGCCTCCCCGGGCAGGGTCATGGCAAGCCTTATTTATCACGCCGGTGCTCTCGGGGACTTCATCACCACGCTGCCGGCCATCGCACGCTGGCGGGAAGAACGCCCGGGGGAGCGGTTGATCCTGCTGGGCAGGCCTGGATTCGCGGCACTTGCGGCTCCACCGTTCGACGAGACCTGGGATGTCGATGCCGCGCTGTTCTCCCCCCTTTTCTCCGACAGCGCCCAGGCCGGCCCTTCGCTCAGAGAGAAGCTCGGCGATGTCACCTCCGCGCTTCTCTTTGCGTCCCCCGCATCTCCGCTTTCGATGACCCTGGAGAGTCTCGGAGTGAAACAGATCGTGCGACAGGATCCATTTCCTTCGTCTGTCATCCACGTCGTGGACTACCATCTCTCGTTGTTTTCCCCGCGGGACGCGGAAGCGCAGCCCATTCCGCAGATCCTCATCCCGGAGCTGGGACCGGGAGCGGAGTCATCCGACGTGGTGGCGATTCACCCCGGCAGCGGCAGCGCGAAGAAGAACTGGCCGCTCGCGCGGTACATTCAGCTCGCCGCGCGCCTCGGCGAGCGGGGCGAGAGGATTGCATGGATTGTCGGTCCCGCCGAGCAGGGCCTCGAGCCGCCTCCCGGGGCCGACGTGTGGGTATTGCTTCCCCTTCCGATGCTCGCCGCACGCCTCGCATGGTGCCGGTTGTACGTCGGCAACGATTCGGGCGTCACGCACCTTGCGGCAGCGACAGGCTGCTCCACCGTGGCGCTGTTCGGCGGCAGCGATCCACGCGTGTGGGCGCCGCGCGGCGCACGGGTCAACGTCATCGATTCAAGCTCTCGCGGGTTGAGAGCTCTCAGTGTCAGAGACGTTCTTCCTGTATGTGAGGATTTTTTGAAAGAGAAGTGATAGGCGGGCGAGCGGACCATCCCCGGCCTGTCAGGCGGTGCGCCGTCAGGCCAGCGCGGGACTGCCGCTGCGGATAAAAGAGACGCGGGGAAGGAGAGTGCCTTCTCCCTCCCCGCGCGGGAAGTTTCCTTCCCTACCTCTTCTTCGCCGACTTCTTGGCGGACTTCTTGGCCTTCTTGGCCGGCTTCTTGGCGACCTTCTTGCTGGTCTTCTTTGCACTCTTCTTTACAGCCACGGTTGCCCCTCTCGTCTCATTAGGATGAAAACCGTTTCAGAGCATAGTGCTTCGCGGCTCACTTGTCAAGACTTTCGCGCTCGCTTGCGAAAATTTGTGAAGCGCCCCCGCGGCGCTCGACGGGGCCTTCCGAGGGGCGTGGAGGCGTCACTCCTTACCGTCGAACAGGTGTTCGACGATCTTGTCCGCCTCGTCCGACGGCTTCCCTGCCTTGGAGACCAGCAGGCGAACCCGGTTGTCCCGCACGTCGACAACGCCCGCGCCGACGCTGACGGTCCGCACCGTCTCGCCCGCCGTCACGCGGAGGTCACCCGGCACGACGCTGGCAACCAGGGCCGTGTGGTCCGCGAGGACTCCCAGCTCGCCTCCCGCCGTGGGCACCACGAGGAACTCGCATTCACCCGAAGCCACCGTGCCTTCCGGTGTGGCCACTGACCACGAGAATGCCGCGCTCATGCGTTCTTCATCTTCTTTGCCTTCTCGCGCGCCTCGTCAACGGTGCCGACGTACAGGAAGGCCTGCTCGGGAAGGGTGTCGCACTTGCCGTCAATGATCTCGCGGAAGCTCGCCACGGTCTCGTCGCGCTTCACGTACCTGCCCTGGAAGCCGGTGAACTGTTCGGCGACGAAGAAGGGCTGGCTGAGGAATCGCTCGATGCGACGCGCGCGGGACACCGTTGCCTTGTCTTCTTCGGAGAGCTCGTCGTAGCCGAGGATGGCGATGATATCCTGCAGATCGCGGTAGCGCTGCAGGCACTGCAGGACGGCCTGCGCCACAGCGTAGTGCTCCTCCCCAACGTAGTAGGGGTAGAGGATGCGGCTTGTCGATCCCAGCGGGTCGACGGCCGGGTAGATGCCCTTCTCCGCGATCTGCCGGGAGAGAACCGTCGTTGCATCCAGGTGCGTGAACACGGCAGCGGCGGCGGGATCGGTGATGTCATCAGCAGGGACGTACACGGCCTGGATCGAAGTGATCGACCCGGTCTTGGTTGACGTGATGCGCTCCTGCAGCTCGCCCATCTCCGATGAGAGGGTGGGCTGGTAGCCCACCGCGGAGGGCATCCGGCCGAGGAGGGCCGAGACCTCGCTGCCCGCCTGCGTGAAGCGGAAGATGTTGTCGACGAAGAGCAGGATGTCCATGCCGTCATCGCGGAAGTACTCCGCCATGGTGAGCGCGGAGAGGGCCACGCGCAGCCGTGCGCCCGGCGGCTCGTTCATCTGACCGAAGACCAGGCAGGCCTTTTCCAATACCTTCGATTCCTGCATCTCCTTCCACAGGTCGTTGCCCTCGCGGGTGCGCTCGCCCACGCCAGCGAAGATCGAGTACCCGCCGTACTGGGTGGCGATGTTGTGGATGAGCTCTTCGATGACCACGGTCTTGCCAACGCCTGCGCCGCCGAAAAGGCCCGTCTTCCCCCCGCGCACGTAGGGGCAGAGGAGGTCGATGACCTTGATCCCCGTCTCGAAGATCTGGGTCTTCGGTTCCAGCTGGGCAAAGGGCACGCCCGCACGGTGGATGGGCATCCGCTTCTGCGTCGGCGCCGGACCCTTGCCGTCCACCGGCTCCCCCAGGAGGTTGAACACCCGGCCGAGGACCTCCTTGCCCACGGGCACGGTGATGGAAGAGCCCGTGTCCACGATCGGGCACCCGCGGGGGATGCCGTCCGTGGAATCCAGCGCCACCGCGCGGACCCGGTTTCCGCCGAGGTGCTGCTGGACCTCGCTCACCAGGTGCGTCTTTCGTCCGCCGATATCGGAATCGATCACCAGGGCGTTGCGGATCTCGGGAAGATGCCCCTCCTCGAACTCCGCGTCGAGGATCGATCCGATCACCTGGATCACGGTCCCCCTGCCGCCTTCGCTCATGTCCTGCCCCCTTCGCTCCCGCTGATGATCTCCATCATCTCGTTGGTGATCTGCGCCTGCCGCACCCTGTTGTAGGTGCGCGTCAGGCGCTTCGTCATCGATTCGGCGTTGTCCGATGCGCTGCGCATCGCCGCCGAACGCTGCGCCTGCTCGCAGAGCATCGCCTCCAGGACCACGCAGAACAGCTCCGCCTTCACCAGGAGGGGGAGGAGGTCGCCCAGGACGCGCCTGCGGTCCGGCTCCACCAGGTAGAGCGGTTCCCCGCCCGGACCTTCCGTGGGGGCGGCCCGTCCGGCGCCGATGGCGGCCCCGGCGATGGCGGGCACGAACGGCAGCAGGGCGGCGATCCGCACTTCCTGGACGGCCTTCGACTTGTACCGGGTGGAGACGATCTCCACTGAGTCGAATTCCTTCGCGACGAACCGGCGGCCGATCTCCTCGACGACCTCGTCCAGCCGGCCGAACGGGAGGTTCTCGTCCGCATCGGCAAGGGAGACGATCACCGCCTGGTTGTGATAGCGGAAATACGCCAGTCCCTTTTTTCCCATGACCGCGAGGAGGGCTTCCTTGCCCTCCTTGCGCAGGGCTTCCATGTGCGCCCGCGCGGACTGGATGACCTTCGCGTTGTACCCGCCGCACAGCCCGCGGCTGGAGGTGACGCAGAAGAGCAGGACCCGCTTCACTTCCGCCCGCAGAGCCCCCAGGGGGTACGCGGCCAGCTCCTGGGCAGCCTCGATGCTCGCAAGCGGCGCGCCCAGCGCCTCGGGGAGAAGCACCGCCGCGTCGAGGCGGAAGGTCTTCGCGCTCTCGAACCTGCCGGTGAGCTTCATCCCCTTGGACTGCGCCACCTTCTCCATTGTCCGCGTGATCTTGTGGATGTTGCGGACGCTCCCGATCCGCTTTCGGATGTCCCGTGTCTTCGCCATACGTCAGAAGCTCTTTTTGAACGCGGCGATGGCCTCGGAGAGAACCTCGGGCTCCGACAGCGTCCCGAGGTTCCTGATTCCCGCGAGGATATCTGGTTTCGAGGCACGCAGGTACTCGAGAAACTTCTGCTCGAATTCGCGCACGCGGGCCACGCTCACGTCATCCATGAAGCCGCGGGTGGCGGCGTAGAGGATCATGACCTGCTCCTCGACGGGCATTGGAGAATACTGCGACTGCTTGAGCACCTCCACCATCCGGGCTCCGCGTGCGAGCTGGGCCTGCGTGGCCTTGTCCAGCTCCGTACCCATCTGGGCGAACGCTTCAAGCTCCCGGTAGGCGGCAAGGTCGATGCGCAGGGAGCCTGCCACCTGCTTCATCGCCTTGATCTGTGCATTGCCGCCCACGCGCGACACGGAAAGGCCCACGTCGATCGCCGGTCGGATGCCCGCGTTGTACAGGTCCGTGCGCAGGTAGATCTGGCCGTCCGTGATCGAGATCACGTTCGTAGGGATGTACGCGGAGACCTCGCCTTCCTGCGTCTCGATCATGGGCAGGGCGGTGAGCGAGCCCCCGCCCATTTCCTTCGACAGGCGCGCCGCGCGCTCCAGCAGGCGCGAGTGCAGGTAGAACACGTCCCCCGGGTACGCCTCGCGGCCGGGAGGCCTTCGGAGGAGAAGCGCGAGCTGCCGGTACGCGTTGGCCTGCCGCGAGAGGTCGTCGTACACGACGAGTGTGTCCTTGTGTTCCTCGTACATGAAGTACTCGGCCATGGCGCACCCCGCGTACGGGGCGATGTACTGGAGTGCTGCCGGCTCCGCCGCAGTGGCGGCTACGATGATTGTATGCTCCATGGCGCCGCGCGAGCGCAGGGCCTCCACGATTCCCGCCACCATTGAGGCTTTCTGGCCGATGGCCACGTAGACGCAGATGACTCCCGTGTCCTTCTGGTTGATGATCGCGTCCATGGCCAGCGATTCCTTGCCGTTGCCGCGGTCCCCGATCAGGAGCTCGCGCTGTCCCTTCCCGATGGGGACCATCGCGTCGATGGCCTTCACGCCGGTCTGCAGGGGCTCTTTCACCGACTGCCGGTCGCGGATGCCCGGCGCCTTGAACTCCACCGGACGCGTCCTCACGGACTTGATCTCGCCCTTGTCATCGATGGGGATGCCGAGGGGATTGACAACCCTGCCGACCAGCTCGTGACCCACCGGCACCTCGAGGACCCGGCCGGTCCTTCTGACCTTGCCGCCCTCGTGCAGGTCGAGGTAGTTGCCGAGGATGACTGCGCCGACGCTGTCCTCTTCCAGGTTCAGCGCCAGGCCGAAGACCCCAGTTTCGAATTCGAGCATCTCCATGGCCATCGCCCCGCGCATTCCGTAGATGCGCGCAATGCCGTCCCCGAGCTCCACGATCGTCCCGACCTCGTCCATCGTGAGATTCTTGGAGTAGTTGCTGATCTCCTGCTTGATCCGCGCAGACATCTCTTCAAGGTTGATCCTCATCGTCGTCCCCTATCCTTGTTCGCCGCCGGGCGTTGAGCCGCCCCGAAGGGCGCCGGCCTGCGACGCGAGGTCCCGCAGCCGGCCTTCGATGCTGAACTCGATTTCCTGGCCTTCGCTCTCGGCCACGACGCCTCCGATCAGTGAGGGGCGCAGCTCGGTCTCCAGCTCGACCATCACCGACAGGCGCGTCTGGAGCGCGCTCGTGATGCGGGCCTTCTCTTCGCTGCCCAGGGGGAAGGCCGAGTACAGCTTCACGTTTCGCACGCCGCGGGCCATGCGGCAGAGCCTTTCGAACTCTTCGCAGATCTCCCCCAGGAGCATCGTGCGGCCGCGGTCCACGAGCAGGAACAGGAGGATGAGCAGTCGGCCGTCCACCTTTCCCTCGAGGCCCGCGCGGACGAGGTTCTTCTTCGTGACCCTGCTGATGAGCCGGTTGGAGAGAAAGCCCCGGACCTCGCGGTCGCCGAACAGGGTATCCCGTGCCGCACGTAGATCCTCTTCCACGGCATCCCGCGAGGAGGTGACCTCTGCCAGGTCGAAGAGGGCCCGGGCGTAGTTGCGGCCGACGCTGCTGGTCACGCGCGGGCCTCAGTTGCGGGATGATCCGCCGCTGCCAGCGGCGATCAACTTGTCGGCGAACTCTTCCACGAAGGCCCGGTTGTCGGGGCTGCCTGTCTCTCTCTTGAGAATCGAGTCGGCGATGGAGAAGGACAGGGAGACGAGCTGGCCGCGCAGCCCGCGCTCGGCGTCCTCCCGCGCCTTCTGGATCTCCTGCGCGGCGCGCTCCCTCACCTCGCGCGCCTCCGCCTGCGACTGCAGGAGGAGGCTCTCCCTCAGCCGCGACGCCTCGTTGCGCGCCTCCTCGATGATGCGGGCAGCCTCGTTCCTGCCTTCGCGGATCTTCTGGTCGTATTCCGCGAGAACCGCGCCCGCCTTCTCTCCGGCCGCGCGCGCCGCTTCGAGATCCGAGGCGATGCGCTCCGATCTCTTGTCCAGTCCGGAGGTGATCCGGTTCCAGACGGTCAGCCGCAGGATCAGGAGGATGATGCCGAACGTGATCCACAGCCAGATGACCAGACCGGGATCGACACGGAGAAGGGCCATGGCGGCGCTCCTAGCTGACGATGGCGAGGATGCAGATGACCAGAGCGATGATGCCGACCCCTTCCACGAGCACCGCGGCGAGCAGCATGTTCGTCTGGATCTTGCCCGCCACCTCGGGCTGGCGCGCGATGCCTTCCAGCGCGGCTGCACCGATGCGGCCGAGGCCGAGGCCGACGCCAAGAACCGCGAGACCCGCGCCTATGGGGGCCCCGATGTAGGCGGCGAGCTTGATGAGTGCGGGAGCCAGTATTGCCAGATCCATTTTCGTACTCCTTCCGAGACTCTAGTGTTTCTTGATCGCAAGCCCGATGAACAGGGCCGAGAGAAACGAGAAGATGTATGCCTGGAGCACCGCGACGAAAAGCTCCAGAGCGGATATCGCGAGGTCCACGAGCACGGCCACGGGGCCGATGGTGAGGGACTGGAACTTCAGGATGAGCAGGAGGATGAGCAGGATCGCCACGTGCCCGCCGATCATGTTTGCGAAGAGCCTCATGATGAGCGCAATGGTCTTCGAGAGGATTCCCACCACTTCCAGGACCAGGGTGATGGGGCCCATCCACCCCGGCGTCCCATGCGGCACGAGGTCCTTCCAGTAGCCGAGGATTCCCTTCGCCCGCATGCCGGCGACATTGAAGACCACGAAGGTGATGAGGCCGAGGCCCAGCGTGGTGGCAAGGTTGCCGGTGACTGCGCCGCCCAGCCAGACCGCCTCGCCGCCTTCCTTCGGCACGATCGGCGCGAACGGCGGAACCATGCCCAGCAGGTTGGCATAGAGAATGAACAGGAAAAAGGAGAAGCACAGGGGATAGAACCTCTTCGCCTCGGCGCCCAGGACGGGCTCATAGACGGTGTCGCGCATGTATTCGAGGATCGACTCGAAGAGGCTCTGCAGCCGCGTAGGCTTCCTGTACGGGTCCCTCAGCTTCCGCGCGAGGTAGAGCATGCTCCCCAGGACCAGGAGGCCCACCACGGTGATGAGGATGAAGTGCTTGGTGATGTTGAGCGCGAGGTGGAAGCTCCCGATCGAGACCAGGGGAATGGAAGCGTACGGCCGCTCGGCGTTGTCCGTGAGCTCGGCAAAGAGAGTCGCGGACATGTTGAACCCCTCGCCATGCGCCGGCTTTCCGGACTCGGCGAAAAGAGGGCCGACCGGCACGGATGCAGCGAGCAGGCAGATGAGCGCAATGCGCCTGATGGCAATCCTCCCCGATGCGCGATGAGTGAGTGTGGCGCAGTATACCACGGAATCGACTGCCGGCGTCAACTCGGATGCGGGGGGAGACAGGGAGGCCGCCCGCGACCCGCCGCGCTTTCATTCCATATTCCCCCGGAATTCAGTACCTTTTTCTGTGCAGAGGAGGTTCTGGTGATTCTTCCGAAAACCCTTGGTGAATTGAAATCGTCCGGCTACAGGCTGCGGACCGTGAAAGAGGAGATGCGCCAGAACGTGGTGCGCATGCTCAGATCCCGGGAAGAGCTTTTCCCGGGCATCATCGGATACGAAACCACCGTCGTTCCCGGCCTGGTGAACGCGATCCTTTCGAGGCACGACTTCATCCTTCTGGGGCTCCGGGGACAGGCCAAGACGAGGATCCTCCGCGGTCTCATCCGCTTCCTCGACGAGCAGGTGCCCGTCATCGCCGGCACGGAAACCAACGACGATCCCCTCGCGCCGGTGAGCAGGAAGGGCAGGGAGACCGTGGCGTCGCGCGGGGATGCGACGCCGATCGAGTGGATGCCCCGTGACGCACGGTACCGCGAGAAGCTGGCCACGCCGGATGTGACCATCGCGGACCTCATCGGCGACATCGACCCGATCAAGGCAGCCACCCGCAAGCTCGCGTACGCCGACGAGGAGGTGATCCACTTCGGGATCATCCCCCGGACCAACCGGGGCATCTTTGCCATCAACGAGCTTCCCGACCTCCCGCCGAGGATCCAGGTGGGCCTCCTGAACATCATGGAGGAGAAAGACATCCAGATCCGCGGCTTTCCCATCCGGATGCAGCTCGACATCCTCATGGTCTATTCCGCCAACCCCGAGGACTACACGAACAGGGGCAACATCATCACGCCGCTGAAGGACCGCATCGACTCGCAGATCATCACGCACTACCCGACCTCCCGCGAAGCCGCGATGCGCATCACGGCCCAGGAGGCGTGGACAGAGCGCGGCGGCGGCATCCAGCTCGTCATGCCAGACTGGTTCCGCGAGCTGGTGGAGGAAGTCGCCTTTGCCGCCCGTCTCAGCGAATACGTGAACCAGGCCTCGGGAGTGTCCGCGCGCATGAGCATCTCCCTCCTGGAAAACGTGATGAGCAACATGGAGCGGCGCGCTATCGTGCAGGGAGAAAAGAAGGTCTACCCCAGGATCGGGGACCTTCACACAGCGGTCACGGCGATCACCGGAAAGGTGGAGCTGGTCTACGAGGGGGAGCAGCAAGGTGCTGCAATTGTGGCGCGAAAGATCATCGGGGAAGCCGTCAAGGAGACCTTCCACCGCTGGTTCCCCGACCCTTCTCCCAAGAAGAAGAAACAGAAGAAGGGCGAGGAAGACAGCGAGGAGCAGTCATCGGGCCGGCAGGAGCCGTCCCCGTTCCAGCCCATCCTCGCCTGGTTCTCCAAGGGCAACACGGTGGAGACCTCCGACGAGATGACCCACGACGACTACATGAAGCGCCTGGAGAAGGTGACCGGACTGAAAGAGATCGCGGCGAAGCACCTGGATCTGAAGGATGGTGACGGCCTGGCGCTGGGCATGGAGTTCGTCCTGGAAGGCCTGCACCAGCACTCCATGGTTTCCAAGCGCGAGGAAGGCCTGAAGACGGCCTACCGCGACATGCTGAAGGCCATGTTCGACCACATGGCCGGCAGCGGCGACAACTAGGAAGGCGGCGGGCGTGCGCTGGGAATACTCCGAATGGGACCAGACTCTCCAGGACCTCCTGAAGAGCTTCCAGGATCTCATGAGCCTCTTCAACTATCTCATGCTCATGGCCGGGGGAGACGTCGACAAGGTCTTCAAGTGGATGGAGTACCTGCAGGAGCGGGGGTCCCTTGACCCCGACATCGACCTGGCGGAGTTCCGCCGGCAGCTCGAAGAGCAGCGGATCATCGAGAAGCTGAAGGAGGGCGGATACGCCCTCACGGCCAAGGGTGAGCAGGTCATCCGCAAGGATTCCCTGAACCAGATCTTCAACGGGCTGCAGAAGTCGGGCTTCGGCCAGCACCGTGTCCCCGACACGGGCAACGGGGACGAAAGGCTCACGGAGACACGGCCGTGGCGCTTTGGAGACCCGGTGACCCAGATCGATGCGCTGGGCACGATCTCCAACGCCGTGAAGCGGGGAGGCGTGGAGGAGATCTCGCTTGCCGAGGAGGACTTCGAGGTCTACGAGACCGAGCACCTCTCCTCCTGCGCCACCATGCTCCTCATCGACATCAGCCACAGCATGATCCTGTACGGCGAGGACCGCATCACTCCCGCGAAGCAGGTGGCCCTGGCGCTCACGGAGCTGATCCTCACCCGGTATCCAAAGGACACCCTGAGGGTCGGGGTGTTCGGGGACGAGGCGAAGGAGATCACCATCAAGGACATCCCCTACCTGCAGGTGGGCCCCTATCACACGAATACCCGCGCGGGGCTGGAGATGGCGCAGACCATCCTGGAAGGCACGCGCCAGTCCAACAGGCAGATCTTCATGGTCACCGACGGCAAGCCCACGGCGATCACGGAGAACGGCGAGGTCTACAAGAACCCCTACGGGTTCGATCCGAAGATCCTCGCCCAGACCCTGGAGGCGGCATCGGCCTGCCGCCGGGCGGGCATCACGATCACGACCTTCATGCTTGCGCAGGATTCCGAGCTGGTGGATTTCGTGGATGAGATGACGCGACTGAACAGGGGGCGCGCCTACTACGCCCAGGCGGACAAGCTGGGCGAGTTCCTCTTCGCCGACTACATCCGCAACAAGCGCAGGATGCTGCACTAGCTATTCGCTCGACGAGGGACACCCGAGCAAATTCGTAGCGACAACGACAGCGAGTTCACCGCACATGGGGTGCGCACGGTGCTCGCCGACCTGGGAGCAAAGACGCTGTTCATCGAGCCAGGCAGCCCGTGGGAGAACGGATACGTGGAGAGCTTCAACGGCCAAGATGCGGGACGAACTGCTCAATCGGGAGGTAATCGACACGTTCTGGGAAGCCAAGACTCTATGCGGCCACTGGGTCAAGCAATACAATACGGCCAGGCCTCACAGCGCCCTCGGATATCGACCTCCGGCACCGGAGGCACGGATGCCGCCAGCCCCTGGAGAGCCGGTCTTTGTAACTTAACGAGTGGTACAAAAACTGGGGGCGGGTCAGGCATAATGATTTTGACACTTGAGAATGTGGAACAAGGTCAGATACCACGTTGCCGATACTCAGTAGGAGACATTTGAAAGTAGTCCTTGAAAACCTTACAAAAGTAGCTCACATCGCTAAAGCCAGACCTATAAGCGATTTCCTTGACGCATTCGTCCCCGGAAATTAGCATTTTCGCCGCCTGCCTGATTGTAACATACTGTTCATATTTTTTGGGGGAGATCCCTTCGTACTTCTTGAAGAGCCTGCAGAAATGATACTTGCTGTATCCAGACGCCCGAGCGATATCATCGAGTGACAGTTTGTGATGGAGATTCTTGTATATGTAATCCTTCGCCTTTGGTAGAAATGGAGGTTCTTCGGGTGCGGCGAGAATCAATTTGAGTTCATCGAGCAGTCTCAAAGCAAACTCGTAGGCAAGGTGTGAGAACTGAAACGCTAAGCGATGGTCATTCCTTTCTGCCAGGCGATAGATTTTCAGGAAGGTGGAGAAAACCTGGCTATTCCCCTGCAGTTTGATCAAGGGAACACATCTCTGCTCTATGGCTCGGAACATACGCATAATCTCTGTACCGTTCAGGCACAAGAAGATGAATTCCCACGGATCAGATTCTTTCGGCAACCAGTATCGGTGGTCATGAGGAATGCGCAGTACCATTGCCGTTCCTGGTTCAACTTTGTAGGTTTGATCTTCGTATCGAAGCATCCCATATCCGTCGATCGTGTACTGGAATATCACCATTCTGCCATTGCCCCTCTTCAGACCGTCCCAGTCATATTGCTGGCTCGACTCCCGACTGTGCCCTACGCTTACCACCATCGAATGGAGGGGAAGTGTTTTTTCTTGAAGTAATACCGGCATGTATGAGAGCGGAAGCTCCCGAAGGCTGTCTACTAGCATCATTCCTCTAAATTGCTTGATAGCATAGCAAAAAAACAACATCAAGGAAATGGCATCCTTTCAAACCTAACCCAAGAATTTCACATAAACTCATGGATCCTTATCGCTGTTCATTTCACGATGCGATTTCTCATAAGCAGTCTCATAAATAGTTTCTGAGCAAGATCATGATGCAAGCGACCTGCACGAATGCCAGGAAGTTCTGCACATGGCATTCCCAACGCGTTACAATCCTGCAGTTGTTGTACAACCAAGCAAACAATCATTCCATCTTCCAACGTCTGCAGTAGCGCCGTAAGACCCTTCCATCTTGAGTGGATTTCCTCTCACGGTTCGACCGGTGCGGTGCGATCAGCCGGATTTCTGCCTTCTGCAGTTGAGCATCAAGAGGGTCGCTATCGTAGCCCTTGTCCCCAATAAGACGGTCAGGGGTCTTGTCAGTGAAGCGTGAGCCGATTACATCTTCGACAAGCGTGATCTCAGCTTTTTGAGCACTTTCAACGGAAACGGCGAGAGGTAAACCATGGCGGTCTGCAACTACCATGATCTTTGTGCCTTTTCCCTGCTTTGTTTTCCCCACGCAAGAGCCCCCTTTTTCGCGGGAACAAAGGTCCCGTCAATGAAGCACTCCGAGAGGTCTACCCCTCCTCGGGTTTTCAGGTGCTCCGCCAAGGTCGCAAGGATGTTCTCCATCATTCCCGAGCGAACCCACTGCTGGAATCGTCTGTGGCACGTCTGATACGGAGAATAGCGTGGCGGTAGGTCCTTCCAAGGAGCTCCCGGTCTTCAGGATCCACAAGACTCCTTCCAGGACCCCCCTGGCGTCTGCCATGGCCTGCCTTTACAGTCGGCTCGACGCTTTGGTTCAGGAATGCAGCCACGAAGGATTCCCCACTGGGCATCCGTCAACTTCATTTTCCCCTCCCCAGAAGGCTGGGGAAAAGGGTAGCGGCCTCAAGTAGAAAAGTCTAGCCGTTTATGAGATAGGTTCTAGAAAATCAGGCACATTAGCGTACATAGAGGCAACTTATCCATAGCAATTTCTTTCAAGCGATAGCAATATTTTCTAATTGACAACACTCCTTCATAGAATATGCTTGAGCAATATTCTTTTGGGATGGCAAATTTGCTGATGGCGTTGGCATCTTAGCAAGCTGTCATGAGAAAGAAACTGCATATTGTTGTTCTCCTAATAATTCCGTTTTCGTTCTTTATCGTGACGTACACGGTCCCTTTCTTCTACGGTATTAGTGTCTCCTTCCATAGTCCGAAAGGAGATTTCATAGGTATATCCAATTACCTCTTAATCTTCAGGGATGCACGATTCCTAAATGCGATAAAGTATTCGTTAGTGTTTTCTGCTTCGACCACCGTATCACTTGTTCTCTTCGGTCTTATCTTTGGCATCGTTATACATCACCTTAATTATGGCCGGTCGATAGTCAAAACGGCAATACTCATACCGTGGGCGATTTCGATGACAGTGTGGGGACTTCTCGCCCAGATCGTTCTTCATGACCATTTTGGCCTAGTGAACTTCCTACTCTTGAAACTTGGCATCATCAGACAAGGGATTGGTTGGTTGAGCGATCCCGCTTTGGCTCGATTCTCCGCGATCGCAGTTCGGGTGTACCGGGAGGTCTGGTTCGGATCCCTACTGTTTTTATCCGCTCGCCAGATCATCCCTGAAGAGTTCTATGATGAAGCTAGGGTTAGCGGTGCAAGGCCCTCGCAAACCCTCTGGTTCGTGACCCTTCCAATACTAAAACCGACGGTGCTGTACATCGCAACACTCGTGTTGATATTTTCGTTTCAGGAATTCGATCTCGTCTTTGCTCTAACGCAAGGAGGCCCTGGTTTCGCCACAGAGTTGGCTTCAATCACTGTCTTTCAGCTTGGTGTACGGTACGGAAAATTCGAGTATGGTACGGCAGCGATTACAGTCTGGAGCTTATTCGTAACTACTATTGTGGTGATATTCTTCAGGTTCTTCGGAAGAAAGCTGAGGGATCAATGAAGACAGCCGTGAATGTAGTGAAGATTTTAATAGTGATTCTCCTGCTCGTTGCAGTCTTTTTCCCACTCTACTGGATGATTAACATCTCACTGATTCCCGATAACGAAGTCATCAGGTCCAGACCTCATGTGATCCCTCCGTTTTCAATGATCACACTAAACGCATACCGGGAGACGATCTTCCGGTTCAATTTGTTGAAGCCTCTGTTCAACTCTGTTTTGATCGTGTTATGCGCGTCAGTGATAACTCTTTTCCTAAGCTTTCCTGTCGCTTATAGTCTGGCCAAATACACCTTCCGCTGGAAGCCTATCGTGCATTATTTGATCATCTGGTTTCTTGCCTTGCCGTGGATCGTCTACGTCCTGCCGATCTTCAAGATTGTCAGTAGCATCGGCTTCTTGGATAACCACTTGCTTATGATACTGCTATATGGCTTCAGTGGAATCCCGTTGTTTGCTTGGCTGGCGCTGCCCTTTATTCGAGAGTTTCCCAACGAGCTGATCGATGCAGCAAGACTGGATGGCTGCAGTGAGCTGGGTATCGTCTGGCGGGTTGCGGTACCATCACTGCAAAACGCTTTTGTCGCTCTATTTCTTATTAGATTTATCTGGGCATACAACGACCTGCTTTTCGCTCTGACGTTCACCTTCGATAAAGCCAAAATGGTAATGCCCGCGATATTGGAGATCCCGGGCTTATTCAATCTGCCTTATGCAAAGATGGCCGCGGGGGGCGTAATTGCGGTAATGCCCATTCTGGTGTTGGCGATCGGATTTCAGAGTCAAATCGTGAGCGGCCTTACGGGCAGAACAATCAAGTAGGTACGGGGGGTGAATTGGATCTGAGCTTTGAGCTCAGCATGAAGGGAGGTGAGCGTACGGAATGAACAGCAGGATAGCGTGAAGGCAATCTGGCCCCAGAGAATCGTGGCAGAACAATGGATCTGCAGCGAGAACTTCAGGGAGCAAGAACGAGAGAGAGGAGATAGAGATGAAAAGAGTCGTTATTCTTGCATCTGCTCTTCTGACGGTGTTCAGCATTTGTGTCTATGCTGGTCCTTCAAAAGAGCAGACAGCTGCCGGAGAGAAAGTGAACATTGTTTGGTATCAGCCTGGATGGATAGATCAGCAAGCCAAGCAGATCCTTGAGGCTTATGCCAAAGAAAAGCCCAATGTACTGGTCAATGTCATAGTAGGGCCATCAACTTGGGACGCCCATGTAACAAGGACCATGCTTTGGATCAAGACAAAATACCCCGGCGTTGACATCGCCTATCAGGATGATTTTTTTACCTTGGACGGTGCAGCGGCTGGAGTATGGGAGGATCTCACCCCCTATCTGAGCGAAAACCAAAAGTCAGATTTCGTTGATATTATGCAGAACTACAAACAGATGACGGGCGGAATCTATCGCCTGCCTTGGTGGGCTGGTATGAGCTATATCTACTATCGCAAAGATCTGTTTGCTGAAGCAGGCTTGGCAGTACCGAAAACATGGAACGAATGGCTCGAAACTGGAAAGAAACTCACGCGAGACACCAAGGGGGATGGAGTGTTGGATCAGTGGGGATACGCCGGACAAGGTGATGTCGGTCAGGCGTACAATGCGTTCATGGAATTCCTCTACCAGGCTGGGGGCGATGACTTCAAATATGCGCCGAATGGCAAGCCCGATCCTGCGGCAAAGAAGGCCCTCGAAATGATGAGAGAGGTATATCAAACGATATCCCCTTCCGGCGTCCAAACCATGCAGCTAGAACAAACCAGAGCCATGTTGCAGGAGGGCAAAGTAGCAATGGTAAGGGATTTCGGTGACTTCGGAGCAGCGCTTGCCCAAAATAGATCAATCCCTGTGGATGTCATGAATTTCCCGGCAGGGCCGGCCGGTCCTTTCGGAATGGGTCACAGCTGGGGAAACGTCGTTAACAAGTATGGGGCCAATTTCCAGAAGCACAAAGAAGCCGTACTGGACTTTGCGCTGTTCATGATACGGCCGGATATGCACAAAATTACAAGCACTCTAGACTCACCTGCGCTGAGGTCGCTTTACACTGATTCTCAGTTCATGAAAGACTTCACAACCCGCAACATAGTCGCTCCCTACACCGCTGATTGGTGGAAGTACCGAAGAGTGCGAAAAACTCCTTTCGGGAAAGCACTGGAGTTTTATGAGGGTATTGGCAGAATGGTAGTACGAACTGCCATGACCAAAGAGTTGACTGTTGACCAGGGGTTAGCAGAAATGCAGAAGTGGATCGATCCACTGATCGGCGCGTCCAAGTAGCGCCCTGGATCAAGCTGTCATAGGCAGGCGTTTTCGGACCTCTGTCTGCGAATCACAGACAGAGGTCTCTGTTAACTTGCAGCGATTTGGAGACACAAATGCAAAAGATTGTGATTGTCGGCGCGGGAAGTTTCATCTTCTCAGGCCAGCTCATATTTGATCTTCTCTGTTGTCCAGAGTTGTCGGATAGCACAATTTCTCTGATGGATATCGACGAGGATCGTCTTGAGTTGATCGCGAAGCTTGCCAGAAAAATGGTTGCTGATAAGGGATATGCAACGAAAGTAGAGCATTCACTGAATAGAGAGTCTTCCCTTGACGGCGCGGATTTCGTTATCATGACGGCCGAAATCGGTGGAATCCACCAATATCTAAACGATATCGAAATCCCAGACAAATACGGTGTCAACCAGAATGTGGGCGATACGATAGGCGCAGGCGGCGTATTTCGAGCTCTCAGGACGGTACCCTTTCTCCTCGATGTATGTCGGGACATGGAGAGGCTCTGTCCAAAGGCATTTCTGCTCAACTACACGAACCCTATGGCGATCAACTGCTGGGCTATTAGTGAGTCAAGTAGTATTAGGACCATCGGACTCTGCCACAGCGTCCAAGACACAGCCCGACAACTGGCTGCCTACATGCAGATACCATACGAGGAGATGTCATATTGGGTCGCCGGTATCAACCACATGGCCTGGTTTCTTAAGCTCAACTGGAACGAAAAGGATGCCTACCCGATTCTTAAGGGGCTGAAAGTGGACGAGGAGCTATGGAAGAGGGTGGTGGGCGGCTACGAGAAGTTTGCCATGAAGGACTTCGTTCGCTTCGAGATAATGGATCTCTTCGGGTATTTTGTTACCGAGTCCCCCTACCACATGTCGGAGTATGTATCGTACTTCCGAAAAAGCGAGAAGCAGATTGCCGATCTGGCGATAGGCAACAGATGGTGGCTTGATCATAAGAGGTCCGCGGATACATACATAAGAGAGATCCGGGACTATGTCGACAACGGCAAAATGTATATACATGAGAGAAGTGGGGAATACGCGTCCTACATCATTCATGCCCTTGTAACAGGCCAGGAATGTGTGATCAACGGTAACATAAAGAATGACGCCCTGATAACAAACCTGCCGGAAGGTTGCTGTGTGGAGGTCCCCTGCCTGGTGAACCGTGTAGGCATTCACCCCTGTCATGTAGGCAATCTTCCGCCTCAGTGCGCGGCCCTTAACAGAATGAACATCAATGTCCAAGAGCTTGCCGTTCACGCCGCCCTTACAGGAGACGAAGCGGCAGTTGTCCAAGCTATCGCCGTTGATCCGCTCACCTCCAGCATCCTTCCTCTTGATGAGATCAGACAGATGGTCCGCGAGATGATGCAGGCTGAAAGACAATACCTGCCACAATTCAATCGATAGACAGCGGGGCTGATCATGCTCAAGACGGTTCAGTTCTGTTTAGAAGGCTTCAGTGGGAGTTCGCATGTGCGGAGGAAGTCATGACCAATAAGGAGCGAATTCTTGCCTCAATCAGACATGAGCCTGTGGACACAGTCCCGACCGACATGTGGGCGACTCCCGAGATGATCCGCAAGATACTGGCATATTATGGAATCGATTCCAAGGAAGAACATTCAACGCCGTCAGTAATGCTGAACGGAGGTCGGATCGACTGCGCTCCGGAGAGCATTATAGAATTGTGGCAACGACTGAATGTTGACGGAATTTTCAATGTAACCCCACCTTACAAAGGACCCGAACTCTCGGAAGTTGCAGGAGTTCAATACAACGAGTGGGGTATGGGGTTCCGAAAGCAGCGGTATCGGGATGGGGAATACCTGGAGCAGGTCTTTTTCCCTCTAAGCGATTCGGCGGAAACCGATGGGTATCGTTGGCCGGATCCGGACTGGTACAACTATGGAGCGTTACCTGGACTGATCGAAAGATGTGCAGGGCGGGCTGTCAATGTGGGATACACCGCCTTGTTCTATTACCATAATATGTTGAGAGGGCTGGAACTTTCACTCACTGATCCGGTCCTCGAACCGGAACTGACCCGTCATCTGATTAAAAGACTCTCATTGTTCTTCCATGAATTTCATCAGCGGTGCTTCGATGTCGCGGGCAAACTCATAGACACCACTCAGGTCACTGATGACTTCGGCTCACAGAATGGGCTATTGATTAGTCCGGACAGGTTCAAGCAGTTCTACCGCGAACCGATGAAGCAAGCGATCGATCTGGCGAAGTCCTACAACATCTATGTCTATCACCATGATGACGGCGATATACGAGAACTCATCCCCGAGTTGGTAGAAATGGGAATTGACATCTTGAATCCAATACAATGGCGATGCGGAAACTGGAATCTGCGAGTTCTGAAGGGCGATTTCGGGGATAGGGTTTGCTTTCATAGTGGCGTGGACAATCAGGTCACCCTGCCCTTCGGGACGCAGCAGGAAGTAAGGGAAGAGGTAAGATGGTTAGTATCAGAGCTGCATAACGACAGGTCCGGATTCATAGTCTGCTCCAGTCACAATCTGCAAGTAAATACACCTATCGAGAATGTCGTTGCATTATATGAAGAGGCGAGGAACTTGTAACACTTGGGAGTCGGGAAATGAGGTAGTACAAACTGCAGTCCACCATGAAAAGAGCCACAGCGAACGCGCTCATCATCGGGGGCGTGGCAGCCATCATCGCCACCGTTGCGATACTCTTTGCGGTCATCCTCGGAAGGCAGACCACCCTCACCTTCAGCGCACAGGACGTGGTGAGCGGACAGTGGGTCTGGGACCTCACGGCGCGGCTGCAGGGCCGCGAAATCCGCAGCTTCTTCCAGTCCGACGCGGGGCCGATCCTCTTCCGCTTCACGCATCTCGCGCCCGGCACGCCGGTCCTGTCGATCTCCGCGCCGGCCTATGAGGCGGTGGAGATCCCCGTGACCCTTCGGCGCGGCGACAACCGCCTCCCCGCGCCGGTGGAGATGCGGGGGCTCGAGATCCCCAGGCTGGACCATTTCGTGGTCTTCGAGACCCTCGACGGTACCGATCTGGTCTGCCAGCTGCGGCCCGTGGGGACGGACGGTAAGGCGGTGCTCAACCACCCGTGCATCGACATCAGGCTCGGCGGCCGGGTCTCCGTGGAGGTTAAGAGCGGAGTTCCCGTGCGGGAGGAGACCGGGAAGGGCGCCGCCAGAGGCGAGGAGCTTTTCCGCGGCAAGCTCGACTGGCAGTGGGATCATGCCCCGGAAACGGTCTTCCGCTACGTCGCCCGCATTCCCGCCTCCCGGATCAAGGATGACCCTTCCTTGTACCGCGTCATCGACTACCTGGTCGTGGTCCCCGACCCGCGCAAGATCACGAAGGCGGAGCTGGACTCCCTCATGGGGCGGGTGTGGACGGAGGCAGACCCCGATGGAATTGCCCGCGCCCTTGACGCGGAGAAGGGGCGGCTGCGGTATTTCGTCGACACCTCCTGGAACGTGAAGGCGAGGCAGGAATGATCCAGACGAAGGGCCTGGTGAAGAGATACGGGTCCTTCACCGCCGTCGATGGCATCGACCTCAACATCCCCCGGGGGCAGATCTACGGGTTCCTGGGCCCGAACGGCGCTGGCAAGACTTCCACCATCATGATGCTCCTAGGAATCACGCGCCCCACCGCCGGGGAGATCCGCCTCCTGGGAGAGCCGTACACTCCCCGGCGGCTCGACCTGCGGCGGCGCATCGGGGTGGTGCCCGAGAAACACCCCCGCGGGGTATGGCCGTGGATGACAGCCAGGGAGTACCTCGGCCTGTTCGCGGACCTCTTCGAGGTGCCGTCCGCCCCGCAGAGGATCGACATGCTCCTCGAGAAGGTCGACCTGGCAAGCGTGGCGAACAAGCGCTTCTGCGAGTACTCGCGGGGGATGCTGCAGAAGCTGAGCATCGTGCGGGCGCTCCTGCCGGACCCGGACATCCTCTTCCTGGACGAGCCGATCTCGGGCCTGGATCCGCTGGGGATCAAGCAGGTGCGGGACCTGATCGTCTCCGAGAACCGAGAGGGGCGCACCATCTTCATCTCCAGCCACCAGCTCTCCGAGATGGAGCGCATCTGCCACAGGGTGGCCATCATCTTCCGCGGCAGGCTCATGGTGGAGGACACCATGAGGAGCCTCCTATCGCGCATCACCGCGGAACGCGAGGTGCGCGTGGAGCTGGAGGCCCCGCCGGCGGACCTGGTCGTGCGGGTGAAGAACCTCCGCTTCGTGCGCGACGCCTCCGAGCAGGGGGGCACCCTGATCGTCAAGGTCTCCAAGGAGGGGGACCACCGCAAGGCCCTCTCCGAGTTCCTCATCCGCCAGGGGCAGGTCCCCCTATCCATCACGGAGAAGATCCCCTCCCTCGAGGAGGCGTTCATCACCATTACCCAGGAGAACATCGTCATGCTCATGCGAGGAGGCGCAGAGTGAGGGACCGCATCCACGCCGCCGCCGTCATTGCCCGCCGCCAGATCCAGGAGACCCTGCTCTCCCCCGGCCTGTACGTCACCCTTGCCCTGGGCCTGCTGCTGGGCGCCTTTCTGGTGCGGGGGTTCGCCGCCTCCATCGACTCCAGCGGCTTCAACCCGCAGCTCAATCCGCTCTACGATCTGATCGCCCGCTTCCTGGGCGGCACCTTTGGAGGCGCCTTTGTCGGCAAGCTCTTCTCCGAGGGGCCGTACCTGTTCGCCCTGCTGGTTTCTTTCGCGCCGGTCTTCGCGTACCTAGCCATCGCATCGGTGTTCCGCTTCGGCCTGGAGAAGACCGCCGGGGCGGTGGAGCTCCTCACCTATGGGCCCGCGGACGGCACGGCGTACGTCCTCGGGTCCTTCCTGAAGGACGTCGCGCTGGCTCTCCTTGCCCTGCTGGCCATCCTCGTGTTCCTCGCCGTCTCGGCTGCGGCGGGCAACCTGGTGCTGGGCCCCCTTTTCTTCTGGGCCCTCCCGGTGGTGTTCCTGGCGGCGCTCGCCGTCTGTGCGTACGGCATCCTCTGCTCGATCATCGCTTCCAACGCCTCCTCCGCCCTCGCCCTCTTCCTGGGAGTGCTCCTGCTCTTCCTCCTGATCCTCGCAGGCTCATACTCCATCGCGAGCGCCCCCGTGCGCTCGGTGTCCACGGTCGCCGCCACCGTCATCCAGTGGATCTCCCCCTTCTTCTACACGGCGATGTGCTTCCGCGGCCTGCAGGGAGGCGGCGCGGGCGCCCTGCTGGGCGGGCTAGGGCTGCTCCTGGCTCTGGCCGCGGCTCTGCTGGCCGCCGGCCATGCGGTCATCAGCAGGAAGGGGGTGCGCGCATGAGCAAGGCCGCCGCTTTCCTGCTCGTTCTCCTCCTTGCCCTGCTTCCGCTGGCCGCGGCATCTGCCCAGGTCCCCGTGCGCACGGAGCAGCTCATCTACACGATCCTCGCGTTCAACGGCAAGGACTACTCCGCCACCTTCGCCGCGGAGAACTCGGACGCCATCTACCTCCTTGCCGGCGTGGACAGCTTCCTCTCGGCCCGCAAGGCCCTGGTGTATTTCTGGCCCACCACGGGGGAGTGGAAAACGGACACTGATTCCCTGAACTGGTTTTTCCCCGGCACGCTGGAGCTGTGGGACCGGGCCGGGCGGGCCAGGGACATCCCGCTGCAGAAGTTCACGTACTACAACGTGAAGGGCGAGTACGAGCTGAACTGGAAGGTCGCGGTGGGGGAGGCCGTGGCAAGGGAGTTCAACCGGTACCAGGAGCTCTACCAGGACTACTTCAAGAGCGTCGCCGCGTTCCAGAAGGCGAACACCGAATACGAGAGCAGCCAGGACGCGCTCTTGCAGAAGATCATGAAGACGCGTCAGGCGGGCGGTGACCCGTCTACGCTGCTGGAGAAGATGAAGTCCATGGTGCGGCCCGTTGCCCCCGAGCCCCCCAAGGACTACGTCGTGCCGCCCACCCCCGCGCAGGAGGCCTTCATTCTCAACCTCCCCCGCGGCGAGTACACCATACGGTTGAAGAACCCGGACGGGACGGTGATGGAAGGCTCAGAGAAGCGGATCGTCGTGCACGAGAGGCGGCGGACCAACGGGATCGGGTACGAGGTGATCCCCTCGGACAAGTGGACGCGGCCGGAGCAATCCACCACACCGTCCTCGGTGCTGCACGTCAACGGGAGCACGGACCTGTACCTGCGGCCCTTCTTTCAGGACGAGTTTGCCGATTTGGCCTACGCGCGCACGGTGGACAATGCCGCGCGCGGCAACCCGAACATCTACAGCTGGGTGCGCACCCAGCAGGTCCCGCACGCCTCCATTGAGGTCCAGACCCCCGCGGGACCGACGCTCCTGGGCGAGCGGCTGTACTACGTGGAGCAGACCAAGGGCTCCGGCCTCGGCTACACGATCGTGCCCTTCGATCCCCAGGGCGCTCACAAGGGCAAGGCCCCCAACCTGATCGCCTACAAGGTGGCCATCGGAAAGGACACGCAGGCGCTTCGCCTGCGTGCGCTGGACGGGAACGGCAAGCCGCTGCCGGGGAGCGAGAGACAGATCCGCGTCGTGCGGGCGGCGCCCCCGGCCGTGCTCCTCCTGTCCCTGGCCGGCCTTCCACTCGCGCTCATGGCGCTGGTTCTGTCACTGCGGGAAAGACGCTACTCCTCCCAAGCGCCCGCGCGCGAGGCGCTAAAATCAAACTCTTTCTGATCGCGAGAACCAATGATTATTGGAGCTTGTTTTCTTATTCAGGATGTAATGACATCCAGTGAAGTCGAATGAAATTCATGGGAGAGGAATTGCTTTTGATGCGGCGAGAATCCTCTGCGCTCCCTCCCGAGCCAACTGCTCCAAAAAGGTCCCGGGAGAGACCCCTTGCATTTCTGAAATGACTGCCCTACCTTTGTCCACGTTCACGAGCCTAGTCCTTTCGGTGTTTCGTTGGGAAATGAGCATCGGAGGATACGCTCTTTTCTTTACTTCATCAACAACATCTAGAGTGCGTCCCTAAAACCTAGACCTTGAAAGAAAAATGCGCTATCTTCCCCCTTGGAGAGGGGAACTATGTTGCGCAGAAAGGAGAACAGACAGCCGCTCCCACGCCGACCTGGATGGCGGGATGTCAGCGACGAGTTCTGGGACGCGGTAAAGCGGTACATACCGAAGCCGAAGAAGCGAAAGACAAGGCAAGGTAAACCTACCGCGGAGGCGAGGAAAATCCCGAACGGCATTTTGTATGTTCTTCGGACCGGCTGTCAGTGGAAGATGCTGCCGCGGGAGTACTATGCGGGCACCACGACCCACAGGTATTTCCAGCAACTGGGCACAGACAGTGGTGTTCCGCAAAATGTGGATACACTGCCTCGATTTTTTTCCCCCTTCACCGGCGCTGATACCGTTTGACTGTCCAGAACCTGCCAACGCTACGCGATTCCCTTCGGATCGTCGCTAGGCCTGCGACTGCGATAGCAGGCGCATTTGGGCCCCACTTTTCACACCGCACCCTTTTCCGGATACTGCCCGTGGAGGAAAGCCATGCCCGTACGGATTCCGAACGACCTGCCCGCCCGCAAGACGCTCTCGGAGGAGAACATCTTCGTGATGACCGCGGAGCGGGCCGTCCACCAGGACATCCGGCCCCTCCGCATCGCCGTCCTCAATCTCATGCCCACGAAGATCGTCACCGAGACACAGATCCTCCGCCTCCTGGGCAACAGTCAAGGCCCACCTGTTCATCACCATCCTGGCTTATCATCTGCTGAATACGATTCGCCACAGGCTGAGGGCACACGGCTACGTCGCCCGCTGGTCCACCGTTCGCCAGAGACTTTCCACGCACGTCATGAGCACCATTTCCATGAAAACTGAAAAGCAGAGTTGGATCAGCATTCGCACGGCGAGCACCCCGGAGGTCGAGCATCAGGATATCTACCGCGCTCTGGGCGTGCGACTCACTCCGCTACCCAGAAGGCGTAGCGAGAGATGAAGATGTAGGGACCACAGTCCAGACTCGAGTCGTTGCATCATAAGCAAATAGATGCAGCTGGTGACTAACTTGGGCCCGCGGTTCCGGAGCCGCAACCGCCTTCTCCCGCCGCGTATTTTCTCCCTCGGCTGCCCTGGGTGGACGCTGGCGCCGGAGAAATGCGCTTGACAGCATCTTCCGCAGACAGAAAAGTGAGCTGGAATGAAGACACCGATCCCTTCGCCCGCAGAAGCCTGGCATGGCTTGTCCGTCGACTCGGCGTTGGCGCGCGTAAAAACCACCCCCGCCGGGCTGGCCGCCGAGGAAGCAGCCCGTCGTCTCGTCGAGTACGGCAGGAACGAGCTTCAAGCGACGCACGGCGTTACGCCCTGGATGCTGCTCCTGGAGCAGTTCAAGAATGTGCTCATCATCATCCTCCTGGCGGCGACGGGCATTTCTGCGTTCCTCGGTCATGGGGTGGAGGCAATCGCCATTACCGTGATCGTCCTTTTCGCCGTGCTCCTGGGCTTTCTACAAGAGTACCGCGCGGAACGCGCCATCGAAGCATTGCGCCAAATGGCGGCTCCCACCGCCACGACGCTGAGAGACGGCAGGGAAGTGGAGCTGCCGGCGCGGGACCTGGTGCCCGGAGACGTGGTCCTGCTCCGCGCCGGGAACAGGATCCCGGCGGACGTCAGGCTGATCGAGAGCGTCAATTTGCAGATCGAAGAGGCCGCGCTCACCGGCGAGTCGGTGCCGGTGGAGAAGCACGTTGATCCCCTGACAGCTCCGGATCTTGTCTTGGGAGACCGGAGAAACATGGGCTACGCGGGCACATCCGCCACGTACGGCCGCGGGCGAGCGGTGGTGGTAGCCACCGGGATGAGCACCGAGTTCGGCAGGATTGCCCAGATGCTGCAGACCATTGAAAGCGGCAAGACCCCGCTGCAGGAAAACCTGGACAAGGTCGGCCGCGTTCTGGCGCTGGGCGCCCTCGCAGTCGTTGCGGCAGTCGTGGCGCTGGGAATCTTCCGCGGCCAGCCGTTCATTGAGATGCTGATCTTCGGTATCGCGCTGGCGGTGGCGGTAGTGCCGGAAGCGCTGCCGGCCGTGGTCACGATTTCTCTTGCCATCGGCGTTCAACGCATGGTCAAGCGCCATGCGCTGATGCGCAGGCTGCCGGCGGTGGAGACCCTCGGGAGCATCTCCGTCATATGCTCCGACAAGACCGGCACGCTGACCAAGGACGAAATGACCGTGCGCAGGCTGTTCGTTGCCGACCGGATGCTGGACGTGTCAGGTGCGGGATATGAGCCGCGGGGCGAGTTCTCATGCAATGGCGGGTCCGTCGAGTGTCCGGATTCGCTGCGACGCCTGCTGGAGGCCGCCGCGCTGGCCTCCGATGCTCACCTGCTGCGCGGCGATGATGGCGCATGGCAGGTGAAGGGCGATCCGACGGAAGGAGCGCTGGAGGTCGCCGCGGCCAAGGCAGGTCTTGAGAAGGATGCCCTGGATGCCAGGTTCCCCCGGGTGAATGAAATCCCTTTCACCTCGGAATCGAAGCGGATGACGACCCTCCATGACACGTCGGACGGCGTGGTGGCCTATTCCAAGGGTGCACCGGAAATCATTCTCGGCACGTGCGACAACCTCCAGACGGAGGGCGGCACCGTCGTCCTGGACCCCGCCGGCCGCAAGGCAATCGTTGACGCCGCGCGCCGGATGGCCAGCGATGCCTTGCGCGTTCTGGCGGTCGCCGCCCGGCCCGCCGCAACTCGCGAAAATGCCGAGCAGAACATGACGTTCCTCGGCCTGGTGGGCATGATCGATCCGCCGCGCCCCGAAGCAAAGGCCGCAATCGGCATCTGCGAGCAGGCCGGGATAAAGCCGGTGATGATCACCGGTGATCACCCGCTGACCGCCCAGGCCGTGGCGCGCGAGCTGGGCCTGCTCAAGGCGGGCAGGATGGTCGTCGGTGCGGAGCTGGATGCGATGGATGAAACCCAGCTCGCGCAGGAGGTCGATGGCATCGAGGTCTATGCGCGGGTTTCCCCGGCACACAAGCTGCGGGTTGTCACCGCACTCCAGCACAATGGTCACATCGTGGCGATGACAGGGGACGGGGTGAATGACGCCCCTGCTCTGAAGAAGGCAGATATCGGCATCGCCATGGGCATCACCGGCACCGACGTGACCAAGGAGGCCGCGGCGATGACCCTCACCGACGACAATTTCGCTTCCATTGTCGCCGCGGTTGAAGAGGGCCGCGGGATATTCGGCAACATCAAGAAATACCTGATGTACCTGCTCTCGTCCAATATCGGCGAGATGCTCCTGGTGGCCGTTGCCACCCTGGCCGGCGTGCCCCTTCCCCTGAGCGCCGTGCAGCTCCTGATCGTGAACCTCGTCACCGATGGGCTGCCCGCCCTGGCCCTGGCCGTGGATCCCAATGAGCCCGATATCATGCGCCGCAAACCGCGCAATCCGCGCACCGGCATTTTCACCCGTCCCGTCGTCACCTTGATGCTGGTGGGCGGCATCTGGTCCGCGCTGGTCAATATGAGCCTGTTTGTCTGGGCGCAGCGCTCCGGAAGGAGCCTGGTGGAAGCCATGACCATGACCTTCGTCTCACTGATCCTCATCCAGTTCTTCAAGGCGTACAATTTCCGCTCGGACCGGCACTCGGTGCTCAGCAGGCCTTTCGCAAACCGCTGGCTGAACCTCGCAATCCTGGGGGAACTGGTATTGATGCCCTTCATGGTCTACGTGCCGTTCCTGCAGGGGCCGTTCAGCACCTATGGATTGTCGATCATGGATTGGGCGATCGTCATTCTCCTGGCCTTTTCGGTCTCCCCCGTGCTGGAGCTGGCCAAGTGGATGGAAAGGCGCGGATGGTTCGGAAAGATGGCCTGAGGCCGTGAACCCGCCGCACGCCCCCACTTTTCACGCCGCCCGCTTTTCCGGATACTCTGCCCCTGGAGGAAAGCCATGCCCGTACGGATTCCGAACGACCTGCCTGCCCGCAAGACGCTCTCAGAGGAGAACATCTTCGTGATGACCGCGGAGCGGGCCGTCCACCAGGACATCCGGCCCCTCCGCATCGCCGTCCTCAATCTCATGCCCACGAAGATCGTCACCGAGACGCAGATCCTCCGCCTCCTGGGCAACAGCCCCCTGCAAGTGGACATCACCTTCATCAGGATGGGCACGCACGAGTCGAAGAACACCCCGACGGAGCACCTGGACGCCTTCTACGAGTCCCTGGACGATGTGCTGCACGAGCGTTTCGACGGCCTGGTTATCACGGGCGCGCCGGTGGAGACCCTTCCCTTCGACGACGTCGACTACTGGCCCGAGCTGGTTCGGCTGATGGACTGGAGCCGCACGAACGTATGGTCGACCATGCACATCTGCTGGGGCGCCCAGGCGGCCCTGTACCATTATTACGGCGTGCCGAAGTATCCCGTCCCGGCGAAGGTGTTCGGGCTCTTCCCGCACCGGGTCCTCGACCCCCACGAGCCGATCATGCGCGGCTTTGACGAGGTGTTCCTGGCGCCGCATTCCCGTCACACTGAGGTCCGCGAGTCCGACATCCTGAAGGTGAAGTCATTGAAGCTCGCCGCAGTTTCCGACGAAGCGGGGGTCTACATGGCGGTCTCCGATGACGGGCGAATGATCTTCGTCACCGGCCATCCCGAGTACGATCGTCTCACCCTGAAAGCGGAGTACGATCGTGACGTGGCGAAGGGTCTTCCGATCGCGGTCCCGAAGAACTACTTCCCCGAAGACGACCCCCGCCGGGATCCGCTGGTCACCTGGAGGTCGCACGCGCACCTCCTGTACTCGAACTGGCTGAACTACTGCGTCTACCAGGCCACGCCCTTCGACCTGGCGAAGCTGCCCGGGACTGATACGCCTTTCAAGCGGGAATAGCCAGGCGGAGGCGCGCGCCGCAGGCGCGGGCCTACTCCACGTCGAGGATCCTCTCGTCGTTGCGCGCCACGATCCGTTTCCCCGGGGGAACGATCAGGAAATCATCGTCCCACGGACCGTTGAAGAGCCGCGACAGCAGCTTCAGGCTTCCCTCTCGCAGCTCGAACTGCCATCCCCGCTGCGCCGCATCGGCGCGCGCCGCCTCGATCAGCGTGGTCTCGTCGCACACGCCCATGGTCAGGTACAGGTACTTGCTGTAGTTCTTCCGCCAGTCGCCGAGGGTGGCGGCAAGGAAGTCCGCGTTCTCCTTGCCGTATTTCTCCACCATCTCATCGTAGGTCTCCGTGAGACCGAGCTTTCCCATGACCCCCTGCTTTCCATAGGCGGGCTTCGCGTAGTCCGTGACGTCTTCAAGGTTTCTCTCGGACCAGCCGGTGGACAGGTAATAGGTTCCCGGGTGCTCATCGAAGTAGCTGCGGTACGCGGAGCGTGACCCGAAGAAGAAGGTGATGCAGTCGTGCCCCCGCGGAACGACGAGCGGGATGTCGCCGGCCCTGACTCCCACCAGCCCGTCATTGCATCGGGCGTAGCCGAGCAGCACCGCCTCGTAGCCGGCGTCCGTGTCCACCCCGTCGATCGCCGCCTGCACGCGCGCCACCATATCAGGGGTCTCCAGGTCATGCAGCCCCTTCCGTAGAAACTCCACGTCCACGAGCAACGGCGAGGTGGCTGCCAGCCAGCAAGCCTCCCTGTAGATGATCTCACAGCCGATGAATTTGAGCTTCCGTTTTCCCGAGCTTCCCGGAATCGAGCCTGTCATCGATCCTGTCATAGGGGGCAACGGTACACCGGAAACCCGGCAGAGGTGAAGTGATCCCGAACAGACAATGGGTTTGTTTTGACCCCCCCTGTTCCGGAAGGTATCTTATTCCAATATGTACACGGTCACATCCCGAGAACGCGCATTCACCCTTGCCGGCGTCATGGTGGCGCTCTTCCTGGGAGCCCTGGACCAGACGATCGTCGCCACGGCCATGCCTCGGATCCTGAAGGAGCTTAACGGGCTTTCTCTCTATACCTGGGTGGTGACGGCCTACCTCTTGGCCTCCACCTCCATGATCCCTATATATGGAAAGATCTCGGACCTGTACGGCCGAAAGGTGGTCGTGCTGGCAGGGGTCCTGCTCTTCCTCACCGGTTCGGTGCTCTCGGGGCAGTCTCGAAGCATGACCGAGCTGATCGTCTTCCGGGCCGTGCAGGGGCTGGGCAGCGCGGGCATCTTCTCCACCGCGTTCACCGTGGTTGCCGACATCTTCACCCCGGCGGAGCGCGGCAGGTACCAGGGTCTGTTCGGCGCCGTCTTCGGCACCTCGAGCGTCCTGGGGCCGTGGCTGGGCGGTCTTCTCACTGACAATCTCTCCTGGCGATGGGTCTTCTACGTGAACCTGCCCGTCGGGCTGGTCGCTCTTGCCTTCATCATCTTTCAGATGCCTGCCTTGAAGCCCAAGCTCGAGCGGAAGGTGAGCATCGACTGGTGGGGGTCGGTCACGCTCCTTGTTGCGGTCGTGCCGCTCCTCCTTGCACTCACCCTCGGCGGCCAGGAATACCCCTGGGGCTCGTGGGAGGTCATCGGGCTCTTCGGGGTGGCCGCGGCGGGGGTCGCCGTGTTCCTGCTTGTCGAGAGACGCGCGGCGGAACCGATCCTGCCATTCGATCTGTTCCAGAACAGGACCTACGTGATCGGAAACGCCGCCGCCCTCCTGATTGCCGGCGTGGCCTTCTTCGGGGCGATTCTCTTCCTCCCCATCTACATGGTGATGGTGGTGGGCGTCTCTGCGAGCGCCGCCGGGCTCACCATCATGCCCATGACCATCGGCATGGTGGTGTCCAGTTTCGTCTCGGGCCAGCTCGTGAGCAGGATCGGGAAGTACAAGATCCTCCTTCTGGCAGGTGCCGTCACGCTGTTCGTCGGCTACTTCCTCATGCAGGGCCTCACGGTGGAGACCACGCGCCTCCAGGTCACATGGCGCATGATCATTCTCGGCATCGGGCTGGGCCCCGCGCTTCCCATCTACACTCTGGCTGTGCAGAACTCGGTGAACCCCCGGGAGATCGGCGCCGCGACCAGCAGCAGCCAGTTCTTCCGCCAGGTCGGCGCGACGATCGGTGTCGCGGTGTTCGGCACGATCCTTGCCACGGTCCTCTCCGCGCAACTTCCGAAATACATGCCCTCTGGGATGCAGAAGGCGGGCGTGACCGGGATCGACTTCTCCATGGGACAGCTCGAATCGGGGAACATCGAATCCGTCGGTGACCAGATAAAGGCGCAGATGCGCGCCACCTACGGCAGGATCGAGGCCGTCATGACCAGGAATGACCAGGCGGCGCTGAAGAGCCTGCTGGACGATCCCCTGCTGCCGGCTGCGTACAAGACAGCTCTCCAGGCCCGGGCCGCTTCGACCCCGACAGCCCCGGCGGCCGCTCAAGACGATCCCCGCACCCAGACGATTCTTGCGACCATCAGGACGTCGTTGGACACCATGGCGGCCACGCTCACGACCCAGGTCGGCACCGCGCTGAAGAAAGCCTTCACTGAAGCCGTTCTGCGAGTGTACTTCTGGGGGCTCTTCGTGATCGCCGCAGGCTTCATCTTCACGCTTTTCCTTCCCGAGATAGCCCTTCGAAAAACCCATGGGCCCGTGCACGCGGCGCCGCGAGAGGGGATGGCACCCTCCCCGGGCAGCGCGCCCGTTTCCGGCACGGCGCCGGAAGCCGTACGGATCGTGTCCGAGAAGTGATTTTCCCGGGTCGGCGGTGACCCCGCTCTCCGCCGACCCCTTTCTTTGCAGCGCATCGCGCTGCGCCTCTTTACCACGGAGGCTTTTCTCGCTACTTTTCCCCTTGGGCACGCCGCCCGACAGCGTCAATCCACGGAGAGTGATTCCATGTCAAAGCACCAGTTCCAGGCAGAAGTCAACCAGCTTCTCACGCTCATCATCCATTCGCTGTACTCCCACCAGGAGATCTTCCTCCGCGAGCTCGTCTCCAACGCCTCCGACGCGCTGGACAAGCTGAAGTTCCTGACCCTCACGCAGGAAGAGTACCGGGGCGTTCCCTTCGTTCCGCGGATCGACATCTCGTACGACACAAAGGACAGGAAAACGCTCACCATCTCCGACACGGGCATCGGGATGAACGAGAAGGACCTGGAGGAGCACCTGGGGACCATCGCACGCTCGGGCACCCGGGAGTTCCTCCAGGCAATGGCAGCCGATAAGCAGAAGGGTGCCGGCCTCATCGGCCAGTTCGGCGTGGGCTTCTACTCATCGTTCATGGCGGCCGACTCCGTGGAAGTGATCACGCGGAAGATCGGTGACGAGAAGGCGTGGAAGTGGACGAGCGACGGCAAGGGTGAGTACGAGATTGCCGAGGGACAGCGGGATGCGGCGGGGACCACCGTCATCCTGCACCTCAACGATGCGGGCAGGGAATACGCGGACCGGTGGCGGATCGAAGGCATCATCAGAAAGTATTCCAACCACATCGCCTTCCCCATCCACCTCCACTACCAGGAGGAGGGCCAGCACGGCGGAAAAGTGGACAAGGAGTCGCAGGTGAACTCCGCCCTGGCCCTCTGGCGGCGCCCGAAGGCAGACCTGAAGGAAGAGGACTACAAGGAGTTCTACAAGACCCTGTCCCACGACACGGAGGATCCCCTGCACTGGATTCATCTCTCGGTGGAAGGAGCCCTGGCGTACACCACCCTGTTCTACATCCCCTCCCACGCGCCGTTTGACATGTACCGTTACGACTACCAACCCGGCGTGAAGCTCTACATCAAGCGCGTGTTCATCACGGAAAGCGAGAAGGAGCTGCTGCCCGTCTACCTGCGCTTCGTGCGCGGGATCATCGACTCCGAGGACCTGCCGCTGAACATCAGCCGCGAGATACTCCAGAAGAACCGGATCATGGAGAACATCCGCTCCTCGTCCGTCCGCAAGATCCTCCAGGAGCTCACCCAGCTTACGAAGAACAGGGAGCTGTACGAGAAGATCTGGAACGAGTTCGGCCGGGTGCTCAAGGAGGGCGTGCTGCAGGATTTCGAGCACAAGGACATGCTGCTGGAGCTCCTGCGCTACAAGTCCACGGCCAGCCCCCAGGCGTGGACGAGCCTCTTAGAGTACCGCGACAGGATGCCGAAGGACCAGAAGGCGATCTACTACATCACCGGCGGCCGCGAGGCGGGGCTTCGCAGCTCCCCTCTCCTTGAGACGTACAAGGCGCGCGGCCTCGAGGTGCTCGTGATGGACGACGAGATCGACGAGATCGTGGCCGGCTCCATTGGCAAGTTCATGGACATCGAATTGAAGGCGGTGAACAGGTCAGCAACCGCGGATGACCTGAAAACGGAAGAGGACACGACCAAAGCGGCGGCCATCGAGCCGCTGCTGAAGAAGGTGAAGAAAGCACTTGGTGACCAGGTGAAGGACGTGCGCGCCTCCAGCCGGCTGGCCGACTCTCCGTCCTGCATCGTCGTGGACGAGCACGACCCGACCGTGCAGATGCAGAACATCCTGAAAATGATGGGAAACAAGGACGTTCCCGAGGTGAAGCCGATATTGGAGATCAACCCTTCCCACCCGATCGTCACGAAGCTCGCCACCGTGCAGGACGACTCCGTGATCGAGGACACCAGTCGACTGCTGCTGGAGCAAGCCCTACTCGTGGAAGGCGGGGAGCTGAAGGACCCGGCAGGATTCGTGAAGCGTCTGAACCGGGCGCTGGAAAAGTCCTTGTAGGCTACTGCCAGACTCCCGCGATCCGCGGCGCTGATGCCTCTGCACCGAGATACGGCAGCCCATAGATATCTTCCACCAGCCGGAGCAACGAATAGAGCGTGGCAGCCTGCTGGCTGGTGGTCCGCAGGACTGATGATCCAACGAAGATCGTGGCGATGGGAGTGGAGGAGACCGGGTCGTTGCCCGCGCATTCATCGAATGTGACGATGAGAAGGCTGTTGTGCGCTCCTGCCCACCGGGCATATCCATCGAGATTTGCCTGCAGCCACGCATCTCCCGCTGCCACGGATCCGTCGTGCATGTCGTTGTCGAGGTTCGGAATGACAAAGCTCACGGTGGGCAGCTGAGTGAAGTCGGCAGACGGAAAACTGCTGAAGGGAAGATTCACGGAGCCGGGAACGTTGGTGAAGCTCGCACAGGGGTTGTGCTTGCGGACGTAGCGCCCGGAGGTGAATGCGCGGCTGCCGATGGACGGCAGGCCCTCACTGTACGTCGCAAAAGTGAGCCCCGCAGCAAGGAGGCTGATTGCGATGTTGGGCGCGGCGATATCGTACTGGTTGTCGTTAGTGACGCCCTGGGTGGAGCCGCTGAAGAGTGCGAAATAGTTGGGCTGGCTGGGGTGCGTGACGCCGTACATCCGTGAGAAGCTCGTTCCACGTGCCGCAAGCGATGGCAAGTAGGGGCTTCCCATCACCTGCGCGGCGGAGTGGTTTTCCTCCACAACGATGACGATGTGGTCGTACCGGGGCGGTGGAGCAGGCGAGCCGAACGAGCAGCTAAAGATGACTGAGCCCGTAATGCCGAGACAGGTCAGGCTGATCCGGAGGATTTTGCGATTGAACGTAACGCTGTACCTCTTCTTCAAATGGTACCACATGGAGCGCTGCCACAGCGAGCATGTTCAGTGCCGTCTTGCCCTTGCATCCACCGAAATAATCGATATGCTATATATGGAGAAAGGAATACACATGCGCATCGATGCCGCTATGCCACAGCCTCAGAGGATCAACGAGATGGCCGTCCAGCCGCAGAAGGAAGTCTCGGGAGAGAGCGAGATGGATGGAGATGCCGACGACGCGGCGAAGACCGTCGCAAAGACCTCTCCTGCCCAGCAGATGAACCCGCAGGGCGTCGGGACGAAGGTCGATCTCTTCGCGTAGAGGAATAGGACTTTCCCGGATCATGAAGAACAGGGCGCTTCCCGGAAGCGCCCTGCCCGTCCTACCTGATCTTTGCCTTCAGCTCAGCCAGCCTTTTTTCTACGTCAGAGTCGGCACGCTTCGGAGTCCCGCGTTATCACTCGCAGCAATTATATAAAATATCTCCACTATTGACAGGAAGTGCAGGATGCACTACGATGTGGGGTCGATGCATTATTAACAAACTTAGAAATGAGAATGGTAAGTAGTCAATGCACGGCTGGATCGAGTTTGTTCTATTCATGTTCGTTGCTCTGCCGATTACTTTTTTTGACATTCGTGAATATCGAATACCTGATTTTCTGACCTTCGGCGGGATCGCCGCGTTCATCGTTTTCAAGCTGCTCTGGAAGGAGCAACCAATCTGGATGTTGGCGCTAGAAGGCGCCATTGGATTCGGGGTGTTCTGGGTAATCTGGTGGCTGACCAAGGGTCAAATCGGCCTAGGAGACGCGAAGTTCTCCGCCTTCATCGCAGTTGCAGGCGGTCTTTCTATATGGTTCGCGTCGCTTTTCATCGCATCAATAATCGGCCTGATGTGCGCCGTTGTCCTCATCGTCCTTTTCAAGGCCAACAGGAAGACGCGAATTCCGTTCGCCCCGTTACTGACCATGGGGGCTGCGCTCTCGTTGCTCTTGAATGGTTTCCGCGGACTTCTTCCGGATTTTCGAATGTAAGGAAGTGACGAAATGAGGCGACTTGTTTTCGCGGCGGTTGCAGCGCTCCTCCTCACGACTGTTCTGCCCGCGCAGCAAATCAGGGAGATGGAGTTCAAGAACCAGGCGATCGTTGACATCCTGCTTGCCCTTGCGGAAATGTCCGGCAGGTCCATAGTGCCTGATGAGACGGTGAGCGGCAACGCCTCCTACTATTTCAGCGAGACGGATTTCGAGACCGCGCTGAAGATCTTTCTGACAACATACAAGATGTACTACTGGAAGGACGGGAATATCTACTACGTCTCCCGCGTGCGCTCGTCGTGGAACATGGACACCGGGACGGCCACGCTGGACGCCGAAGACGTGGAGCTCAGATTGATTGTCGCGACGCTCTCCCGCGCCATCGGCAGGACCATCCTTTTCGACTCGCTCCCGCGGGAGAATATCACCATCCACGTGGACAATGCGAAACCAGACAAGATCCTGGAAATGATCGTGAAGCGCTTCCCCGACTACCAGGTGGAATCAGGGGAGGATTTCCACTACATCAAGCGTCTGGACGCCGCAGGCAGGAGCGACCAGAGGGCCGACAAGCCGGGCACCCTGGTGACCTTGAGCAGTGGAAAGTATGCCGTCAACACTGACAAAGCGCGCTTGCGGGACCTTCTTGCCGAAATCTTCAAGCAGGCGGGCTTGGAGTACTCCTTTTTCCTTCGCAGCGACGCAATCCTTGAGAATCTTCATTTCGCGGACAAGACGCTGGAGGAGATCCTGAGGCTGATCCTGGAACAGGCGAATGCCGACTTTTCCGTGGAGAACGGAATCTACTACGTGTACGAGATCCAGCGCGCGGACGTGATGAAGAAGCTCAAGACAATCCATTCCATTCCTCTCACCTATCTTTCCGTCCAGGATCTGCCCAACCTCTTTCCGCAAGACATGGCATCGCAGAGCTCCTTCCGTCTGGACAAGAACACAAACACGGTCATCCTCTCTGGAAGCGCGCAGGAGATCGGGCCAATCGAGGAGTTCATCAAGGCACTCGACCAACCGCCGCAGCAAAAGCGGTATTACCGATTCGATTTGAGCTACCTGAAGGTCAATGACTTCCTGGCTCTTCTGCCCCCGCAGTTGAGCGGAATCAAGCCGTTGGCGCTACCCCAGGGAAACTCGTTCGTCATGCTGCTCTCCCTGGAGAACAAACGGCTGTTGGACGACTATCTGGACATGGTAGATAAGAAGCAGGGCGGGGTGCCCATCCGCCTGAAATACGTGCAATCGGACTACCTGTTGAAGAATCTTCCTCCATCCGTTGTCAAAGACGATGTGCAAGCAACGGGAGACTCCACGCTTGTTTTTTACAACGGCACCGAGGACAAGCTGCGCCAGTTTCGACGTGAGCTGGAGGCCCTGGACCGGCCGATTCCCCAGATTCGATATGAGCTTCTCGTGATCGAATACCAGGGCGGGGAGAGCCTGGATTGGAGCGTCTCCGCGTCCAGCAGCGCGCTGACAAGCTCTTCATCGACGGCATTCCTTGGGACCATCGGGAAGCTCCTGCAACTGAACTTCAACATCGTGTCCACCTTCGGGACGCTTTTTGCGGTCAACCTGAATCTCAGCTTGAGCACGAACAAGGCGAACGTCCTTGCAGACACCACGGTGAATGGCCTCTCGGGCCAGGAGATTAAATTCCAGAACACACTAACGACGCGCTACCGGGACCTGGAGCTCAACACCAGCACGCAGCAGCTGCAGGCCAGCGGGGTGACGCGGGAAATCACCTCGGGTCTCATCATCAGCATGAACGGATGGGTGTCGGGAGACGGGATGATCACCATGAAGGTTTCCTCCACCATATCCAAACAGGGGGCCGATCTGTCCACAACCTCGGGCAACCCACCTTCTACTTCTGAGAAGATCGTGAGCACCAATGTTCGCACAATCTCGGGAAGACCCGTGGTGATCGGAGGGCTCATCCAGCAGGAGAAGACCGTCACGGTTCAGAAAACTCCCGTGCTGGGAGACATTCCCCTCCTAGGGCTGCTATTTCAGAGCAAGAACGACACAGTGCAGAACGACGAGCTGGTCATCTATCTCGTGCCGCACGTCGAGTATCCCGACCAGCAGGCCGCGGACGAGGGAGTCCGGATCGAGTCACTCTATCAGAAGTTCTTCAAGGACTAGCGGCGGTGGCTGACAATTTCACATCGCGTCAGGCAGGAGCTGAGACAAAGACGGTCGCTCTTGCAGAGTTCATGCCCCTGCCTGAGGCTGAGGGCCAGTACCCTCTGGAGTACATAGACGCGAACTCCGTTATCAAGCTTCGGGAGGACGCGGAGGAAGTCCTGGTCGGAGTCTGTGATCCGGAGAACTCCACAATCCTCCAGTACCTCAGAAACTTCCACGGCAAGTCCGTCGAGTTTTTTCGCATCGACCGTACAGAGCTTTCCGCGTACCTGGGGAAGCGGCTGTCGGTGCTGGAGAGTGGTTCACAGCGCAGCGCTGCCGCGGATGACGAGCGGATCTTGCTGGACCGACTTGCCAACGATGCGCCCATCGTGAACCTGGTGAATAGCCTCATGATAGAGGCGATTAGAATGGGGGCATCCGACATTCACATCGAGTCTTTCTCGGAGAATACCCGGGTGCGTTACCGGGTGGACGGAGTGCTGCAGACAGTGAGCCGCATCGAGAAGGAGAAATCCCCGGCGGTGGCATCCCGCATCAAGATCATGGCCAACCTGAATATCATGGAGCGTCGCCTGCCGCAGGACGGCAGGATCTCCGTGCACATGGGCGACGGCACATTCGACGTACGGGTTTCCATCGTCCCCATTGCCGCGGGAGAGTCCATCGTCCTTCGTCTTTTCAATGCAAAAGGATCCGCCCTTGGCCTTGCGGAGCTGGGCATCGATCCCGAAAGCCAGGCGCTGATCCGAAGGCTCGTGGCCGTGCCCCACGGCCTTGTTCTCGCCACGGGGCCCACAGGGAGCGGAAAAACCACGACACTGAACGCTGTTCTCCGGGAGATTGCATCCGAAACCGTCAAGGTTGTGACAATTGAAGATCCCGTAGAGTACCTGATCGAAGGCGTCGGTCAGATCCAAACGCACGAGCGTATCGGGCTGACCTTCGAATCCCTGCTCCGCCGGGTGCTGCGCCAGGATCCCGACATAGTCATGGTGGGCGAGATTCGAGATTCTCCGACAGCCGAGCTGTCCGTGCGCGCGGCCCTCACCGGGCACTTGGTGCTCTCCACGCTTCACACGAACGACGCGGTGTCCGTCATCCCACGGCTCAGAAACATGGGAGTGGAACCGTACCTGCTCGCAGCGGTGCTGCGCGGCGCACTCGCACAGCGGCTGGTCCGGAGAACGTGCACCGCCTGCTCCAAACCGGGAAATCCCACGCGTGAGGAAAGAGAGCTTCTCGAGCGCAATGGCCTGTCGGCGACACGCCTGCACCGCGGCAGAGGGTGCGATGCCTGCCGCGGCACCGGCTTCAAGGGCCGCACCGCAATTGTGGAAGCATTTTCTTCAGACGAAACGGTGGAGGAGATGATCCTCAAGGGTGAACGTGCCTCGGTAATCGCAAGATACCTGAGCGCGAAGGGTTTCAAGACCCTGTTTCACAATGGATTGCGGATGGCCATCCAGGGCCAGACTACCCTGGCGGAAGTAGGAAGTGCGGTGATGAGCTAATGCCCGTGTACGTGTGCCGTGTTGCGGATGACAAAGGGAAAATCGATGAGTTCCTTCGGGAGGCCGTATCGGAGGAGCCGCTTCTCCGAGAGCTGGCGTCGGGGCGCCGATTTGTGCTCTCCGTCAAGGAACTGGACGTGGGGGAGGCGGCCCCCAAAGCGGGCAGGAGGTTTTCTCGAAGAGATGTCAGCGAGCTCACCGATCTTCTGACGCTCATGCTCGGCTCTGGACTTTCGCTCAAGGATTCCTTGGAAGTAGCGCAGACAGTATCCACGCGCGGATCGGGAAATGATATTGTCTCCCTCCTCCTGGAGAGAATCAGGAAGGGCACCACATTTGCCGCGGCCCTGGAGGGCGCGGGAAACAGCTTCCCTTCGGTGTATCGCGGCATGGTGAAGATCGGGGAACGCATCGGGTCCCTGGACCAGGTGTTCGTCCGGCTCTCCTCGTATATGGGCGATCAGAGAAAGCTGCGTGAGCGTTTCGGCGCGGCTCTTCTCTATCCGGCCATCGTCATGGGTGTGGTGCTGGCCACCGCGGTACTCATTGTGGTTGTGCTTTTCCCCCGGCTGCGGGAGATCTTCTCCCAGATTGGCCCTGGCATGGGCGCCAAGGTCGAGTCCCTGATGCGATCCCTTACCACGGCCTTCGTTGTCCTCGGCGCACTCCTTGCGACGGGGACAGTATTCCTCATCGGGGCGCTGCGCGCGCGAAGGCGGGGTGGCCGGCTTGCGGTGCGGATCGACGCCTTGATGCTGCGCATGCCCATCCTCTCTACCTTCCTGGTACAACGGGAGCTCCTGAACTTCGCCTTTGCCATGGAAACTCTTACCGCCTCGGGGGTCAGCGTGGAGGAAGCCCTCTCTGAAGGAGCAGGCGCGGTTGGGAACAGCGCGCTGAGAGAAGAGATAATTGAAATCAGGGGAAAGGTGCTGAAAGGCGAGCACCTGTCAGCTTCTTTCGCAAGGAGCACCTTTTTCCCCGCCCGCGTTTCGCGTTGGGTGGGGATCGGAGAACGGGTGGGCCATGTAGAAAAAGTGTTCGGACAGCTGCGCGCGTACTATCAACGGGAGGTTGAAAAATGGATAAGCCGCCTTATGACGCTCATCGAGCCGGGCTTCATCGTGGCGCTGGGAATCATGATCATTCTGTTCGTGGTCCTGTTCATCATCCCCATCTTCTCGCTGTACGGAAACATCCTCTAGGCGATCGGGAAGCGGGATGGACGTTCATGGAGATCCTCATCGTCATGACGATCATCGTGATCCTCACGGCCGCCGTTGGATTCATGGCGGTCCGCTACATCGACAAGGCCCGACGGGTTTCCGCCAAGAGCCAGATCGAGACGCTGTCTCTTGCCGTGAACGCGTACGCGCTGGACTGCAAGCAGTACCCCAATAAAGAACAGGGGTTGGACGCCTTATGGATAAAGCCGGTCCTGGAGCCCACGCCGGCCGGGTGGAACGGTCCTTATGTGAGCAAGAAAATCGGCGCTGACTCCTGGGACCACCCATACGAATATGCGGTGCCCGGACCAAACGGCCTCCCCTTTGGCATCCGCTCATTCGGCGCAGATGGCAAGGAAGGAGGGGATGGCAGCGACAAGGACATCACATCGTGGGAGGATTAGGCAGGCACGACGCGCGCGAACGGTCCCCTTCCCCCCGCGGGAGGCGGGGCGCTGATTGTGGCTACATCCTCCTGGACGTCGTGGTCGCTCTTTTCATCGTCATGATCGGCTTTGCAGTATTTCTCAGCGGCATCAGCCTTGCTGCGTCTCTGAGCGTCCGGCAGAATGCACGGGTGCAGAGCATGATAGAGGAGAGGAACGCTCATGCGAAGGAACAGATGGTTCTTTTCCAGAAGGAATGAGCGAGGCTCAACGATCCTGGAGGTGGTCGTCGCCCTGTTCATCCTCTCCGCGCTGGGCATCGGGGCATGGCATGCCGTGGGGGTTTCCCTGCGCCTTGCAGCCAGGTTGAAGGACACGATGCTCGCGAACACCCGCTTGCTTCAGCTTGACGACAGGCTTCGCGGACTTGCCGGCCGCATCTACCTGCCTTTCTGGGCCCCAGATGGAATCGTTCAAGTTGGGAATGGAGCCTTGAACGTACCCTACCTCGATGGTGATCCCGGGAAGAAGCTGAGCCTGACATTCCAGGAGGGCGTCCTCTCCTTGAGCGATGGAAAGGTGACTACTCAATATGAGGATTTCCAGAGCGCGGTTCTCTCTCCCGCTACCGACGAGGGGCACCGCCAGTACGGAGTTTCCGTTGGGCTGGAAGGCAAAGACGGAAAGCCCGTGCTGATCGTTGCACGATTCGGCGCAACTCCTTTGGGGAGCATTTCGTCCCGATGAGTGTGTGCGACGCACGCAACGGATCCGCCTCCATCGTGGCACTGACCATGCTCATACTCATGGCGGCGGTCGCGGCGGGCGGCGCGCTCATCCTCCAGGCGGCATTCGCATACACGTCGCGCAGCTCTGAGCGCGAGCAGCTGCGGCTCTCTCTTCAGAAAGAAGGCGAGCGGGTAGTGGGACTGCTCGCCCGCGACCCCACCCCTGAGGCGGACTCCGCCATGGATCCCATTTGGGGCCAGATTACCAGCCCCGAAATACCGGATGTGAGCGTTGCGCTCCAGGATGTTTCAAGCCGGCTGAACGCGAATTGGGCGCAGAAAATCATCTTTGAAAAGACGGCGCTCGGACAACTCTTGCGCGACGGCAGCACAGCCCAGGAGCTTCAGCAGCGCAGGGAGGACAAGGGGATCTCCACGGACATTGCATCCGAGTATGAGGACCTCATCAAGGAAGACGCGTTGCCCCGCTATTTCACGGGGTATGGCTATGCAAACCTCAACGTGACAGATGAGTTTGCGCTCCGCAGACTTTACGCAGTACGCATGGCAGATCAGGCAGGCGCGGAGGTTTTCCACACACGGCTTCAACAGGCCCTGATTCAGAAGAAGCTGCTGAAGCACACTGACCTCAGGGAGTTTCTGGGGCTGGACTACGGGAAGCTGTTTCCCCTCATGAACGTGGAGCCTATTCTCAACATTCATTTTGTGGATCCTCTCATACTTGGCGAGCTTCTCTCTCTTCCTGACCTGCGGATCCCCCAGCCCCGGCAGATTGCACAGGCGCTGCTGTACTCCCGGGACCGTTCAGAATTGACACCAGAAAAGCTGCGGCAGATAATGGGCGTTTCGGGAGACAACCGGATCTATCAGTACCTTGGCGTGGTGACATGGTTCTGGAAGATCACCATTGCGCGCAGTTCAACCCGGTTGGAGCTGATCGTGGCGCGCGTCCCCTCCGATGACGGCAGCGCCCCGCGTTTTCTCATTGTTGAAGAAAGGTATTCCGCGTGATCGTGCTGGGGTACGGGGAAGAAAAAGAAGCAGAGATTCACGTCTCCCGTCTCGACGATGGGGCGAATCTGAACGGCAATTCCCGGATTGACGGGCTGCTCGTCTCGCGCCTGGATTTCGATCTACAGATCCTGGATATTCCCAACGTTCCCGAAAAAGAGGTGCAAGGCCTTATCCGCTACCGTCTGCGTAGTATCTATCCCGGAAATCCCGGTGAAACGGCGTTCGACTACCGAGTCGAGTCAGCCGGCGCGCATCAACGGGCCATCGTGTTCATTTCACGGAAAGCGATCCTGGAAAAATACAGGAACGCTGCTCCGCAGAGGCCGCTCTTCTTCCCGTACTCGTTGATCGAAGGGATGGCACGGAGGCGAAAGGACGTACGAACCTGGTTTTGCCATCGGGACTGGGCGGAGCATTCCGTTTTCCGAGGTGGGCTGCTGAGCTCATGCAGACTCGTCCGAAAGAAGGAGGGTGAGCGGTTCGATCTCGAGGATGTGGAAGACACGCTGCCGGAGGACGAGCGAGCGCTGCCCGTCCTTGTCATTGCCTCCCCGGCAGAGCTCACCGATCTGCGCGCGGGGCAAAGAGCAGACAATTCCTCCGATATGCGCTATCTCAGCTTTCAAGAGCTTACCTCAGCCCAACGGAGGCTGGACGGGCTGTTTGGAGAGGCAAGGCGCGCGCGGGCCATGTTCACGCCTGCAGCGAGGATTGCAGGGCTTGCAGTTGTCGTGGCAGCGCTCGGCGTGCTGGTCTTTTTCAAGCATGTGTGGCTGGCCGAGGCAAGCTGCGATAGATTGAAGAAGACGCATTCAGATCTGGTAAAACAGAGCGGAAGAGTGATGGCTGTCCAGAAGGAAGTTGATGCGCTGCGCGCCGAGCTTTCTAGCATGAGCGCGGAAAAGCCACAGGATATCTATCTGCTGCTATCCGAGCTGACCAGAGTCCTGGGAAGTGCGGTCCAGATACGCGATATGCAGGTGCAGGGCGACAGCTTCCAGATTGAAGCAGTCGGCTCCAATCCGCTGAAGTTAATGGAAGGATTTCGAGACAACGCCTATTTCAGCGTCGTCAAACTCTCTCAGGTGGTTCCTGACCCACGGTCGAGTAGAGAGCGCTTCTCCCTTTCTGGAGTCTTCCATGCCCGCTAAGCGGGAAAAACAGCTCCTTGTGGTTCTTGCCGCGGTCATCTGCATTACCGCGCTGGGAATAGTCATTTCCCTCGGAGCAGAACGCCTGAAGGCCGCTCGGACAGACGCGGCTCAGTTCCGAGATCAGATTGAAAAGCTCGAACGTTCAATTGGCTCAGAGACACAGGCAAAAGCCCTGCGTGACCGACTCCACGGCGAGCTTGACGTCATGAAGACGCGTTTCTATGCGCCGAACGAGGTGAACCCCTATTCCTTCGGCACCCTCATCAAGAAGAAGCTCGCTTCCCTTGGGATGGCAGTCGTGCGGTACCAGGTGATCGAGGTCAAAGGCGCAAGCATCCTGGAATTCTCTGTCTCGGGGTCCCTATACTCTTTTGTTCTCTTTCTCAAGGAGGTCTCGGAATCTGAGCGGTATTGGACCATTTCCTCTCTCGCGATGACCACGAGGGAAGGCGCGGGCGGGGTAGACGCCGTCTTCAGGATTGGCTATGAAGTCCGCGATTTTTAGGGGTACACAGGTGCTCCTTGCGGCCGGGGCGATATGCCTGCTCGCCGCATTGCTCATTCCCTGGCCAGATCCAACCCCTTCAAGGGCGCCTAGCGCGTCTCCCTTGGCTCTTCCAGCGAGTCCTGCACCTGATCAGGGGAAGCCAGAACGGGCCGCTCCGCAGGCTATATTGGCTTTGTTTGTGAAGAGGAACGCTCCCGCCGCGGCCTCGACCGTTGCGCGAAGTGCGACTGCCCCTGAGGTCAAAAAGCCTGCCGATGCTCCGTGGCTGAGCTACCTTGGTTTTTACAGCGGGGCTCCTGGGAAATCCTACTATCTTCTGAAGGACGCGCGAACCGGCCGGGTGATCCAAGTATCACAAACCGGCATTTCCAATGGTTGGTGTCTTGTTGAAGTCTCCGAGAAGCGCTTGGTTGTCCGAAATAATGATGATGTCTACATCGTGAACAAGAGGTAGCAATGAGGAAAATCTTGGGAAGCTTTCTGTTGAGTGCCCTCCTGCTCGTCGGGTGCGCCTCGGGAGGCACGAACGACGCCAGGGCGTTCGAGAAAGCGCCGCTATTCGGAATGTTGTATGATGAGGAAAACCAGCCCTGCGCCGGAGTGAAGCTGGCCGTCGATGGGGCGGCGAGCAAGAGCGACACAGGACTTGTCACGGACATCCGAGGGAGGTTTATGCTTCCCGATCTCTCTCGCGGCGAGCATTCGCTCATGGCGACAAAGGAGGGCTACGAGCAGCTTACCGTGAAGATCCTCTTTCAAAACAGAACGGATGTACTCTTCCTTCGGATCATCTCATTCGGACAGCTCCTGGCAAAGGCAGAGAAGGCGCTCGAAGAACGGAAATGGGACGACGCGGAAATGTTCCTGGTCAGAGCGGAGAAGCTTGAGGCTGGTGACACGGTGCTTCAATTCCTGCGGGCGGTCAAAGCCTACAAAACTGAGAAATTCGATGATGCTGTCGACCTTCTGAACGGCATCCTGGACAAGGAGGTCAGGGAGCCGTCGATCTACCTTTTCCTGGCTGATATCTATCAGAAGAACCTAAGTGACCCGCAGAGGGCCATCGAAAGCCTTGAAGGGTTTCTGACCAAACGTGCCGACTCCGACGTGGAGAAGAGATTGGCTGCGCTGAAGGAGGGGGTGAAGAAGTAGCGCGGCCTGAACGCCTTTCTGACGTTGCCCAATATGACCCAGCCTGTTTCCCCGCAAATCAAGCCTTCATGACTTGTTGATTACTCTAAAATCTCTATTTTGGTAGTTGAGTTCTGGATTGGTTGAATTATTAAGGCGGCACTACCGCCAAGGCAAAAGGCTCAACATTCCCAAATTCGGCCCAAGAAAACGGCGAAGCGAGCCAGTACGAATCCGTAATTTATGCGCTCTTTCAAATGAGCATTTTCAAGGATTCCGTCCTATTCTATATCTGATAGGAATGTTGACAATTGGAGTTTTACGTGATAATAGTGATTGTAATCATAATGTAAAAATATGGAAATGTTCTATTTAGAAACAGTAATGACGATCTTGACTGAAGCGCCTTGGCGCCCAGGGATTACCTCAGCACCTCTTTCCGCGCATCGAAAAGTTCGGTCCCTAATCAAGCCGGATAATCCATGTATTTCTCGATGAGATGGCAATCTCAGGCCCGTTCGCCGTTGGCTTCGACGGCCTGCTTCGAAGTCCGGTAGCTCTTCGGGGCGTTTCTGATGAGTTCAAGATTGGATACGGCATAAGTGGGATGACGAAAAGGTGGTGAACGAGATGAAGAAGAAAGTGCTGGTGTGGGCGATGCTGTTGGTGACGCTCCCTGTCTCTTGCCAGCAGTTTTTTTCTCAAACCTATAGCGGGACCTACCAAAGCTCCTACCCTGTTAATTGGTCATACTCCGTCACGCTTTCGACGAACGTGCCAATAATCCAGAATCCGGATCAGTCTTACTATTACCGGGGCTCCCAGCTAGACATTAGCTACAGCTTGTCGGGTAATTTCTAGCTGATTTGAGCCTGCTTGCCGCGGGTAGGCGCGGTTGGTGTCTTCCTCGTGGCAGACGGTAGCTTTTTGAGCAGGCGATCGGTGGCGCGCAAGGAAATG
>Ga0315279_10000710_pt1 | contig 61865 bp, 54 predicted proteins | sample YL17G06_20_MG_FD_203694 | JGI IMG/M metagenome (GOLD analysis project Ga0315279, IMG submission 203694) | Sediment microbial communities from Yellowstone Lake, YNP, Wyoming, USA - YL17G06_20 | ecosystem: Environmental > Aquatic > Freshwater > Lake > Sediment | place: USA: Wyoming | collected...
TTTATAAGACTCCAACATAACACTGCAACATGGTGAGGGTACCTAAAGATCGTGTGCCCAGCGGACCACGTGGTCTCCAGAGGAGGCAACGCCCGTGACACAAAAACAACGGCACACGACACCTGACTATTCCGCCTTTCCTAAGGAAACCAATAGTATGCTTTCGGTGGGCTTCCTGCATACTTCCTCATTTTACGCATATCAAAGGGCAAAAGCTGAAGAGGATCCAAGCATTCAGCATCGTTCATCCTTGTTCTGATCATGCCAACCATGATATCCGAGACCTGAATGGACTTTGATTCATGAGAACGCAAATTGGCGTACAGAGGCGTATACGGTTCATAACCTCCGTCCTTCCTTGCCAGCGTCTGGACTAAAAGCCTAACTATATCTTCAGGTGCTAACGGGTGAAAATCAGTATCACAGTGTATAGGGATTCCATTTGTCTTGTCCAGAAACCCCTTTTTCAGCGCAGGCCGCAACCCTTTCTGCCTAGGATCTCTTTCGTACCCTGAAAAACACCCCTCAACCAAATTCCTGAACAAGTTCTGTATCTTATCTCTCCGGTCAATGAGCGCACTTGTTCTTATAACCAGCAATCCATCACAGCAGACTGAGAGGATAAACTTGAACTTCTCAAGGATCGCATCTCTGTAGGCTTTGTTTAGTCTTGACCAATGCAATTCCCGTTTCTTGTGATCCTTTGGCAAGTTCAAGTGTTTCTCAAGGAAATAGTAAGCACCTTCGGAGTCAGGTATAGAACATATGACGATTACGGTTTCGCTATCTCCGAGTCCGCTCGTGTCTATTCCCACTGAAGGCCGCTGAGACAGATCAGGAATGAGAAAAATGTCCCGATTTGGCTTAATTCGTCTTATTTTTCTTCCACAGTACCCTTTTAGTCCTTGTTCAACCCAACCTTTCCTGACTCTGTAGACCTCACTGCGGGCAAGTGTCTTGAAATCAACATTCAAAGCTTTGATAAGAGCCTCGTAAGAGCTTGACGGAGAACCAGAGATCCTTCGCTGGAAGTCAACGGGTCTAACGAGAGTAGGTTGAAGCTTGAATACTTCTTTCCCAAAGGTGAAATCACCGCCTAGGAAGGCCCTCTCAATAATATCAAAGAATAGCGAAATCCACTTGGCGTCTTTCTTAGCAGACAAGATCACTCTCATCGACAATAATAACAAGAAATAGAAAAGACTTTAGATCGATATTCCAAACGTCCTTCAGCTGCATAGCCATAATCGATTTTGCGCATGGATCACCACGTGGTCTTTACGAGATTACTACGTGAGCACACTACTGCAGGTTAAACCTTCATATAGAGGGGGGGGTAAAATCCCGTCCGTGCACAGCAGAGAAGAGTATTCCAACCGCATGTTTACTGGAACAACTCTATCCAGATTCCATTCGGATCCTCAATGTAAGCCCAACGTCCGCCGTCTGCTTGCATCTCTAAAACAGTCCGATACCCAGCCTTCCGCGCTTCTTCCAGAGCGTTATCCAAATTGTCAACTTTGAAAGCCAAATGATCCAAACCCTCACCCACAACATACTCAGTGTTAAAGAGACTATCCTTCCCATAATAGTTCAGTTCAAGAACGAAACCGCCTTCCGCGCTCACCAAACCCACTGTCTCACCCTTAGTCGGTTCAACCTTTCCCCGACCCTGAACCTTCATATCAAGCAGCTCCGTATAGAAATCAGTCGACTTCTGCAAATCCTTCACTCTTATTCCAACATACGCAAACTTGGACTTCATAATCATCGCCAAAACGTATTCGAAACCTCAATATAAATGACTATCCACTTTTCACTCTTTGACAATAGACGCACCCGAGTCCCAGCAGGATTCCTGAAAACACAAATATGACGCCTCCTATGTCTGTTAAATCAAAAACTTAATCACTATTCACAAACATCTCCTTTGAATATATTGAGAGTCACAAAAAATGTCAGGCAAGGATGTCTCCTACAAAATCGAAACCGAAATCCCCTCCAGCTACAGAGAAAAGCTTCTTGACTATATTCAGCGCAAATACGTATTAGCATCTCCATCACAATTCTCCACCGTTTCCAGAACAACCACAGACGGCTATCCATTCCTGGCTTTTGACGTAGTGGATTCAAATTTGAAACAGAAGCTTCACGTCGAGACCAGCGTCAGCGAACCAATAAACGTGGAAATCACAAGACTCGATCTTGAGGCGTCTGAACAGTGGGTGAATGAAGTCAAAGAGGATATAATGTTTCTAGTTGACCTTTTTGAAGAAGGAGTCAGAGAGAGCACGCTGTATTTTGCGTGGAGAGAAGGCGAAAAAATAGTTCCAGAAGAACATTTTGGAAAAGAAAAGAAAACAATCAATCGCATGTTTCTCGAAACCCAAATCCTTCTTTTCGTTGTTTTCATCACGCTTGGCATGTTCTTGTTTACGATTCTGGGGTGGGTCGCCCCGCTGGTATTGCTGGGAATACAGCTGATCTTCCTCTTTTACTCCAACAAAGTCATCGAGAGAACCGCCGACTGGCACATAACTGAGGAGAATCCCACCATACACTTACTGGAATATCGCCTTCCTCTGGAAGAACATGAATCATTCAAGCAAACTTACTCAAAAGATCAATTGATCGCAATGAAGAAAGAGATGTACGAACAAGCAATGTCCAAGAAAGGCGAGATAGACTGCGAAACAGCCCAAAAAGTCCTGGGAAAATACGGATTCGAATGCAAACCTGAAAACCTCGTCAGCAAGAAAGTCAACGTGTATCAACTGGTAAAAAAAGTCGCCGACAAATTCAAGTTCCACACACCTGAAATCGTCGTCTCCAACACGCTTGTACCTAACGCATCCGCTTCAGGCATAAGCCCAAGCCGCGGAGTAGTCCTAATCACAACGGGTCTTCTGGTGCAGCTCGACGAAGAAGAAATCGTCAGCGTTCTAGGACACGAGTTCGGCCACCTCAAAGGACATGACCCGCTTGCCCTCTTCGGATTGACAGGCGCAGAATTTCTGTTCCGATATTACGTCCTTCTTGCGTTCTTCCCAATCTTCTTCAACTCAATCCTACTCTTCTTAGTGTACTTCTGGGCAATCATGACCCTCATCTTCTTCATAGCAAAATTCTTCGAAGCAAGAGCCGACCTCACATCCGCAATAGTCATAGGACAACCAAAAACACTAGCCAAGTCTCTGGAAAAAATAGGCTTCAAAAGACTGCTCATCGAACGCTTGCCACTGAATCGCTTCCAAGAATGGATAAGCCTCGACCCCCATCCGCCGATATACTTCAGAGTCCAGCGACTGGACAAACTTGAAGAACCAGCACAAGCCAAACATCCGCTTTTCAGATCCGCAAAAGAAGTCATAGCAGGATTTCTCGCAAGCCTCTAGGCACAAGATCTGGCCAACGGCTGTCCTAAAGCCTAGAATTATAAACCACCCACGAGATCAAACTAATCGAGAGAAAAAGACTGAAAATCCGAAAGCTCCTACCAATCACCGTCATAGCATATCTTGGCCTTTCCCTAGCTGCCACCTTAGCCACCTACGGCATATACTATGAGGACACCCGCATCGCCGACACGGCAACACTGTACCGAGGCTGGCCACTCTCGTGGATCATCGAATCAATACCACTTTGGGATTATCAACCACCAGCAAGCAGAGCAGTATGGCACTACTTCCAACCTCTAAACCTCCTCGCAGACATCCTCATCTGGGCAACCTTCTTCCAACTCCCATCCATTTTATTCTTGATGGCAAGAACAAAGAAAACCAACCAGACTTGAGCGACTTCACCTACGCATCCAATAAGGTTTATATTTATGGTGAACATAGCCCTTCTATGGTGAATCTTATTGCAAACTGGAGTGGAAGTCAAGAAAGTGGATTCTCAAGGTCGTCTCATCCTGCCTGCTGACTGGCGCGAATCTGAAGTCGGCGAAAACAAAGAACTCTACGTCATAAAACGAAAAGGATACTTGAAGATCATTCCTATACGCCCAGTTGACCTGACCGAAAACTTTGACAGAATCGATCTAGGCGTGGGCTCCATCAGCAACTGGAAGCAGTTCGAAAGGAAGTTCCACGAGGAACCTACATGACACGCTTTCTCGACGCTAACATATTCATCTACGCCTACTATAAACCCAAAAAAACCCTCACCCAAAAAGAAAAACAGATGAAAGAACAGGCCAAACAAATAATCACAAGCATAAACCAAGGCAAAGAGCAAATAGCCACAACTGTCGTTCACCTATCCGAAGTAGTCAACATCCTCAAACACGGAATGACAACAGAGCAACTCAACAATCTTATCCTCGGTCTATTCATGCAAAACAACATCATAATACAAGGCATAACACGTGAACAGTACCTTGCCGCCTCCGAACTCGCAGACGAGCTCAAACTAGAACCTAACGATGCTCTGGCGGTAGACATCATGAAACAGAATGGCATAGACGAAATCTACACCTACGACGAAGACTTCAACAACATACACGAAATAACAAGACTACCCAAACTTCAGCCAGACCAATAGACTCAAGTTAGCACTATGCAAGCTGAAAGACTGCGAAAGCACATGCCAAATCCGAACAGGCGACCTGAGGATAGACTGCACAGTTCCGTGGAAAGACAAGACAATACTAATCCACATCAGACTCAACAATGTCCTCAAAAACGGCCGACGTCTCGTGGATTCGATAGCTACACGCGCCGCATACAGAAAACCAATTGCCAACAGCACAGCCCACAAGGCACCCCCAGCCAACAGCAACTCATGACCCAACTCAGAATCACCCGCAATCGACGTATAATACAAGCCCAAACAAACCAAAACAAAACCAACAACAAAGACACCCACAACAAACCAGTACCGAAACCTCATACAACCCACAAGACAAGCATTCTCATCGACCACGTTTAACTCTTCCCCAATTCATCTGCAAAGCAGGAGTCAAGACCTTCTCTGAAAAATCAAAAATCTCAACCCGACAGACCTTCGGGCGCCAAGACGCAGAACACGTGGAAGAACAGCTGTTGTTCTTGTTTAACCAAAAAAAGCCTACTCAACATACTCCAAATGTGTCAACGAAACTAGAACACGAACAAGAACAGTCCTTGTTCGAGTACACGCGCAAAAAACTCTCAACAGATTCAGCATATCGAATGAGGTCAGAAGCGGCAATCAATTCCTCGAAACCCAGCAACCACAGAACCGTTACCCACAGCATCAACACAATACTCTTAAATTCCCCATAAATGTACGCTTGCCTATGCACGAATGGGCTTTAGCCGAAGCAATACTTGCCGCAGCATCTGAAGCAGCAGAAAAAGAACACCTGAAAACCATCTCAAAAGTCAAAATAAAACTGGGCGAACTCCAGCAAGTCGAACAAGAAATACTGCAGTTCGCCTTCAAACAACTCAAGACAGGCAAATTCCAGAAAGCCAAATTCGCAATAGAAATGCAAAAGGCACAATTCAAATGCCGGGCCTGCGGCAACGCATGGACTTTCCGCACTGAAACGCTGGACAAAGAAACCTCAGAAGCCATACACTTCCTGCCCGAAGTCGCCCACACCTACATCAAATGCCCCAAATGCGGAAGCCCAGACTTCGAAATCCTCGAAGGCAGAGGCATCTGGCTAGAAACCGTAACAGGAGCACGATAACCGATGCCCGACCCGCGAACCAGCATAATCAACGAAAGACTCAAACAAGCAGACAGAATCATCGCCGTTTCAAGCGGCAAAGGCGGCGTAGGCAAAAGCCTCATCGCAACCACACTTGCGCTGGCCTTAGCCAAAAAAAGGCACAAAGTCGGACTATTTGATCTAGACTTCACAAGCCCATCAACACACCTGATCTTAGGCATAGGAAAACTTCAGCCAACAGAAGAAAAAGGCATAGTCCCCCCTGAAACGCATGGCATAAGCTACATGTCAATAATCTACTACACGCAGAACAAGACAACTCCGCTGAGAGGAGAAGACACATCAAACGCCCTGATAGAACTATTCACAATCACCAAGTGGCCAAAACTGGACTACCTCATCCTAGACATGCCCCCAGGCATAGGAGACGCAACACTAGACCTCATTCGCCTGATTAAGCAAATACAGTTCCTCATAGTGACAACGCCCTCACAACTCGCATTTGAAACAGCCCGAAAACTCGCAGACCTCCTCAAAGAACTGAAAGTCCCAATAGTCGGCGTAATCGAAAACATGAAAACAAGCCGCCGAAGCACCATTCAACAAAAAACACGAAAACTGGGCCTCACTTACATGGGCGAAATACCCTACGACGCAGGAATAGAAGAAGCAATTGGAAATACGAATAGACTTCAAAACACTGCATTCGCAAAAAAAGTGCTTAAGATAGCCACAAAAATCTGATCACCTCTACGCGTAAGCCAAGAAGAGGAAGAAACTGGCCTTGACTTGAGTCAACATGGAGAAGAAGCCTACTCCTAGAGTCGAAAATTCAGCAAGGAAAACATGAATATTCAATCGCAGACTGAAATCCTGATGTGGGCACTACGGACACTTTCTCCGAAAGAGGAAAAAGACTGGCGCGTGTTCACGGAGCAAGCATACACTCATCTTCTCTGAAGCAACTGCATCCAGATACCATTTGGATCCTTTGTGAAAGCCTCTCGCTATGTTTGATAGACGATATCTAATCCTGTAGATCTTAAGGTGACTAATGAGGAGTAAATAGACTAGGCTTTACTATTTTTCTTATTTCGACTGCTGTTTCCTGTTTGCTTGTGCAGCATAGCGTCATCCATCGAGGAGGCCTTTTGAAGTTCTTTCATGTACCATCCTCGTTCGTGGGAGCATAGAAGCCCTGTGGCTATGCCGAAAATTGTCAGTGCGATACCGCTGAATACTAGTGAAAGAGCTAGAAAGGTTCCGGGGTCTGGTTTTGTATAGTAGGGGATTATGATGAACCAGTCAGGCTGTGTGGTTATGTTCAGGGTTGTGAGTATGCCGCCGATGAAGAGTATGGCGCCTGCTACGAACATCAAATAAGACAAAGTTTCGTTGTGCCGTGACTCTTCTGCTTTTTCGTGCAGGTAATCTCTGAATGACATCGAAACACGATAAGTCAAAAACGCTGGATTCATACGTAAGTCTTATTATTCAAGAATAAACATTCGAAAACCGAATCAAAAATCACTGCGGAAAGAGGACTGAATGCTTGTCGCCGATAAAGGCTGTTATCTTCGACTTCATTGGCACGCTCACGAATGTCAAAGGCTACAACCTGGAGGATTCAAAAATGAAGCTGTGCAAAGCCATTCAAGAATCAGGTTTTGATGTGACAGCGGAGAGATTCTTGCAGGCTTACAGCCAGGCTCATGAAAAGTATAGACTTGTGCGATATAATGAGCTGGTCGAGGTGACAAATGCCGTATGGATTTCGGAAGCCTTGAGCAGCCTAGGATTCAGAATCAATCCCGCAGATGAACGCATAAAGACAGCTGTGAATGTCTTCTTCGAAGATTACGTGGATTCGCTTGAACTGAGACCATGCGCCGAGGACCTGCTGAAGGAAGTCTCAAGTAAGTACAAACTTGGTTTGATCTCGAATTTCACGTATGCCCCCGTGATCTACGCTGGAATTAGAAAACTGGGCATAAGCCGATTCTTGAATGCGGTCTTGATTTCAGAGGCAGTGGGCTGGCGTAAACCCAATGTGAAGATATTTCACGAGGCCCTAAAGAGGCTTGGCGTGACAGCGCAGGAGACTGTCTACGTTGGCGACAGCCCCTTAGAAGACATAGCGGGGGCAAAGTCTGTAGGAATGAAAACCGCCTTTTTGCCATCCCAGTTTTATTCCTTGGAAAACCTGCGAGAAAGCGGACAGAACCCAGAGTTGATTGTGCAGGATGTCTGCGAACTGAAAAGAAGGCTCCCAAAGTTGCTGAGCAGCACAGACTAAGATGCGTGTTTGCTGTACCGCTCACCACTGAGCTTGACAGAAATCGTTTGCATAAGTCTTAAATCTGCAAGCAACCGAGAACTATCTTGACATTTACGGGCATACTTGCTCTGGAACTGGTGCTTGGAAACTGCTCTTCGAAAGGTGGGATGTGCTTCGGCCCTAGGGTATGCTCGTTGAATGCAGGGTCGACGATAAAGAATGAGAAAGACAAGAATAGCAGCATTCATTCTGGTCTGGATCCCATTTCTGATAACATCTTACATGTTTGGCCATTCTGATTCGTCGCAGGTTACTCAATATGAGTTGACCTTGAAAGTGGAGACGGATAGGTCGTGTTACCGTCCTGGCGAGCTGGTCGAGGTTCTTGGGATCGTGGAGAACTCTACGGAAAACGCTGTCGAAAACGCTAGTGTAGGTATCCAAGTTGTGGATCCAAGTAACGGCACTGTGTTCTTGGACATCGTATACTCTCTGTCCGACGGAAGCTACAATGATAGTTTTCGCCTGCACCTAGCTTCGCAATTGGGAGAATACAAAGCGTACGTGACAGCTTCAGCATCAGGATACTCAACAGTCGCGAATCAGACTAGTTTCTCTGTGGCAGATCTCAGGGTTCACAACTTCGACACAGGCTTGAATTACTCGACGATTCAAGAGGCGATAGATGCTCCTGAAACCCTCAATGGGCATACAATCTTCGCCGAGAAAGGAACGTATTATGAGCTTGTTGTGGTGAATAAGACCCTTTCTCTCCTTGGAGAAGACAGTGACACAACCATTATCGACGGAAACGGTACTGGCACCGTTGTGTCTATGCAGAGAAGCAACTCGTTACTTACGGGTTTTGCGATCCGAAACGGAAGCACTGGCATCAGAATTTCTCCTCAAAGCGTGGGCGCACTAGAAAACATCACGATACGCCAGAACCTGATAGCCGACCAGACAGGAAGCGGCATCTCAGTCTTCGGATCAGACAATAACAGAATCGTTAACAATACTGTCATGAATTGCTGGGCGGGAATCTCGTTGAGCGTTGCAGCATCGAACATAATAAGAAGAAATGTCATTGCACACAATACAAGAGGGATTTCCTCAGGGCTTCTGATAGTCATGTCGTATTCGTTGGTGAGCGGCTGGAGAAACAGCATCTTCGAGAACCTGATAACGGAAAATGCATGCGGCATCAACATCACCAACCTCGAGGGCGAGATGATCTGGCACAACAATTTCTTAGAGAACACAGTCCAAGCTTACGTTCTTCAACAATACCAGATCAATGTCACGAATGTTTGGGACGACGGTATTGAAGGCAACTACTGGAGCGATCACAGTCTGATCGACACGAATCGTGACGGAATCAGTAACATTGAATATCAAATAGAAACAAGCAACATTGATCGGTATCCCCTGATGGGCATGTTCTCCAGCTTCAGCACGCCGGTCGGTTGTAACGTGAACGTCATTTCTAACTCAACCATAGAGGATTTCGATTACTTCGAATCAAACGGCACAATCCGACTTTATGTTTCCAACGCAACTTCAAATCAGAATATCGGCTTCTGCAGAATCTGCATTCCGCATTCCCTGATGAACGAAACGTATCAAGTCACCATCAACGGCATGGAACCGCTATATGCAGACTATCAAATCCGCAATAATGAGACCCATACATGGATATACTTTGAATACGAGCACTCAACGCTCGAGATAGTAATAGTCCCAGAGCTGGCACTACAGATCATAACGTCATTAGTCATAATGGCGATGACCGCTACAACAATCGCTTATAGGAAAAGGCACTGCCGATCGCTCCCTTCTGCATAGTGAATTGTTGGTGCGGTCGCCGAGATTTGAACCCGGGTCGTCAGCGTGGCAGGCTGATGTCCTAGACCAAACTAGACTACGACCGCACATTACTCTGTTAGAGGACAAATTGCAGAAGTTGTTATTTTCCTTTTCTGAAGAACCGCTTTGATACAAAACCTTTCGCATCAGAATCTTGATACTGCACTTTCTAGTTCCTTTGAATATTGATGATTTTTCGAAGAAAAGGATTAAGAACTTGACGAATATCTTGGTTTCCAGCAGAAACTCCGGAGAAAGGAAGAAAAACACTTGGGATTTCTTGATCCGCTGACCGCAATCATAGTCACGTTCTGTTTTATCGGAGTGCTGATTTACAAGCGAGTTAATCTGGGCATAACGTTGAACGCGGGAGCCTTACTTCTGGCCCTGCTTGCGCTCGACCTTTCGACGATTGGGACCGTGCTAGTGGACACTACCATCAACCCGCTTACAATCTCGCTTGTCGCCGCATCGTTCGCAATAATGTGGCTGAGCCTGCTGTACAAGGAAACCAGAGTCATAGACACTCTAAGCGAAAGCCTCAGCCGACTCGTCAACAACTCAAAACTCATAATCAGCGTGCTGCCCGCGGTGATAGGGCTTTTGCCAGTCGGCGGCGGAGCGTTGATGTCGGCGCCACTCGTAGAAGCCGAAACTGAAAAACTCGGAATGAGCCAAGAAAAGAAGACTTATGCCAACCTTTGGTTTAGGCACACGGTTTTTCCAGTTTATCCAGTCAACCAAGTCCTCATACTGGCAGCCTCTCTGACAGGACTAACTGTCACGGCACTCGTAACGCGCCAGATTCCCGTAGTGATTGCAATGGTCGCAGTCGGCTACTTCATAGGCTTGTGGAAGACCCCTAAAAAGCCCGAAAAAGAGAAAACTATCACGAACCGCCGTGCAGAATCGAAACGCCTCCTCGTCACGTTCTTGCCGATCTTGGCAACGATGGTAGCTGTCATAGCCTTCGGCATTGATGTATCAATAGGGGCATTTATCGGAATAATCGTCCTCCTCCTCATCGCAAAACCCAACCTGAAAACTCTCATCAGACCACTCAGAAACTGGGGGATCTGGGGAATCACCCTAGCAGCGTACGGAGCATTCCTACTAAGAGACGTTTCAATGAAAGCCGGAATCTCACAGATCTTCGGCTCAGTCGTGACGAACGGAAGCATCGACCTCGTCTGGCTTCTGATAGCCATCCCAGCGTTCTTCAGCGCAGTAACTGGCGCCGTATCCGGAGGCCTAGCTCTGGGCACATCTGTCTTGGGAATTGCCACTTATACGCCTAAGACAGCGTCTTTGCTTTACATGGCCAGCTACTTGGGCTACGTGGCCGCGCCGACCCATCTATGCTTGATTCTTACCGCTGAATACTTCAAATGTCCTCTTGGCAAGCTGTACAAGTACCTTATACCATCATTGACTGTCTCGTTTGCAACGACAATATTAATGTATTATCTCGTTTAGAATGCACAGAAATAGCCCGTGTCAGCCAAGAGCTTTGCTCAGAATGGCGACAAGTAAAGATATCTTCCGCAGACTTCGTTCTCCAGTGTGCTCACCAACATGACAGAAAAGTTTTTTGCCTCGAAGAAATATCATTGGGGCGAGTAACTGATCGGAACGAAGGAGTTTTCGAGTATTCCTGAAGAAACATTCGGGCAAACTAAAGGCGAAGCCAAGAGAGTCTTGATCAAAGAAGTGGAAGATGTTGAGTAATGACTGGGAAAATGTTCCTCGGCATGAAAATCTTGGAAGATGAAGAGTCTAGTCCGACAAAACTGAGAGATGTTGAATTGAGGCTGATTTCCGAGCTGATGAAGGGCTCTAGGAGAAGCGACAGAGAATTGGCGAAATCTGTTGGAACTTCCCAGCCGACGATAACTAGGACAAGAACCAAGCTGGAAAGAAAAGGCTACATCCGAGAGTACACCATGATACCTGACTTTGCGAAGCTCGGATTTACCGTAATGTCAGTAACGTTTGCAACTTGGGACAAGAAACTGACCTCCGAAGAGTACGTTACATTGATGGAAGCAGGCAGAGCATTAGACAAGAAGAAGAGGCTAAGCGTAATCATGGTGTCAAGAGGAATTGGCGCAAACTTCGACTTGATGATCATCTCGCTTCATGAAAGCTATTCAGCCTCCCAGGAATTTGCCGGTGAAATCAAAAGGATGCCATATTCTGAGAGACTCAGTCTTCAACATTTTATAGTAGACCTAACACAAAACCCAACCTACCGCACCTTGACCTTTTCTTCTTTTGCCGAATACCTATTAGGATATGCAAGAACTGGAAAAAAAGGAACAGCGCCATGAGCGCCCGCAGAGTCGGGAGAGATGAGTTGAGAATGCTTTCTAAGCTGCAACCACGGCCGAAATGAGCTAAGAATTCCACGATTGATAAAAGATCCTAAGTGCCGAGGGCAGGGTTTGAACCTGCGACGACCCGGTCTTCAGCCGGGCGCTCTCCCAGGCTGAGCTACCTCGGCGACATCCGTTCACACAGAATGAAAGACGAACATGTTTTAAAGTTTTCTGAACTTGTAAAGAGGAGAGGTGGGTGCAAGCGCCTTGTTAAAGGCGCATTAGGGAGGGAGAGGAGAAAGGAGGGACATTACCTTGCCTTTAACTTGCACCCTTAGTATCTCTGAGACAGTTCCTTTTTAAAAGGATTATGAAACAATGTTTCATGAAACAATGTTACCTAAAAGACAGGATTTACCATGGTTTCTATCGTACGCTGGAAGGGAAACGTTGTTCCGAACTAAGTTGGGAACGCCACAGCGAAAATGAGCATCTAGAAAAGCAGATAGTTGGCTAGGAAGTAACCGATTAGAGCAGAGCAGAAGAAGCACAAGCCGATCAAAGCCTTGTCAACTTTCTGTTTCCTCTCAAAATCCTTCCTGTCACTAAAACGATCCAAGCCAAGTTCACCTTGCTTGTCTCTTTGAAAACGTCCAGAGAAAGGCTTTATGAAATGAAGATAAGTATTTGAAATTCGACAGCAAAGATTATGAGAGCTAAACATACTAGATTCAAACACCACTGGGCCCGTAGTCTAGTTTGGTAGGACGTCGCCCTCACGCGGCGAAGGTCCCCGGTTCAAGTCCGGGCGGGCCCACCAAACCCTGGACTATGCGTTAAAAAGACGTGACGTACATGGTCTTTTGCCCATCGTATCCAGACACAATACATCGCATCAGACGCTGTCTGAGTCTGCCCTAGCTCAGACGTCATTGATAGCCACTAGAAAGGTTGCAGCGCTAACCCGTAAGCTTTCAGAAAGCAGTGCTACCGAAGTAGCAAAAGCTGTACCCAGCAACGTTAGCCCAAATCCAACCCTTGGTTCGGCAACAGCGATATTCAATCAAGTCAAACCAGTCCTTCAAATCTGCAATCATGCGGATTTTGCTTCGACGATCTTTTTTTGTCTTCGTTTCTGGATCTCTAGAGCCATTACTAGAGCTATGGTAGTCATGGCTGTCGCTAAGGCAGATAGTTCAATTAGATTGAGCCAAGTCCTTTGCACCCGCGGCGTGGGCTGATCTAGCAGGCTCCAGTGCCCTGTCGCGTTGAAGATGGCCATGGCATAGTAAGAGTCTGTTGGCGGTCCAGTGTCACCATGGTGAAGACCATACCGCTCAGATGTTTCTATATACGAAAGTCCATCTGGATGCCAAAGATCACCAGGATATGGAATCGGCCAAGAATTATCCAAGTGTAGCATCTGGTATTCTTGAAAGCGATCCTCAATTTTCCCGACGGCGTTCTGGGCTTCGTCAAGCATGCCAACATGATGTAGTATCATCACCGCTTCAAACGTAAACGCAGGAGTTCTATAATCGTAATCCTTGTGGATGCTTATCTCGCCTGTTATGTTGCCTTGGCAAGCGATTATGTAGTCTTTCATTTTTTGTTTGTCTTCTGCAGAAATGGTATCCAGTCGCCCCAAAGCTTCGAGCGTGCTTACTGCGGCAAACGTGTAGGGTACGCCCGTACCGTATTCGTCAACTTCAAAAGGATTGCTTCGGAGCGGAGACCAGTCGGGTATAGGCATGTAGCTGGCATCTGGGTAGGGCATGAACATGCCATTTTCAGCTTGGCAATGCATAACCCACTCGAGAATCTTAGTCGTGTTAATCACTTCTAACCTGTTAAGCTCCTTGAGAATTTGGACGCCTGCATACGTGGTCAGCACGTTTGGAATGCCGTAGGCTATATTGTCGTTGAAGCTTCGGAAAACCATTGGAAACCGGGAACTAGCATACTGCCTGCCATCAACCTCAGTCACAAGCTCGTGAAAAGCGCCAATGGAACCGTTATACCTTTTTGTGACAAAGTCCATCATCATTGTCTGATTGATCCTATCCAAGGCATCGTACAAGTTTAAGACTCGTACTACTTTGTACGTGCTGTAGAGGTCACATCCCAAAAAAGTGCCGTAGCCGTCAAACATTGCTCCAAATCCGCCAGCACCTGTGTCTTTCTGATATTGTTTGTAGGCGATATATCTTAACGCCTGATCAACATCCACAAAGTGCGAAGCATTTAGCATCTTAAGCACCAACAAAGCATCACCTGTGCTCAACTCGCTCACGTAACGGCGTTCCCACCAGTAACCGCCACCGGGCGAGTCATACCAATGGAAAGCGCCTATCTGTCTAATTTGTCCAGCGCTAAGCGTTCTTATTAGCGCGGATTTTCTGGTTTCCGTTAGGGCCTCGGTTCTCACATAAGCCAGGAGCGTAGAAATAAGTAGGGAGATAATGAAACTGGCGACGACCACTGCTAGGATCACGCGTTTTGTGCTCATTTTCGCCCATCTGCTTAGATGCCCCAATCTACCTCAAACGTTAGCTGTCTCGTGTTCGACATTTCATAGACTCTCCAATCAGTATATAGCTGGCTCCATAAACCTGTCCATGAAGTCATCAAGGTGTCAAATGTGTACGTCCTTATTCCCGTATGTTCTTCACCATACATCCTGATTTCTATGAAGAAGACTATGGTTCCTTTATCATTCGAGTCTGAGTCTATCCATGTCCCCTTGGCCCAAGCATGATCTTGTGGACCCGGAGCACTTTCCCAAACTGGCTGAAAGTACTGTATTATAAGAGGCACCGCGTCCAATGCTGGCCCAAGAACCACTCCGTACACAGGGACGAAACCTGCGAGGGTAGAAATGGCATACCAGTGCCAGTCATTCATAAACTCGGTGTCCTCTCCAAGGTCAAGACCAGATTCATCTTCACGGATAACGTATCGCACATCACTGGCGTCAGGAAGCTCAATGTCTGCATGACTCAAGAACCAGTAAGCGTTTCCCACCCCATGCGGAGTTCTTGGATAGTGCGCCCCAACTGTGAACAGGCAGCGAACGTATGTATAAGGACCCCTGTCGTCCATATTCCGACCTCTGTCTGCTGCTCTCATTACCACCCCGAAGCCAGCAGTATGAATCGAGTAAGTGCCGTCTTGTTGAATCGTTGGCAAGGCAACGAAAGTTCTAGCTTCTTCTATCGCTAGAGCTGTGGCAACGTAGCCTTTGAGCCAGTCGTCATCAAATGTATCTGGTGTTCCATCCATGTCAGGATCTTTCGAAAAACCGTTGTGAACGAAGATTCCGGGCTGGTTTGCGGTACCCATTTCTGTCACGTTCATGGCTATGGTGGCTGTAGCCCATGAGGCATCGCCTTTATCTTTGTAGAAGAACATGTTCCACGGAATCGCGGCGTTTCTATCAATCGGTCGGAATGCACTAACGTTCCTGTGTCCATCAAAACCAAGATACGTGTCCCAGAATCCACTCCTTTCCACATAATCGAATCCCAACTCCGCAACGTGACCGTCATTGGGCTTGCATTCAACGTCTTTGCCCAGGTATTGTTTGAGCCCGTCTTGGCATGGCTGCCGCGGGTGATCCGCTGACGGGTTGTAGCTCGGTCCCATCAGGCTCCAGAAGGCAACGTTGCCGAAGTAGTAGAAGCTGTACCCAGCCACGTTAGCCCAAATCCAACCTTTGGTTCGGCAGCAATCCTCAATCAGGTCGAACCAGTCCTTCCAGTTCGCGTTCATGTCCACTGGATGACCCGTGCCTCCGCCTTCGCCCATGCCGCCGAGCATCTGATCGGTTCTCTCTGAATAATAGCCCTTGGCCACAAAGATAAAGTCTCGCTTCAAACCAGAATCATTCAACTCGGGCAAACGAAAACTCAAATCAATGTCAAAGCCGTACCTCAGACGAGCGCACACGCCATCATCGTACAGCAGATCACCTAACGTAGCGTTGATTCCGCTGTAATCTTGGACGGAAACAAGCTCACCTTCATGAACCGCAACGCTGGATTCCGCTGAAGTGTCAAACCCTGCAAAATCAATCCAAGAACTTCCATTGAACAACAATCGAAACCTGCACTCAGAAAGGGGATCAGGCAGGCAGCTGCTCAAGTTCAGAACGCACGTGCTCCAGCAGACCCGAGGCATCACCGAAGCCACAGTCTCCCACAAGCCACTATCGTTAAACCTCTGAACACTCACGACGCCTTGAGCCTGAGTGCCCATTCGCAGGATCAGCTTGGCACCCAAAGATACGTTCAAAAACCCAAAACTCAAATCCAGCCAGTCACCATCCAAAAACTGCCGACCCCGATCGTCCGCCTGCATCAGCCACCACGCCACATCAATACCGAAATAAGCATTACCAATCTCATGCGCATAGGCTTCTAAAGGCAAATGCGGATTTTCATACGTCAAAACCGAACCATTGGAGTTAAGACCTATTCCCACGCTACGCTGATGGTCTACCCCCAACAGTTGCACATAGTCAAAGAAACTCTGCTTGTCTCCACTTTCACTCAGTCGCAACAAGTAGTTCCCATGGGCATCTTGCTCCAGCTCATTCTCCAAGCGATAACGATCCACGATAGAGCCGTTTGACTCAGCCAGAATTGTGTTGTCTTTCACAAACCCTATGTATGTCCCAGCGTATACGTAGGGACAAAGCCGCTTGTATAATCCAGGCGCTGTGTAAGGAGCATCACAAGGATTGTCCTTGCCGATATAATGAATGTTCACGTAAGCGCAAGCATATAATCCACGCGTCGTCCGCGCCCTAACCAAAGCCGTATAGTCTCCTGTCACTTCAAGCGGGTAGAAGACGGAATCAAAGTGGTCACCAGAACCAGTCGGATCCATATGATAATACGTCGACGGTTCACAGCCCGTTGGAACAACCGCAAAACCAACGCCAGCAAGCTGAGTGCCAATCACTGCTGTCACGGTAGCTTGAACGGTCAAGCCTCCAGTCCTATTCAATACTGCTCCATCCGAAGGCGAATCAATACGCACCCATGGCGAAAGATAACTGTTCGGCAAGGGCACGCACTCACCATGAGTGTTGATGAGAACCGAGCGCTCGGGAGGATTGCTGAGCATATTCTCAAGCGCGGAAGCATTGCGAATAACGTCATAGCTGATGGTTTCCCCTGCCAGACGCACTTTCGTTCTGGTAGCAGCATCATCTATAGCTGCTTCCACGCCTAGTCTCACTGCGTCCGTATCTCCAACCCAGCCTTTGGTCGAATCACTCGCCTCTACAGCATAAACATGAATGTTCCTGCTTTCTCCAGGCCCGCCGCCATGTGGCACAAAATAAGCAGAAACGAATAGTGAACACACCACGCAGGCAATCAACCCAAAATCCTTGGCCTTGTCAAAGTTCATCTCCTTAGCCTCCTTAAGACGCAGTACTGAGGTGCCTTAATGCAAGAGCAGAATAAAAGACTTGTGTCACCCTGATGAGGTCCTCCTATTAAATCCTTGTGAGATTCAGTGATGATACTTTGAGTCAAACGAATGATTTGAATCAGAGTTGAATTCCGCCTTTTGTTGACTGCCCTTCTTCTGTGTTGTATGTGTTTTTTTGTTGTACGTGTGAACAAAAAGGTTTATTACATATCAATATTTCAGATAGAGACTGCTGGAGACTGCACCATGGAAAGAAACCTGAGCTCATGGAAGTTGGAAAATGATGAACACGCTCATGAAGAGACTTATCCAAACCACAAATGTGACGGATGCGGGGGAGAATTTCAGAGGCCGCTTCTGGCAACGGTGACTTCTAACGAGGTTGTCCAAAGGTATTACGCTTGTCCACGCTGCCTAACCCAAGTGCGGGAAGAGAGAAGACGGCAAAACCAAGGTTCCAGTGACACTCAGTTCTCAATCAGAGACGCTGTGAAGCCTGCCGCAAAGCTTGACGACAACGTGAAGTGCGATCACTTCTTTGGATATTTGAGAAAACGCGACAAGAACTCGCCGATTCCTGAAGACTGCTTGACGTGCGAGAAAATGATTGAATGCATGGTATATTAGGGAAATTTCAACAACATATGTCCACGAACTATGAGCCATGAAAGGCTCGTCAAAGGCCTACCGTCCAAGTCAGAGTGGAAGTCACGTCTTACTTTTGAGTATGCAGAGAATAGAAAACGATAATTATCTAGGCTAGACCTTATCACATCGCTAGAGTTGACAATGTTTGCTTCCGCTCAAGGACCTAAATCGATCTTCAACAACTCCGCACGTGAACCGCCTGCTAATAATCGCAAATATAGTCATTTTTGCAGTTTACTGGCTTTCGATAAACAACATCTTGCTGGATCAGAGATTCGCTTGGGACATCGGCGGCAAATACGATGACGTTACTGGTCAAGAGCTCATCCCGGGCAAGTTTGTGATGGTGCCCAGTGAGATACTCAAGGGGCAACGCCTTTACACGCTTTTCACGTCAATGTTCATGCATGGCGGCTGGCTTCATCTGTTCGGAAACATGCTGTTCCTGTACGTTTTCGGAGACAACATTGAAGATGCCTTCGGCCACCTTAGCTATCTGGGATTCTACATAGTTTGCGGTTTGCTGGCCGATCTCACCCACATACTGAGCATGATACTTGCGCCTATGCTCAACTCGATGTTTGGCCTTGCACTCGTTTCAGACTTCACTGCAGGTGTCGTCGGCGCTTCAGGAGCGATCTCCGGAGTATTGGGCGCCTACGTCGTGCTTTATCCAAAGGCAAGGATCGTCACATGGCTTTTCTACGTCATATTGCCCATCCCAGCGATTATCTTCCTAGGCATCTGGTTCCTCCTGCAGTGGATTTACGGATTCTTCGACATTTCAGGCGGAGTCGCCTACTTCGCCCACATCGGCGGCTTCACTGCAGGAATGATGCTGGCATTGACAATTGGTCGCAGCAGGAAAAAAGCAAGAGAAAAAAGGCTCAAGCTTTAATTAAGAGGTTTTGGGGTCTGTCCGTCATAAGTTCCTCATCCTTCCCAATCAGACTGGGACGGCTACATCATCCCCCATTGAGAATGCGACATTTCACGTATTTCAACGTTGCTTCTCATGGCATGGTCTGCTTCGGAATTCTCTTGAGATCATCTTTTTTGAGAAGATGAAGATCGACATTGTGAGAAGAATGAATGATAGAGCCATGTTCGCTGCAAGTTCGGGAATGGCTTCTGTTCCTCTTATTGTCACATTTTGTATGCTGTGGTTATAAGTGAAATAGAACGAATTACATGTTCCATTACTTATCGTGATAGGTTCTGACTGGGTTGTGCCTATCCAGACCTTGTAAGGGCCGCTCAATAGAGCATCTGGAACTGTGACTCGGCAGAAGCCTGCAGATGAAGAAGAGCCTGTGACATTGAAGCTTACCATCTTGTCGCATACGTTGAAAGTGAAGCCCGAAATGGTTGAATTGCTGATGATGTCAACGTAGTACGTTACGTTAGACCAAGTGCCAGCGCAAAAAGGGTTGAACACGCCCATGAGCGGGTATCTATCATTGTTACTTGCATCAATCGTGTATGATGAGTCACCAATGCCGTCGCTATCTGCGTCCACGCCTATGTAATCACTCCAGTAATTCCCTTCATAGCCGTTGTCCCAAGAATCTTTGGCAAACTCTTGGACAAACACTTGTTCCCTGTTATTGATGAAATTGTTGCGGTAAATGCAGTTGTCCTGCGTGTAGTATAGGTAAAATCCGCGGTCGCTTCCGACAACGGTGTTCTCTCGAAACGTGTTCTCGCGGTTGAGGTCTGTAGACAACCCTATGGTGTTGTTTTCCAGCAAATTCCTTTCAACAATGTTATAATAGCAATCTCCACCCAAGTGGACACCAAAAGAGTTGTCTACAAAAAAGTTGTCAGACACTCTGTTACGAATACATTCTGATCCATGAAGAACAACTCCGAAGAAGTCATTGCCTCTCAAAGTATTGTTTGATATTGTGTTGTCAACTGTCCATTCCCATGGAACAATTCCCCATGAACAGTTGTCTATGACGTTGTTAAGAATGAGGTTGCGTTCCGAATGTGTTAAGGCAATGCCTGCATTTTCACTGTCCCCGACACGCACATTCCGTATCAGCGAATCATTAGTGTTGACCAGGAAAACGCCCATTGCGTTGTTTCTCAAGTTCAGGTTTTCTGCAACAATTTGACTCGAGTTTACGATCGCAACAAATCCAGCGTTTGATGGAACCTCAATGTCCTGCTCGTTCACGATATAGTATATCGGTTTTCCATCTACGCTGTTAGACATGTCTATGTCATGAACGTACTCTTCAAGGGCATAATAGTCAATGTCGATGACTTCTGGCTCAAAATTGAAGGAGTTGCTCATGAAGTTATTTCGTCTCATGTAGCATTGTCTTAGGTGAACAAACCAGATGCCATGCTGGTTGTGCTCGATCAGATTGTCGGCAAAGCTAATGGTGGAGCACTGTCTCAAGTAAATGCCGAATATGTTGTTCTTCACGACATTGTTTGTACAGATCATTCCATGAGCTTCTGTTGCAGTGACTCCGCAGTATCCATTCTGCAGTGTAAGCTGGGTCATTGAAACGTTATCCGCGGTTACCGTAACTGCGTCGCCGTTGTTGCTACCGTCGATGACGGTGTTTGAGGGATTTTCTCCAATAAGGAAAACCGTCTTGTTGACCATCACATGCTCGAAATAGATCCCAGCTTTCACGTATATTTGATCACCTGAAGCCGCAGCATTCACGGCTTCCTGTATTGTCTGAAAATCAGCCAACTCATCATTACTCACGACTAAAAGGTTGCCTTCAGACCTTACTGGTGAAATACTGTGCAGCAAAGTCAGAAAGGCGAGGAATAGCATTAGGGACATTATTTGAAAAAGGATTCCTTTGTGCAAGCCTTCTCCCATGTATTAGATGGTGTAACCTCTGAATTAATGCTTTCGGCAGCGTTTCTGTTCCATTCGCACAAGCACGAGTGTCAAGCGAAAATGAGAGTGCAAACGTAGAGGAACAGAGGTTAGATACGTTTATGACGCGATTCCGCCTGTCTTTCTTTGAAGTGCTTTCAGCGTGCCCGAGACCATTTGAACGTGAAGGGCTGCTGGTTTGCTGTTGATTTTTGTTATTGTAGCGACTGCTGTTCTTAGCATGTCAACTGCGTCGCACATAACACGTATGATGACCTGTTTTCTGTCCGCGTTGTATCTGATCAAGCTTAAACCTGTTTGGCTTGCGCCGTATTCGCCGTAGAGCTTCTCTATGGCTGTCCAAATGGTTTCCATAAGCTCTCTTGAGTCAAACGCTTCGATGGAATCTGCTTCTATGGCCAAGTAGCGTCGTTTTGCTCTTTTCAGCAATCTTTTCCTCTCCGAACAACCCGAATTCCCGGCGCAATGAATCGCGAATCTAGCTTCTCTCTGTTTCTTTTGACGATTGTCAGGGGATTTTTCGAGACGGCTTCGAGTGCTAGGTCTTTGCGAAGGTCAAACAGTGAAGCCAGTGCAGCTAGTTCCATGGGTTTGCGAATGAGTAATTCGTCGGAAACGCCGCTTGACAAGACTATTGGAACGTGCAGTGCCTGAGCAGCCACGGTTTCTCTTCGAAGATTTGCAATGAGTCTGGTTCTCGCTGGGCTCTCAAGTGTTAGCAGCGGCTTCACGTCTATTTCAAATGATGCCAAGGAGCTTGAGGCCAACTTGGCTTCTGCGATGTCAAAGAACCTCGATCTGTAGTCAAGTGATGGAAAATTCAGCAAGTCTACACGGCGGTCTTTTGCTGCTTGTCTCGCCACACCCTTGGAGTCGCAAAGTACTGCAAGCATCTCGAATCTTCGTCTCAGTTTTCTCACGTTACGAATCAGCTCTTCTGACGACCTGGGTCTCAGATCCACTCGCGATGCCAAGTCTATGTCGACTTCCTTGCACATGTTGCGTATCTTTTCAATTTCTTCTATCATGCAGTTTGGTGGAAATGGTATAGCGAGCAAGCGGTATCCGAGTTTGGAAGCCTTGTTTATTATACGGGACACTTGTTCAGGGTCTCTCAGATTCGGGCACAAATGGAGGTCTGCATAGGCTTTCTTCATGGGAGCAACCCGAATTTTCGGCAAGTCTCTATGACTTCTTCTGGATTCGATTTCTTGAAGTGCATGCGGAAGTGTATTGCGTCTGTCGAACCTAGCCTAAACTGCTTCAGGTAAGCTGATTGCTTGTCAATTCTGAGGTAGAGGCTGCCTTTGTCCAAATGCTGCATGATTTCATTGCTCAAGAGTTCCTTGTCCAGAAGACTTAGACACGATGCTAGTTTCCCGAAAACTGCCTGAGCTACATTTCTGTCCTTGATTCTGGTCTCCAAAAGTGTTATCGGATTTCCGTAATAACCATCTAAGTTGGATTTCTCGAATACGACCGAATCGACAGATTCTGTCGGAAGCACGTTGCGGATTGCAGCTAGAACTTTTTCAGTGTCTTCGGTTGCATGGGCAAATGCTCTTATGTCAACGTAAGCTATGGGACTCTTAGAAGACAAAGCCGCACCACTAGTCCTAATCAAGTGCGGCGTTAGCTTTTAGATTTTTTCTTAGGTTTAGGCTCTGGCTTGTGAGCTTCAAGAAAGGTTTTGAGAGCTTTTACATTTTCTTCGTGAACAGTTCCGCGCTTAGAATCAATCGGTATACTGCGTCTAAGAGCATCTTTCAGACTTAATCCTGCTCCTTTCAGCTCGCCTTTGCTGAAGCCCCTTCCGCTCCGTTGCTTGCCGTCTTTTTTCAACACTTTCGCTCTGGCTTCTGTCATAGAAGCTATGCCCTTCCCATACGAGCTTTTCTGCTCGGCCTAACCTTTTCGGAACCGATTCCCCTGTGTCTCAGGCTTCTGACCTTCTTGCCAGCGCTTGTCAAGCCTCTGTGGACCCTGCGCTTATGCTGTTTCTCGCATATCCAGCTAATGTTACTGTCAGCCTTTATCGACGGATGATGAGGATCAACCAGTATTACTTCAAACCATTTGGAGCGACCGTCTTCACCGACCCAGTAAGAGTTCAGGACTTCAAGATTCGGAAACTTTCGGGCGACCCTTTCTTCGCCAATCAGTCTCAAGCTTTTGGCTAGCTTGAATCTCTTGACACCCATGCGCTTCGGTCTTCGCCCAGCTTTCGGCCGTACCTTTCTCATTCCGCTTCTTCTGACTCGGACACGTCCCATGACAAAACCTTGCTTGGCTTTGTAGCCTAGCTTTCTTGCTCTATCCAAACGTGTTGGCTTCTCAATGCGCTCTATTGTTGACTCTTTGCGCCACTCTATGAGTCTTTGACGCATCAGCGCTTCCACGAAGGATTTTTCAGGTTTTGCCCAAGCCTCAGCGATATATTTGTACGCCATGTTCTCATATCACCTTGTGTTCCATTAGTTTGTGGTTCAGCCTTTCGGCATCATCCCAGCGGACGGTTAATCCGCCAGTAGCTTGATTCATAGCCATAAGCAACAAAATAAACCTTTCCAGAAAGCCCGACGCAATCTTGAAGACTCGCTCACTTCATCGCGAACCGTTTCCGCGCAACCATATTCTGAATACGTATTCTCTTTTCATAAGTCTGTTATTACGGTAGCGACACTCTCTGAAGATCAGAGGGATACAAATTGAGCACATCTGAAGAACTTGAACAACTGCGGAATAGAAGAACCGAACTCGAAACAGAATCCCGCTCTCTCGAAGAGCAGCAAAAGGACTTGGAAGAGAGAACGAAGATACTAGAGGAAAAAATAGCCATCGAAGAACTAAAGAACACTAACAAGACGAAGCAAGAGGCAATAGACCAACTGAAAACCAAGTTAGACGAATTGGAGCAACGATTGAAGAACACATCAGAAACTCCAGAAAGCCGTGAACCACCAAAGGAAACGATACCCGAAAGCGTTGCCAGCCCGCCTATAGCGACAGAAGAAGTGACAACGGAAGCCTCCGAACCTGCTGGAGAAGAGCCAGAGGAAGAAACCGTCACCGTAACCGCCCTTGAAGATCCAATGATCGCTCAGGAAGAGGAAGTTACCGAGAACCTGAGAAGACAGAGCGAAAAGAAGAAACGCAGATTGTTCTAAAGCCAAGCAGGCATGTCCACACCGTCTCAACTTGATATTTCTTCGCTCGATCACGTGAGTCTCTGTCCAAAGCCTGCTCGCCCAAAAACCGCGTCAAACCAAATCCCTTGCGTTAAGCCGAAACGGAAGTGCCCCATTCCGCATTTTCTGTTAAGCATGCGGTAAGATTCATATTTTTCTACTTATCTTGCAGTTCTGCCTTTATGATGTCGTAGTAGCCACTTTGATTCTTCCAGACTTTTTCCGCTTCGCCGATTCTAATTCGTTTCTTGAAGAATGGCGCGTCTGTCACAAGAGTCTCGTATTCCCCTCCTTCCCCGACAATCGAGACATCGTATTTCCTGTTGAGTTCATCCAGAGCGCTGACGGTGTATTCATCGATCTTTCTTCCTAGCCACTCTTCGCTAAAGCCGTATGCATAGACTCCTGTTATGATGACCTCGAACTTGGAATCCAAAATCTCCTTCAGAATATCCGATGGTTCTATGTGCCAGAGCGGCGTAATACACTCAAGCTCCAGCTGTCTACTGATTCGTTCTATTCTCGCCTTCTGATATTCCGATGCGATTGCCCCAGAAACAACACCTTCAACGTCAAGTCCCTCAATCAAACGCTTAAGATCTTCAACCTCTTTCTCCTTAACTCCGCTGGTCTCAGCCTTCACTATCGGGAACCCAGCTGCTTCAGCAAACAAGTCCACCAGCCTAATATTCGGATAGTGAAACATCCAACTATCCTCAGTAAGCGGAATCATACTCGCCAGACACTTCACTTCATAGCCAGTCTTCAGAACGTGATACAAGGCTAAGGCAGAATCCTTCCCGCCCGAGACTAGGACAACAACACGCATGACATCAACTTTGCGCTCTAAAAAGACGAGACAGATTCACTTGTCTATTTTCCGCCCAGCTTCTCTGAATATTCTCTCCGTTTCTGTTCTCCACTTTTCAAAGTCCTCTGGAGCATCAGGATAATCCCTATAGTGAGCCTTAATCTGATTCATCATGTCAACAGTAAGCCGAAGCTTGTTCAAGAATCCGATTCTCTTCAAGCCTCTGAAAACGCGCTTGGCAGTTTCAGTGATGTTCAAGTGAAAATCATCACCCAGACCAGCCTTGAGCACATCGTCTTCCGTCAATAGCTTGCAGTTCATCCCATAGCTCAAGTCTTCATCACTGCTTGAAATGAGTAGATGACGAAATATGTCCAAACGACCCTGCTTCGCCCCATACAACTTCATATACTTGCAGTTGTAGGACCACAAAGACTTCTTGCTCACATCACCCTTCTCCAAAGCTTCAACAATCGTGTTCCCAGCAGAAAAGCCGCTAAGCATTGAAGGCCCGATCCCGCCACCATGAATAGGATTCACCAAACAAGCAGCATCACCAATCACAGCCACGCCGTTGCCGACCATGTTATCCAAGGGTCTACGCGTAGGATCAAACCATGCGCCTGCGCTTAGAAGCAAAGAGCCTTCGAAAAAAGGCTTCGTCAAAATGTGATTGTAGAATTGCCCCTTGGGGTTCGGAAATCTGCCCCTCATGCAAATCCCAAGGCCAGCATTGACTCTGGCCCCACCCTTCGGAAAAATCCAAGTATAGCCTCCAGGAGTCACTTTCTGATTCAGATATATTTCACAAAACTCCGTGTCTCCGGTTTCCTGCTTAAGTTGCCTGATCTCCCTGTAGCAGGCCTCGACATCCTCATTGGCTACCTCGGTGTCGATTCCCAGTTGTTTAGGAAGCTTCTGTCTCACCACACCTACGAAACCGCTCGCATCCACGACAGCCTTGCTCTTGAACTTCAGGGTCTCGCCTGTCTCCATATTCTTGGCCAAGACTCCGTTGACGTAACCTTTCTCAAGCGTAGGCTCCAGACACTGTGTCGAATCATAAAAAACAGCACCCCCATCCAAAGCCATCTTCAAAACCCATTGACCAAAAAGGCGCCTATTCAACATATACCCAACAAAATCCTCATCTCTAATGGTGAAAACTGTCTCCAAGTCCGGCGAATGGATCTTGATTCCCTCAATCCGCTTTTCAAGTTCGTCGCCCTGCGGCTTTTGCAGACCCAGCGTCTTCAGGTGATGCTCCCCAAGAGCGTCTCCACAGATTTTCTCACCGACTTCTTCTCGCCTTTTCCTCTCGATCAGACAGACTTTTAGCCCAGCCACGGCAATCGTCTTCGCAGCAAGACAACCTGCTGTCCCAGCACCAACAATAACTACATCAAACTTGTTCAACGATCAATCACCATTTGATCGCAGATATACTTTGCATACTTTGTTGTATAAGTAAACCTTTATAAATTGTGAAGTAAGCTCCGTTACACTAAGTTTGCAGCAGGCAAGCTTACGATAGGAAGCATAGGTAGGACCAGAAAAAAGGTGAAAACTGAGCCACCATCGATTTCACAATACCTCTTGATGACCAAAAAAGGAAACGTCGTGCTTTCTCAACTACGTTTGCTACAGAAACAAACGCAGTTCAACCTTAACCCAAGGCATATCAACGTTCAGCCAACAGTTACTCCTGATATGAATTTTGGATTCATAATTGTTTAATTACTTTCTAGGCAAAGCAACGGACATCAAGCCAAACAAAAAGGTGTAAACAAAAAATGATGAAAAAAGCTACGGTAAAAAGGGACATAACCTACACAATCGACCTCACAAAGATAGACGGAGACGGAGCCTTCCCCTGTCCAAAATGCAGCACAATGATCTCCCCAGACGACGAAAGTGAGGAACTCTACCATGTCGTCGAAACCAAAGTCAAAGACGACGAACTGGCGGAACTGGTTTTGACATGCAAAAAATGTCGAAGCACAATCAGACTTGTAGGATTCATGACTCAACCAGAAAGCTAAACAACAAACCCTCGCTTTCGGCTCTTTTGTCTCACAAACCCGGTTTATTCAAAAAAACTATTCTTGCTCAAATCGCCTGCTCAACGCGACGAAAACTATCCACAAGACGACACCATAAACAACTCCATTAAAAACTGCACTAACGTACTGAGAATACACAGCCAATGCCCCCCCAATTAACGCTGAAAGGAAAGAGCCTGGAAACATGGGCGAAGGAATAAGCAAGGAAGCAACTGTAAACATTGAAAAGAAGACCAGTAAGATTAGTGCCCCCCTCATTCTCAGTCACACCACATTGATTGCTTTAGACGTATCGGCTTCCATGAGTTCCTGTTCGGAAACATCAAGTCATCAAGTATAGCAAGATTTAATAAACCTTCTTGCGCACGCGTTCGACAAGTATACAATTCGAGGCCTAATATTTCTGGTTCTCAAGAAAACCAGAAAAATCGAAGTCAGAAAACGTGTCTAGAAACAGAGCACGAGAATCGCGACCAAGCCTATAGTAAGGAGTTTCCTGCCTGTCGAGAGGCTGGAGACATCATCCAATGGGCCTGGATGCTTATAGAAAGCCATAATGAGAACAAAAACAGCCATCACAGGGCTCACAAGGAACAAAGCGACTATTGAGACAGCCGTGAGCACTAGCCGAACTTTCTCACCAAACAATGACCTCGCAACGTGACCGCCGTCAAGCATGGCAGCTGGGACAAGATTGAGCATCGTCACTAACATACCCACCCAACCAGCAAATGCTACCGGATGCAACATTATGTAGGCATATTGACCTGGAGGAGGAGCTACTGGATTAGGAAACATTACTCTGATAAGAAAGTAAAGCATGAAGGGAGTTGGAAGAGTGGGTAACACTTCAGAACTGTATTTCAGTGGAGACAAGGCTAGTCCAATCGTGCTCGCAACTATAGCTAAGACAAAGCTCAGAATCGGCCCGCTTGAGCCTATATCAAATAAAGCATCTTTGTTAGGAGGAAGAGACTTCTGCATTATTACGGCTCCAAAAGTTCCAATCCCAAGCATCTCTCCAATTGGTGGCGGACCCGGAATGAAATATGGAGCTGTTGCATCTACTCCACTTCTGTTTGCAGTTAACTTGTGCCCCAGCTCATGCAAACCAAGTATAGCCATTATTGCTATAGTAAATGTAACGCCGCCTACCAGTGGATCCACTCGATCTTCAGAAAGCATCCAGCCAGTGATAAAGGTCGTTGCGATGGTGGCGAGGAATAGCAACCAATTAATCAGAATATTGCTTTTTTTAGCTAGCGGCTTCGGAGCTATTCTTAAGACTATTCGCCCTTCTTGTTTGCGCAGAACCGCGATGAAACCTGATGGTTCCAGATTCTTCAACAATCTCAGAAAAGCTTGTTTTGTTTCCTGTGGCCACTTCAAGTAATAAGTGGGAAGGCCCTCCTCCATCAAGGATTGTTCCAGCTGAAATTCCTTGGACACAACCGTCGTGAGATTATCAAAATCGACTTGTTTCGCGAATGTCTTTTCGTCTGTCCCGTTCGGCGTGTTGCTCATAGCGTCTTGTCCTTTCCATGAGTGAGCCTATTACTGTGCTTAGTAGTAGAAAAACCTTGTTAGACAAATGCTCACTCACACTGAAGAATCATCTTCTCAATCAATGGAGCAGACAAAACAGTTTATTAGTTTAAATCCGTTTCCAGATGCTTGGTCTTCATGATAGTACAGGCATTCACCGTGGGCATGTTTTACGCGAATTGCTACGTCGTGAGATCCGAGGGAACACGCACAGCGATCATCATCGACCCTGGCTTTGACATTGACAGCGAAGCGGAGAGAATCTTCGAATTCGTCGACGGAAATGCCCTAGACCTGAAGTACATCGTGAACACTCATGGACACCCCGATCACACTTGCGGAAACGGCGCAGTAAAGAAAAGGTTCAACGTGCCCATATTGATTCACGAGAACGATGCACACATGCTCGGAGACCTTGGAAAGAAGATTGCAGAATCCTTTGGCCTTGCGAACTCTTCGCCGCAAGCAGACATGCTTTTGCATGATGGAGACTTGATCGAGTTTGGACAAATCGTGCTCAGAGTCATGCATACTCCAGGACACAGTAGAGGAGGCATATCGCTTCTGGGAGAAAAAGATATCTTCACAGGCGACACGCTGTTTGCAGGGTCAATTGGAAGAACAGATTTTCCAGAAAGTTCTGAGCAAGACATGCAACAGTCTCTAAACAGACTGACCCTCTTGCCAAATGATTTTGTTGTCTATCCAGGACATGGTCTGCCGACAACGATAGGCGAGGAGAAAGCCACCAATCCGTTTCTACGATAGCCAACTGAAGCTACAGGGCATTTTTGAAGAGGTCTTCTTCATTTGAAATGGAAAGCTCTTTTGAAGTGTGCTTCTCACGGAATTCCAGAGTATCTCCTAAACCTCTAAAAATGATTACAGGAGTTGCCTCTTTTGCCTGTCCCATCAGCAATTCCCCTGCAGCGGCAAGCTCATCCACTATCGCCACGTTCTTGACCTTTAATATTTGTCCAAACAGGTCCTTTTTCCTTCGATAATCTTTGAAGGGCTTGATACCTGCCATGCCTATTGCAAAGTTCACCTGCCCCCGTCTGAAGGGACGACTGTAAGTGTCGCATATTATGACTGCAACATTCTTACCAGTCAATTTCTTGATTTCCGAACGACATCTTTGCGCCGACTTGTCAGGATTTTCTGGCAGCAATGCGAAGTTGCCTCTGCCCTCGACGTTTGACTTGTCTATCCCGGCGTTTATGCAGATTATGCCCCGATTATCTTCAACTAGCAGTACCTCACGAGAGGTTTTCAGAATGCGCTTTGATTCTTTCAAGATCAGCTCGACGAATTTTGGACTCTTTCCCGCCACTCTTGCGGTTTCGACTGCTTTCTTCGATGGAATAATGTCTCTGAGCCTCACAACTCTATTTTCAGCCTTAGAAAATATCTTTTGAGCAGCAACTATCACGTCTCCATCTTCTATTTTCAAGCCGTTTTTGCTGGCTGTTTCAACTATTATTTTTGCTACGTCATCTTCAGGGTTGATCAGCGGAAAGTCATCCAATGCATATGCAGTGAAGCTTCTCACTGGTATCATCCTCGTTGAGCGTTAGGTTGTTCGTTTGCCCCATTAAATTCCTTACTGTCTCCTTCTATTTGCCCAACGTACTAGTTCAGATTCTGAAGTTTTATTCTAAATTCATAATGCTTAAACTAGTTCTGACCAGAGGAATAAGGCAAACCAAGTAACAAACGGACGTCTGTGTATGAAAAAACAATTCAAATTACTGGTAATCTTATTCGCTTTTGTTTTCAGCTCCTTCAACATCGCAAACAGAGCATTGTTGCCTATAGTAAAAGCAACCTACGTTGAAGGACCCATAACAAACGATACTGATTGGACACTTGTCGATAGCCCCTTCGTAGTGTCGAATGACACTTTCGTCTACGCAAATGCGACTTTGACAATAGAGCCAGGTGTTGAAGTAAGGTTTGGAGGACACTTCTCACTCGTTATTGAAGGCAAGCTCAATGCCGGTGGCACAATGGACAAAATGATAAGATTCACGTCGAACAAGCCCAGTCCCACACTTGGAGATTGGGAAACAATCAGATTCAACAGTGTAGAAACATCCTCACTGGTCTACGCGATACTGGAATATGGAAGAAACGCAGCAACAATAGACAACGGGCAACTAAACATTCAGAACTGCTGGGTAAGACTCAGCTCAGAAAACGGAATCGCAGTGACCAACGGAAACGCCATAGTCAAAGACAACGAAATAGCAAACAACACTGGTAGCGGAGTACACATTTCAGGAGGCGAAGTAACTCTAAACGATAATGCAATATCATCAAACCATGACGGCGTAGTACTGACAGGACACACAACCTCAGAAATAAACGTTGAAAGAAACACTATCACAGCTAACAGCCACAGCGGTGTCCTCCTGGAAGCAGACGATTACACAAACACTCTGATACGCGACAATACGCTTTCGACGAACAACAACGGTTTCTATGTCTCAACAAGTGCAAGCACGTACGTATCGCGAAACTACATTCTAAACAACAACATCGGAATCTATTACGAAACCGGAGCGAGCCACGAAGCCCACTTCAACGACATTTGCGGCAACCAGTTCGGCATGAACGCTTCAATCGGTGCTTCCGTAAGCGCAACGTACAACTACTGGGGTAGCAGAAGCGGACCTTACCATGAATCACTAAATCCACGCGGAAAAGGAGACACAGTGTCAGGGGACGGAACAGATTTTCTGTTCTATCTGTCAGATCATATTGACTACGGAAACGCCGCACCAACTGCAATTCTGTGGACAGACAAGATTCTGGTCGCACCAAACCAGAACGTCACATTCATAGGTGCAGATTCACATGACGAAGGACGAGTCGATCAGTACTTATTCGACTTCGGCGACGGGAACAGTAGCAGCTGGACAACCTTATCACTGCTCAACCATACTTACGCAACGCCGATAGACCATACACACACTTACACGGCAAGTTTGAAAGTAATAGACGATTTTAACGTGACGAATGGGAACATTGCCACGACGGATATTACCGTACAGGAAGGGCTTATTCCGCTTAATGTGGCGGTCGCCCTTGACAGCGAGAACGTAGAGCATGGCGGAAACGTTTCAGTCTCTATCTACGTGTCAGATAATCTCGGCCCAATAGAAAATGCAGGTGTGACTTTGTTCTCATTGAAAGATGGGAGCTTCTCACCTGTGACGGGCTTTACAAATGTGGCTGGTTACTTTGACACGATCTTCACTGCCCCAGACGTCACCGAAATATCCAACCTCAGAATCATAGCTAGAGCATCAATGCTTGGATACGCCGACGGTTCTGACTACAAATACTTGAAAGTGATGCCACCTCTCAACGTTCAAGTCACCGCTGACCCCAACGCGATCGAGTCCGAAGGACAAGCGAACATAAACGTCCACGTGACCGTCGGTTCTGATGAACCAGTTCCTGATGCTTCACTAGTATTGTCATGTAACGGTGGCACTATTTCTGAAACAAACTGCACCACGGACGCAAACGGCAACGCAATAATCATGTTTGCAGCTCCTCGAACCCTAAGCCAGATCGAAGCGATTGTCAACGTCGTGGCAACAAAACCTGAATACGCAATGGGACAAGGCCAAGCCACGATAGTAGTGAGACCTAAGGAGTTTTTCGTCGAAATATCCTCTGATCCAGCCGCCGTAATCTCTGAAACAACATCAGCTATAAGAGTCCATGTAACCTCCAACGGAGCGCCTATTGCCAACGCTGGTGTTTCAATAGTGACGAACGTCGACGGCAGTTTCAGCGCGACAACAGGGACCACAGGGTTAGATGGCAACACAACCTTCACCTTCTATGCTCCCCTAGTGACAAACCCAGAAGGGATCGTCGGTACTATAATGGCAACAGTGAACAAAGATGGATACGTTGACGGACAAGGACAAACCACAGTAGCTCTGCTACCCAAGATACTCAGTGTTCAGCTTAGTGCCACGCCACCTTCCACTGTCTCAGAAGCAGCATTCAACGTGACCGCTCACGTAGCATACTCGCATGATATGAGCCCAGTCTTCGATGTCAATGTCACAATTACCTCAGAAGATAGCTATGCGCTTTCCGCAACAGGACTGACTGACACCCAAGGAGATGTGAAGTTTTCCTTCACAGCTCCACCAGTAGATCAGCCAATCAACATTACCTTGAAAGCTCACGTCACAAAAGCTGGGTATGTTGACGGAGAGGAAACACTGATCCTTGCTGTAGACCCCGGAATAATAGACGTTGAGTTAAGGACAAGTTCTGATACTGTGCCATCGGGCGAATCAATGGTTGTCGAAGTATACGCCACATGCAACTCGACGCCAGTTGCAAACGCGTCGGTAATCGTGTCGACTAGCCTCGGAAACTTCACGCCAACGGTCGGACAGACTGATTCAACGGGTCGCTGCACATTCACGTACGATTCACCTGAAACAACAACGCAATTGTCGGCTGTCATGATGGCCAATGTTTCGAAGTACGGATACATAAGTGGATCTAATACGACGACGACTAATGTCGCACCACAAATACCCGTAGAAGGAGGCGGCTTTCCATGGCTAACGTTTCTGCTGATCATCATCCCGGTAGTAATTGTAGTTATCGTTGTTATATTGATCAAGTTGAAGGTTATCATGATTTCTACGGAAGAGGAGGACTCGTCCTAAGCGTACGCTATCGTGAGACGCAATATTTAATAGATTGAGTATCTATCATAATAACTGCACAGGAGAAGTACAATGACACAAATCCGTCTTAAGAACACACTAGCCAAGCTGAAAAAAGTCAGAGTAAAATTCAAGTTCGGAGCCCACGAGAAAGCTGCAATCCCACCATCTCCACCTAAACCTGTACCCAGAGGCTACAAGATCCTCGAAAAATACCCTCTCTATGAGCCTTTCGCACACGTCGCTGTCGCCCAAAACCCGAAAACGGGCGAGTACAAATACATATTAGACGAGTTGCAGCTGGATCCGCTCGAAAGAGGCGTATACAACCGCATTCTGGACATTCTGCTTGCAGAAATAGAATCACCCAAAGAGGAAATTCTGGATGCGCGAAGATTCTTCGCAGAAGAAGCAAAGAAAATCGTGGACAAATATCGAATCAGCCTAGGCTGGCTACCAGACGTTTCATGGTACAAAATCCTGTATCACGCAGAAAGAGACCTCGTTGGTTTCGGCAGAATCGACCCGCTGATGCGTGACCCTAACATAGAAGATATTTCATGCGATGGAGTCAACAGATCAGTCTATATTTGGCACAGAAATTTCGAAAGCATTGAGACAAACATCGAATTTCAAAACGACGATGAACTTGACAACATGGTCGTCAAACTTGTACACATGGCTGGAAAACACGTAAGCTCAGCCTTTCCCATAGTGGACGCTTCATTGCCAGGCAAGCACAGGCTGGCCGTCTGCTATCGGCGAGAGGTCACGCCGTTCGGTACAGCCTTCACGATAAGGAAGTTCAGGGAAGATCCTTACTCGATAATAGACTTGATGAACATCGGCACGTTTTCTGAGGAAATGGCGGCCTATCTCTGGGTCTGTCTTGAGAATAGGGCTTCCGTAATGGTTCTGGGTGGAACTGCTGCGGGAAAAACAACGGCATTGAACGCTCTAGGGTGCCTGATGAAACCAGGAAGCAAAATCATCACGATAGAGGAAACTGCTGAACTCAACTTGTCGGCAGAGAACTGGGTTTCGCTCATTGCCAGACAAAGCTATGGTCTAGGCGGCGGTAGCGTAGGCGAAGTATCACTCTTCGACCTTGTCAAGGCAACAATGAGACACCGCCCCGACGTTCTCATCGTAGGTGAGGTAAGGGGTCAAGAAGCTTACGTGCTCTTTCAGGCGTTGGCAACAGGCCACGGCGGCATGTGCACGATGCACGCTGAAAACTTGGATTCAGCCGTTAAGCGTCTTACGCAGAAGCCTATGGACATTTCGCCCGCCTATGTGCCTTTGATGAACCTTGTATTGTCGATTCAACGAGTCCACCTCACCAAGGGCACCGAGAAAAAGGTCTACAGACGTGTAATGAACAGCAATGAAATCGCGGACTATGAAGATTACAGAATGATTTTCAAGTGGGATCCATTGAAGGACGAACATGTTTCATCATTTGACAGAAGCGTCATGTTGTCATCCATTTCTGAAAAGATTGGAGTAAACAAAAAAGACTTGGTCGAAGAGATAGGCAGACGCAAAGATGTCCTGCACTGGATGCGAGAGCGCAACATAAGAAGCTACAAAGACGTAGCAGCAATAATCGCGGAGTATTATGCTAGACCGAAGCAGATTTACGAGAAAGTGGTTGCAGGTGAGGAGGTTAAGGCGGTTGCCTTTACTAGAAACCCTTGAGGCGTGGTCCTTTCGAGCCTTCGGCGGGATAGCTCCATCTTTTCTCAACTATGTGTTTGAGTTCAAGGACTATCTTGAGAGGGCAAAGATCAAGATCTACGCTGAAACTTACGTTTCTCTGATGTTCTTCGCTGCAGCGCTTACACTTCCTGCTTCCATCATATCCATACTAGTTCTGTATTTCTATGGTTTCATGCCCATCATCTTTTTGATACCGCTCCCATTCTATGTTATGATAGGTTTCTTGCTGATTCCTATTTCCAGAGCGAGCGACAGGGCCAGCAACTTAGAGAGAGAAATGCCCTTCGCCGCCGCTTATATTAGCGTCATGGCATCTGGTGGCATATCCCCATACACAAGCTTTCAGCGATTGTCGAAAATCGAGTTAATGCCCGCAATGCGAGGCGAAGCGAGAGAAATCATGAAAGATGTGGAGATCTTTGGAGTAGATCCACTGACAGCGATTGAACAGGCAGCAAAGAAGAACCCGTTGGACACTTACAGAGATTTCCTTTCAGGGTATGCCTCAACAGTCATCATCGGCGGAGACATCGGGCACTTTCTTGAAAGAAAAGCTGAAGACATCTTCAAGATAAGAGCACTCCGTGTGAAGGCTGCTGCTGAGCGTCTCGGAATGCTGCTAGAGACCTTCATAATCGTGATGGTTCTGATGTCCCTATGCTTCTACATTCTGTTCAGCGTTGAATCCATCTACAGTGTTGGCATGGGGCTGGGTTCAGGCATAATTCTCTACACTTACTTGTTCACTCCGCTGCTTTCGATGATGTTCATCTACCTAGCTCACAGCATGCAACCAAAGACGCCCGTAGTAGAAATGCGACCGTACAAGGTGTTCGGAATCTGCGGCGCAATAGCCATTACTCTCTTCCTATTAATGACGAACTTTATGGGATTCATACAAATACCATTCTTGAGCTCATTGGCGTCCATAGTTGATCTGCCCGTGGCAATCGCAATAGCTTTGTTCATCGCAACGGCGCCAGCAGCCGTGGTGCACACCAAGCTCGCAAAGAAGAAGCAGAGCACAGAACAAGGCATCAACAGCTTCCTGAGAGATCTGACTGAAGTCAGAAAAACTGGATTATCACCTGAGAAATGTATCGAAAGCCTCTCGAACCGAGACTACGGTGATTTCACCAAGGAACTGCGAAAGATCAGCTCGGAGATTTCTTGGGGAGTCCCCGCCAAGAAAGTGATAATGGATTTCATCAAAAGAACACGAAGCTGGATGACACAAATCATCATGTTCTTGCTCGTTGAAACAATCGACGTAGGCGGCGGCACTATAGCGATGATTGAATCGCTGGCCAGATTCAACAACCTGACCCAAGAAGTCGACAAGGAAAAGAAAATGGCTGTCCGCCCATACATTCTGATGCCGTATTTCGCGGCCATTCTGCTTGTTGCAACAACGTCGATGATGATAGGGTTCACATCAGGCACTCTCGGCGTAGGAGGCACAGGCACCACAAAGGATCTAGGCCCGATGATAACAACTTTCACAACCTCATGCATTTTCCACAGCTACCTGATCGGACTGGTCGCGGGCAAGATCAGCGAAGAATCTGTAGCGGCAGGATTCAAACATGCGTCTCTGTTGGTGATTATTGCAATCGCAGCAGCGAAGCTTGTGCCTATGTTCATCAAGTTTTAGGGGGAGCCAAGAAAACGAATAGGACAGCCAGACGCTTCAGACCGAGAAGAGACAGAAGAGCAGTCAGCCCTGCAATCTCCTCGGTCATACTGACGAGTTCAGTCGTAGTCCTGCTACTTGTAACAGTTGGTTTTGCAAACAACTTCCTGAACGCTCGAATGGCAGAGAACGAATTCGGCGCAGTCAAGCAATTCATGCAGACGGTTGGGCTTCAGATAGATGATGTCTGTTGGACTATTGGACGTACGCAGACAATTCGATATGCAAGCAGGTTTGGCGAGGTCGACTTCGAATCCGCAGCTCTAAGTTACAACGTTACGATCAATGATGTCCCAATCGCCAACTTCACCCACGACACCGGCATTCTTCTCTTCAACATGCCTACGAGCAGTTACAACATGGGAAATGGCTATTACGAAAAGATATTTCCATCGTCAGACAGCTCTTTTCTACAGAAAGGGACCTCTGCACCAGTCTGCCATGTATTCGCAGTCGAGAAACTTCTGAAGAGTGACGGAAACCTCATGAATGACGGTGCATTCATAAGAGTTGTCGTAGCGCCGTCAATACGAATGCTGAATTCAACAATAACTACAGCCAATTCAACAAAGAACTATTACAAGTTCTACTTGCCCATTCTCAACAATGGAAACCACCCTCGCCGTTCACAATCTGTCACACTAATCGGAACCACAGTCAAGGCTCAAACAGAAGGGGCTGTGACCAAAATCAAGATACATGTTAGTTTTCCGAAAGCAACCTTGGGATTTGACAATAACTTCTTCGGGTTTGACGACATAGACGAGGAAGTATCCGACATCCCTGCTGGCTCGATAATAGAGTTTTACACGGGTGAGGTGACGGTTTCGCTAGGGCTGCACCTCTAGCATCTTTTGGAGATGAATGCAAGTGGGGCACGTGACCATTGAATACATGATAATGCTTCCAATATTGATACTGCAGATCTTCCTCTTTCCATTGACAGCAAATTGGCTCATGAACATTTGGATAGACTCCCGCAGAACGCTTGCCCTTCAGGATGTTGCAAGCCACTTGGGAAGCACTATACAGCAACTGTATTTCTCACTAAATCACGAAACTATATCAGAGGGAAAGGCAACCTATTCGCCGGGGCTTCCCCCGTTCATAGAAGCTACTCCTTACTTAGGAAACGCAACCCTGCGACCGGTTCTGGATTCTGAATTGAATTCAAGCAAAGCTCTGGAGCTAACAGTTAGGCTTATTGGAACTAGGAATTCGGTGACAACCACAATCGTCCTAGGATCGAATGTCCTATGGCAAGAATCTGTGTTCGAAGGTAATTCCACGCATGCCTGCGTAAATGCCGAGAAATTTTCCAACAGAACCATTTCCATATGGTTTGGAGAATAGAAGGAGGAAAAAAGAATGACTGGAGCGACAATAGATCACATGGTCTCGGTGACTGTTTTTATAGGTGCAATATTGCTTTTCATCAGTCTCTTCAACCAAACCATTCAAACGGCAATCATATACCAACGCCACAGATACCTTGCAACCAAATGTAGCGACTTGCTTGATAGTATGTTGCTGAACCCCGGCGAACCGATTGAATGGGGAAAAGGCAACAGCACGCCGACAAGCTTCGGACTCCAAGATCCAGAATTCACTCAATACAGACTCAGCCCATTTTCGCTCATGCGACTCCAATCCTTGACTGGAACACCGTTCACTTATCCAAGAACAGGAGTGACCTACAGCAACTTGAGTATGGGATTCGGCAACTTTCTGTTCGTGCCTTACACTACAGCAATCAATTACTCGACAGCATCGCGATTGCTCGGGACGAACAATACATATGGATTCCAACTCTCGATAACACCGATCGTGACAGTTTCGATTGAAGAAACCCATGCTGCAAACCCATTAACACTCACCATCAAAGTAGCAGGCGCCGGATTTCCACTTTCGAATTCAGAGGTAAGCTACTGCTTCCTGAAAGTCAATGAGAAAGGCGGACAAAACAATCCCTCTTACGCAAGCCTGTTTGGGACCATTTATACAGATGATGAAGGCTTAGCAGTCGTAAGTATTCAAAATGTCGATACGGGCACTGCCTACGCTTTCATCGCATATGCACACATAAGCGGGCTTGTCGGAACAGGTTATCATGAACGTGTGAGTGGTGACAAACAATACGTACTCCCCCTCATTGACAGTTTTGGAGATAAACGGATTCTGCTAGTACACAGCTACAACGTGCATGATTTTGGCCCGCCAGAGTCGTCAGTTTTCTTCAATGCAACTTTTGTGCTCCTAACTGAGGATTTTACGTTACGTGAGATGCCTATGGAAAACTCTACAGGGAAACTAGGCAAGGTCGTCTATGGACAAGGAACGGACAAGCAATGGTCTAATGTCACTATTCCAACCTATAACCCGGGAATCTTGATAGTCACATATCAAAGTAACAACGAGTATGGCGTTGTTTTGATGCCGTGGGGAATAGGTTCAATGGCTTTTCCGATATCGTTTGGAATTAGCCCCACTGAAGCGGAGTGGGTCACCACTGACGCACGTCAGGTCATTGTTGGTGGCATAGCCTATCAAGCCAAGCTTGCTCTGTGGAGTTTACTAGGATCACAGGTGATCAGCTAGAATGATGCGTACAGTAGAGATATTGCTTGTAGTAATGATTATTACAAGTGCTTTCATTGTTGCCTCCTTGTTCGCTGTTCTGCCGTCCCCGCGACAGGTTTCACCAATAAATCTTCGAAGACTTGCCTTGACAACTCTACAAGCCTTAGACGTTGATTATGATTTAAGTGCTACGATGTTCAAAAATGCTACCGATGACCCAGCGTGGGGTCAGCTTCAAATCGCACTTTCAGCATGTTTGCCACCGAACATCGTTTACAATCTAACAGTTTATGAAGTGCAAAGCGGACAAGCACAACTCTACAAGCCTATAAAGTCAATCTCAAACGCGGAAAGTCTAGGTGTGGGCTCTGATTCATCTTCCTATCTAGTTGCTTCTTCTAACGTGACTTTTAGCGCAGTCCCAGAGAAGATTGGCGAGCATGGAGGGGGTGGAACACTATACATACTGAACTGCAGCGACGCAAACGGATGGTGGATCACTGGGTACACTGCTCAGAAACTAGCTGAAGACTTGTACAACATACTCTCACCCTACTTCCAGAACACAGTAATGTTGCAAAGCACAGCACAGCTCGGGACAATACTTAATGGTACATCAATACGAGGCGAAACCTTACAGAACGCAGTGGTCATAAACACCTATGGAGAAGCAGTACCTATACCGAGAGAATATTGCCAAGGTTACGAACGGCAAAGTGAGGGCTACTATTCTGGCGTCGCTTATCCTTATAGCAAATTCTGTTACACCCTTGGACAAAGGACCCGACAATACAATTGGACTTGGGGAAGCATAGTGGGCTGGCCACTCTATTACGTCAGCAACATGGCCACGCTCAACGATAGCCAAAACAGTTGGGGAATTTATGGAATGGTCAAGGTTGAAAGCCCAGGCCTTCGAGCATTCCTGCAAGGTTTAGACAACCAACCATATTCCTACGGCAACAGCCAAACTGGGTCGCCTGGAATCGTTTACTTGTCAACCAGCGCCCAATACTACTGCAACTATTACGGCATTTATCCATCACCTTATCAAACGTCTACACGAGCCTTGCCCTCTTCTATATTGAGCACTTATCATTTGACTGTGAGCACCTATATCTTCAATCAGGTAGACACATGGATTCCTGGTGCCGTGTACAGGAACACTGTTTCCGGCGGCCTCCTAGCACTAGGTCTCACTAGAACGCCCGACATTAGGCTGACGGCACTGGGGCTTTTATGTGACTACAAACCTAGGATTTATCGTTCGGAATACAGTGCTGCAGGCACCTCAAGGCTAGTAGTCTTGCAGCTTGGACAGGTTGGAGGAGTATAGTCCTTGAACGATAAAGGTCAGTTTTCAATCATTGCGGCCGTGCTCGTTGCAGTCATCCTCATTGCAACCGTTATAGTCACTTATTCGACCATACGCAACAGTCCAATAAAGGATCAACCACCAATTCAGAGTGCGATAGATGAAACCAACTTCGCCATAAAACAGATTCTGGGGTTCACCGTTGGCTATTACGGCTCAATCTTACAGGTCACAGGAGACTCGTCATATGCCCGCACGTTGGCGCTAAACTACCTTCAGACAGGTTTAGTAAACGTCGCAGACATGCATCCTGAATGGGGAGCATCATTCAACGTGGCCAGCTCAGAACTCTACACCTACTGGTTTACAAACGCCAGTTATAGCACCGGAAACCTGGGCATCAGTTACAATTTGACGGGCCTCGGAATCTACGGTATAACCTACGCAACTTCTTGTAAGCTAGACGTGCACGTTATGAACACCCTAGACGACCAAGCTTACTTGAACATAACCAAAGACGAGAATGAGCCGATGATAAACCTTGGAAAACAGAACTTCAAGTTTTATCGTTACGTTGACACGAGTTCAACGTGGGAACTAGTCAACCCGAGCATCGAACCAATAGCATACGCAAACGGCACTTACCAAATTGATTTCCCAGCTGGAATAGACCCTAGTTCTTACGTTGTTCAAATAGAAGACCCCAGAGGCATAATTGTCGTGGCTTCATCATTCAGTCTCTACACGTGCACGCTGACTTGGAACTCCACAGTCTATTCATCACTGCGCGACCCGACACTAGTTACAGAGCTTTGGCAAAATGGTACAATGCGGTGGCTCGGACAAAGCCTAACATTGACAACGCAAGCCAAGCCTATTCCTCCAATACCCGTAAAAGCTATTCACGTAAACCAAACCATAAATGGCGTAAACTGTGAAGTTCCTTTTCAAATGGAGGATTGGGCGTCCAATTACCGAATACCGTTGGGTATCGCCAACAACGCAAGTGTCTTCAGCGGCAGAACAATGCTTGTTTTCTTAACAAACCAGAACGTCTCTAAAGTTACAATATGGTGGAACGGAAGTGACACTGCGACCCAAACACCCTATGCATATGTCAACCGATATTTCACGGGAGACAATCCAAGCAATGGTTTACTGACAAATGGAATCCTAAGGCTGCAGTTTGGTAGCGGTTTTACGCTCACGTCCACTGTGGGAAGCTGTTCTGCTACAGCCAATTTCATGCGAATCAACAACGATCCTAGCGAATATGGATCCAGTCTGGCGTACGTAATCACGTGGGGAGTTGTACGAGATATAGTTCATCAAGAAGCCGAGTGGGGTAACGGTGCCTTTAACTGTCCCGACCTCTATGCCCACATTGTACTGACTCTGCCTGCAAACGCTACTTACTACACCTATCAACTGAGATTGATGTTCGTAAATTCGTCCCAGACCAGAACCATCACGGAATTGTGCCCGATCAGGCTAGCCGGTCTGACGGGTACTGCCATGACCGAAAATGGAACTGCAAGCGGATATCCAATAGTCTCAAATGGCACAGGAACCTTCTACAACCGTTCATCGTCGTTGTGGGCACATCACTGGAGCCAATTCGTTTCAAGCTCAAAGGGAGCGGGCATCATGTTCACGGATGCTAGCAACCAGATGCTTTACGTCTTCGACTCCATAGCCGGCAATAAGACAGGAGCTGTGAAACCAGACTCAAGTCAAGGAAGAATCGAACTGCTCCCAATAACCAGTGCCCCAGTCCAGTTTACTTACGCATTAGATGTGATTTGGCACGGTGCAGTAGTGACGTTTGATGGAACAACGCCGATCTACAAAGAGCAAGCTGGCATCAAGACAGGGTGGTGGATAACCGTTGAGTACCCACCAACGATCACTGTATCTACTGAGAGCTAGAGTTATCTTGAATGTGTATTCAGAGTTCATACAAGTTAAATAAGAAAACTGAAAACGTCTATGCATAAAAAAGGGTGAAAGAGATTTGAACAGAAACGTGATAAGATCCAAGAAAGGTATATCCCCAATACTTGCTACTCTGTTGTTGATAGTCATAGCGGTTGCTGCCATAGTTGTCACGTACGCTTGGATAATGACCTACATGAGCGGCGCAACATCGCAAGCCGGAGTGAGATTGAACCCTGAGAACATAAGGTTCTTTGGCACCCTCACGGACGCCGACAGAAACCTGATAGACTTCACGGTTCAGAACACGGGAAAGACGAATACGCAAATCGTGAAAATGTACATGGGCAACTCGTCTGGAAACCTGATAGACATAACAAGCAACACAGACATTGGCACTGGAAAGCCTCTTCTAGGAGAGGATAGAACCACAATAAGAATAAACTGGCCAAATCCCGTTGGAAGCACCTGGGAACCACAAAGGACCTACTACTTCACGATAGTGCCAGCGCAAGGACAGTCTTTGGCTAACATTCCAGAACAGGCACCTTCTCAGTAAGCAACAATACAACAGTTTTTCACTCCTTCTGACGAACACCTTTCAACTTCATTTTACAGTGTAGTCACCAGACGATTAGAAATAGTTCCTAATACTACAAAGACTAGTCGAGGGTTGCCGATTATGCAGAACGTACTCGATGCAACAAGAACAATGCTGGCTTTGATCTTTCTGTTTTATGCGTCATGGAGTGACTATAAAAGCCGAGAAGTCAGCAACAGCGTCTGGATACTTTTTGCCCCATTGGCCTTCGCACTGACATTTATGGAGCTGTTTCTTTTCGACCAATCACAACTACTCTTCTATGCCATATGTTTCGGGCTAACTGCAATCTTTGCAATAGTGCTTTTCTATTCGGGAGGATTCGGAGGAGCCGACTCGAAGGCTTTAATGTGTCTAGCACTTGCCATGCCTTTCTACCCGCAAAACTTCCTTACGCCAATAGCGGGCGAAACTTCACCGATTCTGAACATCTTTTTCCCAATAACCGTTTTCAGCAACTCAGTATTGTTCGCAGCCCTGACGGCAGTTGCGATGCTATTGTACAACTTGATTTGGCCGCTGAGAACTGGCAGAGAGCTTTTTGAAGGAGACCAGAAAAAAGAATCACTGGGGAAGAAAATTCTGGTTATGATGACAGGCTATAAGGTTTCAGTAGACAAGCTGAAGGAAAAATGGCACGTATACCCAATGGAAGACATGCAAGAAGGCGCTGAAAACGAGTCTAAAAGAAAACTGGTTCTGCTTCCAAAGGACGAAGGAAGAAACGAAATAGTAGAGAGACTCGACAAGGCGGTAAACTCTGGAACAATCAAAGACAAAGTCTGGGCAACACCAGGACTCCCCATGCTCATCTTTATAACCGCAGGCCTAGTCGTGGCCCTTGCTTTCGGAGATGTCATCTGGACCTGCATTTACCTTTTCTTCTGATGAGGAAAAAAGCGCTTGTTCCAGTTCGGCAATCAGAATCATTTGCGTTTTGGATACAAGATCGCGGCAACGGCTAAGAATATCGAAGCGATGGCAGTTAGGGGAAACGCGTAGATCCTATATGGATTGACGATGTATTCAGCCAACCCTTGTGCGGGGGATTCATATGAATAGCAGAACGCGCTCAATACATAGAGCAATATAGCAGAAACTAGCAAAGAGATTTCAAGCTTAAACTTCAATAATATTCCTCGTCAAGATCACGCCCAAGCGACAAGTCTAACCGTATTGCTTGCAACTCTCTAAAATAGCTTGTGAAAAAGAGTTATCTTAGCTTCAGCGAATACTTGCTTGGAGGCGGCTGAAGCGTTGTCAAATGACTATTTTGAGAATCTAAAGAGTTTTCTGAGGAGCGACCTGAAAGAGATCAGAGTCGTGGTTATGCCTGATTTTTTCGTCGACCGTATAGTAGCATTGGATTTGAATCTAAGAGACTTTTCCAAAAGGCTGGAAAACGTGGTAAAAAGTGAGGGCGGTAGCATAGACGGCGTGAAGCAGATAGAGCTTCGCGGAGGAAATGCTATAAACACCGCATCGGCCCTCGGAGCACTCGGCGCAAGTGTGACACCAATTGTGGCTACTGATAAACTGGGACTAGAATTGATCAGATATTATTTCGCATCCTACAAGGCAGAATTGTCGCATATCAAGATCTTCAACGAGCCATCAATCACAACGGCACTGGAACTTGAAACTCAAGCTGGAAAAGCCAACGTTATGCTTCGAGATGTTGGCGCATTAGCAGACTTTGGACCCCGCCACCTAAACGCTGACGATTTCGAAGCCATCAAGAATGCAGATTACGTCTGCGTCTTCAACTGGGCTGGAACCAAACGATTCGGAACTGAACTAGCTCAAACAGTCTTCCAACGTGCAAAAACAAGAGGAACTAGCAAAACCTACTATGACACTGCAGATCCAAGACCGAATGAGAAGAAAATCCCTCAACTTACAAAGATGCTAAAAGGCAGGAACATAGACATCTTAAGCGTCAATGAGAACGAAGCGATCTGCTACGCGTCACAGCTGAAGGCCAAGATTAGAAAACCAAGAGAATCCTGTGGGTTTGAGGAACTCGCAAGACTAGCTGCAAGGTTTTTGGCTAAGCATCTGTCTGCAAGGGTCGATTTACACACAACAAAGTTCTCCGCCACCTTTACGAAGAAAACCGAAAACATAGTTCCAGCCTTCAAGGTTCCAGTCTTGAGAGTGACAGGAGCCGGAGACGCATGGAACGCAGGCAACATTCTAGGAGATGCAAACGGACTTCCTGATGCTTCCAGACTTGCGCTAGCAAACGCCGTTGCAGCGTATTACATTTCGAACCTGGGAGGCACTCATGCCACAAGAGAACAGCTAATAAGATTCTGCGAGGAATTAGAGCACAAAACAAGGTTGTAAGTTATGTACAGTGTGAGCGCCCAAATTGCTTTAAATGCATTAGTCTTCATAATCTTGAAAACAAGCATGCAGCGAGGAAGCTCGAATTGAAGTCAAACCTTTTCGGCAGTTCTGGAGTACGTGGCGAAGTCGGCGTGAGCATGACGCCAAGCTTAGCCGCTGGAATAGGCTTGGCAGTCGTGGCATTTTCCAAAGCGAAGAATGTGGTTGTTGCTAGGGACACTAGAGTTTCGGGTTTGATGCTTGAAAATGCTTTGGTTTCTGGTCTTCTTGCAGGGGGAGCGAAAGTCAGGTGCTTGGGCGTGATGCCTACTCCGGTTTTAGCTTATTTGACGCGAGAGTTGGATGCAGAAGCAGGCGTCATGATTACGGCTTCTCACAACCCGCCTCAGTATAATGGCATCAAGGTTTTCAGCGGTGACAGTATGGCTTATGATGAGGAAAGTCGAGAGAGAGTTGAAAGCATTATTGAGCGGGAAGCTTTTAGGTTAGCGGACTGGCGAAATGTTGGCACAGCCACGTTTTCAATTGAGAGCCGCCGATATGTTGAAATGATAGAGAAGAGCGTAAAGCTGAGCAAGAAATGGCACGTTGTTGTCGATCCTGGGAGTGGCGCTACATACGAGCTTGCTCCACTGATTCTGAAGGACCTGAACTGCAATGCAACGGCCATCAATGCTCAACCAGATGGTCATTTCCCAGGCAGAAGCTCTGAGCCAAACGCTGAATCTCTCAAGCCCCTCTCTAGAGTTGTTCGGGAACTTGACGCAGAGATGGGGATAGCCTATGATGGTGATGGGGACAGGGTAGCCTTCATTGATGAGAAAGGTCATTTTTCGAGCTTTGACCGTGCGTTGGCGGCTTACGCAGGATATGTTACGAAGAAAAGAGGACACGGCGTAGTAGTGACAAATGTCGAGGCTTCGATGTGCGTTGAAAAGATGGTAGAAGCCCATGGCGGAAAAGTTGTCAGAACCAAGGTCGGTGATGTCTATCTTTCAGAAGCCATTAAGCGACACGATGCCCTTTTTGGTGGAGAACCATGTGGTGCATGGATTCATCCGCAGTTTCATTATTGTCCAGATGGAATACTCTCCACTGTATTGCTTCTGAAAGCCTTGGAGGATGAGAAGAGTAAGCTGTCGGACCTGATAACGGAAACTCCTGAGTATCCAACGCTCAGGGGTAGTGTCCCCTGCAAGAACGAGTCAAAGTATAAGGTTGTAGAGTGTGCTGAAAAGGGCTTGAAATCGGTTTTTCCGACGTACAAGGATTTCTCGAAAGTTGACGGCGTTCGTCTCGCTTTGGAGAATGGGTGGATCTTGGTTAGGGCTTCAGGAACGGAACCTCTGATCAGGCTTACGGTTGAGGGTGAATCGTTAAAAGCGGCGAAAGAAATAGTGAGTGAAGGCGTCAAACTGGTCAAGGAATCTGTTGAGAGGATTGATGGATGAAGGCTGTGGTTCTAGCTGCTGGAGAAGGTGTTAGGCTTCAACCGATTACGTCTACGAGACCAAAGCATCTGATAAAAGTCGGCGGAAAGCCGATTCTTGAACATTGCTTAACTGCGGTGAAGGCTTCTGGCATAGAAGAAGTGATAGTGGTTGTTCATTACATGGCTGATGCGATTCGCCAATATTTCGGCGACGGCAAAAAGATCGGGCTGAAGATCGAGTACGTAGAGCAGAAGGAAGTACTTGGAACAGGCGATGCTGTCAGCGTCGTTGAACCATACGTGAAAGAAGATTTTCTGCTGGTGTACGGCGATTTGCTGTTCGCTCCTGAGGCAGTCAAAAACGTTGTCGATTCGCATTTGAAAGAGAAGCCAACTGCAACCATGGCTGTCGTTCCAGTTGAAAAGCCAGAAAACTATGGCATAGTGGAGCTTGAGAATGAAAAGCACATGAAGCGTATAATCGAGAAGCCAAGCCGCGAAGAGGCACCGACGAACTTGGCTAATGCAGGCATATACGTTTTTCCTGCGGAAATCTTCCAGAAAATAAGGGAGACCCCTGCTTCGTCCAGAGGCGAGTGGGAGATAACTGACGCCATCTCCTTGCTGCTTAAAGAACAGAAAGCATTCTTAGTAGTGAAACTGTCACGCGACGACTGGCTAGACATCGGTAGGCCTTGGGATTTACTTGATGCAAACCGTTGGATACTGGCAAGAATGAGCCATAGAATCACTGGATTTGTGGAGAACGGAGCCCACCTAATTGGCCCTGTAAGTGTTGCAGAAACAGCACGCATCCGCTCTGGTGCTTACATTGAGGGACCGGCCTTCATAGATGAAGAAAGTGACATTGGACCTAATTGCTACATTCGTCCGTATACGAGCATTGGCAAGAAGGTTCGAATAGGGAATGCCTGCGAAATAAAAGCCAGCATCGTAATGGACGGCGCGCACATCGGGCACCTGTCATATATTGGCGACAGCATAGTAGGTGAAAACTGTAATGTTGCCGCTGGCACGATAACAGCTAACTATAGGCTTGACGCTGGGCCAGTTAAGATGCTAATTAAAGACACACTTGTTGACAGTGGAAGAAGGAAGCTTGGGGCAATCTTGGGAGATAATGTCAAGACAGGGATAAACGTGCTGTTTATGCCTGGTGTCAAAGTTGGAAACGACAGCTGGGTCGGCTCAAATGTTGTCGTTTACAAAGATTTGCCTGCAAATACTGTGACACTTTTGAAACAGGAATTGGATATGAAAAAGTTGCAATCCTAACTCTTTATTTTCCGAAAGGATTAAATTGTCTCACAAACTGTTCTTCATTGAGGCATATGAAAGAGGACAAAAGGCTAACTCTGCTGAGGGAGCTTCTGAAGAATTCGAAAAGAAGCGACAGAGAGCTAGCTAAGGCTATTGGAGCTTCTCAGCCTACGGTGACTAGAAACAGGAAGCTTCTGGCAAAGTTCATCAGAAGCTATACGATTGTTCCGGAGTTTGAAAGGATTGGCTATGAGATATTGGCTTTCACTTTTGCTAAGGCTAGAACCTACAGTAAGAATGAGATTGAAGCGAAGATGGACTTGGCAAGAAAGTGGGTTATGCAGCACCCTAACATTGTTTTCGCGTCGGATGGGGAAGGCATAGGAAAAGATGTTGCCCTGATTTCACTTCACACGAACTATTCCAAGTATGCGGATTTCATGCGCGATTATTCAGTTAGCTTCTCCGATTTTCTGGGAGACATTCAATCATTCATCGTGAGCTTAAAGACTGGAATCCTGTTCAAACCATTTGACCTCACGTATCTATCAGAAGACATAAAGCCTCCACCGCCTTGAGCCATCAAGTGGACATCTCATCTTATTAAAATCCTAAATACTTGTTCCACAATTCGTTATTCAGAACAGAGGTATGGAATTGTCTGTAGCGCAGAGAAAGTTTTTCACCGAGGTTTCAGCACTAGCGGATAGAACCGTGACCGCTGTGACTAGCACTGGGAAGAGTTTTGTTGGCACTTTAGTCGGCATTAACCCTGATACTCTGAGTTTGTGTTTAGCAGAAGCGAAGGATGAGCAGGGAAGATTGCTGAACAGGGTCATTCTCAATGGTAATGTTGTAGCCGAGATTTTCAGTGTTGAGAAACCTTTCGACCTGAAGGCTTTGGCTGACCGACTCGAAAAAGTGTTTCCGACCATGGTCAGGCTGTACGAGGATAAAGGGTTTATTTGGGTCATGGACAAAGTTAAGCTAACCGAGAAGGGTGTGGTTGAAGGTTCTGGTCCAGCTGCTGAGCGGGTGCAAAAGGTCTATAGTCTGTTCATCAGCGAAGCTAAGGGCTAGATGAACCAGCGGAACGGTTGTTCCTCTTTCTTCTTTTCGTCTATACCGCTTCTGATTATGCCGAAAGATTCTAGGATTTTCTTTGTTTCATCAGTTGCAACATCCAGCCTTGACAGATCAACGCTCAGATTCAAAAACTTGTTCAAGGTGATTAGAACTTGACGGGCGCCGTTTGCATCTGGGTACGTGCCCAAGGTCTCCACGAGCAAGGAAAAGCCTTTGATGCCTCTTAGTCTCGCCAGCCCTATCAAAATACCCGCGACACCGAATATCTGTCCAACCATTATCTTTGCTCCTAAGCCAAGTGCTTCATTAACTGTCTCGGTGTCTGAAGCTGCAACGTAAAGTTGCGGGATAGGCTTCACGTCGTCTTGTTTGAATCCACCTAATGATATCACGTAGCGGCAGCCCAGTTCTTGGGCTAAGTCCAGAACTCGCCCGCAGAGTTCGTATTGCCCGAAAGTTGTCAATGCCTGAGTGTTGCCGTACCATATGATCAGGTCGCGGCCACCATTGATGCCTTTGGTGTAGTAAAGTTCGTTCATTGGAGAGCGCATACCTCCGTTTTCTGTGGTTACCGCTAGGTCTTGGAAGGAGGAGCAGATAATTTCGGCAAAGCGTTGGGCTTTGAGCTCATGAATGAGGTGCAGTGTGGCGATGTTGGCTACGAAGCCTATTCCTGGCAAGCCTTCTATGAGGACGGGGCTGTCGAGGTCAGGTTTTTCGTAGGTTTCGATTTTGCAGACCATTTGTTGGGCTTCCTCTGCAGGGGATAGGTAGTCAAAAGAAGGTCGGAAATATAAGGGTGTTCAAGAAAGGACGGAAGGCTACTTGGTTGTTATGAGTTTTGTTTTTTGTAGGTCCCGGAGGAATTTTAGCACGTGTTCGGGGTCTGTTGGGGTATATTCTGCTGAGATCGTCTCGGCGACAGCGTAGGCGTTTCGTTTGCCATCCATGAAATTGACGATTTCGAGCATTTTCTTTCCGAAGTCAGCATCCTTCTCCTCAATCTTTTGGTACCATTCGTATTCTATTTCTCCTAGTTCTTTCCTGAAAAGGTCTGCGCTAAGTGTGCCCATAAACCGACGTTTTGGAATGAGCTTCTTCAGTTTTGCTTCGGCTTTTGTTTCCTTTGGTTTTCGTGGAATGGTGACATTGGCTATTTTTGCAGTGTATTCTAGGGTATGGTTGATTCGTGCTAGCTCTTTCTTGCCAAAAGCCGCTATGTCTTCACAGCATTTTCTTATGAGAGCATTTAGTTCTGGACTCTCTCCGAGTTGTTTCGTTGATCGAGTTGCCAGTTGGTCTTTCCAGATGATATGCTTGAGTTTGGCTCTGTAGTAAGCCGCTGTTTTGGCGAGTTGTTCTGTGAGCTCGATTCGTTTGTTCTTTAGTTCCGAGTCTTCTTTCTTCTTGAATAGTTCTTTTATGGCTTCCGTGGTGGTTTCTCCGATTCGGCTTATACCCTTCGAGGCTGTGAGGCTTGCAAGCATGAATGCTGTTTCCGCATTTGCGTTCGCCAGAGTCAATGCGGCTACTGCGGTTATCCAGCCTACGCGTTTGAGGCTACCCTCGCTGACCTTGTCCAGCGTGTCCATGCTCGTGTGGTAATATAGGTCTGGCCATTGGAGGAGCATAATGCAAGGAACGTGTGTAGTTGGTTCTGTGAATTCGGCGTGGTCGCTTCCGCCGCTGAAGGCTGTAGAGCGGTAACGGAATGTGCTGCCTGAGCCGAAACGTGTTGAAGCATCAAATTCTGGAATGGTTTGTTCTATGAGGCTGTAGACGAAGTCGTTGAGGTAGCTGGGGCAGCTGTCTGGTGTGCGGTCCAAGTTCAGTGTGGATCTGCAGAGTTCTTGGTTTTGGCCGACCATGTCCAAGTTTATGCCTGCAACAAGTCGAGCAGATGCGTCCTTGTGGCGAGTCAGGTAGGCTACTGTGCCGAGGGTTTCGGGAACCCAGAAGAAGCGAATGGTTCGTGCTGGCGGCTCCATTTTGCCTGAGTTGATTAGCGTCTTGATGGTTCGTGCGACTTCCAAGAGTAGTCCTGAGCCTGAAGCGTTGTCGTTTGCGCTCGGCTTGGGGTGGCAGAGGTGAGCGACGAGGAAAATCTCTTCTTTATGCTTTGATTTGCCCGGTATTGTGGCTGTCACTATTTCCGCGTGACCCGCGAAGAGCTTAGCATCCACTTTCGCTCTAAGTTTAACAGTCTTGCCGTTTCGTAGAAGGGCTCGGAGGGCATTTCCTTGGCGCTTGCTGAGCGAAAATCCGAACCTGACTTTAGGGAGTTCCTCGGCCGTGGGCCAGATTGCTTGGTAGGCATGCGCGTCAGGCACATCCAGACTTTCGCGGACGTTTGGCATTTCGTAGGTTATAGTGTCTGTTATGACGCCTGCCGCGCCATATTTGGCGACGGCCTGTTCATGTACGAGTCTAGCTCTGCCTGTGGATAAAACGAATTTGCCCTTGACGTTTTTCCCTTGATAGTCTTTGGCCTTGGTTCCCTCGCCTACGTCTACGAGTTCAGCCATCACGCCTGTTGGCGGTGTGGCGTTGCTGAATGTGTGTAGGCTCTGAGGTAGATCTTCATAAGTGCAGATCAGCTTTTCTTCTGGTTCTATCATGTGGAGTTCGGCGCTCTTAACAGTCCATCCGACTGGGCTGGTATGAGTCCAGTATCGTGTTTTGCCATCTGCTGGAAATTTCTCGATCTCCGCGTCTTTCAGCCCCAGCCTGAATAGTTCATTTTTTACGTATTCTGCGGCTTCATGAAACATCGTAGAACCCTGAATACGGTGAAAACGACAAATCTGCGCTACATACGATTTGGCTATGCTGCCAGAAAGTTCATCTTTAATGAGTTTGTTCAACTTCATTCTTTTTCACTCGTCTTTTCGTAGCTATTGCTGTGTGTGGGTAATTAAGAATTTGGCAAGCAAGTTTCGATAGAAAAAGGGGGGGAATGGTTTCGTGTTTCGTACGCTTATGGTGTTGCGGTTATTGCTTGGTCGGCTTGGACCAAGCCTGCACCCGTCGCATTTGAGCCCCATGTGCGGGTGTACCAGTCTTGGGTTGGATCCAAATCCCATATGGTCATTGAGCCTGGTGGGATGGCTAATGCTGTGTTCTCCAGAATCGTTTCCACTTGCGACTGAGCTAGGCTTGGGTTCTTTTGGAGCATTACCGCTATCACGCTTGTCACGTGAGGAGTTGCCATGCTTGTGCCGCCTGCAAAGAAGAAGTCTCCGGCATGCGGTGGAAAGCCTTGGCTCCACCATGGCAAGTGTATGTATCCTAGGGTGCCTGGGAATGGCCCTCTGACCCAGCTGCCTGGTGCTACAACGTCAAGGTCTTGTCCAGGTTTTTCTCTTCCGCTGAAGTCGGTTACGTAGACTTCGTTTGCTGATGTCGGTTCAGGTATGTCATTGTATTCATAGTATGGTGATTGGAGCCACCAGAGTCTGTCTCTCGGCGGTGGTGCTATATAGTCGGGCCAGTACCATTCGTATTTCCAGCCGCATGCGCCGACTGAGATCACTTGCGGGAAGGCTCCTGGCCAGTCCATTCCTTCGTCGCCGGCGTTGCCTGCTGCAGCCACGACTATGACGCCGTTGCTTATGGCGTAGTTGATGGCGTCTTCGGTGATTGTGTCTGGTTCTGGTCCGCCAAGGCTCATGGTGATTATCATGGGCGAGTAGCCTGCGAGCTTGAGGTCTGTGGCGTAGCGGATGCCTGCTGCTACTGCGCGGTTGGTGCCAAAGACTAGGTGTTGTTCCTCGTAGTCTTCGTTGATGTGGGATTTTCCGATGTGGTAGTCCGCCAAAACCTTTACTGGGATTATGGTTGCGTCTGGAGCTATTCCCTGCACGAATATCGGAGGCAAGGGCATGCCTGATGCAGCATCTTGCGGTGCATAGTAGTTGTAGCCTATTATGGTGCTGGTTACGTGTGTGCCGTGTGTTGTGCCTGTGTCGCCGATGAAAGTCGTTTCATAGACCACGCCTGATTCAACAAAGGTTTGGGTCTCCTCGTCCCATTGGACGTTTTCTTTGAAGCCTTTGCCCAGGTGTTCTGCGATGCGTTCCGGTGGGAAGTATTCTTTCCAGTATGGGGTTAGTCCTGTGTCTAAGACAGCTACGTACACGCCTTGTCCAGTGTAACCCATCTGATGAACTAGGTCGACATTGATCATGTCGGCGTCCCAAGTCGAGTATGGACCGAAGATTTCTTTCGGCTGACTGAACGATGGGGCAATCAGAAGGGCTAGTACAGCGAGCGCTGAGATCGCAATGGGAAAAATACTCTTTTTCAATTCGTTAACCTCAGAAAGAACGCTCCTTTGGACTAAGATAAACATTTATGTAGTTATCTTCTACATGCTCGCCCTGAGGCTTGTTTTTTCAAATCAGACAAGACTGAACTATAGGTGCGCCTTCCTGTTGGTCAGAGCTGACAGAAAAACTTGTGGCGTTCGATCCGAATCTTTTCTGCAATCAGAAAGGACTCGCCAGTTTGTTCAATGATGATAAACTATCGAATGCTTCAAGAAATGCAAATTGTCTTCAAAGCGGCAGAAGAAAAAATCACTGGAGCAACTAATCTGATCAAAGAATTCGGCATAATCCGTGTTCCTGCAATCGCTGATGCTGAGACATTTTTTATATGTGTGAGTGCTTTTCCTTATCTAGGTTTGGCTGTTGTCTTTTGAAACAAAAGAGAAGGACATTCTTGCGCGAATCGGAAAGCTCAGAACCAAGGGCGGCACGGTGGAAACTCCACTTCTATTTCCAGTCATTAACCCAGTCATTCAACTCATCCCTCCTAGAAGGTTTAAAGAGGAATTTGGCTTTGAAGCATTGATAACCAACGCATACATACTGAGGGAACGCTTCGAAGACCAGCCAATACGGCAGGGCTTACGCAAGTTCCTCGACTTCAGCGGAGCCATAATGACCGATTCTGGCGCCTATCAGATACTCGTTTACGGTGGCATACAGGCAAATCAAAAGGAAATAATCCGATACCAAGAGCAAATAGACACGGACATAGCTACTATCCTAGACATACCGACAGGCTGGAACGTTAGCGAAGCTGATGCCCGAAAAACCGTGAAAGAGACGCTGAGAAGAGCCAAAGAATCCTTCAAAGACAAGACACGCGAAGACATCCTCTGGGTCGGTCCTATTCAAGGCGGGCGACACCTTGATCTCGTAGCGCACTCGGCCAAGGAGACGGCCAAACTTTCCTTCCAAATACACGCTCTAGGCAGCCCAACAGAAGTAATGGAACGCTACCGCTTCGACGTACTCGCAGACATGATACTAGCAGCAAAAACAAACCTACCATTAGACAGACCACTGCACCTGTTCGGAGCAGGACATCCTTTCATGTTTTCATTGGCCGTGGCATTGGGTTGCGACCTCTTTGACTCTGCAGCCTACGCCCTCTACGCTCGGGAAGGACGCTACATGACAGAAAACGGCACTCACCGCCTAAATGAACTCGAATACTTCCCATGCATCTGCCCCAAATGCGCCAAGACAACGCCAAAGCAAGTACAAGAATTGCCAGCTAAGGAAAAAGAGGTATTCCTCGCCGAACACAACCTGTACGTTTGCGCCGCCGAAATCAGACGAATCAAGCAAGCCATCAGAGATGGCAGACTCTGGGAACACATGGAAATGCGCGCCCACAATCACCCAACGCTTTACACAGCCGTCAAACGTCTAGCTGAGTACAAGGACTACATCGAAAAACACAGCCCCTCAACGAAATCCAGCGGACTCTTCTTCTACAACAGCCTCAGCCTCTTCCGACCCGAAGTAATCAGACACCAAAGACTCCTAGCCGAACGCTATACCCCGCCCAAATGGGCCACGACTCTCATCCTCGTACCGCAGACAATCACCAAGCCCTTCCACAAAAACTGCGAATACAAACAAATACGCAAAAAGCTCAAACAAAAGATAACCAAAGCAAATGTCTGCTTCTATGCTGCACCCTTCGGAATAGTTCCGATCGAAATAGACGAGGTCTACCCGCTGAGCCAACACGAAACCGCCACGCCACTAGACAAGGAAACCATAGAGCATGTAGCTCAGCGAACTGAGGACTATATCAGAAGAACAAAACCCAGAACCGTCATGCTCATCCACGACCCACAAAACTGGAATAACGCCATACTCAGCACAGTCAGAAAAACCTGCAAGCAAAACAATATCACACTGGAAACCATAAACACCAAACGCACAGAAAGCCCTAAGAGCCATCAAGAAGAAGACTAAAATCAGTTTCCTACATTAATAAGTCAATACATTTTTAAAACACCGACAAACAAAGAATAGAACATTAACCTAACAAAAGAGTGTGAGTTAAATACGGATTAGATTTCTGGGCGGAACACGAGAAGTCGGTCGAATAGCCATAACTGTCAAAACAGAGAAGACCCAAGTTCTGTTAGACTATGGCGTTATGTTAGACCGCGAGCCAGGCTTCCCCATGCATGTCCCGCCGAAGGACATTGATGCACTTATTCTAAGTCACAGCCACCTAGACCATTCAGGCGCTGTGCCAGTATTTTTCATGCAAGGAAAAATGCCACTTTACACAAACAGACTGACTACCGAACTAAGCCAACTCCTTATCTCAGACTTCATACATCTATCAAGCTATTACTTACCGTTCGAGTACATCGAACTCAAGACAATGATCAAGAGCAGCAAACACTTAGACTTCAACACGGAACAGAAACTCGGCGACATGACATTCCAGTTCAAAAACGCAGGACACATCCCAGGCAGCGTACAACCCCTCATCGAAGCCGAAGGAAAAAGACTACTCTTTACAGGCGACTTCAACATCACAAACACGAGACTTCTAGAAGGAGCAACAATGAAATACGGAGACCTAGACGCCGTCATCATCGAAAGCACCTACGCAAACGAAGAGCACACACCAAGACTAGAATTGGAAAGACGCTTCGTAGACGCTTGCACCGAAGTCGTAGAAAGAGGAGGCATCGTTCTGGTCCCAGCCTTCGGAGTAGGAAGATCACAGGAACTCGCATGCGTCCTAGCCGCGCATCATTTTGAGCACCCCGTTACAATTGATGGTATGGCTCGGGAAGCCAGCAGAATTATGATGAATTACAGCGAGTTCCTTAGAGATTCAAGAGCGTTCAACGATGCAATGCACTCAGCCGAGTGGGCAGAAGGATGGAGAGACCGCAGAAGAGCAGCGAAAACACCAGGCGTAGTCATCTCGCCCGCAGGCATGCTCAAGGGCGGCCCAGCAATGTTCTACACCTCAAAAATAGCCAAGAAAGCCAACAACGGCATCTTTCTGGTAAGCTATCAGATCCCGGGAACTCCAGGCAAGCAGCTACTTGAAAAGGGCATATGCAACATTGATGGAAGAATGCGGAAAGTCAAAGGCAGAGTTGAGCATTTCGATTTCTCGTCACACTGTGGCTCAGGCGAACTTAAGGAAGCTTTACAAAGACTCGGAGGAAAACCCAAAGTCTACGTAGTGCATGGCGCCGAAGGAAACTGTGAACTCCTCGCGAAGTGGACAAGAACCGAGCTTGGACTGGAAGCCACTGCACCAAGAGCTGGAGACTTGTTCGAGGTGTAGTGACCAGAGAATGAAGATAGGAATCCAACGAATCGGACAGACAGACTCTCATGTGACTAGCAGGATTCAAGAAAACCTGAAAATGGTTCTCTCGAAAGCCGAACTCACATTGATGCGCGAAGCCTTGCCGATTCCAGAAGAAGCTCTCAACGAGGACAGACAGCAACATCGCTCTGACATCATCCTGAGAATGATTCATGAGCATGCTGAGAAAAGGAATGACTTAGACCGAGTTCTGGGAATTGTGGACACAGACATCTACATGCCAGACCTAAACTATGTCTTCGGACAAGCAGAATACCCTGGAAAGGCAGCTCTAATATCGCTGTGGAGGCTCAGGCCAGAGTTCTACAAGAGAAGCGCCAATGTTGAGCTTCTGATTGAAAGGGGCACGAAAGAAGCAGTCCATGAGCTTGGTCACACCATAGGGTTGAAGCATTGCGCCAATCCATTCTGCGTCATGTATTTCTCGAATTCTATCTTCGAGACCGACAGAAAGCAAAGCTTATTCTGCAGCAAATGCCACATGAAAATCGAAGCAGTTGTAGGCAGATCTGGGTAAGAGACTTGGAGAAAAGATTCAAGACAAGACTTCTCTATTTGGCGCCTATTGCTGGAAGCCTGTTAGTCGGAACCCTGTGTGTTTTCCTAATATTGTCGTCATCGATTCCCATTTACCAAGTGACGCCGTTTTCAGAAGAAAACATGGGACTCTTCGCCTCCTTTAGCAACGCGTTCTATTTCGTCATACTAGCCGGAATTGGCGCCACGTTGCTTTACTTGCTCATAAAAAGGAGAAGCCGGAGGTTGATCAGCATGATTACGGGTATAGCTTTGACAACAGCATTTCTTATGCTATCAATTGTCTACCTTTCAGCAGCTTTTTCTATGATTGATGTGCCATACTGGGAAGAAATAATACTGACAGCATCGATATTCATGACAGCAGCAGCGGATTTTGTTATTTTTAGAGTCCACGGCAAGCCCGCCAGTCTGGTAGTTCTCTGCATTGGGGGAGCACTGGGCGCTTTCTTAGGAATCTCGATTCCCACGCTGAGCGCGGCACTTATCTTGGGCTTTTTGGGAGTCTATGATGTGTTCGCCGTTTACCGTGGGCCAGTTGGAAAAATCGCGCACAGTGGACTCGAACAGCTTCGGGGATTGAGCTTTTCCTTTAGGGACATTCAGATGGGGCTTGGAGATTTGACCTTCTACTCTATGCTCTCTGGTCACATGCTTTTCAACTTCGGCATTACTTCATGTATCGCTTCGACAATCGGAATCTTGTCCGGTTGCTTTCTCTCTTTCAAGATGCTGGAAAAGAAGGAAATGTTTCCTGGGCTGCCCTTGCCGATAGTTCTAGGATTAGCGGCTGGTTTTCTCGGCTCACTTGTATAGATTTGCATTCGAGACCCTTTCGCTCTCAACACGTAAATAGGTATCTGAAACCTTGTGTCATGTTATTTTCTCATATTTGCCGTGATTTTCCGGGCAACTTCTTGGGCTTTGATGGCATCTTCCACGGTTACTTGCGGCTTCTTGTGCTGAAGGATGCATTCGATAAAGTGGGCGTCCATTTGACGGTGACCCCAAACTTTTGTTCCCTTCACTTCAAGATTCCATTCTTGCGGTTTCTGTTCAGAGCCGTAAAGGGCTATCTTGTCAAACCAAATTGCGTGAAGCACGTTCGTGTTGTCTCCATAAACTTCCAATCTGCTAGTGCTCGCTGAAGGAACCACCGAGGCGCTGTAGTGCAGTGAACCGACCACGCTGCTTGAAAGTTTCACCAAGCCCATCGTGTTGTAGCCTAATATCCCGCCGTATTTCTCAAATCTGGGATAATTAGTCATCCACTCAACGCCAGTTATCTCGGCTTCAAACATCCATCTGAACATGTCAATAGACCAGACAGAAAGTGTAAAATCAGGATATCCTCCGCTCTTTTCAATGTTCCAAGCCCACGATCCAATAGGCCATTGTTCGGCAATGCTGGATGCTGGGATGAATTCGCGGAAGTGAAAAGCTATGGGTTTGCCGATTGCTCCTGATGCGATCATCTCTTTTGTCTTGACATAGATTGGGGCAAAACGGAACTGGAGAATCGGCATTAGGATGACTCTGGCTTCCTCCGCGGCTTTCTGAAGCTGCCTCACTTTGTCTATTGTTGGCGCTATGGGCATTTCGCATAGCACGTGTTTGCCTTTCTTTATGGCTTTCATGACTAAGTCAAAGTGGAAAGGAGTAGGAACAGCTACAACAACGGCCTGTACTTTCGGGTTCTCAAGAAGCTTGTCATAATCTAGGTAGTACTTGACGCCGTAGGTTTCTGCAAGCGGCTTGACACGTTTCTCGGTCTGGGCGCCTAGGGCTACCAGTTCGGAGCCTTCGATCTTCTTGAAACTCGGTACGTGTGCTTGTCCACCTACGAAACCAACTCCTACCACTGCAACTCCAATCTTATCTGGCATGAAATTCAACTCTGCCTGTTGCTTTTCTCGATTCCATCTAAACTGCTTGAGTCTATTTATTATGCTTTAAGGAATGCAGTACTCTGAAGGCTGGCTAGTTGGAAAAGCACAAGCAAGCAAAAAGGAAACTTGAGTCTAGAATAGACAAAGAACATAAAGAGTTGTTGGCGACACTAGGGGTAGAAGAGTTCTTCCTCGAAGGGGATGTAAGCATTGACAAGAAGACTTGCAGGGGAACCGAATGCCAACTCTGCATCAAAGCATGTCCGACTTCTGCATTGTTCTGGAAGGTTGGGGAAGTAGGAATAGTCAAGGAGCTTTGCATTTACTGTGGAGCATGTGTGCTTAGCTGCATTGTTGATGACTGCATAAGAATCAAGAGAAAAAGGAGCTCTGGAGAAGTGGAGACGTTCAGCAAGCCCAAAGATTTCATAATGCTGCAGAATAGGATCAGCACAGAAAAACGTTCAGATAAAATAAAAGAAGCCTTTCCGAAAACTGAAAGCCATTTTGCAAGTCGGAAGCGAGCAACCACCACAAAGAGGAAACCTTAGGCTTGCCACTTTTCCCGCAGAAACTTGGGTATGTCCGAAGAATCCTTTGGACCGATGAGAACTTGCCAACCGCTCAATTCCTCTATTTCGTTGCTTAGGCGTGCTGCTTTGCCTGGGATTATGAGTTTCCTGTGTTTGATCTTTGTCTCCACTTTGGATCTCTTTATTGCGTCGGCAACTTTTTCTGGGGTAAGCTTTCGTCCAGCTACTGCGCTGTCGACGGCGATTCCTTCGGTGTCAACGACGATCAGATAGGCGTTTGCTTTTGTCTTCTCCAAGTCTGAGGCCACTGTGTAGTATGTCAAAGCGAAGTTGGTGGTAAACATCACGGGAGAATTCTCGTCTGGGGTGCCAAACGTCTTCAGTCCGGGCTCGACAGCCACGGGTTTTCGTGGATCAGTGTAGATATTCTGTCTCAACACCGCAATGGGAAGAAGCGACCAACCATCAACGCTGTGAATTATCATAATGTCAGCGAAACGAACAATAAACATGGCTGCTAGCTGCGCTTCACGCCACTTTGAAAGCTCCTCCGAAGATTTTTCGGGCTCAATCCAAGCAACCATAGGAACGGCCATCAAGGGGAAACCCAGAGACTCGTCATCGTGCTTGCAGGCAGCCCTGCGAATCATCGTGAAATTGTTCAATGCACTGGCTAATCCATCTCGTGGGAAGGTTCCCGGGTCTAGCACAAGATCCTTGACTCCGAAATTGACCAAGGTTCCAGCGAGTGACCTGAGTAAGCTCAGATCGTTCGGCGCAGAAACCGTTAGTGGACAGCTATGCTGCATTGCAAGCTGAGCCATCTCCCTCCAATTGTCCTTCGTCGCCGCGTACAAGAGAGGTCTGGACTCTCTAACAACATCCAGTCCTGCTTCAAGGATCTTCGAGCTCAGCGAGCACAATACCAGCGGCAAATGTGTGTTCTGTGAGACCAGCTTGACTGTTGCATTGAACCTTTCCGGATCATTCGAAGTGGATCGAACAGCAATTAAGTCAAGTCTGAGCTTCTGTCCGATGTATTCGAAGCAGAATCGTTCAGCCTTGTTCACGCGGATCAGTACTTCATTTTGAGGCATTTCATCGGTGACATCGATTGCAATGGCTGTTGGGTTGAAATATGTGAACTCGTGTCGGTACATGACTAGCTTTCCGCCGATCTTGACGGCGTGCTTGCCGACGCCCACAACGATTTCTCTAACGGCTGGTTTCAGAAGCTCTTTCAACTGTTTGTATGATGTCTCATTCTTCGCACTCAAGAGCGGAGCACACTTTTCAGGGGGTACTTCACGATTCACAGCTTTTGTCGCAAAGGCCAGACAGGTTCTTTCACCACATTTGCCGCAGTTCGTTTTCGGAAGCACCTTGTAAACATCAATTGGACTCAGTTCTTTCTTGACCATCATACGCACGCTCCAAGATCAAATTCTCGCTGAAACCCACTCAACAAGCTCATTCGCTTCTACGGAGCCGCCAGACTGCAACTGTCTAATAGTGTCTTTCAACGCCTTTACAGCCGCTGGATGCATCATCATGAACAAGTCCACACCTGCAAGAAGAAGCGTCAAAGCAGTAGTCAACTCCCACAGAGGCCCTCTCAACTCGCGAGGTTCCCATTCGGGCGACATCTCTAGCCAAGCTTCTCTGGCAGCCCAAGCATTCGTCGTTCCGGAACACATGGGATGTGCCAATTCTGAGTCGCCATTCAAGGCTTCCAGTCTCGCCCGTTCCATGTTGCTGAAGGCGTATTCAAGGCCATAGCCTAAGGCGGCAGTCGTCAGATCCATTACGATGTTTTCTCTGGGCATGAAATCATAC
>Ga0315279_10000712_pt1 | contig 61665 bp, 59 predicted proteins | sample YL17G06_20_MG_FD_203694 | JGI IMG/M metagenome (GOLD analysis project Ga0315279, IMG submission 203694) | Sediment microbial communities from Yellowstone Lake, YNP, Wyoming, USA - YL17G06_20 | ecosystem: Environmental > Aquatic > Freshwater > Lake > Sediment | place: USA: Wyoming | collected...
ATCGAGCGGGAAACCACACAGCTTATCGAAGTGTACTTTGAACAAGCGAACGTATTCAGCGGCCTGGTTGGGATTTTCGGCGTGCGCGCGCTCCAGGCTTGAACACAGATGTGTCACGGCACGGAGGACTCGAACTTCGGCAAAAGGAAAGACCGCCAGTGAGGGCGGCCGAAGCCGAGGAACACAGGCTGATGATCTGGATGAAAATGACCTGTATGAAGACGCCTTGCGCCTGCTGAGGGTAGTCCGCGCGACGATATTCTACTTATTCTATTTCGTCCGCATGTCCGTCGAACCGCCGAAGTCCGAAGCCTAGGGGAAGCAACGCGGAGTTCGGGCTTTTGGAACTCTCCGGTCCTTCATTCGAGCACAAGCCGCGGACTCTCTCAGAAATGAAAGTCGGCGCTAGCTGCTACCCGCTCGCAGCCGGCGCCCGCCGATCATCAGGCCTCAGCCGGCGCGCCTGAGGCGTTTGAACCCGTCGATAATGAACATGCGCATGAGGACCTGGTAAGGGACGCCGCGGGCGCTCGCCTCACGCTTCAGTTCCTCGATGAATCGCGGATCGAGGGCCACCGAGGTTGGCTGCTTGCGGGCCGCCCTGGCTCTCTTCATGGCCGCCTTGATCTTGGCGGTCTCCATGCTGGCCTTGCCGTACTCCGACTCATTCTTGACGTAACGCGGCATAGAGCTTCCTTTCCTTTTCATTCATCGCGCGAGCCGAGATCACACGAATCGTCCGGTGGCGCAAAGTGAAGGCCAGAAACAGCAACCTTCCGCCGGCGGCCTCTCCGAGGACGGCGAATCGTGCTTCCGGGGCACGCGGCTGGACCTGTTCTCCGAGCGGAACGAAGCGGCGACAGGTGAAGACTTCCTCGGCTTCGGAGCAAGTGATCCGGTGCTTCTCTTGACTCTTGGTGGCATTTCCCTCATCCCACTCGAAGAGGAATTCCTCCAGGGCAAACAGCCCATCCCAGAGCCACTGTGCGAATCTGAACTTCGCCACAAAGAATAGTGTACCACACTATGCCAGCCGGGTGCGCAAATCGCGCGCCTGTTCTGAGGTGTTCGGGGAGCAACAAACTGCGGCGGCGGCTCGGGCGCGCAGGGGTCGTAGCGTGGCCTTCCAGGCGATGAACGCGGGCTGGATGGTTTTTGAAGGAATGACTTGCAGCGGCTTCGTTCAGGACCGGTTCGGGCCCGACATTTGGAGTGCGGCGGCTTGCCGCCGCTTTCTTCACGGCGTCAGCAAGCTGCCGTCCACAAAGCGGGAGCAAGCTCCCGCACTCCAAAATTAAATTCGACAAACCATAAGCCCGGCGCTACAGTGAAAGGAGGGTAGCGCAGTCCGTCAGCTGACGGACTGCGGTTCGTCCCCCCATTGACAGCAAAAAGCCGCGGACCTAAACGACAGGTCCGCGCTACCTGCTTCATCGCGTTCACACCCGCATGAATATCGATGACGGCGACCATCCGAAGATTCGGAGGTAAAGCTCAAAATGGAAATGTGGGTTGACAATATTCCGGCCTTTTCCTAGACTGGCGGGCTTCGGCGCAGACCATCTGGAAAGTGTGTACACTTCGCCCAGCACCGAACGGGCGAGGGCCTCGCTTCAGTCCTCCAGGGAAAGTTTCCCGAAGCTAACTTCATTTCACTAAGGATGCGAACACATGCCCGGCATTATCAAGGAAAGGTTGTTTACCCCCGGACCGACCCCGCTGCTGATGGAGGCGCAGACCCGGACGCTCACCGCCACGCTGCATCATCGCACGGAAGCCTTTCGACAGTTGATGCGCGAATCACTCGAAAACCTGCGCTATTTCTTCAATACGAAGAACGATGTGCTGATTTTCACTTGTTCCGGTACCGGCGCGATGGAAGGCGCGGTGTCCAACCTCCTCTCGCCCGGCGAGCGTGTGCTGGTGGGCACGGCAGGCAAGTTTGGCGAGCGTTGGTTGGAACTAGCCAAGACATACGGGCTGGAGGCGGTGAAAGTCGAAGCGCCCTATGGACATCCGCTCCCTCTGGACGAGATGCAGAAGCGGCTCGAGTCCGACGGGCCTTTCCGCGCTGTCTTCGTTCAGGCCACGGAAACATCCACGGGCGTCAGTCACGACGTCAAGGGGCTGGGAGAGATCGTGCAGGCTTATCCGGAGACTTGCCTGGTGGTGGATGCCATCACGGGTTTGGGCACGACGGAACTCTGCCCGGACGATTGGGGTCTGGATGTGGTCATCGGCGGGTCTCAGAAGGCGCTCATGATTCCCCCAGGCTTGGCCTTTGCCAGCGTCAGCGAGAAGGCCTGGAAGCTCGTCGAGAAGTCCAAGTTCCCTCGCTACTATTTCGACTTCGCCAAAGAACGCAAGAATCTGGCCAAGGGTGAGGCGAGCTACACGCCGGCGACCACCCTGATCGTCAGCCTGCATGTGGCGCTCGCTTATATTCGTCAATTGGGTCGAGAGAATCTGATTGCCAACGCTGTCCTGCTGGCAGAGGCCACGCGGGAGGCGGCGAGGGCCCTGGGACTCAAGCTATTCGCCGCCCGCTCTCCCGCCAACGCCGTCACCGCTATCTGCTCACCTGACGGCATGGACTCCGGCTTGCTCGTCAAGGAAATGCGCGCGCGGTTTGGCGCCCTTGTGGCCAATGGCCAAGGCTCCATGAAAGGTAAGATCTTCCGGCTGGCCCATCTCGGTTACTATGACGCGGGCGACCTGTTTGCCGTGGTGGCAGAACTCGAAATCGCTTTGCTCAAGCTGGGACATAAGGTGGAGTTGGCGAGCGGCGTGCGGGCCGCGGAAGAAGTTTATTTGCGTCATAGCAAGTAGGGGAGGGCCTCCACGAATCTCAAATCTGAAATTTCAGATTTGAAATCCGCTTTCAGGAATAACCACCATGAAAATCCTCGTTGCTGACACCATTTCGGAACGCGCTGTAAAGCTCCTGCAAGGCGAAAGTTCCTGGGAGGTAGTTTACCTGCCCGGGAAGGCGAGCGGGTCGGTGGTGGACGAGATTCGCGACGCCGAGGCGCTCATTGTGCGCAGTGCCACCAAGGTCACCGCCAAACTGCTGGCGGGCGCGGAGCGGCTCACAGTGATCGGACGCGCCGGCGTCGGCGTGGACAACGTGGACCTGGACGCCGCCACCAAGCAAGGCATCGTGGTGATGAATACGCCGGGCGGCAACGCGGTCAGCGTTGCGGAGCACACGCTGGCGCTCCTTCTGGCTCTGGCCCGCCGCATCCCACAGGCCGACGCGTCCCTGAAGCAGGGCCGGTGGGAAAAAAAGAAGCTCCAGGGGATCGAATTGCGCTCCAAGACGCTGGGGCTGCTTGGTTTTGGCCAGATCGGGAGAGAAGTGGCGCGGCTTGCCCAGGCTTTCGAAATGGAGGTCATCGCCTACGATCCTTACGTTTCTTCACGCGTGGCAACAGAACTGAACGTCAAACTGGTTTCCCTGCAAGACCTCCTGAAAGCGAGCGACTTCATCAGCCTGCATGCCTCGGCAACGCCGGAAACACAGCACCTGCTCAATGCGCGGACCCTGGCTGAGACCCGCCCGGGGGTTCGGATCGTGAACTGCGCGCGCGGCGAGCTGATCGACGAGGCGGACTTGCTGGCGGCGCTCGAGAGCGGGCAGGTGGCTGCAGCCGCTTTGGACGTCTTCGCCCAGGAACCGCCCAAGGACCTGCGCCTGGTCAATCATCCCAACGTGATCGCTACGCCGCACATCGCCGGCGCGACGGAGGAGGCCCAGGAAATTGTGGGCATCCGCATCGCCGAGCAGGTGCGCGACTACCTGCACCTGGGAGTAGCGCGCAATGCCGTCAACATGCCCGCGGTGTCGCCCGAGGAGTTCAAGAAGCTGCAACCTTATCTCCAGTTGGGCGAGAAGCTGGGCGCTTTCCTGGCCCAGATTGCGGGCGAGCGGCTGGAAGAGGTCCACCTCAGCTACGACGGAGGCCTGGCGGAACTCAACACGCACCTGGTGAAGAATGCGGTGCTAAAGGGCATCCTCAAGCAAGCCCTCTCGGAAAAGGTGAACATCGTCAATGCGGGAACGCTGGCACAGGAGCGAGGCATCGAGGTGGTCGAATTGCGCAGCGCGCGCCGGGCAGCCTTCTCGAACTCGCTGGGCATCGCCTTGCGTACTGAACCCGTCAGCGGACGGGTCACGGCTCTGGGCATGGTCGGGCTGCGCGGTAACCTGCGGATCCTCGGCATCAACGACATTGACATCGAGGCGCCGCTGCGAGGCGTCATCCTCTTTATCCGCAACCAGGATGTTCCCGGGGTCATCGGACGCGTCGGCACCATTCTGGGCAACCGCCACCTCAATATCGCCAACTTCGCCCTGGGGCGCAACCAGCAGACTCAGGAAGCTATCGGCCTGGTCAACGTGGATGATCACATCCCCGCGGAAGTATTGGAAGAAATCCGCGCTATTCCTGCCGTGCGCGTGGCCCGCGTCGTCGAGATTTGATCCCGCAATCGCGGGACAAGTCCCCTCGCCATCGGGTCATCGGGTGATTTAGCGATTGAGTGATCGTGTGATTGTGTAATCCCGCTCTGCGGGACCAAAGAGATTCTCTGCATTCCCTCGATCCCGCAGCGCGGGATCACCAAATCACTCAATGGCTCAATGACCCGATGGTCGGATCGCCAGATGGCCAGATCGCCAGATGTCCCGATCGTCCTGGTCTTCGCTGTCGGGCTCACTTGTTTCGCGGTGAGCCCGCCCTGCGGCCCAGAGCACCTTACAGTCCGAGCCGGAAGGCGCGGTCCTCCGGGCGGCGGGCCCTCCTTAGCCCTGCGGGCGCCGGAGGGCGGGCCGCCGGCTAAAGCCGGAGTCCTCCGGGCCTACGAGTACTCCCTGCCGCGGATGGGAACGCTATTCCGCATCACGCTCTATAGCGCGTCGCAAGCTGAAGCCGGCAAGTCCGCGATGGCCGCTTTTGAGCGGGTCGAGCAATTGGAAGAGAGCTTGAGCGCTTTTCGCGACGAAAGCGAACTCGTGCGGCTTTCGCAGGAAGCGGTTTCGGCGCCCCGCTCAGTGAGTCCCGAATTGTTCTACGTGCTGGACAAATCGTTGCAGGTTTCGCGGTTGTCCGGCGGCGCGTTCGACGTGACGATTGGCCCGCTGGTCGAAGTGTGGCGCCAAGCGCGGCGCGCCAAGCGTTTGCCCGATGCGGCGGAACTGGCCAAGGCGAAGGCCGCGGTTGACTACCGGAACATCGAGCTAGACCCCCAGGCTAGGACCGTTTTCTTGAAGCGTCCCGACATGAAATTAGACCTGGGAGGAATCGCCAAGGGCTACGCCGCCCAGCAGGCCCTGGAGCTTTTGGCGGCGCGTGGCATGCGCAGGGCTTTGGTCGTTGCGGGAGGTGACATCACGCTGGGGGCGCCGCCCCCAGGAAGAGCTGGCTGGAAGATCGCCATCGACGATCCCAGTCCGGAAGGCCAGGCATCCCCCTGCAACCTGGTGTTGCACGACGTTGCCATCGCCACTTCCGGCGATGCCCACCAGTTTGTGGATGTGGGCGGGCAACGTTATTCCCACATCATCAACCCCGCGGATGGCATGGGGTTGAAAAACTCAGGCAGTACCACGGTGATTGCGCCTGACGGGACCATGGCTGACGCTTTGGCCACAGCCTTGTCAGTTCTTCCCGTCTCGGAGGGCCTCCGGCTGATCGAATCCGTCGAAGGAGCATCTGCCTACATCGTCCGCCAAAGCAGTCCCGCCTTGGCGGGATGGCGACGATTTTCATCTCGGCGTTTTCCCCAAGCCTGCGAAGACGTTCGGTAGGGCCGAACGGCGTTCGGCCCAGTGGTAGCGCAGTCCGTCATCTGACGGACTGCGGCTTTTCGGTTCGGCACAAGGAAGAACCGTCCGTCAGTTGACGGATTAGAGGACCCGCCCGCCATTAAGGTCGGCGGCGGGCCCTCTGAGCCAAAGTCGCCGACGCTCCAGAGCACGCCGGCGGAAATTGATTTGTCCTCTTAGACTTTTTCAACTCTTGGACTTTTTCGACCCCTCGGATGGGTCGAAGAAGTTGAAAAAGCCAAAGAAGTCGAAAAGACGACGTGATGACGCTGGCAATCATTTCCAAGCTGAAAGCCACTTATGCGAGACGCCGGAGCCTGATTATTCTTGCTGGCGGGATTCTCGTGGGATTTGCGATCCTGCTGGGAGGCAAAGCCGGCGTGGATTCCACTGCCACGGACAGATTCTGTGATCAAGCGTGCCACGCTCATCCCGAGGCAACGCAAACTTGGATAAAGTCCACTCACTTCACCACCAAGAGCGGTGTCGTCACGCATTGTACGGAGTGTCATCTTCCCGCCCGCGGTACGGAGTATTACACCGAGAAGGCGCGACTGGGGGCGAAGGACATTTATGGGAAGCTCTTCAAGAATGTCGCCAAAATCGATTGGCAGTCCAAGCGCAGCCTGGAGCACGGCATCACCTTCACCTACGACTCAGCCTGTATCCGATGTCATGCCAACCTGTTCAGCGCGGGACTGTCCCGAAAAGGAGTGGATGGCCACCTCCACTATCAGAGATCGAAAGCGAAAATGATGTGCATCAATTGCCACCTGGCGGTGGGACACTACCGGGGTAAGAAGGTCGAGCAACCCGAAGATCTGGCTGAGGCGGCGGAAGGGGAACTCGACAAGGCTTTCCCGCTCAACCCGGCAGGGTTCCAGAGCTATACGGAGGTGATTCCTGGCTCCGAGGTAAAGTTCAGAATGGTGCCGATTCCGGGAGGAACCTTCTCCATGGGGAGCCCCGAGTCCGAACCCTATCACCATTCGGATGAGGGTCCTGTAAGGACCGTACGGTTGAGTCCATTCTGGATGGGAAGAGCAGAGGTCTCCTGGCGAGAATACGAAGTCTATCTGGCGCAGCGGGGGATACGAGGCAGAGAGCGAGATGCGGCTGCTTCCTCTGCTCCCGATGCGGTGACTGGCCCGACTCCACCCTATGGCTCTCCCGATCAGGGATGGGGCCGAGGCGCACGGCCCGCAATTACCATGACGTACCACGCCGCCGTCAAGTATTGCGAATGGCTGTCTGCGATTACGGGAAAGAAATATCGGCTTCCTACGGAAGCCGAGTGGGAATATGCCAGCCGGGCCGGCACTACCACACCCTATTTCTTCCCCGGGGATCCTTCGCGCTTTACGAGGAGACGCTGGCTGAATCGCCTCTTGGGCGTTAAAACACAACCGATCGGCCAATTCGCCTGGTACCTGGAGGACAGCAACGAGAGGACCCATCCTCCCCATACCGCTCAACCGAATCCCTGGGGGCTGGTCGACATGCTCGGGAATGTTCGGGAGTTCTGTTTGGACTGGTATGATCCCGAGGGCTATGCCCAAGATGCGAGTTCAGGGGAAGCCGTGAATCCTCGCGGGCCAGCCACGGGAAAGGAGCACGTAGTTCGCGGCGGTTCCTACAGATCCGATGCAGCGGACTTGCGTTGCGCCGCGCGTGATCATACCCGAACCGACGACTGGCTGATGACCGATCCGCAGTCCCCGAAGAGCAATTGGTGGTATTCCGACTGCACGGATGTGGGATTCCGGATCGTCAGAGAGTACGAGGAGGGAAAGGCAGGAGAGCCGGCCAGGCAGGTTAGGTCGGAACGCCGGTAGTGGCTGTTCCCAACTCTGCTGTATGTTTCATCCAAAAGAAATAGAAGATTAGCGGGCACATCTGCCTTATAGTGTGCCGCGCGTGGTTCAGTCGGACCCCGGCATTATTTGAATTCAAAGGAGAGAGCGATGGAGGAAAAGAAGAAACCGGATGTTGATCGTCGCAGTTTTATCGGGGCTGTGGCCGTAGCGGGTGCGGGCGCGTTACTGACAAGTTGCGCCAAACCATCATATCAGCCGCCGCCGCCGGTCACGTTTATTGATAAAGCGCCGGATGGGGCCCTGCTCAAGGCTGGGGTGATTGGCTGCGGGCAGCGGGGAACAGGTGCGGCCGTTGATTTCCTGGCGGCCGGGCCCAACCTTAAAATTGTGGCTCTGGCCGACGTGCTTAAAGACCACCTGGACTTGTGTCGCCAGACCCTCGTCAAGGAGGCCCAGCAGCAAGTCGCCGATGACCGTTGCTTTGTCGGTTTCGATGCTTACAAGAAGGTGCTCGACACGGACGTGGATTTGGTGCTCATGGCTACCCCGCCGCATTTCCGTCCCCTACACTTCGACGCGGCGGTGGAGGCGAAGAAACATTGCTTCATTGAGAAGCCGGCCGCGGTGGATGCGCCGGGTGTGCGCACCGTTCTCGCGGCGGGCGAAAAGGCGAAGACTTATGGCTTGTGCGTGGTGGCGGGCACGCAACGGAGACATCAGCGGGAATACCTCGAGACCTACAACCGCATCTCCAACGGGGTGATCGGCAGAATTGTGGCCGCCAGTTGCCGGTGGAACGGAGGTCAACTCTGGTACGTACCGCGCAAGAAGGGCTGGTCAGACATGGAAGCCATGATTCGCGATTGGGTCAACTGGTGCTGGCTGTCCGGCGATCATATCGTGGAGCAGCATGTCCACAATCTTGACACGATTGCCTGGTTTACCGGCAAGTATCCCGTCAACGTTGTAGGTGCGGGCGGACGCGCGCGTCGCGTGACGGGTGACCAGTTCGATTTCTTTTCCTTGCACTATGCCTACGAGGACGGGATGCGGCTGGATAGCATGTGCCGCCAGATCGATGGCTGCGCCAACGACGTTTCCGAGTTCGTGATGGGCACGGAAGGCTCCAGCAACTGCCACAACACGATCTACAACAAGGATGGGATAGCGGTCTGGAAATATCAGGAGCTCGGGGCAGAGCCGGGCAAGTCGAAGTTCAACGCCTATAAGCAGGAGCATGTGGATTTCGTAACGGCGATCCGCAGGAATCAGCCTATCAATGAAGCAGAACAAATTGCGAAATCCACGCTGACGGCCATCATGGCGAGGACGGCGGCTTATACGGGCCAGGAAGTGACCTGGGACCAAATCATGGATTCCAAAGACCGACTTGGTCCGACGGAATATGCCATGGGCCCGGTACCCATTAAGGCGGTTGTGCCAGTCCCGGGAACGTCGGCGTACGCTGCACAGAACATGCGGAGTTGAGTCGACTGTCGCCGAGACAGCGCGTCCCCAGGTGTGCCTTGGAGGCGGCTCGAATTACGATTGCTCGTGTGCAGTTACGTCCGTCGCAGCGCCGGGACTACGGCTCGCCAAAGAGCTTCCGCAGATGACAGGGCGCCTGGGAGCTGCCCCGGTGCGCCGGGTAGCTGACTCACCTTCCCGCTCGCGGGAGGTTTCTCCGAGGTGGCGGATCTCCGGGCCAAGTCGAAGCGAGGGCCCCGCGTCTGGGTTTACAAGGTCCACACGAAGCGCGGGTGGGAATTCGATGAGTACTTCCGCTCGCGTACGCGTGGCCCTTACGAGATGGGCGATGAGGGCTGGATTCGCAGCGCCTCGAGCCTCCGCTGCCTGCGCGAAGAAGTGAAGCGCGGCGACCTGTTCCTTTGCTACGAAGTGGACCGCAAGCAATTGGTGGGGGTGGCGCGCGCCGCCTCCGACGGGCGCGACGTCGGCATGGGCTCGCTCCTCGATTTCTGTCCCCCGCGGGAAGCGGTGCGCCTGAAGAATCCGTTGCTGAGAAAACCGGACCTCGATCATATCCTCGCGTTCAGCCCTCACCGCGGAAGAGGCACCGTGCAGAGAATCGACCCCGATGAGTTCCGCCGCCTGCGCCGCCTCATGCTGAAGAAGAATCCCGCGCAAGCGAAAGCCTTGCGGCGGTTGGTCGGGTAAAGCTAGTGCCCTGCCCCATGTAGTGTTTGACAGCGAAGATGTTGACTCGACCCCCTGACCCCGGCCCTACTGCCCGTGAACTGACGGACCGGTGAGGCGAGAGCACAGGAGAGTGTTCGCCCAGAATATACTCCCCTCTCCCCCTTGGGGGAGAGGGTGTCCGTCAACTGACGGACCGGTGAGGGGGTCCCGTCGACATTCGTCATTGTCAACAATTGAGTGGGACAGGACACTAGCAGTCAGCGATCAGCCATCAGCTTTCAGCGAGCAATTGAATTTGTTGATGGCTGAAAGCTGATAGCTGACGGCCATTTGAGGAGGGACAATATGCAACGCTTTCTGAGCGGATTGCTTTTGGGGATCCTGGGATCGGTACTCATATTCGGCGCGCAGCACCGCGCCAGCGAGAAAATTGTTCCGCCGCAAGTCCTGATGGATAATGCCAAAGTGAAGATAGAGCGCTGGGTGCTCCAGCCCGGAGAGGGTTCACCCATCCACACGCATACCCTCGACCACATTTCCGTCATCATCCGCGGCTCCACGCTGCGCGACGTGGAGACCAGCGGTGTCACGAAAGAGGTCGTGCAAAAGGCCGGCAAGGTGGACTATATCCCCGGCACTGGACGTACGCATTCGTTTGCCAACGCCGGTAAGAGCACCTACGAGTCGATTGCCATTGAGCTCAAGTAGCGCAGAGTTGAGAGGCAACTCTGCGCTACATGTGCATGGGAGGAGCCTTGGGAAGCCGCCTGGCGCAGTTCTTCCAGCTTGAAGCCCACGGCACGACGCTGCACCGCGAGGCGCTGGGGGGCGTCACCACGTTCCTGGCGATGTCGTACATCGTCTTTGTGCAGCCGGGAGTGCTGGCGCAAGCCGGCATGGATTTCCGCGGCGTGATGGCCGCCACGTGCCTGGCTGCCGCCTTCTCCACCCTGCTCATGGGCCTTCTGGCCAACTACCCGGTGGCGCTGGCGCCGGGGATGGGGGAGAACTTCTTTTTTGTTTACACCCTCTGTGGTCTCGCCCCTGTCGGCTTTGGGTTGACTTGGCAACAGGCGCTGGCAGGAGTATTCCTGGCCGGCCTCTTGTTCGTCGCGCTGACGCTCTCCGGAATCCTTTCAAAGCTGGTGGACTCCATCCCCGCGTCGCTGAAGTGCGGAATTGCGGCGGGGATTGGCCTGTTCATCACGCTGATTGGTCTTGAGTATGCCAACCTGGTGGTGGCCTCGCCGGGCACGCTGGTGCGCTTGGGGGACTTTCGCCATCCCGTCACGCTGGTCAGTGCACTGGGCCTGCTGGTGACGATTGTGCTGCTCGCTTATCGGATTCGCGGAGCCATTCTGTTGGGCATTCTGGCGACTACCGGCATCGCGGCTGCGTTCGGACTGATCCACTATCAGGGACTTTTCTCGGCGCAACTCAACCTGAGCTCCGTCGTCATGAAGGCTGACCTTCGGGGGCTCCTCAGCGTCCACCCCGCCAAACTCGCCTCAGCGCTCTTTGTGCTTTTCTACCTGGCCCTGTTCGATACCGTAGGGACGCTCGTGGGTGTTGGGCAGCAGGCGGGATTGCTTCGCGAGGGGAAACTTCCGCGGGCTGGCCGGGCGTTATTCTCAGAAGCGGTGGGGACCACAGTGGGAGCAGGCCTGGGAAACTCGACCATCACTTGCTACATCGAGTCGGCCGCGGGCGTTTCCGACGGGGCGCGCACGGGCCTGGCAAACATGGTGACCGGGGCGCTCTTGCTCGCTGCGATGTTCTTCAGCCCGCTGGCCTCGATGATCGGGGGAGGCGTCAGCGTCAGCCTGGATGCCAGTCACAACCCCATCGTGCGCTACCCTACCCTGGCGCCGGCGCTGATCGTAGTCGGCTCGATGATGCTCAAAGTGATTCGGGAACTCGTCTGGGACGACCCCACCGAGTACCTGCCCGCGTTCCTCGTCCTGGTGGGCATCCCCCTGACCTTTAGCATCGCCAACGGGATCGCCTTTGGTTTGATTTCCTACGTGATTGCCAAGCTTGCTACCGGCCGTGCGCGCGAGTGCCCTCTGTTGGTGTACGTGTTTGCGGCCTTATTCGTAGTGCAGTTTCTGATTTTGTAGCGCGGAGTTGTTCTTCAACTCCGCGGCTCTTACTCGCCCCAGGGCGAAAAGCCGCAGACTTACAGAACAAGTCTGCGCTACACCCAAAGAAGAAGGGCCTTCCCGGAGGAAGGCCCTTGGCCAATTGCTTTGTGACCCGGCGTGGCTATTTTCCGGCCAGCGTCAGATCACTCCCCACGCCGGTGACAAAATCCCAACCCGTGGTCGCGCTGAACTTGCCCGCGTTCCCGGATTTGATATCGCGGAAATTAGTGGTGCCGAGACCACCATAGATCGTCCCCAGTTCCGTGGTGGAGCTGTTACTAAAGCTGAAAGCCGCATTCACGATGCCCGAAAGTGAAGGCGAAGAGACGCTGGTTCCACCAAAAACCATCCAGCCGCTCATGCCCCCGCAGGGGGTACTGTCGTAAACGGAAACGCCTGAGTTCGGGTCAGCGTCGAAGGAGAAATCGGGTGTGCCGCGGGCGGAGCCGACAATCGTCACAATGCCCTTCTGGTAGCCAGGCCGGGCTTCATACTTGCTAGGACCGCCACCGCTCCCGCTCCAGCCCGTTTCGGTGACGGTGGAGCCGCTGAAAGTCAGCGTCGTGCCTCCGGCAGAGACGACGTAGGGTGAGGCGCTGGGATAAATCGTCTTGCCGCCTGAATCGCCACTTGCCGCAAAGTAAACAACGTTCGAGCTATTGTTGAAGTGCCCGTCGTAGCTGGTCTCGCCCCGGAATTCGCTGCCTCCCCAACTCATGGAGACCTCGCCGGCTTTCATGGCAGGTGTATTCCCCGAAGCAACGTACCCGCCGGCATTCACAATCTTGGTCGCAACGTCCACGGCATAAAGCAAATCAGAGAAGCTGCTCGAGTTAGCTTCCACCAGCACGATCTGGGCGTTTGGGGCCATGGCGTGTGCCCATTCGATATCCAGGGCTGCTTCCTGCGCCCAGCCACAATTGGCGTTGGGCTTGACTCCGCCTACGGTCCCGTACACCTTTACGAAGCATGGGTTCAAGCCATTGCACAACCCGGAGCCTGACGAGGGCAAACCGAAGGTGCTCGAAAAGTTATCGAAATCACTCTGCGCAGTGGGATAGTCGTAGGCATCCACAATAGCAATCACTCCCGCCCCGCCACCGTTTCCAAGTGAAGGCGGCGAGGGAAGGTTGTACACCGTGCGAATGGTGGCGGGCCACACCCCGGAAGGCGTAATCTGAGGCTGTGGGCCCTTGGCGGAGGGGACGAAAATCAAGTGGTTCGTGTGCGCGCGCTTCCCGACGTGCTCAGGTTGTTCAACGGTGGTATCAGGGACGATTACCTTACCTCCCTGCGAACCGGGACCTTGCGCCACCGCGAGTCTTGCACCTGCGACGAGCCCTGCAACGACGACCACAAAAACAACTACCAAGCCTGCTATACGACTCTTCATCGGTAGCCCCCTATTTCTCGGTCTTTAATTTCTATGCCGTTGTGATAATGGCAGAAGCCCCACCACCCAGTTTACAGCGTAACACAAGGGCGTCACTAAGTGCAACAGTACTATGGTACTAAGCGGGGGAAGCCTGTCTCGTCTCCGCCCACTGCCTCGCACACCGGCATTCCACGGCCTGGAGCGTGGTGGGGTCTGAAAAAGGCTTCTCTTCGCAGGTCCAAGGGCTGGGGTTAAGGGTGTGCGCGAAAACTGCATTTCGGCGCGTCTTTCGTAGAGCCGGGCGGAACCCGTCCCGACCTTGTCAGGAGCCCGGCAACGCCCCCGTGGACGCGGCCGCTACGCGTAGAGCCGGGCGGAACCCGTCCCGACTTTGTCGGGAGCCCGGCAAGGCCAGGTCAGCCGAGTTTTCACCGACGCTCCCAACCCCCACTGAAACAGAGGAGGCGGTTGAAGGGTAAGGCTGGCGCCAGGGAACGGTTCGGCCGGTGATACGGTTTCGGAGGAGCTTTCACCCCGATCCCGAGCTTAAAGGGCTTTCGTCGCAGCGATTATATTCTTCCGCCTCCGGGATCGGGGCGGAGACATCGGTGACCTGAACTTCGGGATCGGGGTTCACCATATTGGGGCTTTCCTTACGCGAAAAACCGGTTAACATTGTAGGATACAGGTGGAACCTGTTGCGGCCCTTGCGGCGGCGCTCCGCCGCAGGCAGTCTCGATTCTTGGGGCGCTGGAAAACCGGGGCACTTGAAGGAGGCAGGAGATGGAATCGCCTGACGCCACTACGAACACTGCGAACTTGACCGATCTGCTGCGCGGGCTGACCCCGCTTCCCGCCGAGGCCATGCAAGACCGCGCGCAGCGCGAGGACCCCGCCTTGCTGAAAGACCTGCTGGAGAAAATGCTTTTAGTCCGCCGGTTCGAAGAGAAGGCGGCGGAACTTTACACGTTGGGGAAGATCGGCGGATTTTGCCACCTTTACATCGGCCAGGAGGCCGTGGCTGTGGGCGCGCTCTCGACCATCGGCCCCGACGACTACATCCTGGCGTCTTATCGCGAGCATGGCCATGCCCTGGTGCGGGGCATGGACCCGGGCGAGGTCATGGCGGAGTTGTGTGGAAAGCAAAGCGGCGTCTCGAAGGGCAAAGGCGGTTCGATGCATCTGTTCGACAAGCGCCGCGGCTTCCTGGGCGGCCATGCCATTGTGGGAGGCCAGATCCCGCTGGCAGCGGGCGCAGCCTTCGCGGCCAAATACCTCAAGCAGCCCCGCGTCACCCTTTGCTTTTTCGGCGAGGCCGCGGTGAATATCGGTTCCTTCCACGAGTCGCTGAACCTGGCAGCGCTGTGGAAGTTGCCGGTGGTGTTCATCTGCGAAAACAACCGGTTTGGGATGGGCACACCCGTTGAGCGCGCCTCTGCGCTTTACAACCTCTCCCAAAAGGCCTGCGCGTACAACATGGCACGCGCCTGGGTGGATGGCATGGACGTCCTGGCGGTGCGCGCATTGATCCAGGAGGCGGTGCAGCGCGCGCGCAAGGAAAACGCGCCCACCCTCGTCGAAGCCCGGACGTACCGCTTCATGGGCCACTCGATGTCCGACCCCGTACACGGCCACTACCGCACCAAGTCGGAAGTGGAAGAGCACCGGCACCGCGACCCCATCAAACTTTTTACGGCGGCTTTGGAAGCTATGGGCCTGATCAACCAGGCGTTTCTGGACGAACTGGACCAGAAGGTCCGCGATATTGTGGAAGAGGCTGTGGCCTTTGCGGAACACAGCCCGGAGCCTGACCCGCAGGAGCTGTACACGGACATCTATTCGGAGTGACGGGCAAGGAAGTCGACAGTCGGCAGTTCACAGTTGACAGGGAAAAACGAATTCCGTGGCTTCGCTCCTGCTTTTGACTGTTGACTGCCAACTGTTGACTGTTAACTCCCGACCTAGCGAGAGACCAACGGAGTTCACTATGTCCATGCTGACTTACCGTGAAGCCTTGAACCAGGCGATGCGCGAAGAAATGCGCCGCGACGAAGCCGTCGTGCTGATGGGCGAAGAGGTGGGTTTCTATCAGGGCGCCTACAAGGTGAGCAAAGGCATGCTGGAAGAATTTGGGCCGATGCGCGTCCTGGACACGCCCATCACCGAATTGGGTTTTACGGGCCTCGGCGTGGGCGCGGCCATGGCGGGCTTGCGCCCCATCGTCGAGATGATGACCTTCAATTTCGCGGTCCTGGCGCTCGATCAGATCGTCAATAGCGCGGCCAAGATGCTCTACATGTCGGGCGGGCAATTTGCTGTTCCCGTGGTGATGCGCGGCCCCGGGGGCGCCGGGCACCAACTCGCAGCGCAGCACTCCCAGGCGCTGGAGGCCTGGTTCTGCCACGTGCCCGGGATGAAGGTCGTAATGCCTTCCACTCCCGCAGACGCCAAGGGCCTGCTGAAAACTTCCATCCGCGACAACAACCCCGTCGTCTTCATCGAGTCGGAAGTCCTCTATGGAACGCGTGGCGAAGTCCCCGACGGCGAATACCTGATTCCGCTGGGTGTGGCGGATATTAAGCGGCCGGGCAAAGCCGTCACCGTCATTGCGCACTCGAAGATGGTGCTGGTGGCGCTCGATGCCGCGGCAGATCTGGAAAAGGAGGGCATCGACATCGAAGTCATCGATCCGCGCACGCTCCGGCCCCTGGATGCCGAGACCATTCTCCAGTCGGTGAAGAAGACGAACCGCGCCGTGATCGTGGAAGAAGGTTGGCCGTTCTGCGGCGTGGGGGCGCAGTTCGTTGACCTCATCCAACACCGGGCCTTCGACTATCTCGATGCTCCCGTGCTGCGAGTGACCGGCGCCGACGTGCCGATGCCTTACGCGAAAAACCTGGAACACCTCGCCTTGCCCGACAAACAGCGGGTCAAAGACGCGGTTTACCGGGTCCTGTACCGGAAGGCGCCTTCTGGCGAGGGACGCGCCTAGAAGAAGAATCCCGCCCGGGATCGGGTGATCGAGCCATCGGATGATCTGGCCATCGGGTGATTTGGTGATTGAGTGATTGCGTGATTGGGGACGAAGCGAAGCCTGGGCATCCGCTCAATCACCAAATCACTCAATCACTCAATGGCTAAATCGCTCAATCGCAAATGGCGCGATGAACCGATGAGCCGATGGCCCGATGAACCGACGAAACGAGGATCACCCATGCCTGTAAAGGTGCTGATGCCGAAAGGCAGCGATACGATGGCGGAAGGTAAAGTCCTGAAGTGGCTCAAGCGGGAAGGAGACCAGGTGTCGACCGGAGACACCCTGCTCGAGATTGAAACGGATAAGGTCGATATGGAAGTCGAAGCGATGGGCAGCGGCGTCCTCCGCAAGATTCTGATGGACGCCGGTAAGGTCGCCCCGGTCGGAGAACTGCTCGCCGTAATCGCCAAGCCGGACGAGGACATCTCCGCTTTGCTGAAGGGCGCGGTCGCGCCCGCTGCCACGGCCGTTCCCCCGCCAGCGCCCGCACCCGGGGCAACGGTGAGCCCTCCACCCCCCTCGCCTCCGCCGCCTCTCGCAACCGGCGAAGCAACCCCGCCGGCAGGCCCCGCACCGTCTGGTGAGTGGGTAGCAACCGGCCCGCAGCCCTCGGCTCCTGCCGCGGCAGCCGGCGGCCCGCCGCCCGAAGGCTCCCAACCGGCTCCCTGGCTGCCAGTTGGCTCTGGGCCGCAGGGCGGTCGTGTGCTGGCTTCGCCCCTGGCGCGCAGGATGGCCCGGGAAATGGGTCTCGACCTCGCCCGCGTCACCGGAACTGGCCCGGGAGGAAGAATCGTTCGCGAGGATGTGGAACGTACCACCACCCTTTTCGCCGCAGCGCGTGCGCCCCGAGCCGCGGCGGCGGCGACCGCCCCGAAACCCGCCCCTGCGCTCCTACGTCGGCCTGCCCTCCGACGCCCGCAGGGCTTAGGAGGGCCTGCCCCCTTGCCCGCAGGGCCGGAATACTACGATGAGCCCCTGAGCTCCATGCGGAAGGTGATTGCCACCCGCCTGGTCGAGAGCAAGGCTCCTGTACCGCATTTCTACCTCACTATTGAAGTCGACATGAAGCGGGCGCAGGAACTCCGCGCGTCCGCCAACCTGCTTGATCCGGAATTGAAGCTCTCCTACAACGACCTCATCGTGAAGGCCTGCGCCGCCGCGCTACGGCAGCACCCGGAGGTGAATGCTTCGTTTCAGGGCGAGTCGATCCGCTACCACAACCGCGTGCACATCGCTGTGGCCGTGGCCGTGGAGGGTGGGCTCATTACGCCCGTGATCCGCGACTGCGACCGCAAGAGCCTTCCGGACATCTCGCGCGAGGCGAAAGACCTGATCGCCCGCGCGCGCAACCGCAAGCTAAGCCCTGATGAATACGTTGGCTCAACCTTCTCCGTTTCCAATCTCGGAATGATGGGAATCGAAGAGTTTGCGGCGGTGATTAATCCCCCCGAAGGCGCGGTGCTGGCCGTGGGCGCCGTAATGGAGAAACCCGTGGTCGTGGACGGTCACGTCGCAGTCGGCCTGCGCTGCCGGATGACGCTTTCCTGCGACCACCGCGTCGTGGACGGCGCTACCGGCGCCCAGTTCCTCCAAACCCTCAAGCAGATTCTCGAAAATCCGGTCTACCTGGCCTTTTGATGTAGCGCTGGCCTCCAGCCGGTCCCGCATCGCTCAAGCTGCCCACCTTGGTTGAATGTTTGAGCAACGAGACAGGCGGCACTGACCTCCGTTCACTCGGAAAAGCCGCACCCAAGAATCCGGCTAGCGCATACTGACTACCCTCTGCCCGGAAAGCAATATGACTCTGCTTGCGTCTTCCTCGACTTGCTCTAAGTCAACAAGGTGCGAGACCGGTCACCTCGGGGGCCCGGCCTTACCCAGATAGCCCGTAATGAACACGCGACCCGACTCCCCGGGAATCGTCACCCAGAGGTTGACCGGCCAGGTCTTGTACATATCCTGGCCGCGCAAGCCTTGCATCAAGTTCTCCTTGAGGTCAGCCCGGGCATAGCGGCGGTTGGCCAACACATCGCGCAAAGGGAATGGATGGCCGGTCTCCACACGAAGTTCTCGCTCCGCCTTGTAGGGATTCACCACCACGACGCCCTCCTCAAAGATCCGGTAAAGCAACCCGTTGTATTCGAGAATTTCACTCTTCGGTGCTCCGAGGATCAGGCGATAGAGGAGCGTCGAATGTGCATCGGCCAGCGTGAACCAATCCGCCCAGGCATAACCAAACAACCGCGCGCAGGCATATGCGTAAAAGGCATCCTCGTCGATAGGGTTCGGCGTGTAGCCGCAGTAACTCAACGCCAGCACGGCCTTGCCTGCCTTCATGGCCGGATCAGTGTGCCGCTTCATCTTCTGTAGCTCCTCCCAATCCTGCCAGCGGTAGCGGCTGCTCGTCAGAATGAAGGACTCGAGCATGGACGCGTCGGCACTGCGCAGGTATTCCGGTTTCCAACTGCTGTTGAGCAGCACCACTCGGTCTTCGCCGTAAGACTTAACCAGATCGTAGATTTCTTTCTGGAGGGCCAGATAGACCTGGGCATTCGTCATGTCCGGATGCACGTGCTTGTGCTTGCCGAGCTCCGGCCCATAGCAATGCTTCTGGGCCGGGTCGTCTTCAAAGGCGCCGGCACAGTCCATGAAGACCCCGTCTTCGCCCATCTCCATCAGGTTCTTCACTGTGGCGAGCAGGGCTTCCCGATAGCCCACGGCGTTCGGACAGGACTGCAGTCCCACCGTGTTGCCGTGGTAGATCTCCTCGGAGGTGAAGGCATTCTTCCGCGGGTATCCTTCGGGTCCCATCACGACCCATTCTGGATGGAGCGTCAGATCCATGGCCTGATTGGCCGGAGACTCTCGCATGGCCCACCAGTCTTCCTGAATGAACTCGCCGGTTTGCTGCCGCCGCTTGATTTCGCGGTTGATGCCTTCGGCACTGTACATAACCCAAGCATTCACATAATTCGCCACCCGGACGCCACGTTTGTGCAACTTGTCGATGATTTCGCGGTTCGCCTGGACGGTGACGATGAGCGGCGTGCCAGCGACCCAGTCGAGCATCGGATCAGTCCAGACGGTGTACCAGCCGTTAAACATGCCCGCCTCGCGCAGCCACTTCGGCGCAGGCTTGCCGTAGTCGGCGGGCGTAGGGCCAGCAGTCTGGCCTAGACACGGCGCGGAAAATACCAGGATTAAGGTAAGCGCCAGCATTCTTCGTCGTATCATGTAGATGTCCTCCAGGGGATCCATGGTTCGGTAAGAGGAGCACACACTCCCGCGTCCCATCTTACGCGAAAAACCAGGCGCAAAGCGGCGGCTTTTCACCAGAGGTTGGGCTTTGAGGAAGAGGAACCAGCGAAAGCAAAGCGGCCTATATTCATTGGGTCGTGGTAGGGATACCAGTTGCCTGGTACCCCCCGCACGGATCCGTACATGCGCTCGTTAGCGCCTACGGCTCTTATCTCGGATACGTGGCGGCGAGACGATCCTCCGCCTGCTGCACACCCGCCAATCTCAGGGACACGCGAGCCCCGCTCTGTGTCGGGTGCGTACTAGATTGATGAGTGTTCTCCTTGATCAGCGGCCTTCCTTCCTCATTCTCCGCCAACGGTTTCCCGTCTTGGTTCGAATGATTTATCGGTACAAATACGCCGCTGTCCGACTCCTCGGCGACGTGCATGCGGTCCGTGTGGCGATCGCCTTCTCCGGCCGGCCTGCTGATGGCGGCCCGTCACCGGCGATTCGGTGTGGAATTTTCCTGAAGAGCCGCGGACCTCACACAGCGGACGTCCGCGCTACGCTTGCTGCGCTGCCGGATGACGCTTTCCTGCGACCACCGCGTCGTGGACGGCGCTACCGACGCCCAGTTCCTCCAAACCCTCAAGCAGATTCTCGAAAATCCGGTCTACCTGGCCTTTTGATGTAGCGCCGGCCTCTGGCCGGCAGCTTTTTTCTCCAGGCGCGATTCGCGAATCGCACTTACGGTAGCAGCGGTCTGTCCGTCAGGTGACGGGCTGCGCTACAGTACAGGCAGCGATCTAACATTTCAGATTGGAGATTCCAGATTGCTGCCTGCTGCGTTCTGCCTACCGCCTACTGCCTACTGTCTCTAAGCGGCGCGGGTGGCAGGGCGGCGCGAGTGGAAGTTGCCGATCAGGACCTTGGAAATCTCTTCGCGCTGGATCTGATTCGTGCCTTCGTAGATTTGGGTGATCTTGGCATCGCGCATGTATTTCTCGATGGGGTAGTCGTGCATATAGCCGTAGCCGCCGAAGATCTGCACCGCGTCCACAGTAACTTCCATGGCCACGTCGGAGGCAAAGCACTTGGACATGGCGGCGGCGAGCGTGGGGCGCTCCTTCGGCCGCGTGTCAATGTAGCGCGCGGCGGCATAAACGAGCGCGCGGGCGGCTTCAATCTTCATGGCCATATCGGCGAGCATGAAGCGCAGTCCCTGGAAAGAGCCAATCGGCGCGTCAAACTGCCGGCGGGTGCAGGCGTATTCGAGTGCCAGATCGAACGCACCCTGCGCAATCCCCAGCGCCTGCGCGCCCACGCCAGGGCGGGAAACATCGAACGTCCGCATCGCCGTAATGAAGCCCGTCCCCTCGCGCCCCAGGCAATTCTCCACCGGCACGCGGCAATCCTGAAAAACCAACTCGCGGGTGGCCGAAGCGCGGATGCCCAGCTTGTCTTCCTTCTTGCCAAAGCTGAATCCCGGTGTTCCCTTTTCCACCACAATGCACGAGGCGCCGCGCGGCCCTTTGGTGGGGTTCGTGAGCGCAATCACGGCATAGATTTCGGCTTCCCCGCCGTTGGTAATCCACTGTTTGGCGCCATTGAGAACGTAATGGTCGCCGTCGCGGAGGGCGGTAGTGCGTACCGCCGCCGCGTCCGAGCCCGCCTGCGGTTCTGTGAGCGCGAACGCTGCCAGGCGCTTGCCTGCGGCGATGTCTGGTAGCCAGCGGTGCTTCTGCTCCTCGCTGCCAGCGAGCATGATGGGGAGGGCTCCGAGCGCTGTCCCCGCGAAGCTGAGGGCAATGCCCCCGCAAGCCTTCGAAAGCTCCTCCGTCACGATCACCATGTTCATGATGGGCGTGCCGTCGGTGATGCCTTCGTATTTTTCATCGATGAAGACGCGGAACAGGTCCGTCTCCGCCAGGAGCTTCACAATGGGCCAGGGGAACTTCGCTTCGCGATCGCATTCCGCAGCGATCGGGCGGATTTCCTTCCCGGCAATCTCGCCCGCAAGGTCGCGAATGGCTGTCTGGTATTCGGTGAATCCATAGTCCATGATGGAACCTCAGGAGACAGAAGTCGAAAGCCCAAAGTTAAAAGTTGAAGAGTTGAAAAGTTGAAGAGTTGAAGAGTCTAAACCCGAACGCAATGAAATGGTGCCGCTGACTCTTGCTTTTGACTCTTGGACTCTTCAACTTTTCGACTTTCAACTGCCCTTCTCACGCTGCGCGCCCGAAGGGCTGACCGGGCGGGGTCTGAGTCTCAGGCGCATCGTTCCAAAGCGATGGCCGGAGCCGCCAGACCTCCCCCGCCTTCAGCACAAACCGGCAGTACTCCTCCAGGTCCCCGGCCCGGAAAGAGCTGACGTCAATCTCGCCGTCCAGCGAGCCGCGTTTCGCCGCGGCGCGCAGGGCCTTCAGCACGGGAAGAACACTGGCGTTCACATCGCGAAGAATGATCTCCGTCCGATCGCCCGAGGACACGATTTCGTAATCGCCTTGGGAGTAGAGTCCTCCCGGGGGCTCCAGCTCGGCACGAATCTCTTCCAAGGCGGTGGGGGCGGCTTCGAAGCTCACCGAGCCATTCAGCCGCTGGTAGGGCTCGAACACTACGGGCACAGCCTGGCCCTGGTACGGCTGCCACTGGGCACGCGAGTAGTCTGGGCGAGCCCAAGCGACAGTGAGGAAGCCGCCGTTCCAGACTTTGAGTCTGACATATTGTCCGCTTTGTTCGTCCTGATAGTAGAGCGCGCCACCAGGAATCTTGGCCCGCTCCGCCTCTGGAATGTCGCTCAAGAACTCCAGCAATTCGCCGGTAATCTCTCGAAGCGCCGGGGTGTCATCCGGCTGGACGTGACGGACCAACAGCGAGGAAGGATGGGAAGAGAATTCCAGCCAACTGGCCCCAACGCGTTCAAGACGACGCTGAGTCTCCTCGCTAAGGTCTCCTAGCTCAACAGACCCTGTACAACCCAAATGAGTGCGCAATTTTTCCCTCCTGCACCATACGGGACTGACACCGAGTCCGTATTGTCATGCTCAAAGGGACAATATAGGCACTTTCGGGGCCGAAGAGCCCTGGAGCGAAATGACAGCTTGTAGGATATTTTGTCTTCCTCTGGCTGGTGCACCTATGGAATCTAACCGCCAAAGTCTGCGCAGCCTGCCTGCGGCAGGCAGGCTCTTCGCACACATTTCACACCTATCACCCTTCTCGACCCTGAATTCTCAACTCTCGACCTTTGCCTCTTCGACTCCTCGACTTCATCGACTCTTCAACTTCTCGACTTTGGGCTCCCACATGCCGTCTACCACCTACCGTCTACCGGATATATAATGGCGAGCCTCAAGAGAGGACGAATAGGGGCGGTACCCGTCTAAGGAATCGCAGGAACAAAGGAGCGGCAATGAGGTTCTTACGCTGGATGTGGGTTGTGGTTTTCCTCGGTGGCGTCGCCGCCGCTGCACCCGGCCCGCAAGAGTGGTCGGTGCCGACAGTGATGAAGAAGCTGAGCAATGGGCTGGTGGTTGTGGTGTCGGAGGACCACTCCGCGCCCACCTTCGGCATATGCATCACCTATGGGATTGGCTTTCGCTTGGAGCCCGAGGGCCGGACGGGATTCGCGCATCTTTTCGAGCACATGATGTTCGAGGGGACGCCCAAGGCACCCAAGGGCACGTTCGACAAAGTCATCGAGGGTGGCGGCGGATGGGTCAACGGGGACACGCGCTGGGACTTCACTGAATACATCGAGCCCGCCCCGATCTCGGCGCTCGAACCTGCCCTCTGGCTGGAAGCGGACCGGATGAAGACGCTCGATTTTTCTCCCGAAAACCTCGAGAACCAGCGCAAGGTGGTGGAAGAGGAAGTCCGGGTCAATGTTCTGAATCAACCTTATGGCTTGTTCTTCGCCATTGATCTGCCCGGGAAGGCTTTTGACAAATTCCCAAACGCCCACAACTTCTACGGAGATTTCAAGGATCTGGACGCGGCCAAGATCGAGGACGTGAAAGCCTTCTACGAGCATTACTACGCGCCGAACAACGCGGTTCTCTGCATCGCCGGAGACGTCAACCCCGAGGACGCTTTCGCCAAAGTCGAGAAGTATTTCGGCGCCATTCCGCCGCGGCAAGTGCCGCCCAAGCCGGACGTGTCCGAGCCGCCCCAGACCGCCGAGCGTTCCGCCACCGAGCAGGACAAGCTTGCCACGGTACCGGCGCTAGCCATCGGCTATCGGATGCCGCCGCGCACTTCTCCTGAGGCGGTGGTGGGCGCGGTGGTAGGCGAGTTATTGCACAACGGCCAGGCGTCGCGCCTTTACCAGGCGCTCGTGAAGGAAAGGAAAGTGGCGCTGGAGGTCTCGGGAGGAGCGAATTGGCCGCTGGGTAATCCCTTTGAGTATGACGGGCCAATGCTCATGACCTCCTTCATCGTTTATCCTCCGAATGTCAAAGAAAGCGACCTGCTGGCCGCGTACGACGCGGTAATCGCCGACCTCTCCACCAAAGGTCCGAGCCAGCCGGAACTGGAACGGATCAGCGCCAAGATGCGCTCGGACTGGTACAGCCAACTGGAGATTCCTATTAGCCGCGCTTCGGTGCTGGCACACGCCACGCTGTTTGATGGCAATCCCCAGCGCGTGAATGAGATTCCTGACGAACTGGCCAAAGTGAGGGCGGATGAGGTCAAGGCCTTTGCCCGGAAATATCTGGTTAAAACCAATCGTACTTATATCAATCGTCTCCCTGCGCCAGCCTCGGAGAAGCAAGCCGAAGGCGGCGAGTCCCGTTCCAACTTGGTCCGCATATGTATTACACCTACGTTTTGGTCAGCTTGCAGGACGGAGAATGGTACACCGGTGCGGCCTCGGACCTGAAAGCGCGCCTCAGGGAACACGAGCGAAGCGAGGTCACCTCGACGCGCTTCCGCCGTCCATTGCGGCTTATCTACTACGAGGCCTGCCTGGAGGCCGCGGATGCTTATCGCCGCGAGAGATACCTGAAGACAGGGAAGGGTAAGCGATACCTCCGACAGAGGCTGAAAGCTTGGCGGACCCAATTTAGCGGAGAAAAGTTGGAACGGGACGAGAAAGGAGCTTTCTGATGGCCCGTCGCACGCTTACGATCTCCCTTCTGGCTCTACTCACTTTCTCGCATGCCCTGGCGGCGGAGAAGGAGAAACCTCTTCCCAAGGAACTGCCACCCTACGGCGAACTGAAGCCGTTTCAGGCCCCCAAGGCCACTGCTCGGAAACTGCCGAACGGCCTGACGGTGTGGCTGGTGCCCAGGCCCGGCTTTCCCAAAGTTGCCCTTGGCGTGGCGGTACGCGGCGGCAAAGCGGCGGATCCAAAGGACCGCCCCGGGCTCGCAACGCTTATTACCTCCACCGTCGACCAGGGAACCAAAACACGGACCGCGAAGCAGATCGCCGAGGAACTTCAGGCGGCGGGTGGTGACTTGTCGGGAGACCCAGGCGCTGACGACATTATTCTGTCCACCAGCGTGCTCTCTTCCAAGGTGGAGGCGGGGCTCACCATCCTTGCCGACGTCCTTCAGAATGCAACTTTCCCCGACAGTGAGGTGGATCTGGGCAAGCGCAATGCCTCAGACCGGCTCAAGTCGAATGAGGCTGATCCTTTCTTCCTGGCGAACCGTGCCTTGGTGAAGGCGGTTTTCGGCGAGCACCCTTACAGCGTGATCTCGCCCACGCAGGATTCAATCACCAAGACAACCGCCACAGAGCTGCGCCGCGAGTACGCTCGTCGCTTCCGGCCCGACCAGGCAGTCCTAGTTGCCGTCGGAGACTTCGAGGCGGAGAAGTTGATGGCCTCCGTTGAGTCTCTGCTGGGGAATTGGGCGGGGCTGGCGGAGCCCCCGGTCCCGCTCGCTGAAAAGCCCTCAAAAGCCGCGCCGCACGCAGTGTTCATGGTGCCTCGCCCAGGCTCCGTGCAGACCACCATTGCCCTGGGCAGTATCGCCCCCACCCGTGGTCACCCCGATTATGCCGCTATCCAGGTTGCCAATGCGATTTACGGCGGCATGTTCGGTTCCCGCCTGACCCTCAACATCCGCGAAGACAAGGGCTACACGTACAGCCCCTTTGCCTTTATCAGTCCGCGCCGCGAGGCGGCAGTGTTTCAATCGTGGGCGGCGGTGCGCAATGAGGTGACCGGCCCAACCCTGAACGAAATGAGTTACGAGCTTAACCGCATGGCTACCACCGCCCCCAAGGATGACGAGGTCACTCATGCCCAGCGCTACCTGATTGGGACCCGGGCGATTGAACTTCAGGCCCAGGATGCCGTGGCGCGGGAACTCGCGCGCCTGTGGGTCTTCGGGCTTCCATGCGAAGAGCTGGGGGCCGAGAGCGAACGAATTCAGAAAGTGACGGCGCAAGAAGTCGCCGTGACGGGCGGCAAGTATTTCCCTGCCGCGCGCCAGACCGTTGTAGCGGTAGGAGAAGAGAAGGTCATCAAGGAGCAGGTTGCCCCGTTCGGAATCGAGATCAAGGCGGCGCAATAAGCCGTCGCGCTGAGTTGTGCTTCGAACTCCACGCAGCGCAGCGAGATCTCCGGCGACGGGCCGCTCTCACGTTGGGCGGAACGCCGCTACCCCTGATTCGTCGCTGCCTGGGGGCTGGGAGAGGGAGCAGTGACCGCTGCGGGCTGGATAGCCAGCTCCTCGGGCATGACGATCCAGGCGATGAGGTAGCCGATCAGGCCCCAGCCGCCCACCAAGGCCAGCATCACCCAAATGATGCGCACCAAACTGGAATCAATATCCAGGTATTCCGCGAAGCCGCCGCAGACACCCGCGATCTTCTTGTCGGTCCTGGAACGCGCCAGTTTCTTCCGCGGCATCGCGGAAGCAAACATGGCGGCGCCGCAATGGCAGCAGAAGTTGACACGCTGCGCATATTCTCTTCCACATTGGGGGCAAAACATCCCATCACCTCCGGCACCGTTTGGCTCTATTTTTGATTACGCTGCTTCCTCTCGCAAAGTTCCCATGCACCGCCTCCCCGTGGGGATTCCTCCGTTACGCTTTAGTCAACCCTTAACTGAAGGAATTCTCTTCCTTGCGAGCCGTTTTGAGGTAAGATGCCGCCAGCGGGCTGGAAGGCTTTGGTCGTGCGAATTCGAACGAGCAAGCTGAGAGGCCGCGGAGAAACCTAACGCATGGTCTGGCGAGCCGGGAAACCCCTAAAGGTCTTCACGAGCGGCGCGTCCCTGCGGCGGCGGGTGGCTTACAGCCTGGCCCTCGTGCGCTTGATCCTCGTCCCCGTGATCTTGCTGGCTGTCTACTACTTATTTGCCATGGGCTCGATCGTGGACCGCATCGTGAGCGAGGACGCTCCCGTGGCCACCCTGGCGGAACGCGTTGCCTTGCAGATGATGGACGCCCGCCGCGCCGAGCGGAATTACTTCCTGCTGCACGACCCGGTGGAGATCGAAGCCAACCGCCAGTTCCTGGCCAGTCTCAACCGGACTCTGATCGAGTGCCGCGAACGTCAGCCCGAGGAACGGCCGGCGATTGAAAAGATGCAAGGCCTGGCCACGCTTTACCACCAACGCTTCGAAGAAGCAGTCTTGCACGCCGGCGACACCACCCAGGCGCCGGTGGAGCGTCTGCGGCACGTGGTGCGGGCCTATCAGAAGGACCTGGACGAACTCTTGAAGCATGGCGGCGGGCAGAGCCGCGGCCAATTGATCAAGGACCTCCGCACCCGGGTCGGCTCGTTTGACGCTGAGGTAGCGACAACTTTGGAAGCCGAAGACCCGGACTTTCGCCGGATCTCGCAGGAACTCCGCACGGCGAGCCAGGAGATCATCGACCACGCCAATGAGTTAGAGAAACGCAGTTGGGACCGCGTGAACCACGACCACCAGGAGGCACGCAATCTCGTGCGGCGGGCGGAGTGGGTGTTGGTCATCGTCTCGGCCCTGACGATCCTCTTGAGCGTTTGGGTCAGCTTCACCTTGCCGCGCCAAGTGGTGAAACCTCTGGCGAACCTTAAGGAAGCCGTGGACCACGCGACCGCCGGCAACTACGAGATTGAGCTTGATGTGCAGGGTGAAGGTGAGGTCGCGCAACTCGCCAACAGCGTTCGCAACCTGATCGCCCACGTGCGCGAGAAGAAGACAAATGCAGGACGCCCGGCCTAGTGCCGTCCCACATAAATGGGCCTAACCATCATACCTTGCGCGTTGCCTAACGCCAGGAGGGCGGGCCCTCCTGAGCCCTGCGGGCCTCGGCCCCGGCCGGGCCGTGGGCGCCGGGGGCGCCGGAGGGCGGGTGACGGACAGACAACTGCCCCGCATGGTTGGAACGGGACGAGCGCCTCGCGGCGGTTGGTAGTGACGCATTTTGGTTTCGTAGCGCCGGGCTTTAGCCCGGCATGTGCCGCCCTGAAGGGCGGCGCTACATCAAAATGAGTCACTACCCGGCGGTTCGGACACTTGACGAATCCGAAATTTCCAGTTATCTCTGTTAACCGCACCACGATGAGAGCAGCTTTTGTGAATTGAGGAGACAACGCGCTATGAAGGGCAAACCGGAAGTTCTCGAAGTCCTGGCCAAAATGCTGAAGGAGGAACTTGGCGCCATCAGCCAATATTTTGTCCACGCGGAGATGTGCGAAAACTGGGGGTACGGCCGCCTGAGCGCACATACCAAGAAAGAATCTCTTAATGAGATGCAGCACGCCGAGAAGCTCATTGAGCGCATCCTCTTTTTGGAGGGGACGCCCAACTTGAACGATCTGCCCAAGCTCAACGTCGGCAAGGACGTGAAGGAACAGTTCCAAAACGATCTGGCCTTGGAGAAGGGCGCGGTGAGCGATTACAACGCCGGCATCGCCACCTGCCGGAAGGCTGGGGATAATGCCTCAGCCGATTTTCTGCAGGGCATCCTGGCGGATGAGGAAGGCCACGTCGATTTTCTGGAAGAGCAGCTCGGCCTCATCGAGCAGATCGGTTTGCAGAATTACCTCAGCCAGCAGCTTAGCGCATAGCTGGCGGCTGGCATCATCCTCACGCAGTGGGCGCGGCGAGAGTGTTCCGCCGCGCCACACGCCTGGCCCGGCCAGCCTCTTCCTCATAGGTTGCATCTCGCTGATATGCGACGCAGCCCGCAAGCCGCCCGCGAAGCGGGGATAGCCTCACTTCTGGCGAGACCACGGGCTGCTAAGACCCCGGCGCTACGGCGACGGACCTGAAGAACCCGTCAGTTGACGGGCTCCGCTACCGGCTGCACTGCGCCGGCGAAATGAATTGTTCCGACGGAAGCTGCTGACGTATACTTTGCTTGTGCCACTTATGAAAGCTATCGATCTTCCGGGTGAGATTGACGACCAGCACCAGCTTCACGCCCAGGTGCCGGAGGGCTTTCCGGTCGGTTCGGTCCGGGTGATCGTTCTGGCCTCCGAGGAAGACGAGGCCGGCTGGGCCTGGGCGGCTGGCGTCGCCTCCGAATGGTCCGCGGAATTGAGCGACCCCAATCAGGACATCTATACCCTGGACGACGGACAGCCCGTAAATGCGCCCCGGTGAAATCTACCTCGCGAAGTTCCCATTCGGGAATGCTCCGGGAATGAAGCTTCGTCCGGTGCTCTTGCTGACTGGCCCCATAGGCACTGTCCCGGAGGTTCTGATCGCTTACATCTCGATTGAGGCCACATATCACACCGAGATGCCTCGGTCGCGGCGCGACTGTATGGCTTACCGCATCTAGGCGATAACAGTTGGAACGGCACTCGTTGGCGTCGCGCGCGTGGATCGCTGATCCTTGGCCTTGCGGTTGACGGCGCGTAGGAACTTCTGGTCCATCAGCACGTGGATGACCTTCATTCCTTCTGCCCCTCATTCGACGACACATTCCATTGTTAATCACGCTGTGGGGCCTGTCGTGTACTGGGCGGCTCGTCCATATCCAATCTGTGCTGTCGTCGTCTTTCAATCACTGAATGACTCAATCACCCGATCATGTAATTCCTCAACCTTTGATCACCCCGATCGGCTTGAGCCGCGCCACGCGCCGGGCGAGCCCGGCGTTGTGGACGACGTCAATCACCACGTCTACGTCCTTGTAGGCCTCCGGGATTTCCTCGGTGATGCCGTCGCGCGTTTCCGCCCGCACGATGATGCCCTGCTCTTCCAGGCGTTGCCGGGCATTCTGCGCGTACGCAGATTTTCGGGCGGCAGTGCGGCTCATCAAGCGGCCTGCGCCGTGGCAGGTAGTCCCGAAAGTCTCCGCCATGGCGCCTTCGGCTCCCACCAGCACATAGGACGCGGTACCCATCGACCCGGGGATCAGCACCGGCTGCCCGACGTTCTGATAGACCTCCGGCACGTCCGGATGGCCCGGGGGAAAGGCGCGCGTGGCTCCCTTGCGGTGGACCATCACCTCCCGTTCGCGCCCCTCCACCCGGTGCCGCTCCAGCTTGGCGATGTTGTGACAAACGTCGTAGATGACCTTCAGTTCCTCTTTCTCGCCGAAAATACGTTTGAAGGCCTGGCGGGTGAAGTGAGTGATGCCCTGGCGATTGGCCCAGGCGAAATTCGCCGCGGCGCGCATCCCCGCCAGATACGCTTTCCCTTCCGGAGAATTCACCGGCACGCAGGCCAATTGCCGGTCGGGCAGCTCAATGTGGTAGCGCCGCATCGCGTCGCCCATCTCCCGCAGGTAATCGGTGCAGACCTGGTGGCCGAAGCCCCGCGACCCGGAATGGATCATGAGTACGACCTCGTGCTCATACAGCCCCAGCGCCTGCGCAACCTCCGGATCGAAGACCTGCTGGACGTACTGCACTTCCAGGAAATGGTTGCCCGAACCCAGCGTCCCAATCTGCGGCAGGCCGCGTTTCTTGGCGTGGTCGCTGACGGCTTCAGGCTCACCGCCATCGATGGCCCCGCTTTCCTCGCAGTGCGAGAGGTCCTCGGGATAGCCGTAACCCTTCTCCACCATCCACGCGGCGCCTTCGGCGAGCACGCGGTCGAGGTCCTGGTACGAGATCCGGATAAAACCTTTCTGCCCCGCGCCCGAAGGGATGTCGCGAAAAAGCTGATTGACCAGCTCGCGAATCTTGGGCCGAACATCGTCCACGCTCAGCGAACTGCTGAGCAAGCGGACCCCTCAATTGATGTCGAAGCCGACGCCGCCCGGCGAGATCACTCCGCCCTCGCCCGGGTCCGTGGCCGCGACGCCGCCGATGGGAAAACCGTAGCCCTGGTGGATGTCCGGCATGGCCAGCGACCGGCCCACAATCCCCGGCAGCATCGCCACGTTGATCGCCTGCTCGAGCGAGAGGTCCTTGAGCAAGTCTTTAAGCAGCCGTTCGTCCGCGTAAATGAGCGCATCGGTAAGCATTCCGGGCTTCGTGCCGCGCGGTACCAGCCAGCGATAGTCATCGAGTTTTTGAAGTTGGTGCATCTCAAGAGGCATAGCGCCTCCTTCCGTCTGTCAGCAAGAGAATCTACAACCTGAATTATATCAGGGCTGAGTCGCAGGAGTCTCTTTCAGTGTGGGGGATGCGCGGAGGCCGTGGTCCGCGGCGTAGCGCCGCCCTTCCGGGCTGGGGGTTTCCGTAGCGGGGCCCTTTAGGACGGCACAGGCCACCCGGAGGGAATCGGACGACCGCACCGCGCAGCCACCACGCGCTCGGTGTGCCATAGGGATATCGTGGATTCGCCGACCCGCAAAAGGCCCACGGCATCCCGCAGAGCGGGACCCTGCCGTGGCTACACAGTTCTGGAATTCGGTTGGTGGCGGCTACGAGCTACCCTTGATTAACTCCACCCTGGCGCGGTGCCCGGGCGCCGCGGCCAGCGCCCGGTCACAGGTCACGAGGCGGGCGTCCAGCACCTCGGCCAGCGCCACATAAGCGGCGTCGTAGGCGGTCAGATTGCTGCGCAGCTCCCAGATGCGATGAAGAAATGGCTGGTGGGGGTACCGCTCGAGAGGAAAGTCCGCCAGGTCTTCGACGGCCTCAAATCCGCGTTCCGGTGAGATTTCGCGGGCAGCGGCATACCGCCGCAACGCCTGCGTAATCTCGAGATCAATCAGGTGGGGGGCGCATAGGGTTTCGCCGGCACGGAACAGACGCCGACTGACGCGTGGCGCCGCCCCGGTCTGGAGCAGAACCTCCAGCAGGGCGGAAGCGTCGACAACGATCATCGCTGGTTCCTATCGGCACGAATGAGCTGCGCCGGAGCGACCCGCGGACGGATGCGAGCGCGGCGGGCCAGCCGCGCCTTCAATTCTTCATCCGTAGGTCGGTCTGCGATGCGCGCGATTTCGCGCAGCAGGTAGTCAGAGAGAGACTTGCCATCGACCGCCGCGCGCGCTTTCAGCTTGCGATGCAGCGGATCGGGCACGTGACGGATTTGAATCATCGCTGGCATGTGCAAAACATAGCTCCATGTGGCGCACATGTCAAGCCTAGCGGCCCTGCCCCGATCCGTCGATGAAGGGGAGCGACCCGCCAAGGCGGGACTGCGCACCGTCCCGCAGAGCGGGACCATGCCGTGGCTACACGCTCGGTGTCCGCGCGAACCCCGAATTCGGGGTTGCAGCGTGGCGGCTCTCCTCCTATACTCTCGGCACTGCTCGAGTTGAAAGGAGGACCTATGGCTCCAATTTCCCGTCGCGAGGCTGGAAAGCTCTTGCTTGCCGGGTCGGCGGGCCTGCTGGCGGCGCGCCAACAACTGTTGAGCACGGATTACATCAACTCGGTGGTTCGTGGCGTACAGATTGGCGCGCAAAGTTATTCGTTTCGCGACCGGCCCCTGGACGCCTGCCTGGAAGCCTTCCGAACCGTGGGCTTGGGCGAGTGCGAGCTCTCGGATGGGCACGTCGTGCCTCAAGACTTGAAGGCGGAGGAGAGCCGCAAGTGGCGACTGACCGCACCGCTCAGTTACTTCCATGAGGTGCGGGAAAAGTTCGATCGCGCCGGAGTTCTCCTCTACGCTTTCACCTGCGGCTTTCGGAAAGATATGACCGATGCGGAGATGGAACGCGTGTTCCAAATGGCCCGAGCCCTCGGCGTGCGCTACATGACCTCCTCGGCCAACGTCAGCGTGGCGCCCCGAGTGGACATGTTCGCTCGAAAATACAAGATCATGGTGGGCTTTCACGGCCACGACCAGACCTCCAACCTCGACGAGTTCTCCACCGCCGAGTCGTTTGCGCGCGCCATGAAGGGCGCGTCAAAATATATCGGGGTGAACCTGGATATCGGCCACTTCACCGCCGCCGGGGGCGATCCCGTGGAGTATATCCGCCTGCACCACGACAGGATCGTCGCGCTCCACATCAAGGACCGGAAGAAAAACCACGGCGCCAACCTGCCGTTCGGCCAGGGCGACACGCCCATCGTCGCGGTGTTGCGGCTACTGCGCGACGAGCGCTGGAAAATCCCCGCCAACATCGAATACGAGTACGGCGAGGAGATCAAGGGCCTCGATACCATCGCCGAAATGAAGAAGTGCTTCGAGTACTGCAAGCAGGCACTGGAGACCTAGGGGAAGACAGCGGCAGGGCGCAGCATCCCCCTCGGGCTGCATTCTCAGCTCTTCGTCCGCTGGCTCGCGTGGCAAGGCAGCCGGTGGGCCTACGGGTGCCGTTCCAACTATGCGGGGCAATTCCTCGGCCCGTTCCCGGCCCACGACGCCCTGGAACCTGCGGCGGGCCGGACGGCCGGGGCGGGCCTCGCCAGTCACCCGCCCTCCGGCGCCCGCAGGGCTCAGGTATGATGGCGAGGCTGATTTAGTTGGAACGGCACGGGTCTGGGGTTTGGGCTGTCCGTCGGCTGACGGACTCGCGCTGCGCCGTGGCCAGTTGCCCGAAGACCGCCTCCAAAGCCTCCGCGGCCCTCTCGGGGGCGTGCCAGTGGAACATCTCAGGAAGCTGGAGGTCCTTTTTGACTTGGACGAGGGACTTCCCCTGCTTGATGCGCGTTTCTACTTGCGCCACGAGCCACTCGAGAAACCCGCGGAATTCAGCAAGTTCCCTTTTCCCGCCCGGCGCGCCATGACCGGGGACGTATGTGTCCACGTCCCAAGCTTCCACCTGGCGAAGCGTTTCAATCCACCGGCGAACGTCCCGCGAGCCCGTACGCGGGAAGTATTGGTTTTGGTAGAGTTCGCCGAGGAAGAGGACTTTGGCTCCCGGCACATAGACCGCCGCATCCTCGGCTGAGGGTTCCTGGCGGGGCAGGCTCATCAGCCGGATCTCCTGCCCCCCCAGCCGCAGAGTCCTTTCGTCCTCGAAGGTCTGAGTCGTCGGCGTGACGTGGAAGCCGCGCATCCGCGCCTGGAGGCGCCAGCCCTCTCCCTCCTCCAGACGACGCGCCAAGTCCTGCCGATACTGGCGCATCGCCGCCTGCGCCGCCGAAGTAGAAATCAAGGTCGCCTGTTGGTCAACGAAGACTTCGTTGCCCAGCATCTGTTCGCCGGCGGAACTCGTATTGATGACGTAGCGGACGGGCGTTTCCGTCCGCCGGCGAATCTCATACAGCAACTCACGTGCATGGAAGGGGTTGTTGGCGGTATCCACCACCACGACCCCCTCCGGCGTCAGGACGAAGCCCGCTGTCCCCGCCCGGGTGAATTGCGGGTCGGCCTCCTGGTCGATGACGTCGTCAGGGATCCAAACGAAGACGTTCGGCTTGACCTCGCGGACTTCGTATAGGCCGCTGGCCGCGAAAAGAGAGCAGGCAGTAGGCAGAAAGCAGTAGACAGTCAGCAGAAGGCAGAAGGCGAGAATAGGTGTCAGTCGCCCCGCCTGCGGCGGGTCAGGTGCCGGCCGCAAGAAGCCAGGTGGCAGGAGAGGGGTGGCAGGGGACGGGGAATTCCAGAAGAAAGAGAGAGCCCTTGGATGCCGCGCCAAGAGCAGCGCACGAGCGCCTGCGCCGCCGGCGTCCTGGATTTTCACCTCTGCAGCGTTCGACTTTTCGACTCTCAACTTTTGACTGTCCTCAAATATCCACATACACTTGCGCGCGCCAGTTGTGCGCCGTCTTTTCCAAAGCGAGCTGGTGATACGTGATGGCCTTCACCAGCAGCTTCAACTGGTGCCGAGCCGGATCGAGTTTCTCCCCGCGGCCACGCGCGCAAAGGGAATTCTCCTGAAGCGTTTGCACTGCAAAGTCACGGAACAGCCAGCCCTCGGCATCATGCAAGTACAAAATCTCGCTCAGCCAATTCACCAAAAGGTCCGACGGGGCCGAGGCTCGCGCCTCGATCGCCACATCCTCGCGCGGCTCAATCGACTCCAAATCGACCACCAGGTGCATCAGCGCCCGGGCGGCGTTCGCGAAGACCTCTTCCCGAGTAGCGCCGAAAGCCTCAAATCCGATGTCCGCCGTATGTTCGAGAATACGAAAAGGCTGCATGATCAAGCCTTCAGCTCTCAGCGGTAGCGCGGACCTGTTTTGTAGGTCCGCGGTTCGTTCAAAGGCCCCCACCAAAGAGCCGCAGACGTAAAGAGCACGTCTGCGCTACGGTTGCCGTTGGTTGACCGCCCTGCCCGTCAGGTGACGGGCGGGTCACCATAATACTGAAGCCGGGCCAATTTGTGTAGGCAGTCGGTAGAGTCGGAAAGCCGATGAGTTCAAACCCGAACGTTAGGGAATATCGTCGCTGACCCGCTCTTTTGACTCTTCGACTCTTCAACTCTTCAACTTCTCGACTCTCAACTCTCGACCGCGGGCCAAGAGGTCAATGGATCAATGAATCAATGAGCCAACGGGACAATTCGCTGGGGTCTTCGTTAGGGCTGGATTTTTCGCGGGCCTTTGATTACGATGAGCGGCACCAGAGCGCAGCGCTATGTCCTCCAGGTTCGATTTCGACGTTGCGGTCGCCGTGGGTTTCGGTGCGGGCATTTTCTGGTTCTTCAAAGGATTCCGCGTTTATCGCGAGTACCGCGTCCTGGCCGACACCCCCGAAATGCCCATCCGCAGCATTGCTATGGGATTGGTGGAGATACATGGAAAGGGTCGGCCGGCTGCGGAAACCCTCGTGAACGGCCCGGTCAGCGGGACGCCCTGCCTGTTCTACAAGGTCGATATCGAGCGGTGGGTCAAGGACAAGAAGGGTGGCCATTGGAGCCACTACAAAACGGATGCCAACGGCTTGCCGTTCTATCTTGAGGACGGTACAGGGAAGGTTCTGCTAGATGCCCACGGCGCAGAATATGACTTGGTCCAAAGTTCCCGGCGAGAAACCGGCGGCCTGGGCAGCGGCGTGATAAGCCTCTTCGGAGGGGGAAAGTCCACATTACCGGGCGGCAGCACGGTGATTGCCGGTCAGGATCTCCTGGCCTACGTGCAGAGTGTCGGCAGCGGGACGGGCACTTCTGTCTCGGGGGCGCTGGGAGGGCTCTTGACGAGCGGGAGCATCAGTCTGGGTGGAACCTCCACGGGAAGGTACCGCCTGACGGAATACTGTATTCTTCCCGACCACTGGTACGACGTCACCGGCACGTGCGTCGAGAATCCTTCCCCCAAGGACGAACACGACCGGAACCTGATCAGGAAGGGGGAGAACGAACCCACCTTCCTCATTTCCTGGCGAAGTGAAAAGGAAATCGAGCGCACGCTGCGCCGGCGAGCGCTGCTCCACATTTTCGGGGGCGCGGCGCTCTCGGTCGCCTGCCTGGGCATTCTTCTCGCCCGGCGGGGCTGGCTCTGAGCGGCGGCAAAGGATGATACGATGGGCATAACAATTCTGCTTGGGCTCGTGATTCTCCTGGTGGTGGCTGGCCTCCTCATCTACTTCATCACCATTTACAACAGCCTGGTCCGCCTGCGGAACGACATCGACAAGGCCTGGGCAAATATCGACGTCCTGCTGAAACAACGCCACGACGAGTTGCCCAAGCTCCTCGAAACCTGCAAGGGCTACATGCAGTACGAACAGAAGACCTTTCAACTCGTTACGGAGGCCCGCACGGCGTTCATGAAGGCCACCTCGGTCAGCGAAAAAGCCCAGGCCGACAACCTGATCAGCGGGGCGTTGAAGTCGCTGTTTGCCGTGGCGGAGAATTACCCCGAGCTGAAGGCGAACAATAACTTCATGCAGCTCCAGGGCCGCATCTCGGAGTTGGAAGAAAAGATCGCCGACCGCCGCGAGTTCTTCAACGACGACGTGAACACTTACAACATCCGCATCCAGCAATTGCCGGATGTATTTGTGGCGCACCTGCTCAAGTTGCAGCGCCGCGATTTGTTCAAAGTCAGCGAGGAAGATCGCCGCGACGTGGAGATGAAATTCGCCTGAACCGCCTGGCCCGGGGTTTGATCCGGGTCGAAGTTCCCTCGCGCCCAGGAAAGGAGCGTGCCATGCTGCCTGCTATGCTCGTGATCGGATGGGTAGTCACTCTGGGTGTCCTTGCGGTCTTTGCGCTCGTCGTCATCGCCCTCATCGCCTACTTCGTAGGTATCTACAACAACCTCGTAACCATGAAGAACGACATCGACCGGTCGTTCTCCAACATCGATGTCCTGCTCAAGCAGCGGCACGACGAGCTTCCGAAGCTCATCGAGACTTGCAAGGGTTACATGCAATACGAGCAGAAGACCTTGCTGGCGGTTACGGAGGCTCGCTCCGCTTACCTGCGCGCGACCACACCCGCGGAAAAAGCGCAGGCTGATAACATGGTCACCGGCGCGCTCAAGACCCTATTCGCCGTGGCTGAGAGGTATCCCGAGCTGAAGGCCAACACCAATTTCATGCAGCTTCAAGGCCGCATCACTGACCTCGAGACCAAGATTGCCGGCCAACGCAGCGCTTATAACGAAGATGTAAACGTGTTTAACATTCGCATTGCCCAGATTCCGGCGAACTTCGTCGCCGGATTCATGGGCCTCCAACCCCACGCTCTCTTCCAGGTAGCGGAAGCTGACCGCGAGGACGTCAAGGTTAGTTTCACGTAGCAGGTTGCTGAAGAACGTTTCGGAGCATGTCGTCCTCATCCCGCAGAGCGGGAGAAGGATCTAACTCGGATTTCTCATTAAGAAATTGGGTCCTTCCGGGTTCGGAGTGGGTAACCCCGATATATAGTGGTTGCCGGACCTGAGCTTTGCGTTTTCCGAGGCATGGGGAAACTATCCGTCGGCTGACGGATGAAGAGGGCGCGGACAGCCACCGCCCATCATGGGTTGTAGGGCCGGGGCTTGCCCCGGCCTATGCCCTCCAACGTCGGAGGAGAAGGTAGCCGATTCTGCCGGCACCCGCTGCCCGAACCCACCAAGCCACGCTAGGCCGAGGCCCCACCTGGAACGAAGGGCGGGGCAAGCCCCGGCCCTACGAAATGGCGGCCTCGGTCTCTACCCCAGACCGGAAACATCAGCATGAACGGGAGGCCCGACCACAACCTATGGTGGTCACCCACTCTAAACCCGGAAGCGGCACCTATCTTAAGGCGCTTCCTTCAGTCGGTATAGAGAGCAGCCAGGAACTAAGCAGCCAGAGCTCCCCTCCCTTCTGTGTGGAGCAGGTTGCCTGGGCTTCTGCGGCCAGCCTTCGGGCGCGCTCATGATCGCCCCCCCGCAGGGCTCTTCTCGCGTCTTCCCGAAGCTGGTGAGCCTTGGCGATCAGTAGCATCAGCGGCTCGAGGTCGGCGCCGCAACGCGAGCAGGTACGAGAGTCCCGAAAGCGCGCCTGACAGACGGGGCACCGGGGTGATTCGTCTTGTTCCATCAATGGCCCTCCGCGAAGAAGAGCAGTTCGCGCAGGTCTGCGCTTGCCTTCTTCAAGCCTTCAGGGTCATTCGAGGAGATGGCCGCACTGATTCTTTCGTGCAGTCCGATCGCTTCTTCTTTATCCTCCGGGTGCATCTTATCCAGCAGGCGTCGTGATTGCTCAATCAGATCCTTCGCGTCCCGCTCCTCCTCGCTGGGAATTCCGGGGGTGGGAACAACCTGGTGCTCAGACCCCTCAGCCCCTTCTGGCTGCGTAATTTCCTCACCCTCCGAATTGGCTTCATCCTCAACCACATTCCAGGTGGAGTCTTGTGCAGCGCGAGAAGAGTACAATGTCTTCAGGCGCTCCCGAGCCGCCGCGATCTCCGCAGGGCTCTTCGCCTCGAGCGCGCGGGCGATGGTGATGTGTTTGGACTTGCCCGTCTCCTTCTCGATGCCCGTGACATGCAGGATGCCGTCTACGTCTAGGCGCATGCGACAAAGCACTTCGTTCGGTTCCACGGTCGGTCGAAGCCCCTCGATCCGAAAATCCCCGACCAAAATGTTCTTCAGAGCGTCTTCGTCCTCGCCCTGATAGATCTCGACTTGGACGGAGGTTTGATACGGATAAGCCGTGCAGTACCGATCTGTCCGCGTGACCGGCAGCGGCGTGTTGCGATGAATGATCGGGTGGTAGCAGTGCGGGTAGAGGTGGCCGCCACGCTCTCCCAGGTAAGAGGGGCCGAACGAAAAGGGGGAGACGTCCACCAGCACCCGCTCCACTTCGTGCCCGGCAAGGCGCGAGGCCAGGACTCCCGCGCCCAATGCTACACACAAGTCGGGGTGCACGTCCTGGCGCGGGGCGAGCCCGGTCAGCTCCTGGAGCCGCTGCGCGACCAGGGGCGTTCGGGTTGAGCCGCCCACCAAAAGAATGGCATCGAGGTCACCGGCGCTTTTGTGTGCATCGTTGAGCGCTTTGGAAACACTATCGAGCGTGGACTCGACCAGCGGGCGGATCATCTCCTCGTACTCGGGACGGGAAAGCTCCAGGTCAAGGTGCAGGGGCTTGCCGTGATCGATCACCAAGGCTTCTTCGCGCACTCGCGCGTAGGGTTCAAAGCTCAGCTTCTTCTTGGCTTCTTCGGCTGCCCACCAGAGCCGCGAATGCGCGGCGGTGTGGCCGCGGCGCAGGTCAATACCATAGAGGCTCTGGAATTCCCGCTCCAGGTGCTCCAGCAAAAGGTCATCAAAATCATCCCCGCCGAGCCGATTATTGCCGTGGCTGGCAAGCACTTCGGTGACGTCGCCTTCCACCGTGACGATGGAGACATCGAAGGTACCGCCGCCCAGGTCGTAGACCATGGCGGTATGGTGCGCGGCATCGCCGAAACCGTGGGCAAGGCTGGCAGCCGTCGGCTCATTGAGAATCCGCACCACCTCCAGCCCAGCCAGCATTCCCGCCTCGCGCGTGGCATTGCGCTGGGCGTCAGAGAAATAGGCCGGCACGGTGATGACGGCTTTGTTGACGGGTTGCTTCAGGTCGCGACGCGCCCATTCCACGAGCTCGCGCAGAATAAGCGCCGAGATTTCCTGGGGCGTGAAGGTCTTATCCCCCAGCTTCACCACCTCGGCCGAGCCCATCCTGCGCTTGATGCTCCGCACGGTCAATTCCGGATAGAGGAGCTGCTGATGGCGAGCCGACTCGCCCACCAGGAGCTGGCCCGCCGGCGAGAAGCCGACACACGAAGGCAACATCTTGGTGGCCTCGGGACCCAGAACCTGTACTCGCTCCTTAAAGAAAGAGGCTATTTCGGAGTTGGTGGTTCCGAGGTCGATACCTACGATGAGCTCATTCATCCTTAGAGTCTCCTGGGGGGAGGGTTGTGGGCTTGCGTGCCACCTTCACTTGTGCCGGGCGATGGACTTCGCCCTGCCATTCATAACCAGCCCTGTAAACTTCGACGACGGTGCCCTCCGCCGCGCGGTCAGTCTCTTCCACATCCACGGCATACATCGTGCCAGGATCGAAGGGCTGACCCTGGCAGGCGATCTCTCTTACATCGAATTGCGCGAGGACTTCATCCAAATGTTCCAGGCTCATCCGATAGCCCTCCACCAGCGCGGCCACTGCCTCGGAGGCTTGGCGCAGGAGGGCGTGGCGTGCCAGCAGCCGGGCTCGCCAGTTGGACCGCAACGCCTCGTGCATTCTTGCCTGGCTGGCATGGGCTGCTTCGAGCCCCCGGCTCAAGCGGTCCCGAAGATCCAGGAGCACATCGAGCATTTCCCTTCGCGCGCGTTCTTGGGCGTCACGCTGCATTTCCGGTAACTGCGGCGCCAAATCCGCCAGGGGAGCAAGTGTCTCGCTCAGTTGCTTGAAGCTCCTTCCCTGGAGTCTTACCTCCTGGGTTAAACCTGTGACCGCCGCCCACATCGAATACAGGTCGCATTTGCCAGCCGTACTGGCCTCGGTTTCCGCGGTAAGGGAAGAGAGGAGCTCGGCGCCAATTCCCGGGGGCGGTTCTTCCGCCGCCAGCACGCGGTCCAGCCAGGTTTCAAAGCGACGTAAAATCTCTTCGCGATCCATGCTCACTTCTCCCTCAAGACTGCTAACCAAGGGCCGGGGCCCGTGAATCGTCTTTCCTGAGTGTGGGCAGGCAGTAGAGAAACCAGAGGAGCGTTCGGATCCGCCGAGAGCAACATATGCAGGGCGCGCCGACGTGGATCACGCAGGAGTTCATACGCGTCGCGAATCCGTTCAAAGAGCTCCGGCGAGCGGTCCGGCGGATTTTCCTTCACTTTGCGCAGATAGGCGGCGCGGATCTCCTCATCACCAGCATTGGGCGCGACACCGAGAATTTCTCGGGCATCTTCATGCGGAGCGATGACACCCTGTCGGTTCCTATTCAAAATAACTCTCCTTGACTTGGGAAATCACGGCGGGCCTTCTTGGGTCGCTTCCTCTTCCCTGGAGCTCGTTCCAATTCCAGCACAAGCCGGGCAAACTCGTCCAGCATGCCTTGCTCGATGTCCAGTTCGTCTTCCTGATCTTCGCAGAACGCCTCCCGGTCGAAGGGCACGCGATCGGGAGCCCAGTTGTAGACCGGGAACTTGGGCGACTGCTTCTCCCGTTTGAGCACCCGATTCAACTCCTCTGAGCTCATGGAGAAAGCCGGCCCACTCATAGAATCGAGCCAATCGGGAAAGCCCAGCCTACGCCCGGCACGGCCGCGTTGTAGCTCTACCGCCTCGTCAACAAGGTCCATATCCCGGCATCGGCGCCCCAGCTCAGCGGCCGCCGCGAGGCAATCGGCGCGGCGCTCAAACTCCCATTCTGGCAGTGCCCGGGCGCGCAGCAATAAGAAGCGGCCCTCCGTATCCCCTCCCTTCGCTAAGCCTGCGCCAGAAGCCGCGTACGCCAGTTCCCTCCGATCCCTTAGCAGCGCAGCTTCCCCCAGGGCGAGCAATGGTCGCACCTCCAGCTTGCCAGGCTTCTCCGACAACTCCTTCAAGATTTCGCTTTCCCACCCCGGCGGAATACTGAAGGCCACGCCCACGTCCTCGCCGAGAGCGCACGCCCGGGCCACCGCTGAAGCCAGGGAGTCCGTCCGGTTTTTCTCCGGAAGATAACGACCGATCTCATCCCGTGCCAGTCCACAGGCCTCGGCCGTACCGCCGCAGGTCAGGACTGCAGCGGCTGGACTCTCGAGCATTCGACTCACTTGCGAGAAGAGGCCCGAAACAGCCTCGGAATCGCCACGAATCATACAGCAGGTCCAGCGCAGGCCCGCCACAAACGCGGGACGGTCGGCTTCCTGGGCCTGCGGCAATGCCTCGAGTGCCGTCACTTCTTGTTCGGCCAAGTGAGGCTTGCGCTGCCGGAGGTGGCGGATGGCTTTCGCGACCAAAAGACGAAGCGCGGCCCGGCGAACCTCTGGGTTAAGGGCGTCACACCTCTCCGCATGTTCGAGAAAGCCGAAGGCTTTGTCCAGCGCGCCCCTGCTCTCTGCGGATCCCATCAGGTAGAGCAGGGGCTGGCTATCGTTCGGAAGCGCCCGCCTCCAAATCGCGCACACCCTATCGGCGGCTTTCCAATCGGACTCTTCTCTTGCCCAGTCCAGCCACTGCTCGAATGCTTCCCGATGGGGGTCAATGGCGCACGCTCGCTCGAAGAGTTGGTCGGGAAACAGGAAGTAATGATCCGACGTTCCATACTTCGCAGCTACGGCACGCATGGCAGGCGGTTGATCTTCGTAATAATGGCCGAAGCCGCGGAAATTTGCCGCAAAACTCCTCCGCAGACCGGCAAGTTCTTCGCGCGGGACCTCTTGCATGAGCTCCGCCATATGCAGGTAGAGTGCGCCCGCCTCTGAGCCGTCCTCCCGGAACCAACCCTCAGCGACCGCGTGCCGCCGAAACTCTTCCCACAGGCAACACGCCAGGACGCTAGAAGGTTCGGAGGAGCTTTCAACGGTGCGCGCAAAGAGATGCCAGAAGTGGGCGTTCTTGATCGACGGGCTCCCCAGCGCGGCTTGAACCCGTCTCGGCGGCAGGTTCAATCTCACCGCGTGCATCGCAATGTGTTGTCGGAGACGGTCCACAAGCTCAGGACAGACGGCGCTGCAGACGGAAATCGCGCGCTGGATTTCCGGAAAAATCTTGCTCTGCGCGTCCCTGGCCAGCGCGGCATCAAATGATTCGAGCGTGTTTCGCAAGGTCTCCAGGTCTCCCCCAACCTGCGCAACGAGCGCTGCCGAAGCGGGCCGAAAATGTTCCACGGGTCTCTGGGCGAGCATGGCCCGCATGACTGGAACAAGCCGGGCAGGAACCGAGTCAGGGTCAATAGCCTGGAGGCACTGCTCACAGGCCACATCGTCTCTCCGGTAAAAGCAGCCCAGCGCTCGTACCAGCATCTTCCAGGGAGCCAATGGGCCGCGATGGGAGACTTCTGGCAGGTGGAGTGCCTCTCCCGTGACCGCGCCACTGGTAACCGCTTCGAAGACTCTTCCCAGGGCAGCCGCACCCACGCGCAGCGGATGGTCGGGAGCGAGCGCCGCGCATTGTGCCAAGGCCGAAAGATCCGTCACTTGACGTTTGATCGCGGCTTCGATCGCGATGCGCCTCTCCTCCGGAATCGCCGGGTCGTTCAAAGGAGCCAGCAGTTCATCCAGGCTACCCTGGGAACTGGCGACCACAACCCCAATGTCCAGCAACTTCTCCTTTGCGGAGCGATATCGTTCCCGCACTAATGCGAGCAGCGCTTTGGCCTCCATCGTGAGGCCGAGCCCAAGCAAGGAGCGAATTCTTCCCACATAGGCGTCCACCAGCAGCGCTTCCGCGGCCGGCGTAGGGCATCGTTTATGGATCTGCTTTGCCAGCTCCACCGCGGGTTTCGTTTTGCCTCTGGCCAGCAACGCGCGCACTTCCTCCTCCTGCGACATGGGGACATTTCCATCCGTCGTGCCGCTGTGCGATGGGGGGGACATCTTGGGTTGCTGGTGTTTGCCAGACATTCGTGCGATCGATCCCTCGCCGTGTGGGTAGAACTCAAATTACTCCAAGTCGTATGTGGATGGCAATCCCACAAAACGATGGTGGACGTGGCGACCGCGACGAAAAATTGCGAGACCCATGCAGACTGTAGGTTCTTACCGCCAAAGTCTCTGGAGCTCGTCGCACACATCTTTGCGGTATCGCCCTTTTCGACTTTCGACTGTCGACTTTCGACTGGCTCAGGAGCGCGGAGAATTTCAGATACGTTTGACTAGTCCCGTGACCGCCTGACGAACTGCCGAGCCCGCTCTGCCCATCCGTAAGCTGATCCCGCTCTGTGGGACTTGACTGCTAACGCTTCTGTAAAGCACCCCAACCAAGCGGGCACGGGACTGGAAACCTCGTTCAACTTACGAATTCGGGCTTATACCATCGGGTCCTCCTGCGAATCCGCACTCAACCGATGGCCTCTGTGGAGGCGGCAGCCTCGAAAAAAATCAGGCCCGCTTGGGGGAGCGGGCCTGGGGAAAGGAGGAAACCTGGAACGGGGTCTATTTAGCACTTCTTCTTTTTTTTGACTTTCTTCTTTGCTGCCATCTCTGTTCTCCCCTCCTTTTGGCAAAAGATATGCGAGCGCGTCTGGGGCCAAGCGTTGTGGCCCCCTGCGCCAGTGCCCCCATATGTAGTAGCGTCAGGGCGGTTTGTCAAGCAAAATGTTGACCCCGACTTGGGAACTCGGGATGAGGGGCTCAGGAGGCGCGGCTAGGGACCCGGCACGTGGATGCCGCTCTCCGCCGCCCGGAGCGGAGCACGTGACCGGAAAGGGGGACAGGCCCCTTGCTTGACTCTTGCGACCGATCGGTATGTCGCCCGGGTCCGATCACCCTGCGCGCTGGTCTCCAATCGAGCATCGGTGCCCTGAGTGGTCTAAGAAGGCCAGATGCTTTTCACTTCATATATGAAGGGCCGAAACCTTGCGAGGCGGGCAAAGTCCCGCTCCTTGGCGGTTATGACGGTGATTCCTTGTCGCGCGGCGCTCATCGCTATGAGGGCATCGTTGGTCAGGCGTCCCTGTCCAATTTGCTCGTAACCATACTCTTCAGCCACAAGTGCGAGCACTTTGCCAGCTTGCGTCCAGTCGCTAAGAGTAGGCACTAGGATGCGCCTCGCCCTGTCGAAGTCACGCTCCAGGCGCTCGACGACTTTGCGGTCACGCATTCTCGCCCCGGCGTACAGTTCTTCCAGCACGACGGCGCTCAGCCACATGGGAGCCTCCGGAGCCAGTCGCCTCAGAGTGAGGATGGCTTCCTCTCCCGTTCTCAGCGCCGTAATGTAGATCGATGAATCGAGTAGGACCGGCTGCATCTACTTCGCCAGCTTGCCGTAGACGTCTCTGATCTCAATACCGCTCTTCACGAAGCGTTCGTTAGCCTCACGAGTCAACCGGTTTCGTTCGTGTTCTGCGATCACCACGTCAAGAGCCCGCTCGAGCGTCTCCGTCTCGGTACCGGTTTTCAACAGCCGCTGAGCGCGCTTGATCTTGGTGACATCGAGTCGGAAATGCTTGTGTGCGATTCGATTCCTGGCGGTGCTCATTAGAAATTCCTCCGATTTTCAGTATAACACGGCATGAACATGACTGAGGAGAATATGAACATCACATCCGAAGGCGCTCAAGAAGGGAGAACACAGTCATGTCTCAAAGTGTGAACAAAATCATGCTTATCGGGTTCCTTACTGAGGCGCCAGAAGTGAGGAAATTGGATCGTAAACGTGCCGCCTACGCAACGAGGCCACTTCGAAGAGTAGGGCGTCCGAGTGAGGCCGGTCCGTTGCCCTGCCGACTTCCCAGATCGGCGTTTCGGGCGATTTCAGCTTGAGTGCCATTTTTCTGCTTTGCCGACTACACGGCCATCAAGTGGCCGATTCGGTAAATCCTGCGGCGTTACTCAGGATCTATCTTTTGTTCGCTTTCTAAATGAACGAATCTCCATAATTGGATTTAAGGCTGCATTTCCTCCTGTCACCATGGGGCCGCCGCCTCGCGGTACAATGGCGTGTGCTGGTCAAAGGAGTGGAACATGTCCGAAATGATCATTCGTCCGACTATGAAATTCATATACGTTGGCTACGCGGTCGTGCTTCTGATCGTGGCGGCTGCGGTTGCCGCGGCGGTCCGTGTGCAATGGCCGCCCTGGATTCCGTCGCCCTTGCAGCCTTGGATCCCCTGGTTGCCCGTGCTCCTTCTGCTCTGGCCGCTGAAATTCCACATCCGAAACCGCCTGACCAAGATGACGATCCTCGATGACAGACTGCGGTACGAAACGGGTTTCTTGAGCAAGACCACGCGCACCATCCTGATCTCGCGCGTGCAGGATCTGACGGTGCATCAGCGGGTCGGCCAAAGAATTTTCGGAGTGGGCGATCTTTCGATCGAGACAGCGGGCGAGACAAGCAGGCTCACAATTCCCGAAATCGACCGGCCGCAGGAAATCGCGGACCGCATCAACCAACTGTCGCAGAAAGGACCTTCAAAAGAACAACTTAAATGACCGCAACCAAGCTGGACAGCCGAGTGGCCGCGATCAGACGGCTCCTTACCGTTTCCCATGCGGTAGCGGCGATCCGGTGACTTAGCCCTACTGGTTCTATGACTGGGGAAGTCAAGAGAAATGTTTCTCCGCCGACGGGTGGCCGCGTTTTTCTCATGGCTTCCAGCCCCTGGGAGCTATCACGATCGTGCCGCGAACGGCTGCTAGGGATCGCACGGGCGGAAGCTTCGTGGATCGGCCAGCAGCTCTTCCGGATCCTGGCCTCTTCATGTTTCAGCCGGAACAACGGACGTCGATTCCTGAAACTGGTCAAGCAGTCGGCGGCGAAACACGGCCACCATGGTTCTATCGGAGACTCAAGCCCTATGGCTTTTTTCGGTAGTCCGAGGGGGCATAGAGTAGAAGGCGAGACTCGCCTCCGGCAGGGCGGAGGACTCGGCCTAGCGAGTAGGTGGATACTCTCCCTCGTACCCGAGCGTCTCACGAACCCACGCACTCCGACCGGACAGGAAAGGTCGGGATTCGGGGGTAAGGCGACGCTCAAGCCTGTCCCTCGCCAAAACTTATGCGGCTGCAATTTCAACAGGTTAGGCGCGCAGCGCCAACATTGTTAAGAAGCGTTGTGTAACCTAAGGTCGAGGCAGTTTAGGAACCCGATCTGGTTTTGGCGAAGGACAAGTCATCCGATATCATCCTGCTGGAAAACAGCCTGCTGGTACTGGAGCAGGGCGTGCTGGAAGGCCGGCGGGTGTTCGGCAACATTGTCAAATACATCAAGATGGCGGCCAGCTCGAACTTCGGCAACATGTTCAGCGTCGTGGGGGCCAGCGCGTTCCTCCCCTTCCTACCCATGTTGCCGATCCAGGTGCTGACCAACAACCTCCTGTACGACTTCTCCCAGACCAGCATCCCCACCGACGAGGTGGATGCTGACTGGCTGACCAAACCGCGCCAGTGGACGATTGGCAAGATCCTGCGGTTCATTCTGTTTATCGGGCCGATCAGCTCGATCTTCGATTATCTGACGTTCTTCATGATGCTGTACGTTTTCAACTGTTGGCACAACCCGGCCCTGTTCCACACCGGCTGGTTCGTGGAGTCGCTCTTCACCCAGACGCTCATCATTCATGTCATTCGCACCAACAAGATCCCGTTTATCGAAAGCCGGGCCAGTTGGCCGCTCATCCTCACTTCCGTAATTATCGTCGCGGTCGGCGCCTGGCTGACGGTTTCGCCCCTGGCGAGCACGCTCGGGTTTGTCCCGCTCCCGCCGCGGTACTGGCTGTTTCTGGCCATCATGCTGCTGGGCTATGCGCTGCTGACCCAGGTGGTGAAGACCTGGTTTATCCGCAGGTTTGGCGAATGAGGGCGGTGGCGAGTAGAATGCATTCATTGAGCAAGAAACCACAACAGGGCATTCCAGAACGGAAGTGTGCGGTTATCGGCCGTGATGATGACGACGCAGTCTCGGCAGTACCGCTCCAGCAGCTCCCAAATGTCGCAGGAATGCGTTGTCAGCTAGGCGGCGTCGGGGTTACTCGGGCTATATACTTTTTCTCCGTCTTTCGACAACCTTGCCGAACCGATAAGTTCAAAGCAATTCATACCTGTCTTGTCCCGTAGTGCCCATTGATGTAAGATCCTTTCCATGATCTGGAAAATCTTTGCTCGAGAGCCGACAGGCATGGAGGGCTCTGAGGAGTATGCCGCTGAGTGCTATAGTTCGGGCGTAATCGCCGTTGGATGGAACGATGTCGGTGACCTGAACAAGTTTGCCTCACGTGAGGAACTGAAGGCAAAGTGCGCCAAGCTTTGGCCCGACGACAGCAAACGTTCGATTGAGCAGACAGCAGGTGTTCTTTGGAACTTCCGTTCGTCAGTTAAGGAAGGCGACATGGTTATCTGTCCAGACCGGGAATCTGGTCGTTTTTACCTCGGTCGTATTCTGTCGAAGAAAGTTTCTTACGATCGTTCGCCGCTTGGTGGAAAGTGTCGGTTTGCTCACCGCAGAAAAGTACGGTGGGAGCGGATCCTTAAGTCCCATGAAATACGGGGTCGCTTTGGGGGATGTCAAACAGTGTCAGCGGTCAAGAATGATCCAGATCACTTGTTCAAACCACCTCGACAGCATCGTCTTAAAATTGGCCATCGTCGCCTTCCATTTCGTCCCGATATGGAGTGGGGACGGGCGGCGGAAGACAGAGCCATGCAATGGCTGAAGGCTAAGGGATACAAACCGGAGAACGTGGCCGACCTGCACGTAGGTTGGGATATCACATGTGGTGACGAGAAGTTTGAGGTAAAGGGGCGCAAGTCCGAGAGAACTGCTATTCGACTCACGGAGAACGAATGGAAGGCCGCGCGGAAATTCGGGAAGAAATACACAATCCTACTCTTCACTGCACCGACTCATGAGAAACTGAAGACAGCCAATCCGGCGAAATTTCCTGACCCAACGAAAACCGCAGGATGGGAACGCAAGCGCAGAATCACTTTTGAATACGTCCTTGCGGACTAACATTCGACGGCGACCGGTTATTGCGTGCGGTGTTTGCCGAATAGTTTCTCGGTCTTGGCGGCCCAGAGGACGGTCTCGGTCGAGTGCGTGAAGGAGTGGCAAGCTCTCCTTCGGCGAACAAGCCCGCGATTCACTGCCGGTATTTCTGCCGGTACGCCTGCGCCGCGCTTCAACTCCGGCCACCGCCTCATTTGGGTTAGCTCGATTCTCCCGTTCCAGAAATGGTGACCTATATGACGGACACAGACGACAGACAACACCGCTCGATCCTGCAAAGAATTGCCCATCGGGCGATGCTTGAAAGAGGACTTGTTCCAGATTTTCCGCCCCAGGCGCTCGCCGAGCTTGACGGAATCCACGGGCCAGCGACGCGAGCTGAGGGATCGACGCGTGATCTCCGGAACCTTCTCTGGTGCTCCATCGACAACGATGATTCGCGCGATCTGGACCAGCTTACCGTTGCCGAAGCCATGCCCGGCGGGGCCGCCAAGGTCCTGGTCGCCATTGCCGACGTTGACGCGGTCGTCAAAAAGCGATCGGCCCTTGACGATCATGCGCGGCAAAACACCACCTCGGTCTATACGGTTGCCGAGACGTTTCCGATGCTGCCCGAGAAACTCTCCACGGATCTTACCTCTCTCAACTATGAATCAGACCGCCTGGCCATCGTCATTGAAATGGTTCTCGCCGGGGACGGATCGCTTCAGAGTTCGGACCTTTATCGAGCGACGGTGCGTAATCGGGCCAAGCTGGCCTACAACAGCGTGGCCGGCTGGCTGGAGGGGAGCGGGCCGAGGCCACAAGGGATCGGCACGGTCAGCGGTCTGGACGAAAACCTTCGACTCCAGGATCGCGTGGCCCAGAAACTGAAGGCGCTCCGGCACCAGCACGGTGCGCTTGATCTCGAAACAATCGAAGCCCGTCCGGTCTTTGACGGAGATGAGCTCCAGGACTTGGAAGCCGATAACAGGAACCGGGCCAAAGACATTATTGAGGACTTCATGATCGCCGCCAACGGCGTTACCGCACGATACCTCGCGTCCAAGAAGTTTCCGTCGCTGCGGCGCGTGGTTCACACACCCAAACGCTGGGACCGGATCATCGAGCTTGCGGCAGAGCGGGGCTCAACGTTGCCCAAGGAACCCGACGCAAAGGCCCTGGAGCAATTCCTGGTATCGGCGAAAGCCGCTGATCCTCTCCGCTTTCCCGATCTCTCTCTCAGCGTCGTCAAACTCCTGGGTCCGGGTGAATACGTCGTCCAACTTCCGGGAGGCAGCGTCGCCGGGCACTTTGGTCTTGCGGTCAAGGACTATGCTCACTCCACCGCCCCGAACCGCAGATACCCTGATCTGATTACCCAGCGGTTGCTGAAAGCGGCCATGGCGGGACGTGCCCGGCCCTACGAAAATGACGAATTGGCAGCGCTCGCCAAGCACTGCACCGAAGAGGAAGACGCAGCGAAAAAAGTGGAACGGCAGGTCACAAAATCCGCAGCAGCAATTCTGCTCGAATCAAGGATCGGAGAGCAGTTCGATGCCCTTGTCACCGGCACATCGGACAAAGGCACGTGGGTCCGTCTTCTGCATCCGCCCATTGAAGGAAGACTGGAGAGCGGTTTTGAAGGCCTGGACGTCGGCCACCGGCTCCGCGTGCAACTGGTCCGCACGGATGTGGAGCGCGGATATATCGACTTTAAGAGAGTGGCGTAAGGAGCGGCGGATTGCCGCATGACGAAGGAGTCATCCATGAAACCAGGTAACCCACGCATCCTGACAATCAATGGCGGCTCGTCGAGCATCAAGTTCGTGCTGTATCAGACCGGCGAACCGCTGGAGCGGAGGCTTTATGGAAAGGTTGACCGCATCGGCCTGAGCGGGACGAATCTGACGTTCAACGACCCGACCGGGAATCAGCAGGACAGTCGCAGCTTCGCCGCCGCCGATCACCGGTCGGCGGCGAAGTTCCTGATTGATTGGCTCGAAGAGCAGAATGGTTTCGCTTCGGTCCGCGCGGTGGGACACCGCGTGGTCCACGGCATGCAACACACGGCGCCCGAGCTGGTCACCCAGGAATTGTTGGATGAACTGCATCTGTCGTCCGCAATGATTCCGTACGTCCCGATTCACACCTTTAGCGGACTGGACGCTTCAGCAGTTCCGGGAGGTCATCACAGGTGAGAAACCGTACCGGTTCCTCCTCCACGACCGCGACAGCATTTACTCCTCCGAGCTCGATTCGGCCGGACACAACCCCTCCAGGGCCTCGTGCGGCCGTGAACCGAGTGTCACCATAAACTAAGAAACTGTTTTTAGCTCAGATTCCGAAATCGACTCTTTCCTACGAACCTTCGGGCGTTTTACGTCCAAGTGGATATTCGCATTCATGGTCTCCCCCAACGCCGTCCGGGAGCTGATCCGGATTCCTCATGATAAGGGCTAATACCAATACTTATATCGGGCAGTGCTGATATAAGAATGCCATTTTCTACTGCGGCTGTAGAAAGGGATAGAACGGACTGGAAGTTCCATGAGCGAGTGGCAGCAGCGTAGCAGATAGCGGATTTCCCTGCAAATTTCACGACCGTGACATCTTTTTGATGTAATATCAGCGGATATTGGAACTCGGGAAGATTCAGTGAAGAAAGCGGGGTTGACATAATCACTATAACGCGGATGCAAGGCCGGCTTGATCGCTGGACATTGAGCCCAAAAACCGTCTTATTCTACCTATCTGCAATCGCATGATGTTCGTCTCCCACGTCCACGTACTTTCGGCCGCATACCTCATGGGATTGGCGGCGGCCGCGCCGATGGGCCCGGTCAACATGCTGGCCATCCGCCGCGGCATGATCGGCGGTTGGCGCCGTACTCTCGCCTGCGGAATCGGCTCCGTCGCCGGCGACCTGATCCTCTTCTCCCTGGTCCTCCTCGGCGGCCACTATCTCCTCTCCGACCTGTCCAACCCGACTCTCCGGACCATCCTCGCGGCCATCGGCCTGATCGTCCTGCTGCCGCTGGGGCTCTACTTCCTTGTCCGCGCCGTCAAGGAACCCCTGCGGGCCTACACCAGAGCTCGCAAACGCTGGGACAAAGACACCGTCCCCACGCACCTAGCCAGCGATGTCGGTGCCGGCGCCGCCCTGACCATCTTCAACCCCGCAACCATGGTTTACTGGATCGGCGTCACCTCCAACTGGCTCCCGTTCGCCCATTCCATCTTGGGCTCCAACGCCCCCGGGTGGGGAATCCTGATGGTCGCCGCCGGGCTGATGACCTGGTTCACCACGCTGATCTTCGTCGTTCGCTTCATGCCCCACCGCATCGGTCCGACCTTCTTCCGCTTCGTCAACGTCGCCTTCGGCCTCATCCTCCTCGCCTTCGCCACGTTCTGTGCAATCGTCGTGTCCCGCCATTTCTTGTATTGAAACGCATCGTTCCCGACACTTCACCAGTGCGGGAGGGGCTGGTTCCTGCCGTTTCATTCGGGCGCAACATCAGCGGCGGTAGAGCTCCGGAGCACTCGGCGGAGTTGATGAGCCACAACGCAGAAGTAGATGAGAAGGATTCTAGTGCTCCAAGGAACGTTACTGACACTCCAGCGCAATTCTGGTTCAATATCAAATAGATTCTGATTAACGCCCCAGGGCTTGGCACAGAGTTAAGATTTGAACTGTCCCTTTGAATCTTCGGGTGGACCCCGTTCGCCGCTTCAATCATGGCGGAAGTACAAGGCCGCGCCCAACGATGACGGGACCAAGACGGATAGAGCGGTTTGGAATTACCCTCCGGCATATCCCGTTTGCCGCATTAGTTTAGGAAACCGTTTGCCCTCTTTCTCTCGCATCCAATAACGCACTTAGAATCAACTTGTTACAAGCCATTACACCGTTCGCAGAAAACCCACTGTTGCTGATTCTGTAGCTGCTAGTTTCCACAAGTTTCAACAGCCGCGAGAACCCACCGGATTAACTGGATGGGACGTGCAGATTCCTGCTCTCCCTCTCGAAGCAAATCCGACTCAGGACTCCGGAAGAAACTATTGCGGACCACACCGCCCACACCCCAGCTTGGGCCCCAGGATACCAGAACCGACGGCAGGCGGCGCGGTGAAGCGACTCTCCGGATACCGGATTCCGAGCGATCATCAAGTTCTGGCCGAGCCCATCTTGGGAGGTCTGCACCACGAATATCGACTTGAGAGGGTTGCGGCGTGAGCCTGATACTCCAGAAAGCGCCCGGAGCGTCTTTTTTGCGGAGGACAACTCATCACGCAGGAATTGAACGCAATTTAGGGTGGTTGTTGTTTTGACCGCCCGCGCTAATGCCGAGCGTTTGCGACACATCCTCGGCCGTAATACTTTCGCGGGCGCCTCGGGGCTACTGTGGTTTTGGAACGGTAGCGGGAGATTCGGGAACCGGCAGTTCTACGCTGGTCTTGGGTGGAGTGCTATTCTGTGGCAGCTTCGCGGGCGGCATTTCAGTGCCGGTAGGGTAAACGAGGATCTGGATGGTGCCCCAACCGCTTTCAGGGCTCGTGCCACTCTTCTTCCCCATTCCCAGTGTCTTGAGCCGCCGATCATCGAAACCGAAATTCTCAACGAGGTACTCGCGGACCACCAGGGCACGACCTTGGGTCAGGACCAAGTTTTTCCCGGTATCTCCTTCCATGCTGGAATACGCGACCACCACGGCAACCCCAAAGTCGGTATCGGTCAGGAAATCGCCGGCAGCGTCCAGAGACTTCTGGTTTTTCAGCTTGGCCGTGTCTACCTTACCGAAGAGTTGCTTTGCCTCGAACGTAAACGTTTTCTGGGGCGTGCCCTGGGGCAGCCTTACGATTTCGTCTTTCGCCAGCTCCGCGGAATCTTCATAACCGCGATTCTTGAAATACCCGCGCAGGAAGAAATTGTGCTTCAGCGCCTCCATGTTCTCCTGGAAATCGGTGACCCCCGCTTGCGCATGGGCTACCGCATCACGGATTCCGTCCATCGTTTGGTTAAGCTCGCGATAGGCCGTCTTATCGTTGATCAGCGCCCCGACAGTCCCTTGACCCTGGTCGATCTTGGCGCTGACTGAGCTTAAATTCGCGGTCGCCTGCGTAACGTTTTTGATGGCTTGCTGGCTGCTATCCAGAATACCCTCCGTCTTCTTAATCAGGTCTGACATGGCGATCGGAGGGTGGCTGGCGATGGTATCACCGTCGTGCACGTTGGCCGCCCCGGCAGTTCCAAACGAGACCGCCATATACTCGTTGCCCAGCAGGCCCTCGGTTTCGATTGACGCTACGGAGTCTTGCTTGATGATGTCGTGCGTCCTGCTGTCGAGGTCCATCACCACCGTGATTTTATCGCTCGGCCGGTGAGGCAACTCGATACTATGCACGGTTCCGCGGTGAACACCACCCACCCGAACCCCGGCGCCCACATCCAAGCCCACCACGTTGCTGAACTGCGCCTTTAACCGGTACGTGGAAGTAAAAAGGTATTGCTTGTTACCGATGATGAAGGTTCCCACTGCCAGAATCGCCAGTGTCGTAACGATGAAAGCTCCCAACCGCGCCGCTCTCGACATATGTTCTCCTAAGAGTCCCGCCGCATAAAGTCTGAGACAAACTTGTCGTGACTCTTCTCCAGGTCCTCGAAGGTGCCTTCGATCACTATATTTCCTTCGTGGAGCAGTGCCAGCCGGCCGGCGATGGTTTTTGCGCTTTGCATATCGTGCGTGACCACGATGGATGCCATGGCATGTTCCTTTTGCAGCTTGAGAATCAGTTCATCAATCTCGCCGGAGGTAATAGGATCCAGTCCCGCGGTGGGTTCATCCAGCAGCAGGATGTCGGGGCCGAGAGCCAGCGCGCGCGCCAGCCCCACTCGCTTCTGCATGCCGCCCGAAATATCGGAAGGCATCTTCCTGAGATCGCCTTCCATACCCACACTCTTCAGCAATTCCTTGACTCGATCCCGCCGCTCCGACTCCGGCATTTTCGTATTGTGCTTCAGTGGAAAGGCCACATTCTCCTCCACCGTTAGCGAGTCGTAGAGCGCCGCCTGCTGGAACAAAAAACCTATCTTCTTCCGGATTTCGTTGAGCTTGCCGAGATTGATTCCGGTAATCTCCTGCCCGTGGATATTCACCGAGCCCGCGTCCGGCTTCTGCAGCCCGATGATGATCTTCAACAAAACACTCTTGCCGGTACCACTGCGGCCGAGCACCGCTAGCGTTTCACCGCGGGCGACAGCCAAGTCAATCCCGTTCAAGACCACCTGGGCGCCGAAGGACTTGTGCAGACCTCGCACGACCACGGGCGGCTCGCCGTTCCTTTTCTCAAGGTTTTCTATCACGATGCGGTTACGGGCCCCTTTCAGTGCCCCGTTGCGAACTCATAAGCGCCGGTCTTCATGGAAAAAACATGACGATCAGTTTCACCAGGATAACGTCGGCCAGGATTACAAACAGCGAAGATAAGACCACTGAGTTCGTCGCCGTACGCCCCACGCCCTCGGTGCCTCCCCGCGTCCGCATTCCCTGAAAGCACGCCACCAGCCCAATGATCAGGCCGAACACCGCGGTCTTGAAGGTTGGCGGCAGAAAATCGTTGAAGCCGAAAGCTCTGAAGCCGCTGTGGATGAACTGCTGGAAGGTGATCGGCTCAGCCAAGGCATCGGCCACCCAGGCCATTACCACCCCGAAGAAATCGGCAGTGAGGGTTAGGAGTGGCAGCACCAGGATACAAGCCAGAATGCGGGTTGCGGCCAGCAGCCTATAGGGATTTACGGCTGATGCCTCGATGGCATCGATCTGCTCCGTGACCTTCATCGATCCCAACTCCGCGCCGATGCCAGCTCCCGCTCGGCCGCAGACGACCAAGCCGGTGACGATGGGACCGATCTCATGGATAATCGAGAACACGACGGCGGCGGGAAGCAATGACTTGGCGCCGAATCGCACCAGGCTATCGCGGGTTTCAAGGGAGAGGATGGCGCCGATGGCCGCGCCCGCCAAAGCCACTAGAGGAAACGATTTTGATCCTATCTCGTCGAGTTGCCGGGCAAGCTCGCGGAATTCAAAAGGCGGTGTCAGGGCAGCCCGCAGAACTTGCCAAGAAAAAAGGCCCAGTTCACCGAACCATTCGAAAAACCCGTTGATCAGAGCCTTGGTGGAACTCGCAGTGGAGGACATGGGTACAACCTACAAACTCAGAGGCAAGCCCTATTCGGACCTTGTTCCCCCGCCGGCAGGAACGTTCATCAATTCCGAAGCGTGCTGATCGGGCCGCAAAGTGGGAACCTTCTGTTGAGGCTCAGCGGTGAATTGTTTGGATAGGGGCCGTAGTACGCGGTTAATGAGTCCCGGCGCCTCACCTCGCCGGCAGCTTCTTCGTTTCGTGCTGCAGTCTGATGTAGGCCGCGGCGGCGCGTAAGCTCACCGAATGCCTGTCGTCGTCCAGCAGCGGGACCAACTTCTCCCGGAATCCTGGGTAGGGATGGGTCGCCACCAGGTGAACGGCCGCCGCGCGCACTGACCATTCCTTGTCCGACAATGCTGATCCCACCGCATCAGCCAGGGTTGGATCACGCGAGCTTCCGAGGAGCAACAGAGAGGCGGCCCGGGCCGAAGAATCAGGGTCCGACAGGATACCTTGTACCGAGGATAATCCGCGCCCGAGACCCGGCACGGGAGCGAAACCTGCTGCCTGGATGCCGATGAAAGTGAAAAGCTTGGTAGGAGTGTGCAACAGGCGCAAGGCGCTCCGTTTCTCTTTGCTGAGATAGCTTGAGGACGCTTTAGACTCTCCGCTAACCACATCGAGAAGAAACCGCACTCCATCGGGGTCGTGCATTTCGTAAAGCTCCTTGGCGGCGGCGAAATCGACTTCGGGAACGTGATCTTGCAGAGCTTTCTTCAAAAGAGGAAGGGTCCGGTTGTCCTTGAAGTCCCCCAGGGTGATAACCACCGCAATCCGGACCGAAACGTCGTGGTCATCGAGCATCGGGGCAAGAGACTGAAGAGCGTTATCTTTCACTCCCACCAGGCTCAGGGCCTCCGCCGCGCGTTTTCGCACGTCGGGATTCTTGTCCTGGGCGGCCTCGGCCAGCATGGTCCGGCACCTTTGGACGGTATCGGCGGGTTTAGTCTGCCCAAACGCCAGCGTCGTGCTCAGCATCATCAGTATCCAGATCCGCACGGTGATTGACTCCTTTCAGCCTGCGTCATTTCCCCAATTAGTCCCGGTGACGCCAAGGCGCTCCAGCCCGTGACCCAGGCCAGCGCGGGTCAGGCCTCGGTAAGTCTCCCGCCCTCCGCGATGGAAGCTGGTCCGCTAATTCTCCAGAACTTTTTCAACTTGGCCGATCTTTCTCTGAACCTTACCGGCTGTCCTTTCGTTCTTACCTTCGGCCTCCAGATCCGGGTTGTTGATAGCTTTTCCCACCTTCTCCTTGATCTTGCCCTTCACTTCGTGAAACTTGCCTTTCGCCTTGTCCTTAGTACTTCGTTTCATGTCACCCTCCTGCTTTAAGTCTTGAAGTTCTTGTCTGGGTTTGTTTGGCCTTGGCATCGTAATCTTCCGCCGGTCTAATTTCCGAAATCTCAAATAGCATTCTCGCCCGCATCCACCCCACGCTGAGAGTAACCCCCGCTTTGAAAAGCAGGGGTCACCGCTCAGGTCTGGACAATCGAAAATGTCAGGCCCTGTGCCTGACGGGGAAAAGCATTAGACGGCATCAATCCCAGTAGGGCTTGTAGCCGTAGTACCCGTAAAGCTTGGATCCCCAAGCGGGGTCTGCCATGTTTGGCCAGTTGCTCTTGTCAAATCCCGGCGCCTTCTTCAAGAGCTCCTTGTCTGCGTTGAGAACAAGCCTCTTCCCAGCCGTGTCGACGCCAAAAGCCTGCCAGGGAATGGCGAACAGTTTGTCACCCATACCGAGAAAACCGCCGAACGACAACACGGCGTAGGCGATCCGCCCACGATCCAAGTCGATCATGAGCTCCTCGATCTTGCCCAAGGCTTCGCCTTGGTTGTTTACCACCTTGTCACCCTTCAAAGTACTCGCGGAGAGCACACGCCCAAAAGTTTTTGGGGGTTGTTCTTGCGTCATGATATTTCTCCTTCTTATTTTGAGGTTGGCCTGGGAGCAGCGGATGATCGCCAACGTGTAACCCAAGCAGGTTCGTGTTGGCTCGCCTCTACACCCAGTGACCTCGTACAGGATATTCCCCCCGAAATGTGCTGTCTGTTCAGAATCGACCAATGGCCTGAGCAAAATGGCACAGCACTACGTCCGGACGGTAGATGGTAGGCTTACGTCCTGATGATACCGGCCTAGCAAGCTGACGTGACCGGGGGTTTTTGTACCAGGTGAAATGAGAGAGAATTCACCTGAGGAGGAGCAGCGGTCATGTCGACGAAGAGATACAAGCCGGAGCAGATAGTGAATCTGCTTCGTAAGATCGAAGTGGAGATTGCCAACGGAAAGACGACGCCCCAAGCAGCGCGGGAGGTGGGGATCACGGAACAGACGTACTACCGCTGGCGAAGAGAGTTCGGCGGGTTGAAGTGTGACCAGGCGAAGCGATTGAAGGAACTGGAGAAAGAGAACAGCCGGCTGAAGCGGTTGGTGGCCGAACTTTCCTTGGAGAAGCAGGTTCTGGCGAGGTGGCGCAGGGAAACTGCTAAGCCCCGAGCGGCGGCGTGGTGCGGTGGAGCGGACGCGCGAGCGGTACGGGCGCCAACATATCCGCTGAGGAGCTACCGGATTAGCGACACGGCATTTCTAATACGCCAACACAGGCGAGTGAAAGGTGGATTTCATTCGCTGGCAATAGAGCGTGAAGACAAAAATGAGCCTCTCTCAAGCAGTGCTCTTTTTCTTGGCTGCTTGCTCGGAAGCGGCCGTCGCAGAGCGGTCGCATTGCTCGGCATGCAGTTTCGCCGCTTCGGCGTCGTGATGAATTGCGTGTTGACTGTGTCCGTGGGCGAGGTAGGCGTGGTGCGCGGCCTTTTCGTGCTCCTCGGCCTCCTCGTATTTCGCTGCCTCTTTGTAATGGTAGGCCGCGCGCTCATGATGACGAGAAGCGTGATGGTAATATTCCCAAGTCTTCGACATAGAGCTCTCCTTCTTTAGGTTTCTGGCGAGTTTCTGGGATCGATCAAACTTTCCTGAACAAATGCTCAGACACCCCGCAGCAGTCTGGGCCGCCCGGGAAATCAAAGACTATTGTTTCATTCCGACGCCACCCTTGTCTGGTCAAAAGGGAACATAGGATCTCCAAGCCCTGTGTTGGCAAAGAGGATACCCATCGAGCGTGCGGCTCAACGGCAGCGAGATCGGCAGTCTACACAACAAACATGGCTACGCCCGCAGCTTGCAGTACCACAGGTCGATCGGAAGCTTGATTGCCCCTTCGGGGCAGTTCGGCACGCGCGGGTTTCCACGCCAGTGGTCAAGCCAGGCTCGCCCCTGAGCCGCCAGCGCCTTCCTTCTAATCTCCTTTGCGAAAATGCCTCGGTCCGGCGTCCTGCCCCCTCGCGACATTTTCCCGCCGAGGCATTTCCGATCAAGGCTAGCGACTATACGTCCACTAAACAAAAACCTACTTCCCAAAGCGCAAACGGAGGGACAGGCGCTGGAAAACTGTCTAGCGCTCTACCGCCCCCCTAGTATAGGATCCGGCAAACCATGTGCCCCTAACAAATGGCTACGCGGTCAGGTTCCGGATGGAGAGGAGCTGGATTCCTATGAAAAATCTTCTGCGGGTAATCTTCTTTTCGGTTTTTTTTCGCTGGCGATTGCGCCGCAAACTGGGGCGACGATTCAGGATCCGGTTCGCGTCGCGCAGGGCCAGCTTTCCGGGGCGGCGGCAAAGAGTCCCGGCATGAAGGTCTATCGTGGCATCCCCTACGCTGCGCCGCCCGTGGGTGATCTGCGGTGGAAAGCACCGCAACCGGCGGCGTCGTGGAAGGGTGTGCGGCAAGCCACGGAGTTCGCCAACGGCTGCATGCCGACACCATCTCCCGTGCTCCCTCCAATTTATAAGTTCGTTGTGGCACCGTCGCAGAGCGAGGACTGCCTGTATCTAAATGTGTGGACACCGGCGTATTCGACTGGTGACAAGCTTCCAGTGATGTTCTCGATCCATGGAGGCGGCTTCAAAATCGGCAGCGGCGTGTTGGACGGTGAGAACTTGGCCCGCAAGGGTGTCGTGCTCGTGACCATCAACTATCGGCTGGGCGTGTTCGGATTCTTTGCACTTCCCGAGCTGACGGCCGAGTCGCCGCATCATGCGTCAGGTAACTACGGGCTGATGGACCAGATCGCCGCACTGCAGTGGGTGAAGAAGAACATCGCCGCGTTTGGCGGTAACCCAAAGAACGTCACGATCTTCGGAGTATCGGCCGGCTCGGCAGCGGTGAACCTCCTGACGGCGAGCCCGCTGGCCAAGGGACTCTTCGAGCGTGCGATCGGCGAAAGCGGGTCCGCCTTTGCAGACACGAGTTTTTCTCAGATGGCGACAGGGGCCAACGCAGAGCAGGCCGGGGGAAAATTGGCTTCCGGAATGGGCGCCACTCAGGACGTTTTGAAAACGCTCCGTGCTAAACCGGCGGACGAAGTCCTGAAAGCAATAGCCTACAGCGATTCGCTCGGGTCGCCCATCGTGGACGGCTGGGTGGTGCCACAGGATGTTGACACGATTTACGCCCAGGGCAAGCAGAACGATGTGCCGACGATTGTCGGGATCACCGCTAACGAGGGGACGACGCTCATGCCACCGATAAATAGCGCGACGCTGTTTGTCGCGGACGTGAAGAAGCGCTACGGAGACATGGCCGGCCAGTTTTTGAAGATCTACCCTGCAGACTCGGACGCGAAGGCGCTCGAGTCGGCTTACGCATCGTTCCGCGACGAGGTGTTCGGATGGGAAATGCGCCATTGGGCGCGCATGCAGACGAAAACGGGCCATCGCCCGGCGTATCGTTACTACTTCAGCCACCGGCCGCCCGGACCGGAGGGCGAGCGACTGGGCGCGTTTCATGGGCTCGATGTTGCGTATGTATTCGGCAATTTCATGATCTACTCGTTTCCCTGGGACGACACGGATCGGAAGCTTTCGGAAACGATCATGAGCTACTGGACGAACTTCGCCAAGACCGGCGATCCGAATGGCGCGGGATTGCCAAAGTGGCCGGCCTACAATCCAGCCGACGACAACGTGCTCGACTTTGGCGATCCGGTGAGCGTGCTCACGCACGTCAACCAAGCTGCGCTCGATTTCTTCGACGCCTACCGTGCCTCGCGGGCGGCAGCTCAGTCGACTCGGACCGGACCAAGGTGACGCAAACAGCAGGCGTAGCGCGGACCTGTCTTGTAGGTCCGCGGCTTTTCGCGCGCCAGCGCTCGTCGGCTCGGTTCACCATTGCCTCCGCACGGCATCGCGCGTAGATTGATCGCATGTCCCGGTTGCGGCGCCCGTTCCTTTACCCCGATCCCGAAGCAGGAAGCCGGGTTGGGCCCCCAGCCCCTGAATTTCTAAAAACATACGAGCAGGTGATTCAGCGCGATTTCAGCTTCGGCGAGGTTGGACATTCACAACGCAAGGAACTGATTGGAAGAGATTTAGACGCGCTCGCCCAGTCGCAACTTCGGGATCGGGGTTTATGACCGCTACATCTTCGTGACCGTGAATTTGCTGAGAGCGGGTAGATTCTCTCTTAAGTGTCAAGCCTTTTTTGCGGAGGGGGATCAAGCTGCCTCCATTCGAACCGGTGCGGGCGATGCCGAGGCGAGGGCATCCGGCAGCCGGTAAACTTTGGTTCCGTCG
>Ga0315279_10000713_pt1 | contig 61613 bp, 68 predicted proteins | sample YL17G06_20_MG_FD_203694 | JGI IMG/M metagenome (GOLD analysis project Ga0315279, IMG submission 203694) | Sediment microbial communities from Yellowstone Lake, YNP, Wyoming, USA - YL17G06_20 | ecosystem: Environmental > Aquatic > Freshwater > Lake > Sediment | place: USA: Wyoming | collected...
CCTTAGCATAGTTCTTTGCGTGTTCAATTATAACTCGCTCCTCCGCGTATCTGCAATAGTTTGGAGAGAGTTCAAATCCTATATAGTTCCGCCCAGTTTCCACGGCGGCTACTGCGGTGGAGCCGCTCCCCACAAAAGGATCAAGAACGAGGTCACCCTCGTATGTCAATAAATTTATACATAGCTTTGGGAGTGCAACCGGGAATGGTGCTGGAATCTCACGGTTGCGTTCGGTGGGGAGTTTCCATATGCCTGTTGTTGCCATCATGAAGTCCTCCTTGCTGATAGTGGACTCGCCTTTCCTGTCGAGCTTCCAGTGGTCTTTAAACATGATGAGAATTCCTTCGAATGGGGAATTATGTGTTGTTGCGCATGGGATACAAAACGAATGGTCTATTTCGACATTGAGATCGCATACATAACCATCGTATTTAACCTTTGATACACTTTTTATCGGAATCCATATGTATTTGTCGTCTTCTCCAACGGTCTTGTATCGAGTCTTGTGGTCGTACCATTCGAGTCTGAATCCTTCTCGACAATGTATCGTTTTCCCATTCGTTTTTCTATCCCCTTTGTTTCGAGTGCGGTATATCGTTGCATATATCCCGCACTTAAAAAGCAACCGCTGCGTCTGTATGATGTTGTTATACGATGTGCTGTCGATTCTATATACTGTTGCATTCCGCTTTTTCTGAATGTTCCCATCGCCAGCAAGATACCCACGCACAATTGCCATACATAGATTTTTTGGAAGCCACATGCACCATTCGGGTATTGTTTTTAAATGAGACTTCCTACCAAAGACGCGATCTGCTCCATCTATATAAAACTCTTTTAAAAACGTCCATACCTTTTTATTATGCATGTGGAATGTAACAGCGTGAGCTGATTTACTATAGTATGGAGCTCCTCCAACATCGAATATTTGTAATAGTGATTTGATATATTCATCCTCGTTGGAATTCCCAGATATTCGAACCCTGTAATTTCTCTTCTTTCTCTGATCGAGAGATCCTTCAGCTAGCCAAAACCCAACAAACTCCCAAAAAGTCTCATTGCCCAACGGCATACCAGACTTTAATATGCTCACTGGTAACGTGCGATCTTCTGTTTTCGGCATTGCCGTGTAAAACACACAATTTCTCCGGCGTGCGACGCGTTGCTTTAGGTGTTCATTGTTAATTTCTTCTGCCGTTTTCCACATCGGCTCCGAGTATATATACTCGAAGTGATGCGTTGGCTCATATTTCTCCACGCATGTCTCTGTCTTAACAAGGAACTTGTGTTCTCCGGTGCATTTTATCGGATCGACTGTGTTAAGAGCAGATGTGATTATGATTATGTCTCCACGGAATGGTTTTCGTTGACTAACAAGAACCCTCTTGTAATTTCCGCCATGCGTTAACACCTCGTCATTCGATGTAATGTAGTCAATGTGTTTTACACCGTTAACTGCAAATACCGGGGTGGATGGATGCAAGCAATTAACATATGGTGCCCGGCAACTTTTCCAGCTCCCCCACGCCGTACGCTTGGTGAGTGTTGTGTCCATCCAACACCCGAATCCGTGGTGCTTGAACCCGACTTCGTGCTCGCAGATGAATTGCAAGTCCATCAACGGGGCAAATCGACGCACAGACGTGCCGCAGCTGAGGTAGTGATTAAGACAGAACCTCCCATCTGGAGCGAGGACGCGGTACGCCTCCTTCAACCATGCGCGGCTCCAATCGAGATATTCTTCCCAAATCATTTTGTCATTGTACACGTCGTACTTTACTCCCAAGTTGTATGGGGGGGAGGTGACTACAAGGTTGACAGAGTTATCATCGACCTGCTTAAAGAGTTCCATGCAATCCCCGTTGTAAATTTTGTTTAGTTCGAGCATTCACGTCCTTCTCTCGCGGTACAGTGTATTCATCTTCATCTTGCCACCTTCTGTTTTCATTTCTTCGAGAATGATGCGGCGATCTTCGTACCTGATGAATATTATTCGGTCAGCAACTTCTATCGCTATGTGCGCGGTCTCGTCGATTTCCGTACCCATGGGCACGATCTGCTGGCTTGTCTCTATTCGCATATCACCATTCCCTTCCTTCTATTACTTCCTTGTAAAGTTTCATATATCTTGCAGCCATTTTTTCTCTGGAAAACATCTCTGCGCGCTTCCGACAGTCAATCGGACGAATTTTTGATATGTTTTCAACCGCGCGGATCATGTCATCATAGGTGTTGCAAACGAACCCGGATTTCCCGTCTGTCCCAACGACTTCGCTAAGCGCGCCATCGTTCAGAGCGATCACGGGGGTGCCACACGCGAGTGATTCTGCTGCGCAATTGTGAACCAGAGCTGATATGGTGCAGTACGTCTCGTCTTCATCGACCGATAAATTAAATACTTCTCCAGAGAATGATTTGAACGATACCTCTCGAACGAGCGAATATATAGATGACTTGTAAGACCATCTCCTGTGGAATGGTCTCCTCCGTTCTCTGGAAATCTTTGGATGCTTGCTGTATCCATCGGCATCCAATAATTTACTTCCATTCTCATAAGATGATACTACGGAATATAAATCGGATTTCCCCCAACTCGATTTGTTCTGGAATCCGCGAGCAACTGCACTTGTCACCGAGTTGTTTATTTTGTTCCTGAACAATATAGTACTGTACCCCCATGCCAATGAGGGAGAAACCGTGGAATACTTACAACTTCCATATTCATTGTCACAATGCCCATCCCCACGATACATACCGACAGCGAGGTGGATCTGGAGATCCGGAGGAAGTGTTATTATCCACTTTGGAATTTTTTTGTTGTGAGCACCTTTGCCAAAGTTGTCTATGATCATATCTCGCAATATGCCTGAGCACACATACACTTCGCGAGTTTGAGCTGGCAATCTGTCACGAATTGTAGCTTCCAATCCAAATGTGGTTTTGAGTATGTCAATCAGATCAGATATGTAATTGTTTTCCTTTCTATGGAATGCAAATGAAACACATCCATTGGGACTCGCTGATCCTTCAGACAGGTAATACCCAAACATCCGCATGAGATTCGGTGTTACTTTTATCTTTCTCGGGATTTTGTTGCAATTCAAAATTTGGTGATCTGCACCATACTGATTTGTGCAGGTAGATACAACGAATTCACCATCTTCTGTAACATCGCCATATTTACTCATATCAATTTCATCGACTGGGATCACATTGATAACCAGCGGATATACCAGTACGTCTCCTTTGGTTATGTCAGAAGCGTTAACCCACTCCGGCTTTGCAAAGAACCCTTTGACACCAACTCTCTTCATGACGTAGCACGGGTGTTCTGGCGTTAACACTATTTCCGGCATACCATTCGAACGAATGTGAACGAGATCTCCTGAGTATTCTCTGTGATGCAAGTGTGTTACCGATCTGTAATCCCCGTTGTGCGTTAATACAGAATCCCCAATTTTGACATCCGATATAGATTTCAACCCATCTGATGTCACTATTTTCGAATCTGGTGGCATACAGAGCCCAAACGGCTCGCTAAAATGCGAAGGTACAATACACGCCTTCGCTTTCTGCAAGAGTTCGATCTTTTTCTCATGCGAGGCATCGATGTGCATCACACCTTCGCCTTGCATACACCGCATCTTGATGTAGTTGAGGAATGGCACTTCATCGGGTGCCACAAACGACCCTCCAACGAGGTCGATCTGGTGCCCGGTGTCCTTCGCCAAGTCAAGCGAGATATGAGGCATCTTAAACGTGGAGAACCGCCCGACAAATATAAGCCGATCCCCTTTCTCCGCGCTGTACGGGTACTTGTCGAGGTTGATCCCATTGTACGCGTACCGCGATGGTAACCCCTGCGCCTCGTACTCCCTGCGCATGTACTTCGATATGCCTATTAGGTTGAGATGCGGGGTGTTTGCAGGTTTCGCATCTGGTTTCCAATCGATGTGTCCGTGGTGGGTATGCACAATCTTGAGTTCTGGTTTTTGCATCTTCGCAAGATACGGGGTTCCAAACCACGTGTGATCGTGGATTATATCGTAGCCGCCCGATACGAGGTGCGCTGCATATGCATTGTACGCGTTAACTTCTTCCTGTACCCAGTTGCACTGCGTGGTTTCCTTTGCCTCGATGGTCTCAAATACCTTGCAGCCCCCGGCGTGGCTACCTTTTGGTGCGTAGAGGGTCACGTCCTGCCCTGCCTTGGCAAGTGCTTCGCATAAATCGAAAACACAAATTTCGAGCCCTCCGTAATTTTTTGGAGGTACGCGCAACAACGGAGGAGAAACAATAGCTATTTTCATTTCACACCTCCTTTGGCAAATAACACTGACCACCATATTTGTTGTTGACTATATCAGTGTAATGATCTTCCCAATACTCTCGATTCCGGTTTGCCTTGCTATTATGGGAATTACATAATGCAACAAAGATTGGTTTTGTGCTATTACAACAAACCATCTTATCATAGTTTACATGGTGAATAGGTAATTTCATGCCATTCTCTTCTTCGTTTTTCCCACACTCGACACATACGCGTCCGAAAAATTCTCGGACTCGCTCTTTAAATTCTTTATTGAACTTAGGACAGTATGGTTCGAATGAAATTCCCCCGCGCCAACTTGAATTATTTTTACCACTTATTTTTTTTATTACTTCCGGGCACTTCATGGGGTTGTTTTCCGTGTTTCGTTTCTTGGTCCGCTCAATTAACGCTTTTATTGACTCTTCGCTCATAGATCCTCGCAATCCATTTATCATTCTATTTCTTGTAATTGGATTTTTCCACTGTGCTGCTGCTTTATCAGATGCAAATTTTCGACCTTCCGGTGTTTTCATCCAGCTATTCTCACCAGAACACGCTTGCTTTCTGCGTTTTTGGACTTCTGGGCTACCCCAACCAGTACCATTCTTTAAATGTTTTTTTGCTGTATCTGATCTCAGTTTAGAGTATTCTGAGCTATTCCTATGTTTTATACTACATTCTTTGCTACATGTGACATGCTGAAATTGAGACTTAGGAACCGAAAACTCCGACCCACAAACAACACATCTTTTTATCATTTAGTCGCCTCTAAAATCATACTAAGAGTCGGGTGGCTTACTATGGTCTCGCGTTCCATGATCGGGTCGCTCGATACAAAGGCGTCAATGGGAGTAGCAACTTTGTGGGTTTTCTTTCCTTTCTTCTTTCCTTTCTTCTTCTCTTCGCGCATGGCGACCTGTGTTACCTTCAGCCCCGCATCTTCCATGGTCTTTCGCAGCGAATCTTCGTCATAGATGGACTTATGACCCGAGAGCGCAAGATTGGCAAAGGCATCGAGCGGGGTTGGTGCGCCTGCGACTCCCACGTTTACGTGCCGGAACTGCGCCAAGCCATCAGGATCATCCGAATTCAGATCATATCGCACTTTCTTGTCGTTCTCGCGCGCCCGGCACCATAAGTCTGTGTCGTGATTGTAATATCGCATGAGACGTTTCGTGTCGGGAGTTGCAATGCGAACCACTCCGCCCGGCTTCAGGATCCGGCTACATTCTGCCATGAACCGTACTCCTTCATCACGCGAGAGGTGTTCGATGAGGTGCGACGCAAAGATCAGGTCAGCATATTCATTCGGGAATGGGATCGGCTTCGCAACGTCCAGCTTCATGAACTTGTACCCGTTCCCCATTGCAAACTTCTCCATGTCGAGAATGTCCACGTTTAAAAATCCATAATAGAATTGCCCGACGAAGCTGCCGAAGTTAATCTTCTTGAGACCCCTCCGCCCCGCGGGGCGAGTCTCGCGCGGCACGAGCGGCATGATTTTTGACATATCACCGTGGAATTCGAGGTCTTCCTTGTCCACGATGGTAACTTCGTACGTCGGGGCAACTGATAAGAATATCCTCTCCCACCACTCTTTCGGATGCAATGTCTCGTGGGAATCGTCGGGTGTTGTTCCCTCGGGCGGGGTTGGATTGGGGAAGCTCGGGGCGTGAAGCCCACGATTGCTGACGCGCGCCATCTCTTTGATCACTACATCGAGACTCTTCTCGGGGATGTGCTCAAGGGTTGCGATGCTGAAACAAAGGTCAAATTCCTTGTTCCCAATGGTAAGCGGAGCGAGAACCCCACGCTTCTTCCGCCATGGTGTCTCTGTTACATCCCATATGGCAAAGTCATCAAGCGCACGCGTGTGCCAGCAGTGCGGGCTTACGTCCATAGCGAGTACTTCAATCCCTGCATTCTTTAGGATCTTCGAAATGTACCCACGACCCGCACCGATTTCAATCACGCTCTTGGGATTCAGTTTGAGGATTTCACTTGCGGTCGCGTAGTGAACAGCAAAATCTCTGTACCCCTCCCCGCGGTATCCACGTGTCTGATCATCACTCTCGAAGTATCCTCGGTCATAGACTCGCGATGCGGGGCACCCTTGCCCCGCGTTGCGAGTCTCTGCTGGTTTTGTCATTTTTTTAAACCCCCGGTATTCCTGCCTTTCCGTCTGCAAGCTTCATAGTTGCGATATGACCACATCGTATGTCAGTGTCAACGACTATATCGACTCCAGCGTACTGCTTTGCCAGCATACAGAAATAGAAGTCTTCTGATACATCTGCCATGAGAGGATCGGGCAGGTTCATCTTCTTCATGAGTTCCCGGTTCCTCTCCTTTGTCCACAGGAAGAAAGGGAGATCGGTCTTCCCACGGATCTTTTCGAACACGCTGCGGTGGACGAGCATACACCCGCACCCGATAACATCCACTTTGATCATCCGACCCTTCCAGTTTGCAACAGCTCCGAAGGCTTCTTTCGTTGTTATATTCCCCTGTGCGTCTTTTTCTTCCGCCTTTGTGCGGACCCACATCGCAGGATAAACGCCCTCCTTCTTCGCGTCGTATACCCCGCAGACCAGCGGTAAGTTATGTGACAGGAGCGTAGGTATCGTGTTGTTTGGCATGATCACGTCGCTGTCAAGGAAGAAAATCCACTCGAATCCCTCTTTAAGAATGTCTTTGACCATCTGCTCACGCGTCACGTCGATGGGCATCCCACGCGAGAGGAATACCTGCGTCCCATCCGGGCATTGCATATTTTTCAGTGATACAGCCCACTCGGACGAGACTTCTCCGAGGTGGGGAACGAGAACCGCGCAGAATTTCTTCGGAGGCGCGGCTCCCTGAATTTGCATTTCCCATATTGCGGGCAAACTACACCTCACCTGTGGTATAATGTTTGACTTTATCCGTTAAAAAGGTTTGTTTTTGTGGTTTATTCGCCCCGCCCGTTGAGTCGCTTATCGATTCCGCCCATCTTCGTCGTCTGTGATTTCCAGCGTGTACTGGATATTGGGGATACCGCTCACGGACTGGTTGATGAGGAACGCAACGTTCTTCAACCCGTCGGGACTCTCGATGATATGTTCGGGTCTTGCGCATCTCTCTTTGGTATAGACTGCGTTGTATGCGATGGCACCCGAAGCCCAGTTCGCAAGCGTATCGCGCCCTTTGATTACCCATCCAGAGATGCTTCCATCCGTTGGAATTGCTGTTGCCGAACTGGAAATGTCATCCTGAACTGCAAGGTACACGTTGAGTACCTGATTAGGCGTGGTATCGATCAGCTTGGTGTCCCATACCTTCATCTTGGTTCCCTGCGGAAGACGAATGTACCAAACGCCCCCGCTCGTTCCGGTTGTGGGGTTATACCACAGGTCCGAATATAGCACAGCTACGTTGCTCGTTGCCCCGCTAGCGTAGGAATCCGGGAACTTCCCGTAAACCGTGAATAACTCGCTCGTCATTAGCCCGTCACCCCCCGACCAACAACATCTTTGCTGTTGAGGATCTGGTTGTAATCCTGAATCGCAGTAGTCTTCTTAAGACCCGGATACAGCGTGAACCCCTCGAATCCCCACGTCTTGCGGAGACCTTGATTGATCTGAGCGTCCGTTGTCGAACAAGGCATCGAAATCCACAGGCTCGGCACCTGCTTGCTCAGGACTCCGTAAATGAAGTCCGCACTGTTCGGGATCTCAACAATGTATTCGCCGTAGTGGAACCGCGCACGGGTGTTCAGATTGAGGTTTGTATCATTTCCGAAGGTGTATCCATAGTGGATCTCGGGGAAATGAACGAGGTCAATACCCCCCCTCTTGTATCCAAGCGCGGATGTTCCGCCCGTGTATGTTCCTACTGCTGCATCGACCCCTGAAACTACCTGTTCTCTCTGGAACCGCTGTTGGTTCACGTTCGTTGGGATCTGAACGCCCACACGAAGGAACGACGGTCGAACTACGAGTTTTGAGTGGAAAATGCGGTTCGTCCAAGTGTACGGAACAAACCACATATCAGTGGAATCCCACACATTTGACATCGGGAACCTGATGTTCGTCGCATATGCCCGTGGCGGAAACCGCCCGGTTGATGCAACCGTAACATTCGATCCCTCGTAGGTCTTGAGAATGGTGCTCGCAGTGATCGGGAGTTTGCCGTAGTCGATGGTCTCGAATCCGGCATTATACCGCGATACGACCCGGAATACCATAGCCTTGTTATTCTGGGGGAAGTATACGGTAAGGTGCTCGTTCTCGTTGACGAGCCCGAGCTTGTCAGTAACGTAGTTTGTAGCCATATCTGGTCACTCTCCCACGGGTGTATATTGTTGTTTTAAGTATAAAAAGGTTATGGGTAGGAAACTTTATATTTTTGAAGATCATAAATGGATACATGGCATTGCAAGGAGGTTTTCTCGATCCGCCCCCGAAAACATATTTCACCAAGCTGGGCGAACCAATAACCCCACCTGTGGGTTATGTAGACGGTGTTTCATTCACTTCTGATGGTACTTATCTTGCTGTTGGTCATGTTAGTTCACCATTCATAACTATCTATAAAAAATCGGAAGACGTTTTCACAAAGCTTGACAATCCCGCTACACTCCCTGCGGGAACTGTAGAAAGCGTTTCATTCACTTCGGATGGTACTTATCTTGCCGCTGCTCATCAAATAACACCGTTTGTCACTATCTATAAGAGATCGGGAGATGTCTTCACAAAGCTTGATGATCCAGATGTACTTCCAACTGGAAACGGATATAGTGCTTCGTTCAATTCAGACGGCACCTATCTTGCCATTGGTCATCTCAATTCGCCATATATAACTATTTACAAGCGATCGGGAGATGTCTTCACAAAGCTCGATGACCCCGATGTACTTCCCGATGGACTTGCCTTTGGTGTTTCGTTCACTTCGGATGGTACTTATCTCGCAACTGCTGGTCTTGGTCTTACCGTGTCTCGATTTGTCACCATTTACAAAAGATCGGGAGATGTCTTCACAAAGATCGTTGGGCAACCAAATATACTCCCATCATACCCCGCATACGGCGTCTCATTCGTGCCCGATGGTACATATCTCGCAGTTGCCGATGGTCTGAGTACGCAAGGTATCGTCATCTATAAGAGATCCGGAGACACCTTCACAAAGATTATTGGTGTTCCACAACCACCAGATTCTGGATATGGTGTTTCGTTTACATTGGATGGTATTTATCTTGCCTTAGCGCACACCGGATCACCCTATGTTACTGTCTATGAGAGATCCGGAGACACATTCACAAAACTAGGAAATCCGGATGTACTCCCGGGTGGGGATTCCGTAGGAGCTTCATTTACCTCCGATGGAACTTATCTTGCAGTAGCCAGCAGTCCCAACGCACTTCCTATATATAAGTTTTTCATACCCCCTCCCAGTGCTGGAACATTCTCAATGGATGATCCATTATAAGCTGAATCGGGGCAAATTTACCCCGCAAAATAGAGTTATCACACCATGTGTGTCGTTATTATTTTGCTTATCTCCGGCACTGCTTTGAATCTATTGCAAAAGGAGACATGTTTGATCCGTTATAATAACATGTTTCCCCGGGGTATGGACCGGTGGCGGAGTTCCATCGTATTTTCGCGCAATTCTCATCGCCAGTTTTCTTTTGCATCCCCAAAAACTGATCGGTTTGAACGGTAAACGTAAGTGGAATTACCGGAAATTGATACCATGCATATGATGCTGTGAGGAACGAGAGATCAATAGTTCCGAGCTCTTGTACTACGTTCCATACTGAGTCGTAAATGTTAGCAGAATATGTTGCAGTTCCGGGAGACACCGATTTTAATGCAAAACAAACATAATCCGTCGAAACAACAGCAGAAAATGCAATTCCCTGTTTTAGATCTAAGTTAACATCGAAAGCTCCGTCATCATTCACAGTAAGTGTGCACGGTGGTGGGGGGCGCGAGAAACGTGCATTTAACTTGCGGAGCCGACTATCGCCAAATGCTCCCCACCGCCCGTATATTTTCGTCAATAATATCACGCCGTTCTTGCTGTTATCCTCAGACCGATGTTCCTGTCATCTGTGTTTGGATATGCCACATCGATTCCGTCTCCCGAGGTCACTGCGAGGGGAAACGGGGGTGTATATAGAATGTCTTGGAACAACGTTCCGTCTTTGTACAGGATGGTATCAAATACCGCGCCGCTTACCGAATCCAGTGTGATGACGAAATCACCAGATGTTGTCGGTGCCGCGCTCTGATGCATAGTTATATTTTCGAGCCAGAATGATGTCCCGGGTATATACGAAGTGGCAAGTGCAGCATTGGATGCACCATCTGTATATACAACAATCTCATCGTGAAGCGTTCCAGTAAATAATGCCCCAGACACGTCAACTGGTAGAATACCCCCGGACGTAGAGACTATTTCTACAGGAACCGCACCGGACGTAACAATCTCAATTGGTCCAGACACGGATGCAATTACATAGGTTCCAGATGCGAGAGATAGTGTTTCTCCGGATACTTTTACTGGACATCCGGAGATATCAACAATGCTTCCCGATGCAGTTGTTACAATCCCTCCGGATGCGAGTTCTACTGTTCCAGATAACAATGTTATTAATGCTCCGGAAATCGATACGAGGATTGGTCCTGTTCCAGATGCAAGTGATACCGTTGCCCCAGAAACACCCACAATGCTCCCAGACAGTGTGACAACTTGTATTGGACCCGTTCCTGAAGTAAGCTGAATTAAGTTTCCAGATATATCAACAATACTTCCTGATAGGGTCACGGTTTGGATTGGTCCCGTTCCGGATGTAAGTTGGACAAAGGCTCCAGAGATATCCGTGATGCTTCCTGACGTAAGTTGTAGAAAAGAACCAGACACATCCACAATACTTCCAGAAAGCGTTACAACCCGAATTGGTCCGGTTCCTGAAGTAAGCTGGATAAGATCCCCGGAGATATCAACAATGCTTCCAGATGCAGTTGTTATCGGTTGACCAGATATTCCAACTATGCTTCCAGAAAGGGTTACCACTTGAATCGGTCCCGCGCCGGAAGTCAATTGGATGAGATTCCCGGAGGTATCAACAATACTTCCTGACAGAGTTACAGCTCGGATCGGACCAGTCCCGGATGTTAACTGAACGAGAGCTCCGGAGACGTCTGTGATACTTCCAGATGCAGTTGTTACCGGTTGACCAGATATTCCAACTATGCTTCCAGAAAGGGTTACCACTTGAATCGGTCCCGCGCCGGAAGTCAATTGGATGAGATTCCCGGAGGTATCAACAATACTTCCTGACAGAGTTACAACCCGAATCGGTCCGGTTCCGGATGTGAGCTGGATCAAATCCCCAGAGACATCGACAATGCTACCCGAAACCGTCTTAGCAATTACCGGTTCGAGACCAGAAAGATTAACTACCCGCACACGCGCTGGCACCATGGTTCCAGAGCTGGCTCCACCGGCGTCTTCCTTAATCCATACGTTATCTCCTGATATATCAACCGTGATTTCGAACGACCCGGATACCAATATCCCCGACAGGGAGATCGGTTGCATAACACTTACGTTAAGGAGTTGCCCGGAGATATTTCGTACATAGGTTGCCTGAGTTGCGCGCACCCATGTCCCGCTCGTTGTCGGATCGGTCGCTCCGTCGCTCCACAGGTACTCTCGTATCTGCCCCTCGCGGATGCCCCATACATTAACGTTGTAATCGACAATGTTTAACGCAGCTTCCGCAGATCCAGTGTTCGAGGATGTAACATCAGGCATTTATGCCCACCGTCCAATCATCACGCCTTCGTATGGGATTTGATCTCCCGGAAGGATACCCGAGTTCGGGTACGCACTCGCATTGTTGTTCGTCACGTACAGTATCACCGATTGAGTAACACGGAGGGGTTCGGGAAAGATCAGCGGGTCGTAAATCCCACCGGGCTTCGCAGTCCCGGAGATTGGGAGTGTGATCCCGTCAACAACCCAGTTGTAGACAGAGTTGGCGTGCTGGTCGCTTCCCACTGCATACAGCAGCATCAGATCGTGGTTGGTTGGCATCTGCCAGTTTATGAGAATGAAGTTGCTGGTGCTTGCAGGAACGGGACTTGCCAGCGTGGATGCCTGACGGTAGTACACGAGGTCATCTACGACCATTCCTGCTTTCTTGTGGAATATCTGTGTCATCTCTCTTCACCTCATGGGTACGCCAATATCTGTACTCTGGTCGATCTCGATCCGGTGGTCACATATACTTCGTCAACCGGGGCTGGAAAATTGATTATCTCGAATGGAGCCTCAGTTGGATCAATTTCAATCAGATCCCCAGCAGTTGACATGAGCTTCAGCTTTATCTTCTGGTCTACTCGTATATTAAGGTTTTTCGCCCCAACCCCAATTGACACGGGGTAGTCATTCCTTCGCGCGTCCACGTTAGTGTCCACGGACCGGTAAATTGAACCTCCCCCCACTCCAATCCCGGGCATCTTTGCAGCGATCACGTTCAGGAGGTCAATGATGTCCGAAAGCTGAGCGTTGATGTTCGAGGTGGATGGCTGCGCCTGCACCGGGCTCCACACGTACTCTACGCCATCAATGCACTTCTTTTCACCGGGTGCGGGCATTTTTCTTCTCTCCTTCCATCGCAGCGAATCCTATGAGTCCAAGTGGAACCAGAAGAAGCATCCACGGGCTTATGCCTCCCGTTTGCTTGGGCGGCTGACCCAACTTGCATTCTGTAGAGTTCGCGTTCGAAAGTCTCCAGTAACCACTCTCATCCTTTATGTTTGTAACTGGATCGTACTCGTAAACGATCTGCTGCGGCTGTGTCGTATCTCCGTTCGTCATAGATCACCACCGGACTTATTCTTCAAGTACCAGTAGTACCCCGCAAGCCCGAGTCCTGCGACAATTACCCCAATAACCAATGGATTCACTCCTCCCCCTTCCATAGATGGGACGTTACCATACTTCACGCGGTTCGCGGTCACGGTTCCTGCTGGGAGCCATGTGCCGTCAGGCAGTAGTGCGCTTCCGTCCTCATATATAGTAGAACCCTTGGGGATTATAAAACCATCGGATAGTGTGATGTCAGATGTAGTTACTCCGGACCCGGGCGGTGGAACCCAATCTGCGGGGGGAGTCGTTGGAGTTGGAGTTATCGTCGTCTCCGGGGTATAGATGGGGGAAGTTATAGGTGTAGTTGTTATACACCGCACATCGTCCGGGTATGTCTTGCAGAAGTCCACTCCGCCAGTGGTTGTCTGTGTTTGATCCGACGATGGCGGGGGCGTTGTTGTAACTTTGCACCCCGCAGCATCGGGATACCGCGTGCAGAAATCTCCCCCCGTTTCCCCACCTCCGTCTGCTGCCCCCGTTTTCCCGCCTCCGTCTGCTGCCTCAGACTCGTATTGAACTTCTATCTCGGTAAAGTCTGCCATCTTTTCTCCTGCGAGATGTTTGTTCTCGTGAGCATAAAAAGGTTTCTACTACACGGGTGTGATTTAAATATATTTATATTTACGCAAAGCTAATGCATAAGTACCCGGGTAATCCCGGGGTGTGGTTTGGTGCGGTATGGTATGGTATGGGTGGGTGACTAACCTCACTCACTAACTTATTACACCTGTTGACCAAGCTGGTTTGATATCTTCTTGATCTCCGAGCTTTAAATCGAGTAATGAAAAAATATTGCCTATTTTGTTTGCGAATACATATTGTTTTCCTTCCTGATACGCACCTCCGAAGAGCAACCCAACAGCATTATTGTTCATATCGAGAATAAGGGCTCCTGAGTCCCCGGGGATTGCGTCCATCTCCAATATAATCTGATCTGTGAACTTGACAGGGATTCCATTGTACGATACAATCACACTTGCGTCCCAATCAACTACTTTCCCAACCACTTCGTCTGTTGTCCTGCTGTACTTCTTTACTGTTATCGAAGATGTTACCGACTTTATGCCACGTATTCGAATCAGTTGATTTGCAGAGTTCGCAAGGATAAACTCCCTTGCCATCGCCTGATCCACAGGCTCGGCTATTGCCGCATCGATGATGTTGCTGTTGTACGGGTCCAGCTTGATCCAGTCACGAAGGTATCCAACTGTGTTATCTGTCACACCCACCGCTGTAAGACGAGTGGAATCATATGCCCCGGGTTGAAGAATGTGATCTCCTTCCTCTGCACGCTTCTCCCCCACCATATCACGGTTTGCGAAGACGTGCGTGTTTGAGAGGAGCACCTTCTCCCCGGACTTTCGGCGCACTACCGCTCCAAGTGTTCCTGCCTGAACGTACTGGTGAGCGGCGCTGATACCTCCAATTACCGGTCTGTATCTCCGCGCGCGGTAGTCGCTTCGCGGGGCAAACCCACCGGTGCCGGGCGGAGATCCTGCAATGTCCGCAAGTGCCTTAATATATCCTGTACATAGTACAGACACCCCAAATCCAGCAATCTCTCGTGGGATCTTCTTTACGAGTTTTTCCTCGCAGTTTGTTGTGTAGACTCGTATGAACTGGAAACTCCGATCGAGACCAACGCCGACCACACCCGGGATCTCCATAAGAGTATCTTCGATGCCCTTCTTTGCTTCGAGTGCAGAGATTGCCTCGCGCTCTCCTCCGATAAATGGCTCCCCCGCGGGGCGACCATCTATGGTTTTGAGGACGACACCCTTCACGAACATATCCGCGTAGATGTCGAATTTAAATGCAAATGGTTTGTAGTACCTCTGGATGACGTGAATCGTATACGATCCGTTTGGAACGTCTTCTATAAGGAAAGAACCATCCTGATGTGATAGCGCGAAGTCCCCTATCTGCGGCAGGGCTATCGTTGCGTTCTCAACCGGATGTTGAAATTCATCCGTTACAAACCCACGCAGTGATCCCATTTACTCATCGGACTCCGCAGTGATCGTTACTTTCTTGGACGTATCGCCCTTCGACGCCGCTGGAATTGGCACATATATTGTCGCATATTGAGTCTTATCAGATCCAATCATGTCAAACCCCGTTCTCCGAGTCACCCCATCTGCGAGTATCCGTGATTTTCCTTTCGTTGTTGCTGATAGAGGAACTTCAATTCCTACAGTGCCTCCGGATCTCGGAACTGGCACACCTGATACTATTTTCGCATCTTTGAAATTAAACCCCGACGCTTTATCCTTTGCTGCTGCCATCGTGTCCTCTACTGTCTTGTCCAATCCGGTGTCCTTCTTGATGCCCAGCTTCGTTTCAGATGCCTTCGTTTTCCCGGTTGACCGATCGGTTATTCCAATATATACCACATTAGTACACCCTTTAAACGAAGCATCATAATCCTTGCTCGGAATGTACCCCCATAGCATCTCCGCTTGCGATGGAAGAACAGTAATCACCATGCGATTCGTACCGGAGATAGTCGGATAGCAGCTTGTGGAGCCGGACCCGACCCACAATACAACACTGTATGGCGAGTCGCTCCCCGATGCAATACTCCCAGACGACGTGGAGATATCGAGTGTAAGAGTGGTCGATTCCTTAGTCGAGATGTAGTTCGGAGACACGGATATATTCTGTATTTTATCCACTGCCGGGGGTGGAGCTACTGGCACCACGGGCTTTGGAGTTACCGTTATTGTTTTCCGATTCGTTGATCCGTTGACCCACACGATTATTGATGTTGCAGATGATGTGAGCGTTCCGGGTATCGTCGCATAATAAACCCACGATTCCGATCCAGTAATACCAACCTTCCCCTGCAACTGCCGCGTAGTTCCTAATACATGATTTGTTGATGTGTCCGTACTGATCATGACGTTGCCTGTCTGCCCAAAATTCGCCCCTGATACCGCAATCTGAACATCGCTACCAGCCACTATAGTATCAGGAGTAACTTGGTTTATCACGACCGGATTCGCCACTGATTGTGCAGATGTGGACGGCTGCTTCACAATAATCTGCACGGTGTTGCTGCGCCCAGCGGAGTTTTCGAGATACATCGAAACGACACCCTGATTCGAAGGCACGGCATCCGCAGGTATGAGTGTTCTGAAACTCCATATGCTACTTAGGATCGATGGCGAGGTTACGTTTGAAACCGACAACCCAATTATCTGACCGGCATATAACGTTGCGCGTATATCATTTCCAAAGTTCTTACCGGAAACAGTAACCCACGTTCCTACCCCACCGGTTATCGTAGATGGGTCCACAGTGATTGATGTTGGTGGCTGCGGCACATTTATATTCGGTCTGACCTCCACTAACCATGTCTGAGTTTCGGACCCGCGGATCAGGGTGAATTTCCACATGGTCTTATCCGAAGATGGTGGAGATGATATGCTGGGTACTCGTATCTGAGAATCTCCTTGAACATAGAATGTTGCAGTTATAGCAGCGGGAAGTATCCCACTTGATGTTATATGTTCGAGAATAACTCGCGTAACTCCATTAAACCCACTCCCGGAAATGATAGCATCGAACGTCGAACCAGCTTCCACGCTCGGGGGGCTAACCGAGCTAATCTTAAGTGGATTCACCGTTGTGGATGGATTGACCCGGATTACCGTGCTTGCTGTCGCCCCAGTCCCGTTTTTCACTGTGACCACGTATTGCCCGGTGGTTTTCATGGTGAGATTACGTAGCGTTATCTGCGTATCGCTCTCTATCGAGAATAGTTGGGCTATGTTGTTTATGGTTACAGTATATGTTTTAGAAAGGAACCGACCAGTAATCGTCACGTTTGCTGCAACGCTCTCAGTAATGGCACTCGGAGAAACGGACATGATCTGAGGCGGACCCATTGGAGCTCCAACAGATACCACAACTACTCCGGGAACTCCGGCTGATATTGGCTGCGTAGCTGGTGTTGTAGTCGCGGGGGTCTTGGTAGCTGCCGCAGCGTTCGCTGCGACCGTTGTAGCCTGTGTTGCAGCCGTTACAGTTATATTGCCCCCACTTCCCTTCTGTCCCCACTTGTCCATTACGGATACGGCATACGACCCGGCGGGAAGGTTCCCGGTACTTACGGTTACACGCCCCGCGGATGCTGTGCTCGATGGCATCTTGAGAAGGCTTCCGAGATACACCTTGGTTACGTCCCCTAAGTTACTACCGGTGATTGTAATGTCGGTGGGGGTGTTAGCCTTTACGTCCCGCGGGCTAACATTCGATACCGAGGGGACTATGGGCATATTCACTTCCTCTTCTTAACCGGAGCGGTCCCGGGAGCGTAAATATTGGTACGCTCTCCTTTGAATACCGGAAGTTCCGGAGCGTACACACCCGGAACATACAACCGGCTTGGGAGTGCAGGCGGCAAGTCATCTTTCTGCGAGAAGTACCCACCTCGCACCTTACGAGTATTCACGTTCACTGACGCCGTTGCTGAAGCCGCGGGCTCCGTAAGATTCGTGTGGTAATGCTGCGGATCTCCGACTGTGAGATCATTGAGCGTAACCGGGGTCGTAAACCGCTCGCTCTGCACGTTGAGATTGATCGACGGATTCGCCAAGTCAGTTGTCAGGATCGTGTGCCGCCCCTGTGGATCTCTCAGTCGTGTGTCTATCGACTTGGGCACTGACGTTGTGTTCTTGCTCGGTGTGGTTATCGTCGGATTTGGATTGTCCGTAGTGAGCACTATGCGATCGCTCTTCGATGATCCTGCAGCAGTGATATTCGCTACGTTCGGGGCATATAATGAGTACATGCCCGGCTGTTCAATAGCCATTGAGAACCCGGTCGGTGTTCCCGCTGGTTTGTTCTCGATAACAACGGTTCGTCTTGCTATCACGACACTTCCCCCCTTAGCTTCGGCTTTCGCCTTATTAAGCTTTTCTATCTCCTCAGAAGACAGTTCTCGTACCTTTGGTACAATGCATCCACATATATCCTTGATCCAGTTCAATAATCCGGATGGAAGACGAGGATCTTTTGGATCTTTCGGACAGGTGATGTCACACCACTCATCAACAATGAAATTACCGCAGGCATCCTTGTGTTTCAGCTTGGCAGTTGCCAACTTCGGATCTCCGGGCTTATAACAGGTCGGAGGATCGCACACAGGACACCACTCGTCTACAATTATATTACCGCACGCGTCCTTGTGTCGTTTTAGTGCGGTTTGAAGTTTCGAATCTCCTGCTTTGAAACACACCGATGGGTCACAGTCGCACACCGGTGGTGGTGGTGTTACCGCTTGAACTACTGCGACCTCCGGGGTTGGTGCCAGTGCGAGTACGGGCTGATATGGGCGGATGCACCCAGCCATTTGCATAAGTTGCGGAACGCGTTCCCATACCTTATTTACCACGCATGAATTATCCATGACCGACCCGATCTGATCTTTAAATCTCTGCGATATCCCAGTTGTCACTGGTACGCTCCCATAGTCCCAATCGGGGGACGAAATTGATATCCCGCACTGCGTTGATGCCGACCAGAATTCCAATGCCAGTGGTTTGAACATCGGGTTATCAAATATGGAAGTATCGCACGTAGGCGTAACTTCGGGTTTCTCTACCTCCGGCGTAGACATGTACGCATCGAACGATCCCGTCCACGATTGACCCATTACCTCGAACTTCCATGTGTGCGTACTCAGGGTTTCTGTGATCCCACGGGTGGGAAAGCTCCAATTCACCGAGAACACTGAGTTGGCAGGAATGCGGTCGGTTCTCTTCTCGGATCTCGATCCCCCATCCGCAGTGAAGAACATAGATGTAGTCCCCTGTGTCGTATCCGTCGAGAAGTCGAAGATGATCGTATTCCCGTACATCTTCATGTCCCATGCGGTGCCACCAATTGGTGTCTTTATCCCACCATGATATGCACCGCGGAACGTCACATTCCCTACTACAAAAGGCAGACCGTGCAATGACCACGACGCACCGCGCAATGCCGATCCTTCCCATATGCGACTCGGATACACAACGCCAAGCGGACCCCCTCGCCCCGCAGCGCGAGTCACCGTGAGGTCTCCAACCGGGTACACGATATTCGTGCAGTCCATGATCGATGTCCGCTTCTTCGGGCACTGCGGGTAGGCAATGACATAGACTTTTCCACGGGTTCCTTCGGAGGCTTGAATAAGAGCGGGGATCGTAACGAGTATCGTGCCCCCGTGGACCGCCGTGGGAATCGTTACTGTGGAACGCGCAATCTCGATACCTTGCGTAAGTGGGTCGCTCGCGGTGTACACGATACGAATATTGTATGCCTGATTGAGAACCGAAGAATTACGTAGAATCAGCGCAACTTGGAACGGGGTGCCGGATGGGACTGCACTTCCGTTTGTTCCGCGAAACTGCGCTGAGTCAATAGCAATCATAAAGAACTATGGTTTTGTTTTGTATATTAAATTATCGGAGCTTCGCCCGGATTGTCATCTTCTTCGTCTTCGTCATCTTCGACCATCCTGATTTCCCTTATTATGACTGCGCCACCTGTACGATCTATGAGACTTCCTATTTGCCGGAGTTCCCACATGTAGTCTTCGACATCCTTTTCGAGCGCTCTGAGGTAAGAGTCTCTCTGACGCCTCCCCTCTCGTGATTCTTCGCGTATTTGGTAAGCATGATTGATAAAATACCAGTCATTGTTCATCAACGCGTGTTGAATTTCACTTATCAGCCGCGATAGTTCGTCATGCTTTTGTGCTAACTTGTTGATCCTTTGCGTCAGCCTACACTCTCGCTCTGTCATGTTATGACATGGCACACCTTTGTCGGATGCGTCAGCCATTTTAGAGACCAACCCAAAAAAATGTTACAAGTCTGTTTTCACAGACAGGTATTCTCCTTACACTCCCACCGCGAGGATCTCGAAGATTTCACCGATGAGACTGACTGCTGGATCAACATCGATTCCGCCCTTGGTAGAGGACAGGGAAAACTTCACCTGTACATCTGCTGCTGCCGATCTCCACGAAGGTATGAATGCGATAATCTGAGATAGAGCCCCACCGGTGCCTCTGCCATTCGATCCACCCGGGTAGACTGTAGTTGAGTCAGTTTCGGTGTCCGCAACTGTAAAGACCGACTGCACAATCTTCCGACCATTGCTGAGAGTCCCAAGCAGGGCGTCCGTCTGAGTATATGTAAATACCGCCATACATCACACCCCAAACAATAGAATCTGGATAGTCGCAACCCCAGCGCCAGCGTTCGTAACACTAATCACGTTAGGCGAGCTCACAGTGGTTGCCCCCGTTGCAAATGCAAAGTTGGTGCCAGAGGTGCATGACACAAAGTACCCGGTTCCGGAAGCAGTCCAATCCTTGAACACCCGGAGCTTATTTATCTGAGCCGGTACTGTCGTGGCGTCCCCATTGTCTGTAACCACTTGAGTCATCACAATCTTCACGCCGTCGGCAGTGTATCCGACTACATCGGATGACGTTTTTATGGTCATGTTTGCCATTTCTCATCACACCCCTATCGACATGATCGTAACCGTCATTAACCCACTTGTCCCGGTTGTCAACGTCTTGATGTTGAATATATTCGAGGATGTGGTTGTATTCCCGGTTACGGTTCCACCCCAAGCAACGGTTACTGGTGCCGCGCTTCCGCCGGTGTTGTTCTCCTTCTGACCCCATGCCCATGCAAACACATTTTTTAGCGGATCTATCCGCACCGGGATAGTGGCTGTGGTGCCATCATCGGCAACAAAGTCAGAGAACACCATCTTCAGTCCGCCAGCTAGCTCACCGACCACCTTATGGCACGCCGTGCCGCTACTGAACGTTACTGCTGCCATTTCTCATCACCACTTACGGCGTTGAGGCGGTTCTCGGCAACGTGGTTGCAAAGTCGTACTCGTAGAACACCATTCCCAGCGGGACGATGGTGCTAATTCCCGTGCTCGCAGGCATTACGCCAATGTACGTTCCCACGTTGTGATCCATCGGGATCTGCCCGGGGGTGTTGTACTGGTAGATCGATCGGTGGTCTTCCAGTGTTTCGATCATGAGCGGGCTCATCGCAATGTACTGATACTTGTTCTCAAGGTCAGTTGCGAACTTCAGCATGTTGATTCTTGGAGTTGTGCTAAGCTCCACGAGTCCGTCCTGAGCGATCACTACGAAGCTGTGCTTGTTTGTGACCGTAGATCCCTTGTACGAAGACGTGAGGGTTCCACCCGTCTGATACCCGGCAATCATTCGCATCGTCCCAGCGGTAAGCGTCAGGTCGAAGGAATTAGTTGTCGTGGTAGCATTGTAGTCCGAGTAACACGGATACGTTGCGCTCGGAGTTGAGTCGTACTTGTACAGTTCTGGGGTAATCCAGTCTGCACCGAGTCCACCGGCTACTGCCGGGTACTGGTAGCTCTTGGTTTCCGGGAAGACCGCCTTGGCAATCCCAGCCCACTTCACGAATGCCTCGCGCTGCGGACGAAGATTTGCTGCCAGCTTCGGGGAAACGTTTTCGATCCGCTTCAGATTCTTGTCGAACGCGAGTCGAACGCTATCCGATTCCTCATCGGTAAGCTTTTCATAGTCGTAGGCGTCCCTTCCGCCCATGAACATCTTGATCCCATTCGTAATTTCTTCAGCGAAGAGATCCTTTACACGAATTGTCGTCATTTCAAATCACCTTAGGTGACTCCCGCATCCACTCTGGGAAGTGTGGTCGCAAAGTCGTACTCGTAGAACACCATTCCCAGTGGAACGAGCGTGGTCGTACCAGACACCGTGGGCATTACCTTGATGAGCGTTCCCACGTTGTGATCCATCGGGATCATTCCGGGGGTGTCATACTGGTAGATCGCCCTGTAGTCTTCCATGGTCTGCGTGAGCGACGGGCTCATCGAAATCCACTGGTACTTGGTCTGGAGCTGTGTGGAGAACTTCATCATGTTGACCTTGGGCGTTGTTCCGAGTTCAACAAGTCCATCCTGCGCAATAACTACGAAACTGTGCTTATCGGTCGTAGCGCACCCCTTGTAGAAGTTCGTCTCAGTTACGTTGCCTGCAACATACCGTGCAGTACCCGCAGTGAGTGTCAGGTCGAATGAAGTGAATGCCGCAGTGGTTCCGTTGTAATCGCTGTAGCTGTTCGTAGCTGCCGCCGCTGCCGGTGACGTGCTGTACTTGTACAGCTCCGGCGTGATCCAGTCTGCACCGAGACCCCCTGCTACCGCTGGGTAGCTGAAGGACTTGGTTTCGGGGAACGTTGCCTTGGCAATCCCCGCCCACTTTACGAATGCCTCGCGCTGTGGGCGCATGTTTGCCGCAAGCTTCGGGGAAACGTTCTCGATCCGCTTCAGGTTCTTGTCGAACGCAAGGTGAATCGAATCCGCTTCCTCATCGGTGAGTCTTTCATAATCATAGGTGTCCCGACCACCCATGAACATTTTCACACCGTTTGTGATCTCTTCAGCAAAGAGATCCTTAACTCGAATCTGAGTCATTTGTTCAGATCACCGAATCATGTATTAGATCACAAGCTATATAAATTATGCGAGAGATATGTATGTATTGTATGACAACTCCTACAAAGAAGCAAAAGAAAATCGAGATCCGGTACATACATGAGGATACCCACAAAGGGTTCAAACGTGTAGCCGCAGACTTTGATAATTACGAACACGTTGTGTTGTGGCTGATAGAAAACTACGAGAGTTTCAAATCGATCAGACCACCGAGTACAGTCCCGTCGAACAGGATGAAGATGATGCACGGGGTGCTCTAATCGCCCCGCCTCGCGAGTCGTGATATGAGAAACAAGGACATCCCACTCACCCATACGCAGCGGCAGGTACTACTTGGAAGTCTACTCGGGGATGCATGTATAGTAAAACGCAAACAAAATCACAATGCACGCGTGGAGTGGGGGCATTCTATAAAGCAGAGGGATTATGTAGAGTGGAAATATAACATTCTTAAAGATGTTATACCATCTGCCCCAAAATCATATACGCCATTCTCAATAGAAATATATACACGGATGATCCCGTGCATAACGGAAATATATGATTTGATGGGGTCTCGCGAGATAACGCAACGGTGGCTGGATGAAATTACAGATCCTATTGCACTCGCGGTGTGGTATATGGACGATGGAAATTGTTCTAAAAACAAAGGAAATGGATATGTTATAACATTTAGTACAGGGAACCGCGAGTTGTATGAATTGGAACTATTGAAATCGTGGATGAATGATCGGTTTGAGTTGGATTGTGTTGGAATATATATTCCAAAGAAGAAACCAATTGCAACAAAATTGAAAATATGGTCTGATCGGACAATTCGAAAATTTGAAGAACTCGTCAGACCGCATATAATTCCATCGATGCAATATAAATTGCCTCCAGTCGGAAGACCACAATGTAAATATCAAACACCGAAATACGGCGTTCTCTAATCTCATACTCGCGATGCCCCGCATCACAAGTTAATCTAAAAAAGTTAAATTTGGTTTTAAGTTAAGCAATCAGAGTACACCCTCATCCAATTGTCGCATTACCCACTGGGCTGCAACCGGCTCATTGTAGGCAAACGCCTGAGCAACTGCTGATGGAGCAACTGCTGATGGAGCAACTACTGTAGCTACGCTGTACCCGGGAAAGAAGTAGTCATAGACACCACCTGCCAGTGCAGTCGCACCGTATGCGATGAGCATGTTCTGGTACAGGTCGTTGGTGACGAACTTGCCTTGTGTCTTCCCAAGTAATCCTATTACGAGCGCGATGCCCCCGAGTCCGACCCCGTAGAGTGATGCCGGTCTGTTCCCGATCATTGGGATCATGGGAAGAGTTGGCAACATGCCGGGATTAGAACGAAGGTACATCGTCTGAAGCATTCCTACTACACCAGCGCCTCCGGCAAGGAGGCTGGATTTTACGTCCGAAGTTAGCCAGTACATAGTCGTGTATTGCACGCTAAAGCATATAAATGTTTGTGTGGATTTCGGCAAGTTTATGTAGTTTTGCGACAAATAATTACACAACATTGCCCACAGCTTTTCGAAATTACGAAATTCAACTCAGCCCAACGCATCGGCAAGTGATACTTGGGAGTCTACTCGGGGATGCATGCATAGAGAAACAAAAGCCATCGCACAACCCCCGCGTACGTTGGAGTCATGGAATGCCACAGCGCGAATACATCGAGTGGAAATACAAAATCCTCATAGTGAAATTGAATTGAACCGGTTGAAATCTTGGATGAACGAACGATTCGGTATATATTGTACAATTTACATTCCGAAAAATCTTCCTACTGCAACTGGAATTAAAATATATACCCGTTCAGAAGTCAAAAAATTCGTAGAACTCGTCAGACCATATATAATCCCGTCGATGCGGTACAAGCTGCCGCCCGGCGATTAGTTCATGTATGAATCTAATTTATGCCGTTTCGGGTTCGCCCCCGCCACCAAGACCTTCAATAATCGGTGGAACAAATTTCACTACCAAGTAAACTCCGGCAATTGCAACAATTCCAATCACACCCCACTTCACCATATCAGCGAGATTAGCTGGAATCTTGAATAAGTCTGACAAAGCTTCCGGAGCAACTTCGGCAACTTTTGTAACCGTCATTGTAATCATATAGACAACCGCAATCACAGTTAACGCAATGGTAATAACAACAACAGCCGTAATCGGATCTATACGCGCAGTTGCCACAGCGGGTGCCTGAAAATCGACAATAACTTTTTTATTAGCATCGTCAACATTTACATACTTTATTACTGCACCGGGCACGGCTGTACCTACAGAGCTGATAACGTCTTTAACTGCATCGTTCTGCCAGTTGGGGTATGGAACTATTGTTTTGAACCCTGTGATTGCGTACTCAAACCGGTAAGTCTTCCCGGACTGAAGCCGGTCGCTCGCCCCGAGAATCTTTTCAGATCCCTTGACCGGGGAGCCGTACGCTACCATCTTATTCCTCCATCATCAGCGTAATCTTTCTTGCACGCTTCACTCCGTTTTGCACTTCCTTATCTTTCCCATTTAACCACGTCATGCGCCGTTCCCGACGGAGAGTAGGCGACACATCCGGTATATACCCACCACCAGCATGAAGGTCTACTTGTCTCTCCAGCGATTGTAACGACGGGGGTTCTCTCGCACGTTTTGCTATTGATTCCCCAATCATCGATCCAATCTCTTCTTCAGTCATCCCGGGAACTCTCTTTCCCTCCTCGAATCCACGCTTTGCCGCTCTTGCCGCTTCGCGAACTCCTCCAATTCCCGCGCGTGCTGCAACTCCCCCGCGCGCTGCATATTCAGTTACTTTGCCGCGTATTTTTGGTTTTGACATCATGTAGATGAAAAATGCGCCTGCCGCTGCAAGTGCAATATATGGAGTATATACAGCAACTGCACTGCCCACATTTCCAAGACTGCCTAATGCAACTTGAAGTGGGTCTTGAGACTCCACCGCAAATGGACGCCCGGAGTAAACGGGCGGCGTTGGGGTTGATGATGGGGATAGAGTGAGTGGGTTTGTAGATGGTGCAGAGGACTTGTACAGTGGGTTGGCTGGGGAATACGTTGTTGGAACAAGATTGTACTCATCTCCCCACGCGGAGTATGGAGATCCATAAATTGCAAATGATGCCCCGGTTCCGGATGGTGCCCCGGGGGTAAGCTTCGTGAATACCTGAACCGTTTCCCGTGCGACGACAACAGCATCTTTACGATATGTCTGATATCCCATCTTAGATAGGGTCACACTGTGCGTGCCCGCGGCGAGTGCGAAGTCCTGAGATGCTCCGGCAGCGGTGGTGCGTCCGCTGTCTATGCCATCGACTACAATGGTTGCTCCACTTGGGTTCGACATGACCTTGAGAAGACCATACGTTGGAGAATCCATCGGAAGAACTTGAAAAGTAGCATGTGCTCCTGTTGTTTTGACAACACCATCGATCGTCTCACCGGCTGTATCGTTCATCTCATTGATGTTGATTACAGTTACAATAAATTTTCCAAATCCAACCGGTGACGGAATGTCAACCCTAACGTCATCTCCACACATCGATTTAACCCCGGGTATTCCAGAGATGCACGTTGTGCGCGGAGATCCCCATTGCTCATATCCTGCCTTGGTCCACGATGCGGGCGATTCCCCGTCTTTCTTGATGAACGCCTGCAGCTTATACATCCCACTCTCCATCGGATCTACCTGAACCGTTGCAGTGATAGTTATTACCCCGCCACCATAGACGTTGGATGGATACGCGGGCTTATCTGTACGCACCCCAATGACTCGCATATGGTTAAGATTCACTTTCAATATATTTAAATTCTTCTACGGCAACACTATATTATGGCGACGTTTAACAAGCAATGGTCTTATTTCCTTGCAGGAGATCAAACACTTGTTGTTGAAGATGCAACCAAATATATTCTTCCCTGCATAACATTCGCAAAGATCCCGGACTCCGGAAACTATATCGTCCAGCACAATTCAATTTACGGGGACTTTCCAGTGCCAAAAAACGACTGGTGCATCTGCCTCTTCAAGTTCGACGACCCGTTATTTCACATGACAAATGCAATCGGACTTACCTTTGGAAAGAAATGCACAGTCGGATGGCGCGACATCGATACTTCAGTAACACTCGGGCTAAGGATATGGCACGAATCTTTACACGCGATGGGGGGTGACGCCGATGGAATGGTAACATCAAGTTCCGTTGAATTTGGGAACTGGCTAAAACAACATCATCCCGATATTGCAGATGCATTTATTCAGAACCCCGCTTCGCATGATCACGATCCGAACTACGAGAAGTACTACTACCTATTTCTCACCGCAAAAATGAACCCCGCGTGCGAACCTGCGGCTCTCGTGTGCGATTTCGATGCTACTCCCAAATCTGGGAATGCACCACTTACTGTGTCTTTTACCGATAAGTCGATTGGATCTCCGGCTGATTGGAGATGGAGCATCAACGGTGGGTTAATTAGTACATATTCTTATGCGGTATACACTATTCAAACTCCGGGAACCTATACAGTTACACTGAAAGTTTCGAACTTATTTGGAAGCAGCACTGCAATGCAAACAATAACTGTAACTGTAAAGAAATCCTTGTTTACGCAGTTCATCGAAGCCATCCTCCGATTATTCGGCAGATAGTTTTTAATACTTTAACACTCAATTTCTTTTCATGCCAAAAGCACTCGAACGCAAGCTGTGGCAGGGGGTGCGGCGTAAGCATCCCCGATGGTCTGCAATACGCCAGCGCGCATATGTATATGGCACACTGAGGAAGACCGGCTGGGTTCCAAGACACCAGCGTGGGCGTCGCCAATCAAAGAGAACATCGCGCGGATACAAAACCTGCGTTATTAACGTCCTTGATCACACCACATTCACCACCCCAAAAATGGCAGCTCGTGCATTCCGTAAAGCAGCGAATAAATGCCACGCACATATCAAGTACGCACGGAGGAAATGATAAATGTTAATTCCCGTAAGCCCCGGAGCCCCCGTATTCAGACCACGCAATCTCCTCACCAGAGAGCAGTTGACCGATCCCGATTACGCACTGAAGCAGCTTGAGAAGATGAATGAAAAAATGGGTGCAACCAAGTTCAACATTACCTGCTCTCGATGTCACCACTGCCAGTGAAATAACTACTTTTTTAAGTCCTGATCACAATACGGACACGTCTCGTCCAATTGAGAAACCCACGCTTTGCATCTCGGGCAGTATTTCTTGCTCCGTACGAACACGTATGCGACGGCAATTACCGCCACAGCCCCGGCTGCGGCGACCATCAATGTGTGATCCTTAACAAACATTTTGATCTTTTCAACGTATTCCATATCTCTTCCTTGGGACTACCTTCAATAGCTTATCTGACATAAACACGCATGAGTTGAACGCGTATTCGCGCGCACGGTACACCGGCTTCGAGTACACCATCATATACCGGTCGTCCGGCTGTGCATCGGCATACCCATCGGGTCGGTCGAGATCGGGAACTCTCAGATACCCATTCGCATCGTAGAATTCCTGCGCGTTCGGATTTGTCTTTCTTACCCCAACAAACACCGCGGTGTACGACCGGTAGTGTGCGAGTGCGTATTCAAGTGCGTTCAGGAGCATCGTTCCCACTCCCAGCCTGCGATAGTCCGGCAGCACCACGAGACGCGAGACGTACCCCTCTTCCTTCCCGGTGTGCGGATGATAATATACTCCCCCGGCAATGTAACCAATTGGTTTTGCCCCGCCTCGCGAGTCGTGGGCGACATAAAAGAGATCGGCATTCTCTTCTCTCTTTTCTTTGAGCCATTTGAGACTTACTGTAATCGCCATGTAGGATGTGTCGAGCTTGTGAACGTCCGCCATGTCCTCTTTAATACACGGTCTGATGCATATTTCCCGCGGATCAACAATTGGCTTCATTCTAAATACCCCGGGACTCTCACGGGCTTCTTCCTCATGTAGTCTGGCATTGGATGTTTCGTTTGTTGCTCTATATATCTTTGCTTTCGCGCTTCAAAGCCGGGTGGGTATATACCCGTCTCCTTGAACTCCGCGTACGCCGCACACCACCCGTAGTGGCGGTAGAGTGCCTGCCTATTCTTGAACCCGGTCTTCCCGCAGTACCAGCAGTCAAGTGTCATTTTAATCCGTTGCCAGCGCCCGGAGCCTTACCACGAAGTCGTCGCCGTACTTAGCGGTGACTTCCTTGTGAACGGCATCGTTAATCGGGTAGTTATCGTGATTCCAATCCGTGTCGTCCCTGCCTCCGAAGTATCCGAGATCGCCGGTGCTATCCAAGTATTTGTACCACGAGAGGACGCGGATTCCGCCGGGCGGAACAAACTTGAGGTGTTCCTTGTCGCTGATGACAATGTTGTTTTGATCCCTGTCCACGTCTGGTTCCCGTGTGAACGAAATCTTGCACTTGCGAGTGGCGTATCTTCGTGACGCTGCTCCTTCCCGATTCTCGGCTTCCTGAATCAATCCTGCTGGCGGGACTCCACCAAACCTATGCTCAAAGTCTGCAGCTATATCAGCCATCCTCTCATTTAGCTTCTCGTTATAGTAGTACTCGATGCAATTCTGCGTGATCAAATCCTGCATCGCCTTCATCTTCTGGTTTGCTTCGGTGGGAGATCCAAATGTGTAATTTACGGAAGAGAACTTTTTGCTCGGGCAGTTTTTCGTCGAGTTTATGCCCTTGGAATAGAATACTTCCTTAAGTGCTGCTTCCATAATACGCGCGTATCCACCGATCCCCTTTATGGTCTCAACGTCCGCACACGAGCACGACTCCGGTGGGAACGAATCTCCTGCCTTTCTTCCCTCATCGACCGGGATGACAAGAGCGCGCGCAAACCACGTAGGGGAAAGCTCGTCGCGCGCCAAATATGCCATGTATCCACCACCATCGTAATCCATCGAGAGGGCTGCTCCGTTTGCACTCCCCGCTCCCATCCATGAGGGGTCGGGGTTCAGTGTGATACAGGATGCCCAGTACTGGCATGTGGAGCCGCGCATGAAGTCTGCTCCCCTTCGGGAAAGAACCAAATCGAGGAACGTGTCCTTTCGAGCCGGTCGGGACGTAGCAACTACCTTTATCTCACCGGATATCTTCGGATCTCGCTCAAGTATCTTGGCGAACGGAGACTTTCTTCCCAGCAGCCCAGAGAATTCAACTTCTGTTTCATAGAGAACCTTTCCATAGTCTTCCGCATCTTCTCCAATATATCGTAGCTTGATTACAATGTCTTTTTCGAACACCCCAGATGCTTCGGGTGGGTAGAAGAATCCCATGTACGCAACGACCGCGTTCTTTCCTTTGAACTTTGTTTTGATCTCGTTTGCTGGGTCGCTGAGGAGGTTATCCACTTTGCCCTGAATGTTTTTTACATGCTTAATATAGTTCTCGGCTCCCTTGATGTCAGTTTCTCCCCGGATCTTCACCTTGTAAACTCCAGCAACCCCGAGTATGTCGCTCTTTTGTGTGTAGAGATCACCATCTTTCTCGAACTCGTCAAGCATCTGCCAGTCCCGCACGTAATCATGGAAGCACACCTTGTCATAGCACTTTCGAGACTCGAATGTGTTGTCCGGCTTGCAGTCGCGACACGATGCAAAGATTTCAAGCGCACGCCCCGCTGTTGATTTCCAAGAGTTCTCGTCGGCTTTGTATGTCGGCTTCCTCTCTTCCATTCTGTAAAGTGCCTGCACAAGCGCTTCGAAGTCCGTATCTTTGCAAAATAGGGACTTAACTTCGCGCTGAACGCCCTTAATCGTAATGGTCTGGTGCTTTATCTTCTCGAAGTCTTTTCCCATTACAACGCGCATTGCAAGATCGCCCGGTATGACATCGCTGTACTTATTTTCGAGGATCGCCACCATACACGCCCGCGGGTTTCCTGCTGCATCCGCGCACGCGGGTTGCGTCAGGTCTCGCTCTGATGTGAGAAGACTATCGAGATAGAAGTCTGCTTCGTGCTCGTGAGATGCGGATGTCGGAACCAGTTCGTAAAATTTCTTGTCTCTTGGCTGAACTACTTTGGACCTCCACGAATGCAGCCCGTACGCCTTTGCAGCATGGATCGCAGCCTGAATGCACGATGCCGGGCGATCAAGCACCGGATCGTAGCATGTTTTCGGGGTAAGATCGATATCGGGCTTTGTTACAATGAAATCTACGGTACTCTTTTCGATCGAGTCGGGATCGTTTTCCATGATATCAAAGACTCGCTGCATACATGATATGGGGTTTCCACGCTCGAAGCTCTGCTTTATTACATCAATCCGCTGCGCGAGGGTTTCCTCCGTCACCTTCTTCCCGTACCAATCTGAAACGAACAACGATGGGGGTGCCCCGCCTATGGTGTCTCCCATTTTAAGCGTGTGGCACTCGATCCTTGTGAGATCCTTTACATTCTGCCGTATTGATGTGTTCATCAGATCGGTTCTTTCCTTGTCGGGAATCTTTGAAAGGGGTCCGAGGTTGAGAGATACTACATCTGCCGCTGCCCTGAAAGCCTCTGCCTTATCAAGATATAACTTCTCCCCGTGCAGGGGTACTCCGATTACATCTATTTCTTTTGGCTTTCTAAAGTGCGCGGCTGCGCGGGTGGCTGCGGTTTGTAGATCCGTTGCGAGTTTCCCTCCGATATTCGCCATTATCGTTCCATTGATAATCATATCGAGGCAGCTTGCTCCACTGCTGCACCGCGCCGTTGCCAGATTGGTTTGACCCGAAGTAATGGCATTCTTCACGTACTTGTAGTTCCCGGGCGAGAGAATTGCCTTCTCTAAGCATGAAATTGGACCTGACGGGGAGGAACATCGCGTTGCCGCGAGGTCGATGTTCTTAAACGCTCGATCTTTCATCGTTTCGTTAGGGACACTTGACGAAATAATAGAGTCTATACATGGAATCAAGTCATCGCTCGGAAACGCCCGGCAAAATGGCTTATCCACGGACTCAGCTACTTCGGGGTTTGAGAAGAAAGCGTTCAGAACATTGGGTCGGTTATGAACCGGGTACGCCGGATCTTCCGTGGCATACACACGCATTACATAATCAAGCGGGTTCGTAAATACAATACCGGTCTGATGGGGATCTTCGTCTACGAACCGGACTTTAATAAGCCCAACGCGGGGCTTAAAGTATTCTGTGACCTGATTCGGTGCGTGATCCTTCCCGGCGTCTAACCTCTCAAGTAGGTATTGATATCCGCTGACCGGAACGTGGTGTAGATCACTTATGAATATTGGATATTTCAGAAGTTCCCGGATTTCCGGGACATTCACGAGGCTGGGAAACACGTTGAGTGTTTCTAACTCGTAAACCTGCTGGATACAGGGGATCTCCGGCTCGTCCTTCTTCCGCTTCTTGATCCCACAGTCCTTGGTCATGTCAATCTTTGAGGACATCAGGAGTCGCACGATGAAGTTTGGAGATCCTGCATTGTCATGCAAGACTTCCGTGAAGCATGATTGCTTATCCCTGCAATTCGATGCTACGGAAATCGCTGGTATTGATTCAAGAATCTGCGCAAACCGAACTTCCTCGTTGAGATTGCGTCTCCACACATCGAGAATTGGAGACATGCAGTTTATTGGTTTCCCCCCGTCAATACAATAGTTCCTTGTGTGATCTATCTTTGGGTTGCGCGCGTACAGGTAATAAAGTGCCCGCGAGATAGATGTTTTGAACTCGCCCCACCGCGCGATGCTATCTATAATCGCCTGCTCCTTGCCGGAGTATCGTGTCAGGGTTACTGGAAGATCGGATTGTGTCACGTTGATGATTGCATCGAGGCAGCTTCCACCTGCGGTGGATGATTGAGCCATGGGTGCGGCACCATACCACTCTACTGCCTCGATACAGTTTAAAAGATAATTTCCGAGTTCTTCCGGATCGCGGGATGTATCATGATCCAGTGGTGGCATCGGAGGTATATCTCTCTTTTTTGCCCTGACCATCATAGGAATTTAAGGGAGTGATACTATTTAACTATTGCGATACCCCGCCCCGTATCGCGAGTCTCCTAATATTTTCCGCGGCAGAATTGAACACCATAGTCATCTCTTAGCTCGCCAAGACTTGTACTAATGTTTAAAGGTCCATGCGCCCGGTATTCGTTGAAATTCCACAAGAAAATCATGTCTCTTGAGTATATTGATATAATTCCAAACCAGTCCGACATATTGTGAAATATTTCAGTTCTCAAGTCCATTTGAGATGGATGCAGCTTTCCTCTCGTTGGGTGGGTGTGAATTGTACCCACAATACGATCCGAAGTACCTAATATCTTAACTGAGCATCCAGTTCCACGACATATCCCCACAGGGTAAATGTTTCCATACCTATCTTCGCAAAATGCAACTCCAACTTCTGATAAAACCGGCTCGTCTTTTATAATGTCAGCTTCATCAATGCTATATATCCTCGACAGTGCGAATATTTGGCGCGGGTTAGTACTCGTTTCTGTCTTCCTTCCCTGCGAATCTCATCAAGTATGCGAGGAAAATCTCTCCTAATCATCTTGCAGGGGGTATCTGCCATCACACGCCCCACGGTGGTATTGCCGGGTTCTTGTAAACGTCTGCTCGCCTTTTCATCATCGCCAGCCCCATCTCGGTTTTGTGAATATTTTTCCACGAGTCCTCGATCTGGAATATGCTCTCGATAATCGCCTTGACAACAAATGAAGACCGGCGCATGTTGTCCAGACTTGCATAGTCGGGTCTATGAGCATTTTCCGATCCGTTTGAAAGATTGATTGCAGGGCAGAAGTGCTTGAAGAGGTCGGTATCCGAAACGCTCCCACTTGCCCATGCATACTTAGGATCGATCGTATTGGCAATGGAAAGTACAACTGTTGCAGGTGGCTTTGGGGAGTATGGTCCCCCGTGCCCTTGAACAACAATATCGTATGCGCCTTTGCGATCGAGAACGAGAGCAAGTGATACATCCTGCATAAAATCCGCGGGGATGTTTTCAACTTTCTTGAGCCCAACCAATTCCTCACGCTCTGTAATCATCACTTTAAATGGGAGGTCTGTCGTCCTTGCAAGGGTGAGGATAATTGCAAGACCACACTTGTCGTCGAATGCGCCCATAAGGTGCATAAACTGTAATTCCTTATCGGGTTTAATTTTTTGTGCCGCAACTATTACAATACCACTGCTTGTTTTGATATCTAATCCCTTGAGAAATTTCTTATCATCGGTAACAACAATATCTTCCGGGCTTTTGACCCAGTATCCATCGCTAACGTTGACCATATCCGAATGAGCGCTGAGCATAATATACGACCCACGCGGGGATGGAGGACCGCGGACCGCCATAACACCATGCGGGAAATACTGATAGTCAAACCCACACAACGCCAGTTCTTCGGCACAATACCGTGTAACATGTCTCTCGAAGTTGCTCGGGCTTGGCATCATCACAAGATACCTCAGGTAATTCAGAAGTATATTGTCATATTCGGACAGTCCTTGCGCGACAAAATCAACGGGGGGCGTGTTGCGCGCAATGATGAGGTACTCGTCAAATTTCAACTGCTGAGCTTCGCGCGCTTCCCGCACCGCTTCATCGATGTTCTCCAAGAGGATCTGCAATTGGGGGATTGTTTTCTCGATCTCGCCGCTTGCAACTGCATGGAGCTGTAAATAGATGTTATGTATGTCTTCAAACCGATCGTGGTATTTAACCAAGTCCAATTTCAGCATTTTCGCAAGTGAATTTTCTATTTGATGGGGAATCTCAGAGTATACACTCTTTATTCTACGGATATGACGCTCAATCGTATTCCGCGAATAGTCTGGGTGTGAAACCTTGATCTCTTCTGGCATACAATGTATCTCATTAGCATGACGAACGTACATTCCCAACAAGCCGTCATACTCTGATACGGCTTCTCGATACCGATTTTGATCCTGATCGTACCCGTTAAGTCGTTCAAGCCCCCGTATTCCCTCTGCCTTTATGAGATCGATGTTAATCTCAATCTTCACGGGCGATCAACACCCGAAAATTTGCCACCACTCGCATTTCTTTGCCGCGGGGAGACCGCGCGCACTGCGGCACGCGGTTGGATCGGGTTGCTTCTGGCAGTACTCATACGGGGTCTCATCGGTTGCGGTATTCATTCCATACGTTGATCCGTCGGAAGCCTTCACTTGCCATGCGATTGCCATGGTACGAGCAATGATGTTTCCCACAGTGTTTGTCACTGGGTTGCAAACCGTTTTGATGTATATTGCTGGCGATCCCTGAGCTGCATTTCTTGCGACGGTGTAATCAACAGTTGACTGTTCGGAGGCGATTGCCCCAGCGCAGTATTGCGCGACAGCGCTCGGTGTATTCGGTGTCCCAAGTTCCTGATGGGTTGTTACCTGCCCTGCTCTAGCCGCGCATCTGAGTACCCGGATGGGATCAATTCCAGCATCCTTGGTGCAGTCTATGCACACCCCCGTGTCGCAGATGTTAACCTGACCTGCATACGTTACCTTGCAATCGTCGTCCTTATAACATGCCCCGCCTGTTGTGCCGGATGGTGCTGATGTATATATTGCCGGAGTGCAGTTGACCACAATTCCCTTTGCAGGATCGCACGCCGGGGTGATGCCTGTGCCAGCGCCACTCTTGTCTTTCTCCTCGTCTTTCTTGCTCAACGATACAATCCATGGTTCGACAAACTGCTTATATGCGATGTACCCCCCAACAGTAATTCCTACGAGAACTGCACCTCCTATTGCCAGCTTCGCGACCGGACTCATGCCACGCCGCATTGGTCGGATCTCATCGTCGTACACCATATTACGTCACTTCTCCCGCGACCGTTAAAACCGATGCAATCCTGAAGCATTCCTTGTTATCGGGCGCGAACTCGTACCTCCACGTTCCACTTATTGACTTCCCGCCATGCGCCTGAATGAATGCATTCATTGCAAGGGCAGCAGTTTTGTAATATCCCGTTGGGCATGGCAATTGTGTGATATCCTGAGGCTGCGCGGGTGTTACGTCCCCGCCAGTCAGTACGGTCATTTTTTGTGATGCCCCGGGGATTGCGGCTGCTTGAGTAGCTGCCGCGGCTGCGGCTGCGGCTGCGGCTGCCTCCTTTTTGGATTGGTCACTTTCTCCCGCAGCCTTCATATAATTATACCCCAAATACCCGATAACCGCTAGCGCCCCGAGCGCACCACCTGTTATTACAACATCGCTCGTCTTCATATGTCAAACTTATTCACCGCAACATATTTAAACTTTGTGTGCAAGATCGATACTTGATGGTGCGAAAGCAGCAAGGATTCTTCGAACAACTTGCGAAGATTGGGAAACAAAAAGAAAGTGGAGTTATAGTACCAGCTACATTTCTTGCCATTGCTGCCCTCGATGCAATCCCAACCCCCATGGATATAGGATATTTTTACACAGAGCAATGGTTAAAACAAAATCCCAATATCAATAATTACTGGGTTTATAAGACTGCGAATTATTATGGGTGGGACATTCTATGGTACACAATGTTATTTGGAGCTACCTATTTATCCGGAAAAACGGTATCAGACAAAGTTAAAATTGGTATTGGCATTGTATCAGCGGGGGCAATCATATATATGATGTGGAACTTCGGAACAAAATCTCATGCATGAACAATTGCATCGCTCATTGACCATAGCCACGCGCCTACCGCTACTACGTACATCGGAGGATACTTTAAAGTGATTGCAGCAGAAAGAAAAAAAGTGGACGCAGCCAGTTTATCTACCGTTTGCATCGTCTCTTATTCTTTGGCTTGCACGCACGAGCGCAAGAACGTGCCGCTCTGCGGAATGCCGCCGTCTGGGATGCCTTCGATCTGAAGTGCTTACCGCGAAGCTGCTTTGCAACGCATTTCTGATATTTTGATACCATGGTAGTGAGTTTACATCCCAACTTTATATAGTTTTCTATTTCCAAGCCTCAATCACCATTTCGAGAAAATATCTTGGGTATTCCCAAATTATAACCTCTGAAAATCCGGCTTCTTGAAATAATTCGATTGCCAACTCCGGTGAGAACCCCGTGTGATGATATCCTTCCCACGGGTCGGGGGTTTGTGGATCTTCGGTGCCTGCAAATATTATCTGAACGTCGTGGTGCGCCCATCGATCGAGTTTTGCCATCGCATCGCATTGCGCTTTCAAATTCGGAGCAATGTGAATATTAACCCCACCCGGCTTGGTGATACGATAACATTCTGATATGAACTGTTTTATTCGGGAGTTCTTGATGTGTTCGATGGTAAACCGACTGTAAACAAACCCGTACGTCTCCGACTGCATGGGAAATGGGTTATTTAGATCGTGCAGAATATCGGTTCCCGGACCCGGCACCACATTTACATTTGGACGGAGTACAGGACTGATCTCACTTCCTCCCATCTCAATTGCTGGAAACTCGTCTTTATGTATCACAAGACAGAACGTGCGACCATTTTCTATCGGTCCATGAACAGTCGGGTCTACAGCAATGTCCGGGTTAACCCACCACATCATCGGTCGAATATCATGCGTGGTTTCACCTGCAAGCCTCTTCGGCTCTACATACCGATTGTTTGAAAAGTTATTGAGAACTGAGGAGTCTCCTACATATCCATATTGCTCAAATTTGTCTGCTCCCAGCAGCCTGCAAATCTCCTCCCGGAATGCCGGGTCCATCGATGTCGTTCGTTCCTTATACATTGCAGTAATGGTGAGCTTTGAACATATTTATAAATATTGAAATCTTACCCATACATTTTACGTGAAATCCGCAAGTGTCTTTACTTCGGGATCAATTTGTGACCATTCCAGACCGAGCGGTTCCAACAGCCTCATAACGGGTTTCCGAATGGTTTTATCTACCATCGTTTCGTAGTCCACGACAAATTCCTTTGGCACCTGATCTCCATACTCGAAGCAGATCACGTCGGTTTGCGGGTACTTGCTTGTTACCGTGATTATATAGATTCGTTTTGGTTTGCTGCCGCTCCCGAATTCCGAGCCGAGATACATATTTGAATATTTTGCCCCGCGCAGGTGCGCATCGTCGTGCTCGTAACTGGATATGTCCTTCTGAATGCCGCCCGGAATTCCGATCATATCGAGACTGTAACTTCCCTTCCTATAGTCGGTAATGATTTTGCCCAAATATTTTCGCATGTCTTCGATAGATCCTCCTCTCAGGAGAAGATCCAGCACGGTCTTTTGAGCATCCTTGGTAATCTGCGGATAATCGCTCCTTCGAATCTCGAACCCGGTGACATTAATCTCGTCTACGACCTTGCCTTCTTTCCATATGAGATGACCGGCATAACGCTTCTTCTTCCCTGCCTGAAAGAATCGGCGGAATATTTTCTCGAACTTGATGGAGAAATAACATTCGTCCGAATTCATTTTTTCCTTGGCAAATGCAGGGTAACTGTCATTGAGCTTCTTTTCGATCTTCCTTGCAAGGGCAATTATTTCATCCACACTGAGATCGGGTGGGAATTGGACCATGTTGCTATCGGTGTCGCCGTATATAACCGTGTAGCCTTCCTTTTCTATAATTTCTCTCGTGTATTCGAGGATTTCGCGCCCGGCTGATGTGACCGCAGATGCGATGTCGGGATCATATAACCTGAAGCGATTATAACCACTAACCCCATAGTAGGTATTCATGATGATCTTCAGCACGCCTTGCTGCATGTTGAGAATCCTGTACTCGTTTGAGCCAACTTCACACTTCTTCATTTCGTCCTTTTTTCTATCTCTCTCTGCCATGAGCTCGGCAACGATGGCTCTTGTAAGACCATCTGGTTTACACTTAAACCTGATACCATTCGGAGAATGACACTTGCCCGATGGGTCTTTGGTTTCGGGAGACGCATTCATGGTCATCATGCACATAGGATAAAGTGCCTTGAGGTCGAGAACAACGACGTTTTCTTTCATCCCAAGAGAAGGCGAGAAAACGATGGCTCCCTCGAATGTCTTGCCCATGGCATGTCCCTTCGATGGTAACACGTACTTGCCATGAGCTCTTCTCAAAATATAAACGTCAATGATCGTGGATGATACCACGGTTGATTCCAAGGAGCAACCAACGAATCTTGAGACTTCGACATAGAAGTTGATGATGTCGTTTTCATCATTAATTCCAACACAGAGCTCAACATCTTTGAAATTGTATTCTACGAGTTTGTCGGGTTGTGTTCTCCACAGGGTGTTTATGGTTCCCGTGTACCGTACCTTTTTGTCTCCGAGTTCTTCTTCGGCAATAGCATCAAGCCGATAAGATTCCTTTTGAGTGTCCTGTAACTTCTTGTACCCGGTCAAGAGATCGAAGGTGGACCTGCCTCGAATCGGGATCTTTTCGCTCTCGCCCGGAAGCCGTGCAATCAGCGAAGTTGAAATGCCGAGGGCGTTCATTCTTCCTTTTATATACGGAATGTCAAAAGCCGTTGAGTTCCATCCGGATAAAATGTCCGGGTCTGTATTTTTTATATATGCCGCAAACGCGATCAGGAGAGACTTTTCATCGGAGTACTGGAATAGCGTATGAGAATTCGAAAAACATCCGCCCTTGGTCGGCACGCACTTTGACATATCCACGGGTGTTTTTGTTGGTGTCAGCAAATAGGACGTATATTCTCCGGTGTAAGAATCCCAACATGTTATTGCGATGATGGGATCTCGATCAGAGGTTGGAAACTTCCTGTAGGAGTCACATTCAATATCCAGCATACAAACGCGCGGGGGCGAATCGACCCTTACCGGATTGAGATCCTGATATTTGCAAGTTTCGGATGGTGCTTCGACTCCCCCGGTGAGATTGTTGTCCACAAGGAATCGCGTGGTGAACACCACGTCTGCCTCATAATGCTTATATCGATCTCTTATGTTAGGCACATCCGAAGGCAAAAAAGTATAAGCGCGTGCCACGGGTTCGCCGTGAATCGACATGTAATTCTTATCTTCTATAACCATCATTTGCGGATGTTGTTCATTCCGTTGTCCTTCGGCTATGTAGAAATAGGGGCGAAACCCCGATACCGTGAGATGTCTGATGGTTCCACTATCTTCCCTTCCAAAAATGTGAATAAGCGCGCCATCACGAGTTGTAGAATATTCAACTTGATTGATGGAAATCTGAGTCATTCGATTTCGCCCTGCTCGCGCCTGTTCTGCTGCTCCACGGCTCTGTCGATCATTTTCTTGACTTCTTCATCTCCGAACAACCTGTGGAATTGCAACCAATCTTCATCCATCGTGGCGGTCTGTTCCCACAACTCGCGGTACGTTGGATGGTGTACATCCACACGATTTGTCCTGTAACTGCACGCGGTTGTGGCGAGAACTTTGGCGAATATGCGAATTTGTTTTTCGTTATAAATGGTTCCTGCGTGGGATATTGACGTTGCCCTGAGAACAAGCGGCATCTCCCATTCTACCTGATGATCGATCATGACTTTTGATCGCTCACGCGGGGGGAGTCCGATGAGAGAAGGCGGCTCTTTATACATTGTAGTAAGTGTGAGCTTTGAATATATTTATAAATATTGAAATCTCACCTTATGATCCACCCACCCGCCCCGCATCGCGAGTCTCACCACCACGGCGCGGGTAATATATCCAGAACTTTGAGTATGGCAAATGGTCTGAAGCCGTGTGCGTTCGTCATCTGTACGGTATCTTCCCAGTACCAACCTTTGGTGACACCTATGTTATTTGTTCCGATTGCCCACTTCGTAGCCCTAGTACCAGCGCGCTCCCGGATATATTTGACCAACCACAGCTCGCGTTCCTGCGGTCTTCGCGTTCCGTTGTAATATTGCATTGCCTGATCCGTGGGTTCGCGAGGGCTATCCCATGGAATTAAGTATCTTGGTAACCCGTGTATCCCGGGCTCGGGTATGTCCTCCTCTTCTCCGTAGTCAATAATAAACTTTCGGGGCATCGTTTTAACATGCGTGCGCGCGCTATAAAAACATTTGCTCGGAGAACGGGCAATCTGTTGAGATTGTGAGCACCCGGATCGAAACCTTTTTTATAGCTGGGGACTAATACAAGAACCATACCTTGATGGATATGGAGAAGTGGATGGATGCATTTTTCACAGGATGATTGCAGATATGTTGCTGGATTTTTTGACGGCGAAGGTTGCATACATGTTGCGCTAACAAAAAACAAGCCCGATCGATGGCGTCCAAGCGTGTCTTTGCGATTAACGGTTGTCAATAACAACCAAGATGTGATACAGTGGTTCGCGTCGGTATTCAATAGTGGATTCATTACAAGCACTCGCCACAATCACCCGCGTTGGAAAGAATCACATCGGTGGGTTATAAGCTATGGGAAAGCGCACCAATTCTTACAATCAATATATCCATATCTGATTGTAAAGAAAAAACAAGCTGAGATCGCGCTTACCCTTTACGGATCAGATGATCATTTTTCATTCAACGGTCCCACAGAAGAAGAATACGCGCGCAGGCTGTCTATACGCGACCGAGTAAATGCAATGAACGGCGGGAGGTTTCATTAATGCATTTCTATAGAGTTGGCTCCGACTACTTTCCCTCCGTGACTACCATAATTCATGCAGTGATCCCCGAATCGGAGAACATTGCAGTGTGGAGAGAGAGGAACGGAAACTGGAAGAAATCGCTCGCTGCGAGTCAGGCTCTCGGCACTGTGATCCACTACCGAATCCTTAATAATCTTTCAACGCATATGCTTGAGTTACCTGCTCTGACCATGGAGCACCTCGACAACAATGCGCTCATGCGCGCGGAGATTGCCGATCAGATGTGGGAAGACCTCAACTTCAAGATCGGATATCCCCGCCGCGTGGAAGATTTCGTGGCAGACATGGAGTACAGGTATGCCGGGAAGCCCGATCTGGTCGCACCGATCGACGGGGTTCTCACACTTGTGGACCTGAAATCGAGCAAAAACATTTACGAGTCCCACAAGCTGCAACTCGGAGGATATTATCATGCGCTCAGGAGAAACCCAGAACAGGGAATGGTGGTCTCACTCAACACAGACGAGAGAACAAATCCCCATTTTAAGGCTTTCTGTGGTATGCTCACCAAAGAGGAACTTGAAAGTTACGCGGATAGATTCCTCGAACTCGTTAAAAAGTTCTACGAATGCGGGTATGAAAGAACTCTCATCAAAGATGAGTACAAAGTCGAAGGTGCAGCGAGTACGTGGAACCAGTTCCACACCGACAACGCTCACGACCTGTAAGAAAGATTGCCTTGCCTGCCCACCCTGCGGAGGTGAGGCAAAAACAGTAGTGAACAGGAGGCAACATTGGGTGATTTAACTCAATCCCATATAAATGTTTCCCATTTCGACAAGTTAGTGGAACGGATCGATGAAGCCGCTAACTTTTATGGCGCACAGGGAAAAGCCATTCGAAATGTGTTCTTCATTCCCATTGTTAAGGGCGATAAGAAGCCGGATGCACCAAGAGTTTATGAGACGGCAGAAGATGGGAACGACACGGTGGCGCGGGGGATTCGGCTCCGCCCCGACGAGGCACGAAGGCGTATCGAGAATGGTGGAAACGTTGGGATCGTTGTCATCATCGAGAAGGACATCTACTCCATTGTATTCTTCGACTTCGATGTAAAGAACAAGAAAACACTCGCTCCTGAAGAGAAGATCATCGAGTTCATCAAATCGAGAAACCTGTTCGCGTATCGATCCCGTAACGGAGGGTATCGTGTTGTCGCTGTCAACCGCGGCAACTTTGATAACGCAAAAATTGCATATGGTGGAGCGGCTACTCCGGGAACAAGCGTCGATGCGGGTGATATTCTCGCATGGAAGAAGTACACCGTTGCGCCCGGATCATTCATACCCCCGGATGCAAATGCAACCTCCGATGCAACCGGATATTATGAGATTTTCAACGATGCGCCCATCCGTGTATTAGAGAACGAAGACTTGCCCGACTGGTTCGAATTCAAGGAAGAACTCACCGCTGGACAGAAGACTGCAATCAAGACACTCAAGATTGATCTCACATCTGATCCAAACGACAACAAGCACTGGAAAGCTTCGACCGGTCTCTCCGTTGATGATGTACGCGGCATGAATGAGGAGCTTGATGACTTCCTTGAGGGTGCATCCCATACCGGGCGGTTCGCAGACCGCAGCGCCACTGATTTTTATGTGATCAGTCAGCTCCTCTATTACGGGTTTGATGAGCAAAGCGTCGCAGAAATATTGAGATATTACCGCCCGTACGAAAAGACCATGCGCGCTGATTATCTCGTGCGATCGATCGCAAAACTTGCAGGTGTTGATCGCGATCGATACAAGACCCCCGAGGAGCGCGCGAAGGAACCTCTGATAATTCTTGAAAATGTGCCGGTCATCGAAGTAGATCACCTCCCGGACCCAAAGGATCTCCCGTTAGACAAGCTGATCGCGCTTATCATAGGTCCGCCCCGCGCGGGCAAGTCTCGATGGGGGCTGACGGTGATTGCAGATCGTGGTGGCGGAGTCTATGTTGCTCCAAATCACACGATCATCGAACAACAGTTCAACACCATGACAAAGATTGCACCGCACCTCTCATCTGTTTGGCTCGCAGGCAAAGACAAGTGCTGTACCCACGCGAACGAAGAGGGGATGCGGATGGACTGCATGACCTGCCCGCTCAGACCGGTGCGCGTTTTCAGGTCGGATGAAGATTATACCGGTCAACTCACCACCAAGAACTACGAAGATGACGCGCGCAAGGCTCTCCGGCAACTCACCCATCTGAACCATGTAAATATTGCAGAAGAGTTCGGCTACGTTTGCCCATACTATCTCCTGCATTACGCAGAAAAAGTGGCAGATGTGTGCTTCACCGTGCCGCAGTTTGTTGCATCTGATGATGAACTGACCCACGTGACTCCGCGCGCGGTCATGGTACTTGATGAAGACACCACCTTCAAATATTTTGTGCCATCGTCCGTTGAGCTACTTGAGTTCTCCAAGTTCGCAAAGGCATACGGAAGCGGTATCACCGCCATATCGCACGTACCGGAGATTCTTGCCACACTGGAACCCCTTGTGGATCACATCACCGAGAAGAAACGCAAGCCCGTGTGGGACAAAGTTATCATGGAAATCATAGAAGCGTACTCCAACCTCGGCTCACTGTTTGACGAGTTCATCGAGAGCCCCATGTTCATCGAGAGCCCCATGAGTGGCGCAGCTACAGTTGCGGTAGCGAAAGAAAATTTGATCACCCGCGCGCGGAACATTGAGATGACTTTCATGCGCGATACCGATCGCGAGACAAAGGATCTCGTAATGAAAAAATTACAGGAGTACGAACGTGACCTGCACATCCGCGGTGAAAATGGTCTTCTTCCCATATTCGAGCCGATGCTCTTTCCGTATAAAGACTCAACACTTGTATGGAACGGTGATAATCCATCAAAGATGTTCCTCATTGGCGACCAGACACAAATCATCCGCCGCCCGTGCGATGCAGACCAGTACATCATAATCGGTTTCACCGAAGCTGAACTATTCGTGAAGACATTCGTAAACGACTTGATGGACCGATCGCCCCACCTTCATGCAGCCGCGGCTGCGCGCGCACTCGAAATGGTAACACGCCCTGAAAACGACCTGTGGAAGATCGCGCGCGAACATATAGAGTTGGTTGAACAACGCAGGATCATCCCAAAGAACAAGCCGCGCAAGGAGACACCCCCGCCCCGAACCACGCCTTCTCGGGACTTTCAGGCCGACCTCGATTTCAGCAACGTGTACGAGAGCATTGTTGCGGACTACCGGTTAAAAACATTTCCATTCATCGACAACTATACGATCTTTCGCATTGTTGGAACAATTCGTGAACAGGATCGTATACTGTTCTCACTACTCCGGCTCGTGCTCGAAAGCAACAAAGAAGGCGAATGGGCGTTCCCTTCCCTTGTACTCACATCAAGCAAGGACTCTCAGGACAGGTTGTGGGCTGCGCTGGGTGAATCGGGCGAAACCCACGAGTGCCGCATTGAAAAGATCGAAAGGATCAGGAATACGAGCATGTTGGGGATCATGAACACGTTCTACCAGAACAGTACAATCTCAAGAGGGGTTGATGTTCCACAATATGATGTTATGTTTGTACACTCCACAAGTTTTGCGCAGCCTTACTGGTCTGCGCGGCTCGACTACTACCATACCCGCATGGCTGCTCTTGCGAGCGCTCTTGGAAAGAAAAGTGCGAAAGATTTAAATACTCAACAGGTTTCTTACGCTTCAGAGTACAAATCGAAAATGACCGAAGAAGAACTCGAAACTGAACTTCGAAGTGCAAAAGACGAGTATTTAAAGACAGATAAGATTCAAAAGTCGTTATTATCTGACGAAACAACCAATGGTGCCCTTAGAATGTCTCCGATTCCGGGGGCTAGATCGCGGCATCAAAAGCTTTTAATATTAAAAGATCATGATTTCCGGCTCATTAATCCCAACATTACGAAGGATATGAAAGTAATCAACATTGGGAACGCGACGGATTTGAATTTAGTTGTTGGTTGGTGCGCTAAAATTTCAAAAAATACAAACCCAAACGCCATCTTCTCGGTATTCGAAGATAATGACTCCGATCAGACTGGTAGTATGCTTAGAAGTACCATAGTAGATGCTAAAACACGCATCAAATATGTGTCTGATGGCAAGTTCGTGGGAGATAATATTGGGGAATTGGATTTGCTCTTCCAACCGGACCCAGAATTAAAACCGATTGAAGAACTGAACATTGAAGAAGTGATGAACAGACTACATCGTGTAATATCATCATCAAGTGGATGGTTAAGTGAGAATGCAGTAATCAAACAGTATAAGAGAGATAAGAAGCACACTCGCACCGCAGATATCAATGCATCGCTTCGCAAGCTCGTATTGGCGAGTCGAATTATACGTGAAGAAAAAGACGGAATTGTACGATACAATACCCCAGATAAGATAGGACTGAAGGTAAAGATACGGAAAGCAAAGATTAAATTGGAATCAAGTTCAATTGATATAGGGTGGTGATAATGCACGCGAGAGCACGCGAGACTCGCGATGCGCGCAGGTGAGGTAGATTATGGTATATGAAAGCGCTATACGAAACCGAGCTTTGAACGATGGTATACCATATGAGATTCCACTCGGATATTTAAATTATTTGTTAAAATATCAGAATAATAAATGTTATTACACTGGGATTGAAATGGAAGAAACAAAAAAAAACGCGGGCATCAAATATATAGTGTATCTGTTGATCGCGTAGATTCATCGAAAGGATATGTGGTTGGTAATGTTGTTTTGTGTTGTAAAATTGTAAATATGATGAAGCGCGCGTATGGATTGGAGATATTTATAGACCAAAACAATCACCGCAGCGCGAGTGGAAACGCACAAACAGGTGGAATCCAAATGGTGTTTTCCACGAGTCGTGAGGAGACTCGCGATGCGGGGCGATAAGATAATAAATCGAAATCTTTAAACACATGTACATCATACACGTACACACGCACTTGAATGCGCGAGACAGGAAGTGAAATATGAAATTAGCAGAAGTTGAACTTATAAAGATCAGACCGTCATCATTTCGCCAGCGGGCTGCTTTTGATCAGGAAAAGATCAAGGAACTTGCAGATTCGATTGCCGCTATGGGTCCGATCGAACCAATTGTTATCAGACCGTTTGATGGCAAGTTTGAGATTGTTGTAGGTGAGCGCAGGGTACTCGCACACGAGATGCTCAAACTCAAAACGATCCCCGCGATCATCCGGGAACTCTCTGACATCGAAGCGATGGAGATGGGGCTTGAGGAGAATGTTCACCGGGAGAACCTTACATCAATCGAGCGCGAGAACGCGATCTTCACCGTGTGGGAAAAAGGACGGCAAATAGACCCGTCTTTTCCTGACGGTAAACCTCGATATAATTCAGTCTCCGATTTTGCAAAGCACGTTGGAATGAGTGAATTATATCTTCGCGGAATTCTTAAAGTCAAAGGAATTCGAGATGCCGAAGGATATGGGAAAGAAGTCTCATCAGCAGACATTCGTGAATCGGCACCACTTCCTAAAGAAGAGCGAAGAGTAATTCTCGAAAAGAAAGTTCGCGGGGAAATTCTTGCAAGTGATATTGGAGAAGTTGCTAAAGAGCTCAAAGATGCACCACCGGAAGTCAAGAAGCCATTTCTCGAAGGGCGTGGACAATTAAAACCCGAAATTATTCGCGAAGTCAAAAAGATCGAAGAACCCGCACTCCGCAAAGAAATGGCTGAAAAGATTGCAGATCATGACATGGCTCCCGGTAAAGCCATGGAGATGGTACGTCAAGTACAGGTTGGCGAGGCAGTTGCCAAGAAGTTCGGTGAAGAGGCACTCGCGGCAATAAAAGGTCCATCCCCGGAGATGATAAATGATGCAGACGTGCAAAAGGAATGGGTGAAGTCTCCTATATCACGCGAGATTGCGCTCCTGTTCCGGAACATGTCGAACCAAGCCGATCTTTATCGCATATTGTCAAGACGAACTCCTGAGGGAAACGACGAATGTTTCTGCCCGCAATGTGGGAAGAAAGACCTGAGGTGGGCATGTTGTGATCTCCCGGTTGGGAAGGCATCTATTGATGTTGCAACACAGGAGCACTCAGATGCTGTCGAGCGCGGCAAGGCTGAGCGAGATCAGATCAAGGAGAGATTGAAGAAAGGAAAGAAGGGTGATAAGTAATGAATGCCATGCCACTATCAATCCCCCGCGGGGTGGACATGTTTAACGTAATGGGTCTCACTGACGTACTTACTGGTCGGGAAGAGACCCTTGTTTATCAGCGGGGAGAATATTTTCTTTCAAACAAAAACGAGAAACCTATTGTTCTCCCTACAATAATTCAAAATGGAATTACAAAGATCAAAGTTGATCCTATTAACGCGAGGAAATTTATTGTTGAAAGTGGAATGATCCCGGTTAATGGGAACACCATAGGCACCGTGGAGAAAAACAAGCTATACGAGTTTACTGCAAGGGAAGTAATATCTTCTCTTACTGATTCTATTGGTGCGGATATATCTCCGATGGGGATTGAAGAAAAAACATCAGTGGAAACTCCGGTAGATATATTGAGTGAAAAATATGGACTGGAATCAATTTTGCATACAAAAAACCGGCTGTTCATAGGACGGCAACTGAAGAAAATAGGGTTACGTCATATATTTAATCCACATGACTTTTTGCGAGGTATTTTAATTGAAAATACAAATAAAATGGCGGGGTTTGATGTCGATCACATCATTCACCATCTCATGAACAGCGTGGGACTTACCTCGTGGATCTTTCCATTCACACACGGTCGAGAAAACCGTCTCGGTCCAAGTCTGGTTCCAGATCAGGAGTTGATACAGCAGTATCTTGCAGGGAAACCATTTGGAGACGCAGCGCTAAACATACACGTTCCGGCAACTTTCAACGGAGTGCCTCAGGAAATATCGGTTGGAATATTGGTTAGAGATAGCCCATGGAAGGGAAGGATAATTCCATATCCAGCAGATTTTCAGAATGGTAGGTGGTAAACAATGAGAGTATGGTTGTCAGTCCTGAAAGAGTTTGAACAGACAGGATGTACATGCGTCAAGACTGAATTTCATGACTATGGGAATGGAATGGGTTCCAGTGGAACATCTGTTGACAGCAAGTGCCCTATCTGTCATGGATTGGGTTTTACACTGAAAGAGATCAACACGACCTATAAAGTGGGTGATTTCGCATATCACGAGTTTACATTGGTGCAAGTAGTCGAAGTCAACAACGGGCATGTGAACTTGGTAGATGAAGGTGGGATCAAATGCGGCGGTAGGGATCTCGAAAAAGAGATGGTTCCCCTCACGATTGATAACAAAGTAATATCGGAAAACTTTCACGGGATTTACGATGTGTTGCAGAGCAAGGGAAGTACGGGATTAAACTATCCTGCGTTTCATCGAAAAATGGAAGACATGTGGTACGAAGCATGTACAAATCCGGATAGGTCTTCCGAGCTCATTGCAAAAGCAACCAAGTTTGTATGGGATATTCTTTCGATGCAATCGAATACGCAGATCGAAGGAATTCCGCTGATGAGGTAACATAATGACGAAGGAGTGAGGCGGGGCATATGGGTTGGATATGGACAAATCTTGAACAGTATGTTGACATGATTCTGATGACATACGAACTGGAAGGAAAAATCTGTGATCGATTATCGCTTACCCGCGAAGAGTTTCGCAAGATGGATCTTGGAGATATCGAGCGATATATGGAAGATCGCGGATTTTCTCTTCGTATTGTCAAATGTTCACCGCATCCATTATATATGACTCTTGGAGTCGATCAGCGTAACTATGTTTATGAACAGATAACAAAAGCCTTAAACGAGGGGAAGAAATGACACAAACACATGAGTTAAAGTGCTGGTCATCGTCATTCGTACCGATGGCTGGCGGTCTCAAGAACTTTGAACTGCGGAAGAATGACCGGGACTTCAAAGTTGGGGACGTTCTGTTCCTGCGCGAATGGAATCCCGATACCGATTACACGGGAAATACGCTGTACGTCCGCGTAATGTGGATTCTGTACGAAGGATTTGGTCTACCGGAAGGATATTGTATCATGTCAACTGTGAGGATGCCTCGATATTTTGATATTGATCTCGAACTCTCTCGGAGCTGACAACCATGAAGATGAAACCACTTCTTAAAGCATGGGCATTTGTCAGTATCATTACTCTAACACCAATTCTAATCGGAATGATACTTGCAGGTGCAATTGGGCTTCTAATTGGAACCACGATCGCTTGCGCAGAGGTGTGGGGCTCAATGTTCTTATATGAACGCGAGACACGAAAGTTTCTGTTTGGTGATAAACCTATGAAAACAGAACCGTGGGAAAAGGAAAAGAATCGCGAAGAAGTTAGTCTCATTGTCGACTTCGAGATGGAGTATGGTATGGCTGATAATTGGGATGAAGAGACGGCTGAAAAGTTCGATAATAAATGGGATGAGATTCAACAGAAGTGGGATGAGATTCAACAGAAGTACAGAAGTATGTATGAGTATGTTAACCTATGAGGTAAAAGAATGATTGAGACTCGCGATACGGGGGAACCTCCCTTTCGGCTGATCCATGGCGACTTCCTCGAAATCAGCAAATTTATACCCGATGAGTCGATAGATTGCATCATTACCGATCCGCCCTATCCAGAGATGTACCTCCCGCTTTGGGAAGAGCTTGGCAGCTTTGCAATGCGAACTGTAAAACCATCCGGATTTATTGTCTGCTACGCGGGTCATATACACTTGAATAAGATCATGCGATACTTTGACGATGCCGGATTGAAGTTCTATTGGATCTGCTCGTTGAATCATACCGGAAGAACGAAGATGGTCTTGCCGCGGCACGCGATTGCAGATCACAAACCGATCATTATCTATCAAAGACCTCCATTCAAACTACCGAAAGGATACTTTCACGATGTCCTGATTGGCACAGGGCGTGAGAAAACCCGCCACGAGTGGGAACAAAGTGCCCCGGAGATTATTCCATACATCGAAGCCTTTACTCAGGAAGGGGATACAGTGTGTGATCCCTTTGTTGGATCGGGGAGTATTGGTGAAAGTGCGCTGGTAGTCAATCGAAAGTTCCTCGGGATCGAGATCGAGAAGAAGTACATCGATATCTCGCAATTGCGACTTGCAAATACTTGGGAGAATAGAGGGCGCGAGAAGGATTAGATGATCTCAAAATATTCAAAATCGGACGCGTGGTGAGTAAATCTGTTAGATCCGATCAGGGCAAATCTGGGTTTGTTTATGGTGTCCGGGAGAATAATATGCCACCAATATCCTCTGCCATCTGTCATTTCTGTGTTAATGAGCATTGTAGCGGTAAACCCAAGTGCAAACCTTGGATTGTGTAGGTAATATGATCTTTCTTTCTCTCCCACAAGTGATTCTTTTAATTTGTATTTTATACGGAATGGAATGACATCAACATAACTCTGAAAATTTTTTTCCATGTTTTCTCTGCTCAATTCATCAGCGTACGGAATCATGTATAGTTCTTCATATAACAGAGATGGTGAGTGTATCAACTCATCTTCCTCTTCGCCTTTGAAATCAACGAGGAATTTTCGTACCATTGAGGAATTATTCGATTGATAACTATATAACCCTTGCGACTCGCGTTGCGGGGCAGGGTATCGATATGTTTTTATACCGCACGAGCTGACACATCACTTACATGGTGCGTGGGGGGAAGATTCAGGTCAAGAGAATTGCGGGCAAAGATGGGGATCATATAGTTGCAATCTTCCAGAATCTCAAACAACAGCCATTTGATGTTTACCGGGCAAGGGACATAGTGTGGAACGAATATCAGGAAACGATTGGATGGCAGACACTTGCATCATTTGAAAGATGGGGATGGCTTGAAATTGTAGATGGGGGTGTAAAACCAATTGTTTACCGGATCCGGGATGACCTCGCGGATCAACTCACTGCGAAGTTAGCTGGAAAAAGAATTATTAGACGGAACATCTTATGATTGCAATCAAGTGCCCGGAGTATGAGATAAAATTAGTTCCGCAGCGCATACTTCGTTCTCACCTTCCAGTAGGCAACCCCGGCTTTGATACAGTGGATCTTGCCCGGCAATATCACGCAGGGACGAACTGTGCAACTTTTCCACACGCGGTGATTGCAGCATACCACATTCCAACTGGATTTCCCATTGGGCGGCTTGCAATAGATGGATCACCGTGGAGTGAAGATAGATATGGAACCCGGTTCTACTACAAGTATGCATATGTGGATGGGATCTTTGTATCAGAAAGTTTTCAAGGGTGTGGGATTGGTACGCAACTCATGAAAGCTGTTGAGAAATATTATCGGAATCGTGGGGTTCATAAGGGAATATATCTGCACTGTAGGGTACGGAACGTTTCATTTTACCAAAAAATGGGGTACAAAGAGTGTCATCGCGCAAAAAAAGATCCTTCTGTTGGGAGATATCGTGATTATAATTACTGGGGTTTTCCATCAGATGTTGTTGTCATGTACAAACGGTTCTGATTTTACACATTCGATTTTATATGTATAGTAGATTCTGTGTTAGATCAAGAATACTTGAGGTACGCATTACAAATGTAGGAAAAACGAACGATGGGATTTCAGTGTGATACGTGAGCGCGGATGTACGCTTTTCCGATCTTTTTTGGATCTTTAGCACTCTCGCCACTTTTTTTCGCTTCTGATTCGAACACGCGTTCCAACTTTTTTGTGTGGCGAACTCCAATTAACTTTATACGAATTACACCCGGACTAAACTCGCAGAACTCAGCTACTCGTTTCGGGATGATTACCGAATGATTGTATCGATGAACTGGAACTTCAAACGCAATGAGCCCGACACCATGCGCGCGCTTCCCGAGAAGTCCGACAATATCATAGGGTCGGATGTTGTACTCGGAAACGACGCGATTGGGTAAAATAACGTGATTTAAACGGCTCATCTTGCAGTTTAGTGTTCTTGAATTGAATTCCTTGTCATCTTTCTCTACCATACACATGCGTATCGCTTTCAAAGGTTATAAATATAATTAAATACTAACATTGGATCGGCAACCGGATCGGGTTTCCTACAGCGCGTGATAACCAAGCGCGCGAGTTACACCACTTGCAAGCGTGGAGATCACCGGTTGCGTGTAGAACGGAAACGGAACAGGAAATGGTATGACGGACAAGAAGAAATATATTCGAGACGTAGGGCTCGATGAATTCGTGAGAGCTGTTTTGGAATCGGACTCAGATCTGGACAAGAAAATTCGGCAGGCTGAGATCGAACCCGGTGAGATTCTGACAGATGAGTACAAATCCGAGATCGGAAAGTTTACTGCTGCTGCGGGTCTTTCGCTGGGGCGATCAAAGCTCCGTGACGCGCTCACCGAGAAGCAATCGACTCTCGTGAAGGGTCTGGTTGTTGGTATGCGCGACAGGTATGGTCTGAATTCTCCTCTCAGATATCCGATCCTGAAATCGGATGGGAACCATATCGAAGTTTCTCACTTCGGTATCGCAGTGAAGAAGGGGAACACCAAGGTTGAATTGTCATTCCCCTCGATCGTAGCTGCAAAGATTCTTGAGAGCGAATGGAAAGGCAAGCCGGTGTACAACCTGATTGCGCTTGACTCAATGGAACCCGTGCAGATGGAGAAGGCACTATCAATGATCTCGCGCGTTGCGAGAACCGTTGACAAGATCCACCCGGACGACGAGGGATCGGTTGTTGTGCTCAAGGGGCGTATCGCGTTCGTGGAGCCGACCCCCATTTTCAAAGACAACGAGCGTGTGGGTGAGCACGTAATCCTCATGGAAAACTCGCGCGACGTTCCTCAGAAGCACCCAGTGCTTCAGATGTCTCTCAATTCGGAAGGCGGGAACAATCGTGTGCGGATTACATTCGACCGGCAGAAGAGTGCAACACCAACGATTGCCGTGGACGACTTGATGGAGCTCGCTGCTGAAGCAGTGGCGCGCGCACCTGATAACCCGATGGAACAGGCAAAGTTTGTCGGGATGGGGCTCATCGGTCGCGAAGTCCTCGTAGTTGGTTACTGTGGGAAATTCCGCACGATCAACAACACTAACTACATCGAAGTTGGTGGATACGCGATTTACGATGCACCCGGATCGACAGATCAGAACTGGTTCGGAGTCGATGAGAAGGCACTGAAGGAAGAGGAGCCGGAAGAGGAAAAGGAAAAGGAGCCGGAAGAAGAGAAGCCGGTAGAGAAACTACCAAAGAAGGAGGACAAGAAGCCTGAGAAGAAGCCCGAGAAGAAGGGCAAGAAAGAAGGCGGAGATGTACTTGAGGCACTCAGCGGTATCAAAGTAAAGGACGCTGATACTCTCAAGATATGGCTCAAGAACTATTGCCTGCTCCTCAAGGCTGAGCCGGACAAGATACCGGCGTCGCTCGTGAAGAGCCTCGCAAAGACTGATCTCCCGGAGTCAGTGATCCAAGAGGTCATCGACGAGTTATCGGCAGAGGAGTGATCTTCGATGGCAAGAACCGAAGTCCTCCCATACAAACCCAAACTTTTTGATCCGAGGGTTATCGCAAGTGAAGAGTACAAACCATACATTTACGCGATCAAGTTCTCGGGCAAAGAGGTAAAAGACATCAGCGCGGAGGGGTACATCCACGCAATCTCCCCGTATCTTGAAAAACTCAAGTCGGAGCTCGTGAAGCTGGAATATGTCCCGCGAACCGAAAAGACATCGGGGTACTTCTACGCGGTGGTGAAAGTAACGCTGTACCTCAAATTCAAGACGGATGAACATTCCGTATCTGGAACCCCAATTGAGGTTGATGCATTTGGGGATGGGGACTCGAAAGAAGCCAAAGACCCCGCCGCTCTGATACGGATTGTCGAAACCCGGGCTATCAAGAGAGCCGTGGCTCGTGCTCTCGATCTCGGGAAGAAGGACATCAACCTGATCCTCAATAAGAGTGAGGAGGACATTAACGAAGAAGAGACAGGAACACCAATTTCGAAGGAGTACAACCCCGGTGCGGCAACGACCGACACAGGACGCTCCAATCTGACAAAAGCGATCAGCGAAAGCCGTGATCGCGTGAAGAAAGCGCTCGAAGAGAAGAAGTCTGCGGAGTCTGGTGAACAGTCGTCTGATGAACCAGACTGGTGAACAATTCTGCGCGCGGTCAAACGCGCGCAGGATCTTCCCAAGCGATCCCGGTCTCACTCCGATACAAAGGCAAGTAATACTTGGGAGTCTACTCGGAGACGCGTGTATTATGAGAGTTAAACCAACACACAACGCGTACATTCAGATGGCTCATTCCATTAAACAAAGAGAATATGTCGAATGGAAGTATAATATTCTCAAGAACATTGTGTCAACACCGCCGAAAATGATTAAGAATCGTGGATTCGGTGCGGGTCATATGATGGTGCGGTTTTGTACAAGAAGCTTGCCGTGCATAACAGAAATACACGATATAATAGGATCGCGCGAGATAACCCCACAGTGGATGAGCGAAATTGCAGATCCGATTGCGCTTGCAGTATGGTATCAAGACGATGGATCTCTTTGGAAGTGCACGAACGCAAAAAGTAGCTATGTTATAACATTCCACACCGGGGATAGAGATCAAACCGAACTAAAACTTTTAAAATCGTGGATGATCGATCGATTTGGATTGGATCATATTGCAATATATATTCCACCGAAGCAACCGACCGCAACGAGATTGCAGATATATGCAGATAAGACCGTTAGAAAATTTGAAAAACTCGTGAGACCATATATAATCCCATCGATGCAGTACAAGTTGCCACCGGAGGTGAGATCACAATGCCGGGCGAGGACACCGAGAAAATAGTATTGCGGCGATGGGCGGCTCACTATTATTATTTCGTGAACGGCGAACTTCCCGATAAAGTCATCCACGTACTCCAAAAGGAACTCAGCTATTTTGTTAAAAATGCCGAGCGAACCGACGCATTCAAGAAGGGAACGTGGAATGGTCAGGAGACATTGTTTTACAAGACCAAGAAAGGCGTACACTATTTCCCAGCAGGTTTGTTACCGCAGGTTACATCGGTACTGAAGGCGTACGCAGTTCCATATGTTTTGGAAGCGATTGATGTCAAGGAACATCTTAAAAAGTACCCGAGCCTGAATCTCGAATGGTACGGACCAAAGCTGCGGAATTACCAGTTAAAATCCATAAGCGACCTCGTGATGCGGGGCGGGGGTGTCCTGAGTCTCCCAACGGGCGGGGGGAAGACTCTCATTGCCATGAAGATCATGCAGATGTACGACGTTCCGACATTGATTGTAGTACACAGACGTGAGCTGATGCGACAATGGATCAAGGAAATCCAGAAGAATCTTCATTACCAAGCCGCGCGATATGGCGCGGGTGTGAAGGATCATTTTGAGTACATCACAGTTGGGTTGATGCAATCGCTGATTAAATACAAGGGGAATTTGGATTTTCCGCTGCTTATTGCAGATGAATGTTTGCCATACTCCGCGCGCGTCATTACCGATCGTGGATCTATGGAGATTGGAGATATTGTAGAGAACCACCACAACGTGCGCGTGCTTACCCACAATGGGAAGTTTAAGAGAGTGGTTGGGTATCAAAAGATACCACGGTTAAAGAAACTTGCGCGGGTTACTCATGAATATGGGGATTTAACATGTACAGAAGATCACAAAATACTTACGCACCGGGGATTCATTGAATCCGGGTTATTAAAAGAAGGAGATGTGATATATCACGTACAGATGCAAGACGTGCCACCGGGAGTTTTTGACTCCGGGGGCGCTGGGAGGGCATGTGAAATCTCACAATCCCGAACAGACGAAACAGATTCGAGAAATGGTCAAGAAGCGCGAGGAGTGGAGAGATGCAATAGAGCTGACTTCCACTCAGCGGCAACTGATACTCGGAAGCTTGATTGGGGACATGAGCCTAACATATTCCAAGAACCGAGAGAACTCTACAACAAAACGTCCGAGGCTGGTTGTTACTCATTGTTCAGACCAGCACGAGTACGTAATGTGGAAATACTCGATACTGGAGAACATAGCGTCGTACGCTCCGAGGATATCGAAAAATTGGGGGTCGTTTCGAGAGGGAGCCGAAGTATCTCGATTTTCCAGCAAGACGCTCGGATGCTTGATCCCCATCTACAATCTGACACACCCCGTGAAGATCAAGATGATAAATCAGGAGTGGTTAGACGAGATTATAGATCCGATAGCGCTGGCAGTGTGGTACATGGACGATGGGCACATTCAGAAGCGGGGGAGGTATGTAAGTGTGTTTCTGCACACGCAGGCAATGGGGCAATTCGGAACGGATTTATTAGTGGAGTGGCTTGCATCACCATGGGGAATATCCGCGAATGCAGCCCAAACCAAGGTAGAGAAATCGTGGGGAAAGAGGACGTATCACCACATTGCTATTCACAAGCAGGCAGATGTAAATGCGTTTCTGAATCTGGTAAAGCCGCATGTACTGCAAGTGAAATCGATGCACTACAAGCTTCTTGGGTCTATGATATAACGGTAGAAGATGATCACACCTTCGTGGCGGATGGGATTGTCGTAAGTAATTGTCACCACGTACCTGCAAATACACTATATTCCATCTCCATGAACTGCAATGCAGCCGTTCGTCTCGGGCTATCAGCGACACCAAGGCGTGAGCAGGGCGACGAGATGAAAATTTGGGCAGCGATGGGGAATATTGCGTCAGATGTTCACCCCACCGATCTCATTAAAGCTGGGTTCATAGCGAAACCAAATTTCATATTCCTCAAGCCAAAGGGGGTGAACATATCGCGCGGGGCAAAGTGGCATCAGGTATATCTCGATGGGATTGTCACGAGCCCGGAGCGGAACAGTCTGATCGTTGACACGGCAAACGAGCTTCTTGATGAGGGATTGCTCACATACATTCATGTTGAGCGTATCGATCACGGGGAATACCTCGCGGATCACATTGAGGGAGCTACATTTGTCTGCGGGAACACACCGAAGCGAATGCGCGATCACACGATCGATTCGTTCACAGATGGAAAGAGGAGATGCCTCGTCTCAACATTGTTGGGCGAGGGTGTGGACATTCCAAGTATCAATGCGCTGATCATGGCTGGTGGACTGAAGACAACAACCGGAGCCATTCAGAAGATCGGGCGCGCGCTGCGTGTCAAGGAAGGGAAAGACAGCGCTATTATTGTTGATTTCGTAGATTCGGGCAAGTACCTCGCCAAACATTGGGGAGAGAGATACGAAGCGTACAAATCATATTACGGTGAATACTGCCCGGATTTCGCCATAGGGAAGTGAGCAGAAATGCAAAGCCTTAAAATATTTGAAAGCACAAGTATAGTATCGCGGTGGTGCAATGGATAGCAGTCAACTTAAGCTTACTGGATGTCAAACCATCGTTGTAAACCTGACAAAAGAGGAGTACGACATTTATATCGGACGACCGAGTAAGTGGGGAAATCCATTTGTAGTTGGTCGGGACGGTACACGAGAACAATGCGTTGCAAAATACAGAGAATGGGTCGTAAACCAGCCGCATCTGATGGCGGAGATTCCAAAACTGCGGGGCAAACGGTTAGGGTGTTACTGTGTTCCCAAAAAATGTCACGGGGACATCCTCGCGGCTCTCGCAGACGGACACGAGGAACCTGATTATGGCACGTAAAAACCAAGGCAAGCGCGGCGCGCGTAAAACGCCCCCGCCGGAGGAACAGAAGGACGAACATCCATCCGAGGAGAAACCCATTGTGGCAGCGCAACCAGAAGATCAACCCACAAAATCCGTAGAGCAGACAGTCGTTCTGAAAGAAGTACCGCCTGATAATCCGCCCATCGTTCCGGAGGATGAGGAATGGATGATTGTTGTAACCATGAAGAATCGGAAGAACGCCATTCTTCACGTTGCCGGTCTGGTGAATCTCATCGTCTCTCTTGAGATCGTAGGAGTATCGGCATGTAAAGACCCGGAGATCGCGAAGAATGATCGGGTGAAGGAAATCTACACGCATAACATCAATGAAGCTCAGTCGGTTGCGATGATCCACGTTACGCAACTGATGGCTGAGCACAAGATTGTATGGGACGAAGTTATGGAGTCGATGGTTAAGGACTTCATGAAGAGCATCCCGCCCAACTTGCGCGGTCAGGTGAAAGAAGAGGACGTGAGAACGCAGGCTATGGGCATTATCAGCGCTGGATACGAGATTACAATGAGGTGTCGCGCAAATTCAATAAATCGATATCTCGGTGAGAAGAATGCAGTGGAGCCCAGCACAAGTTGATATAATCGACCATGTGAAGTCGATTGAATCTATTCCGAAGAACGATCGGAGGTACAAGTGTTTCGCTTGTGCCATATCGTTCGATGCCGATACCACACCGAATGTTAACAAACCAACGTGCCCGAGATGCGGTAGCCCGGAGATCAGGCAAATGTGTCCACTGGACCACCTCAACTGTGGGAAGTACCCGCAACAGCCATGTTACCACACAAAGGTTTTCCCATTTGCAGAGACCTGCCCCATCTGTCGCGAGCAGATATGCCCGGGGTGTGGAAGTCACGACGTTGAAGTAATGAGTCGTGTCACCGGATACTTACAGGATCTCAGCGGGTGGAATAATGGGAAGCGGCAAGAATTCAGGGACAGGGTACGATACAGCTTATGAGCGACTCTTCGGACTTCAGCGAGACCATACGCGAGATCGAGCACACGCCGTTGTATGGTCACTACCATACAACTGTGTATGTCCCACCAACTGAATCACCGGCGCGTATTATCGCGAAGCTATCAGATGAAATGAAAATTGCAAGCGAGCGGAGATATTCACACAAGAGTGCGAAGCTTCTCCTCCTGACTGAAATATCAGCAATCATATTCAGGTTTGCATTTAAAATGGACATGCCAGAGAATGGGCTCATCGTATTCTGTGGGGTAGAGAAGACAACTGATTACGGTCTTACGAGACCAATAAACAGGACTGTAGAACCGCCAACCCCGATAAAAGAATTCAAGATTGTAATCGGAAGACAATTTGAAACAGGCATAGCAAAGACACTGGTATGAAACAATTTACACGCACCGGCGCAGATGCCTTGAAAGACATCCTGCGGCGCGATGGGTTCGAGATGAAAACGATCGAGTACCCACACTTGTTCATGCTTGAGTTTTTTGATTCTCCGATGGCTGCAATCCGGAACAAGATACCCACGCGTGTTCTTATTAACGTACGGGGCAAACACCACGCGTCTTGGTGGATGAAGGGGTATCGAGAGGAATTCGGAATACCCGCAGTAGAATTTGCGACGTACGTAGACACGGCTAAAAACCTTGGGGTTCCTTTGTATTTTGTATTTTATGAGGGTGTTTCCAAGACGATTAGTTTCATTAGCAGCAACGACGTGTTGATGTACGCGCGCGTGTGGGAAAAAGACAATGTGGACGAGGGTGGGACGTTGTTCGTTCCCAAGCGGAAAGTAATTCCTCTTGCGCATTTGGAAGAGGGGCAGACGCGGTACATCAATCATTTCATACCGGAGAAGTTTACTGTTCAGACGGTGATAGAATGAAAGTTGTAATTTGCGGATCTCGGGCGATTACTGATAAAGACCTCGTTGAGTTTCTTATTGAGAACTCCGGATTCGAGATAACCGAGGTGATTGAAGGTGGGGCACGCGGTGTTGACAAGATAGCCGGTGAGTGGGCAACCGCGCAGAACTTGCCTCTTACGATCATGAAAGCGGAATGGCATCTCTACGGAAACCGCGCTGGACCGGTTCGAAATCATCAGATGGTAAAAGCAGGCGACGCTGTAATTGCGGTATGGGATGGCAAATCCCGCGGGACGAGATCGACAATCGAATATGCAAACGCAGAGAAGAAGCCGGTAAAAGTGTGGACGGTGAATTGAATATGGAAATCATAACACGTACGTCTGAAATTCCTCCGAACGCAAATGTTATTCGCGTTCCTCTCATCGAGGCGATGCGCCTCGCGCGTGTAGATCGCGAGAAGAAGAGGCGAAAGGATCAATATGAAAAGAACAAAGATCGCGAGAGAAAGAAACAGCGGAAGTATTATCGCAAGAACAAGAAAAGAATCGTAGCATCTCGCAAAGCTACGAGAGCGCTCAATAGAATACGGGTGACTACTGATGGAAGTTAGTACTAATCCATATTTGTATGATGGCGCGGAAGGCAAGCTGACAAAGGCAGTATTCGAGCTGCTTGATTATATGAAGGAATATTTTCCACTCACGCCTGCGAATGTAGATGCATTTGAGATGGGTTCGGCGCGGTACTTCGAGAAGATAGAAAAGAATCTCCAAGAATATTATGAGTCGCTACCTGACAACGAAAAAGTGACGTATTACGACGGTATAGCCAAGCTGGTCGATCGTTTCACCTCTGGAACCCGTCGCTTAATCCAAGAAGCGCGCAGGGAGTCGAGACTCGCGAGGCGGGGCAGATCGTAACCTTTTTAAACTTATACGATCCACACATTACTATGCAACAGATGTGGAGAGAAAAGAATTACATTGGCGATGACAGAGATCGCAATCTAACTACCAATCTATTCTCAAGTAGTTTATCGTCCACATTGCTGCTTACGTGTCTGTGAGACACGTACATTGAGAATCTTATTATCATCGTGCCGTGGTGGGTGAGTGGTTTAAACTACAACGGTGCTAACGTTGTGCATCCAATGGATGCCGAAGGTTCGAATCCTTCCCACGGCGTTGCCGGTGGAGCGGTAATTGGTACTGCGCCGGTCCTGTAACGAGAAAATCGCAGGAAAACCGGAGACAGTGGGTTCAATTCCCATCATCGGCTCCTTCGCGGATGTGGCAGAGTGGTTACGCGGCTGAATGCAGATCAGCTATCAAGTCGGTTCGATTCCGACCATCCGCTTGCGCGGGTGTGGTGTAATTGGGAACATGCTCGTCCCGAAAACGAGAGATGTCCGTTTGGACTGTGCAGGTTCAAATCCTGCCACCCGCGTTGAACTGTTGCGACGCGTCGCAACAATTCAAGATAGTCCAGACGCGTCTGGATAATTCGAGCGTGGGTGCCGGAGTGGTCAATCGGGCAAGATCGAGGTCTTGTGTCGTAGGACTTTCGGAAGTTCGAATCTTCCCTCACGCATTCCCCCCTCATGTACACCAACCTTAACATCCGCAGTAAGGTTGGTGTACA